>OGZP01000004.1_pt1 | contig 207612 bp, 184 predicted proteins | sample 1576811 | NCBI WGS metagenome assembly OGZP01 (sample SAMEA3541553, study PRJEB24748) | human gut metagenome | biome: human gut; feature: human-associated habitat; material: faeces | place: China | collected 2012
CATTATTATATTTTGATACCCAAAAATTCCAACAAAGCTTTTTAATGTTGTCTTTATCCAATCATCCTTTATCAACATATCCATTACTGATTCATTATTTTTTTGTGGTGTTTCTCTTTTTGATGGTTTATATTTATCAATTGCATATTTGTCTCCACATTCCACCTGTGTTTTCATTCCTAATATATCCCCATCATAAATAATTGCATTTCTTACAAACCACCAACCAGCAACTGCAAATGCCATTAATGCTACAATTAATACTTTTTGAAGTATTTCTTTAATTTTCATCTTATTGGAAATTACTGATACTAAACAAAGTATAACACTACATAAAATATATCCATATGCATTATAATATGTAAGTGAACAAAATCCTATCGAAAGTCCCAATAATATACAATGTTTTGTCTTCCAATTACTTTCTAATCCTAAAATCCATAAATATATTATCATTGTTGTTGCTAATACTGCTGTAGAATCATTATTTATATATGATGCCAAAAATGCCGTTATTGGTTGAAATACTATAATTACTATAAATAAATATTTATATATTCCTTTCAATAATTTTTGAGCTATTTTAACTACAAAATATACAGATACTGTCATACTTATTGTACTTACAAGTCTTGCAGCAACAACTAATGCAAATTTATCATTTGTGAAAAATGATGCTATTTTAACAAAAACACCACCTATCATATATGTAAGAATTGGTTGAAATGCATATGATATTCCCCAATCAGGTTCTCTTATTTCTTCATTACCTCCTTGTGGAATACTGCCATGTTTAGCTATATATTTACATATCTTCCACTTCATTCCTTCATCAGGACACTTATTAAATGGTTGAGAAACTGTCCATATAAGAAAATATGAAAATACAAAAATTAAAAAAATTCCTAATATTAATTTTTTATGTTTTTTACATTTTTCGACAAAATTTGTAATATTTATTTTTTTATATTTTTTTATTTCATTTGTCATCTTTTTTCTCATCCCCTTTTTCCACTTTTTCTATGATATATGGTGGTCTTTTTCTTGCAGCATCATATGTTCTCCATAAGTATTCTCCTATAATTCCTATTGATAACATAATTACTCCAAATCCCATAAGCATAATCATTACAAGCGAAGTATAACCTTCAACATCTATTTTACCAGTTATCTTTTTATATACTATTGCAATTAATAAAACTAAAGATAATAATGATGTTAAAAATCCAGTTGTTGTTATTAATTTTACTGGGAAATATGAAAAACTTAGTAATGAATCATATACTAGTTTTATTTTTTTAGATAATGTCCATCTTGACTTTCCTATTTCTCTTTTCTTTCTTATATATGGAACTGTTGTTGTTTCAAAACCAGCCCATAAAATTTGACTCATTAATGATGTATTTTTTTCTTGCATATTAACTAATAAATTTATAACTTGTCTATCTATTAAAAATGAATCAAATCCTCCCTTAGGCATATTATGAAGTGCTAATTTTCTCATTAAAAATGCATATAAATTTGAAAACATTTTTTGAGTTAATGGTTCTTCCCTATCAGCCCTTGTTGCTAATACCACTTTATAACCTTCATCATATTTTTGTATCATATCTAATATCATTTCAGATGGTTCTTGTAAATCAGCAGCTTTTCTTACTGCACAATCTCCCGTACATTGTGATAGACCTGCTAATATTGCCGAATGTTCTCCAAAATTTCTTGATAGTCTTATTGTCTTTATATTAGAATCTATTTTTGCTAATTCTTTCATTACACTATATGAATCATCTTTTGACCCATCATCTACAAATATTAGCTCATATCCTATATCAAGTTTTGATAATACCTTTTCTTTTAAATCAGCATATAATGGTAGTAAATTATCATGATTATAATATACTGGTACTACTATTGATATTTTCTTCATCTAAATTTTCCCTCCAATTATTTCGTTGCTATTTTACCATATAATTATCCTGAAATCAATCTTTTATTTATTAAGATTATTCTTAATATTTTCAATGCTTTCATTTAATTTGGATGTACAATATGGACACCTATCTGCTTTTATATTAATTTTATTATAACAATGTGGACAAATCTTTGTATCTTCTGCTTTTTTCTCTTCTTGTTTTTCTCCTATTTTTGCAATTTTATTCATAACTTTTACAAGTATAAATATTACAAATGCCATTATCAAAAAGTTTATTATATCTGTTAAAAATGCTCCATATGTTAGTTTTAATTTTCCAATTTCTAATACCCATTCTGAAAAATTTACTCCTCCAAAACATCCTAAAATTGGAGAAATAATATTATTTGTAAATGATGTTACAACACTTTGAAATGCACTTCCTATCAATACACCTACTGCTAAGTCTAAAACATTTCCTCTAAGTGCGAATTCTTTAAATTCCTTAAAAAACTTTCCTTGTTTTTTCTTTGCTTTTTCTATCGCATCTTTTGCTTCTTTTATTTTTTCTTCATTTTCTTTTTTCATTATAATATACCTTCTTCCGCTGTTATTATATTACATTTTTATTTACATATCAATATAAAAGTGATATTATATTTTTGAAGGAGATTTTTATATGATAGATTTACATATGCATACAACTTATTCAGATGGCACTGAAAGTTGTAGTACAGTTTTAAAAAAATGCCAAGAAAAAAACTTAAATTTTATTTCAATAACAGATCATAATACTGCTTTAGTATATGAAGAGTTAGAAGATCAAAGTATTTCTTCACTTTTTAATGGTCATATTATTTCAGGAATAGAGCTTAATACAAAAGCTTTAAATATTCCTATAGAAATTCTTGGATATGGTATTGATTACAAAAAAATGAATGAACTTGTAAAAAATGTGTATATTCCCGCTGAAGAAAGAAATAAAATCGAAGTAAAAAGATTATATGATAAATGTATTAATGCTGGAATTGTCCTAGATAAGAACTGTCTGGAAAACTACTCAACAGATATGTTTGCCTCAACATTTTTCCATAAAGAAATAACAAAACATGCGGAAAATAAAAAAATATTATCTGAAGAAGCTTGGAATTCTAGTAAAATCTTTTATAGACAATATATGTCTGATCCAAAAACAAAATTATATGTTGAAATGGATGATTTTGTACCAGACTTTGAAACTGCTAGTAATTTAGTTAGAGAAGCTGGTGGTTTAGTATTTATTCCTCATATTTATGAATACAAGAAAAATTCAGAACCTATACTAGAACATATTCTTAAAAATTATAAAATTGATGGTATTGAATGTTATTATACAACATTTACTGAAGAACAACATAAAAGATTATTAAATCTTTGTAAAGAACGTAATTTATTTGTTTCAGGTGGTAGTGACTTCCATGGTACTATAAAACCAGATGTAGATATTGGTGTTGGATATGGTAATATGCAAATTCCTGATGAAATTTTAAATTCTTGGAAAAATAAAATTAAATTTTTCAAATAAAATTTGACACATTTCGATTTTTGGTATATAATTAATATATTAACCCATTGTATGGATTTGCTATTCAAAAATCGGATAGTAAAAAACAATTTATGGAGGTATGGCACTATGACTACTCGTTGGATTGCTGTTACTGGCTTGGACGGAAGTGGCAAAACCACTTTGGTCGACAATCTCGTTAAATTTCTCGAATCTAAGGGATTCAAGGTTTACCGGGATCGTTTCCCCCACGATAAGTATTTGACCAAGACTCTCTTGAATGAGAGCAAGGATGCTTATACTGATCGTCTGCTCTTTGCACTGGATAATCGCATCGCGGGTACTCACCTGCGTGGCATCATTGAGACTGGTGAATATGATTTCGTAATTACTCAGCGCTGTTTCCTGGACAGTTTTGTCCATGGTGCAGTTCAGGGTTATTCCTATTCTTGGGTGTCTGAACTCAATCATGTCAGCGATCTTCCCAAGTGTGACATTATGGTCCACATGGTCGCAGAAGCCCGCATCGCATATGCACGCATTTGCAATGATCCTGATGCTGATAAGTTCGAATATCCTGAATACATCGGCAAACAGGAGCAAGAAACCCGGCGGGCATATGTTGAAGTTGAAGCGCATAACAATCCTGCACTCACCCACTTTAACACTTGCCAAAACATCTACATGGACACCACTCAGATGTCCACTGATGAGGTCTTCGAAACGGTAAGCTCTAAGCTCGTTAAGATGCTCAACCTCTAAAAAATAAAGCCCAAGTAGCGTATACGTTACTTGGGCTTTATTTTATTAAAATCTTATTCATGTCTTCTATCAACTGCATAACTACTTCCAATAATAGATTTTGCAACATGTTTTACTTGTGCTCCTATTTCACCTATTTCCAATATATTGGCAAATCTATCCTTATCTGCAATTACAGCTCCTATAGAAATTGATGTTAAAGAAAATTGTTCTATAATTCCTTTTCTATTTGCAACCTCTATATATCCTTTTTCTAGATCCTCTTCAGTAAAGAATTTTGTTACCCCTTCATCAAAGTTAGCAATTATTAATTGGCATATATTATCAACATCTAATGTTGGAACGATTGCTATAAAATCATCTCCACCTATATGCCCTATAAAATAATTTTCCTTAAAACTTTGATGAATACATTTTAAAATTGTATCTGCTGTATATTCAATTATTTGATCTCCTTTTAAAAATCCATATACATCATTATATGCTTTAAAATTATCCAAATCTAAATATAAGACTGAAAATTCCTCTTTATTTGTAATTCTTTTCTTCAATTCTGCATGAATTTGTACATTTCCTGGTAAACCTGTTAATGGACTTATTCTTCTATTCATTTTCAATAATCTATCTAAGTTTTTTATTGTATAATACAAATATTCTGTATCAACTGGTTTTTTTATATAATATTCAACTGATTGTTCTAAAACTTCTAATTTATGATATTTATCAGTATTTGATGACACAACAATTATTGGTGTTATTTGATTATCTTCATCTGTTCTTATCTGTTTACATAGGCCTGTAATATCTCTATCTATTGAATCTTCATTTATAATTATCAAAAAAGGTATATTTTTTAATGTTATATCTATTTGTTCAGTTTTTACTCCAATAAATTTGAACTCTTTATCATTTCTAAATAATTCTTTAAAAATCGGAATAGATGATTCATCATCATCTATTACATATATATCTTGTGCCATATTTTCCCTCGTTTCTTATTTTATTTTATGGTAAACTACATTGTGCCTTCTTTGAAGTTGTCAAATTCTCATTTGATGCCTCTATTATTAATTTATTATCAAATCCTTTTTGTAGTACAATTTCTGTTGTATATTCACTTGAATTTACATCTATATTTACTTTTTCTTCATCATTTAAAGTTATTTTTACATTTTTTAGTATAACTTCGTCTTTTATTGATATTGAATAATAAACATTTCCATCAAGCTTCTTTATCGCTTGAACTTTTATTTCTGGTACTTTTGCTCCAATTACTACTTGTGTTTTTTCTGTTTTTATTCCTTTATCATCTATTACTTCTATTTTTAGCGTATGTTTTCCAACTGGTGCTATAATTCTTTCTGAATATTGTGTTGAATTAACTTCTATTACTTTCTCTTGTTCATCATCCCATTTATATGATACTGTCTTTATTTTTTCAACTGATGTAACTGTTAATTTTACAGCATTATCCACATTATTTAAATCTATTTGTGCTAAATTACCTACAGTATATTCTTGTTCATATTCTACAAGATGATTCATTTCATCTGTTGCTTTTACAACTATCTTGTTTTTTCCTCCATCCAATTTTACTGTAGTTTTTATATCTTGTTGATTATTTCCTTCAATAACTTTTTCATCTTGATTGTTTAGTGTATATATAACTTGTGTTATTCCTTTTGGATGGTGAACTGAAATGTCAACAGAACTTTCATCTTCATTAAAACTAAAATTAACTACTGGTGTTGCATTTTCTTCAATATTTTTATTTATTTTGTCTTTTGCATATATACTTCCAGCAATAATACATATCCCTAAAATTAATATACTTATTGCAAAAAAGATTACTATTTTATTTATTTCAATAACTGATTTTTCTTTATATACTTTTTGTTTTTTATTTTGATTATAATTTCCATAGTTTATATTATTATTTTTGAATTGTTCTTCACCTGTATCTAATATTTGATTCATTTTTTCACCTCATGTTTTTTTATTTCTATGTTGAATTATAACATATTGATTTTTAGTTGTAAATAGTAAGATTTAATAAAATTTTTTCCTATTTTATTATTATTACACAAATCAAAAGACTAGATTTACAATAATCTAGTCTTTTGATTTTATTGTTTTAACATTGGATCAATTTCATTTTTTATATTTTCTTTCATTATATCACAACTATGATCAAATTTTGCTTGATCTTCCTTGCTAAGTTTTAATTTCAATATTTCTTTTACACCATTTTTATTTATTATTGCTGGAACTCCTATATATAAACCTTCTTGTTCATATTCTCCATTTTGATATGTTGAAACTGTTAATATTGCATTTTCGTCATTTAAAACTGCTTTCACTAATCTATTTAATGCCATACCAATTCCATAATATGTTGCTCTCTTTTTATCAATTATTTCATATGCTGCTTTCCATACTCCATCATGAATTTTCTTTAAATCTTCCATTGGATAATTATTGTCTTCCATAATATCAACCATTTTTTTACATCCAACATAGCAATGCTCCCATGGAACAAATGATGAATCACCATGTTCTCCTAATATATATGCATGTACATTTTTACTTGAAACATCTAAGTATTCTGCAATTAAATATCTTAAACGTGCTGTATCTAATACTGTTCCAGATCCTATTACCTTTGATGTTGGTAATCCTGACACTTTTGAAACAACATATGACATTAAGTCTACTGGGTTACTTGCAATTATAAATACTCCATTAAATCCACTCGCCATTACTTGTTCTGTTATTTCTTTTACTATTTTTGTATTAGCTACTGCTAATTCTAATCTAGATTGTCCTGGTTTTTGTGGTAATCCAGCTGTTATAACAACTACATTAGCATCTTTACATTCAGAATAATCTCCTGCTTTTATTGTCATTTTTTGTGGGGCATATGGTAATCCATGTGATAAATCCATTTCCTCACCTTTTGCTTTATCTTTTAATACATCTATTAGTACAAGTTCATCTACTCCTCCTTGGTTTAGCATTGCATATGCCATACTCATTCCAACAAAACCTGTTCCTACTAATACTACTTTTTTATTTGTATCCATAAAAATCACATTCCTTTCCCATTTATTTTGAACATTATAATTATAGCACATATCACTAATTTTTAAACTATTTTTTTATTAAATTCTTTTAATTTTTCTTCAACTTCACTTGTAGTTCCTAACTTTAATATTTCTTCTGCCAATTTTTCACATTCTTTTTTATCTAACATATTAACAATTTTTCTTGAATTTAATATTTTATTAGGATTCATTGAAAATTCATCTAATCCTAACCCCACTAATAATGGTATTAATAATTCATCACTAGCTGCTTCTCCACACATTCCGCAAAATATTCCAGCCTTATGTGCCCCATCTATTGATGATTTTATTAATCTTATAACTGCTGGATGATATTTTGAATATAAATTTGATATTTTTTCATTTCCTCTTTCTACTGCAACGGTGTATTGAATTAAATCGTTTGTTCCTATACTAAAGAAATCACATTCTTTTGCAATTTCTTCTGCAATAATTGCTACAGATGGTATTTCTACCATTATTCCTGTTTTTATATCTTTTTTATATTCTTTTCCTTCATTATCTAATTCTTTCTTACATTCTTCTACAACTGCTTTTGCTCTTCTTAATTCTTCTATTGAAGAAATCATTGGAAACATTATTGCAATATTTCCATATGCACTTGCTCTTAATAATGCTCTTATTTGTGGCTTAAATATTTCAGGATTATCTAGGCATAATCTAATTGCTCTATATCCTAAAAATGGATTTGCTTCTTTTTCCATTTTTAAATATTTAATTTCTTTATCTCCTCCAACATCTAGTGTTCTTATTATTACTTGTTTTCCTTGCATTTTTTCAGCAACTTCTTTATATGAATTAAATTGTTCTTCTTCTGTTGGCATTTCTTCACTATCCATATATAAAAATTCACTTCTTAATAATCCAATTCCTTCTGCTGTATTTTTTAAAACTAATTCCACATCTGCTGGTGTTCCTATGTTTGATACAAGTTCAACTTTAAATCCATCTTTTGTCTTACTTTCTGAATTTTTATATTTTTCTAATTCAACTTTACTTTCAATAAAATCTTTTTGGATTTTTATTAAATTTTGTTGTTGTTCTTCTGTTGGATTTTCAAAGATTTCTCCACTTCCTCCATTTATGGCTACATATTCTCCATTTTTTAATATTGTTGTTGCATTTTCTACTTTTGTTACTGCTGGAAGCAAATGTGTTCTTGCCATAATTGATGTATGAGAATTTTCTCCACCAACTTCTGTAATTATTCCTGATATATTCTTAAAATCTAATTTTGCTGTATCTGATGTTGTAAGTTCTTTTGCAACTATTATTGTATTATTTTTTAATTTACTCAAATCTATCTTTTCTTCATTATATAATTTTGATATTATTCTATCTTTTATATCTGCAATATCTCTAGCTCTTCCAGACATATATTCATCATCCATATTTTCAAATATTTGTATTACAGAATTAAATCCCATTTCTGTGGCATATTCTGCATTTATTTTTGAATTTTTAATTTGACTTTCTGTTTCTAAAATTAATGATGGATCTTGCATAATCATCAAATATGCTGTCATAATTTCTTTTTCTGTTCCTCTTGCCTTTTCTACAATTTGATTAGTTTCATTTATTACCTCTTCTAGAGCTTTATGAAATCGTTCTAATTCTTTATCTGAATCTTCTACAATATTTTTTTCTATTTTTCTTATTTCATTTTTCAAAATAACAATATTTCCAAAACCAATACCTACAGAAACTCCTTTTCCTTTTATCATTTTTATCACATTCCTTCCTAACATATTAAATGCCTATAATAAAATTATTATAGGCATTTTTTATTATTCTCCAAAGTTATTTTCAAAAGCTTGTAAAAGCTCTTTCATTGCAGATTCTTCGTCTGCTCCATCACATTGAATTTCAATTTCTGTACTTGATTTAATTCCAGCTGCCATAATATTTAAGATTGATTTTGCATTAATTGTTTTTCCATTTGCAATTAAGCTTATTGTACTTTGATATTTTGATGCGATTTTTACTATTTCTGATGCAGGTCTTGCATGTAAACCTGTTTCATTTTTTAATGTAATTTTTTCTGTTTTCATATTTTATCTCATTCCTTCCATTATTTTTTATCATATTCAGGTAAGTTTTTCTTTAATTTTGCCATAATCATAGTTGATACAACTGTTCCTACAGCAATTGCTAATAAATATAATAAAGGATGTCCTATTGTTGCTATAACAAATATTCCTCCGTGTGGTGCCATCAATGTACAATTAAATATCATTGATAATGCCCCTGTTACTGCTGAACCAACAACAAATGCTGGTAATGTTCTTAATGGATCTGCAGATGCAAATGGTATTGCACCTTCTGATATAAATGAAAGTCCCATTATATAATTAACATATGCTGCTTGTTTATCTTTTTTAGATATTTTCTTTGGAAATGCTGTTGCTAAAAATGCGATTGCAAGTGGTGGTACCATTCCTCCAGCCATTACTGCTGCCATTATTTCATATTGACCTGATGCTAACATTCCTGTTCCAAATGTATATGCTGCTTTATTAATAGGTCCTCCTAGGTCTATTGCCATCATTCCACCTAAGATTGCGCCTAAAACAACTTTATTTGCAGTTCCCATTGATGATAAGTAATTATTTATTGCTGTATTTATTGCTCCAACATATGGGTTAATTAATAACATAAATGCTCCAATAAGTAAAATTCCAAATACTGGATATAAAAGAATTGTTTTTATTCCCTCTATACTGTCTGGTAAATAACTGCAAATTTTCTTTAATAATATTACAATATATCCACCAACAAAACCTGCTATTAAAGCTCCTAAAAATCCTGAACTTACAAGTACAACTGAACTATCTGTTAATGATGCAAATGTTGTTCCTTGAACTGCTAAAATTCCTCCAACAAATCCAACTGCTAAACCTGGCCTATCTGCAATACTCATTGCTATATACCCAGCCAATATATATAACATTACATTAAATGCTGCTCCTCCGACTGTTTTAAAGAATGCAGCTACTGGTGTATTCATACCAAAATTAGATGGATTTATTGAATAATCATCTAATAAAAATGCTATTGCAATTAAAATACCTCCACCTACAACAAATGGTAACATATGTGTAACACCATTCATTAAATGTTTGTATATTTTTGTTCCAAATCCTTCTTTTTCATCTGAATCACTATTTTGAGATTTATTGCTTGAATGATATATTTTTGCATCACTTGATAATACACGTTCTATTAACTCTTGTGGTCTATTAATTCCATCTGCAACTTTTGCCTTTATTAATTTTTTACCATCAAATCTTGACAAATCAATCTTTGTGTCTGCAGCAATTATTACTGCTTTTGCATTTTTTATTTCTTCTTTTGTAAATTTATTTTTCACACCTGAAGAACCATGTGTTTCTACTTTTACTTTATGTCCTAATTGTTCTCCCATTTTTTCTAATGCTTCTGCTGCCATATATGTATGAGCAATACCTGTAGGACATGATGTAATAGCTAATATTTCATATTCATCATTTTTCTTTGTTTGTGATAATTTTGCATTTTCTGCAATATCTATATATCTTAGAAATTCTTCTGGAGTTTTTGCTTCCATTAGTGACTTCCTAAATTCTGTATCCATCAATAATGTTGATAATCTACTTAATACATCTAAATGTACATTATCTTTTGTATTTGGTGCGGCAATTAAAAATAATAATTTTGCTGGCTGTCCATCTAATGAATCAAATTCTACTCCATCATTTATTACCATTGCTGATAATCCTGGTTTTGAAACTGCATCTGTTTTTCCATGTGGTATTGCAATTCCTTCTCCAATTCCTGTTGACCCTTCTTCTTCTCTTTTTAATACAACTTGTGTGTATTTTTCTTTGTCTGTTAAGTTTCCATTTTTCGCCATTAAATCTACTAATTTATTAATAGCGTCTTGTTTACTATTTGCTATGCCATTTAATTTTATAGCATCTTTGCTAAGTAAATCTGTAATTTTCATAACATTCATCCTTTCTTTAGTTTTTCTATATAAAGACCTTTAAGCTATATCTTAAAGAATTTTATAAACTTATTTATATTTTTTCTATAGTAATTTGTTTTAATAATCCATTAATTTCTTCATTCATTGCTAATCCTGCTGAAAAAGCTGTTGCACTTCCTGATGCAATTCCTAATTTTAGAGCTTCTTTGTAATCTTTTTTTTTCAAATATCCTGCTACAAAACCAGCAACCATTGAGTCTCCTGCCCCCACTGTATTTATAACTTGTCCTTTTGGTGTATTTGAATAATATACTTCGTTTTTTTCTGTAAGTAATATTGCTCCATCTCCACCAAGTGATATAAGTACATTTTGAGCACCTTTTTCTTGAAGCTTTTTGGCATAAATTATTATTTCTTCTTTTGTTTCTATTTTTGTATTAAATGTTTCTGCTAATTCTTCTTTATTTGGTTTTATAAAAAATGGTTTATATTTTAAGCAATTCATTAATAATTTTTGCGATGCATCTACTACAAATTTCACATTCTTTCCATCTAATTCTTTACATATTATTTCATATATATTTTCATTTATACATTTTGGAATATTTCCAGATAATATTACTATATCATTTGAATTAATATTTTGTATTTTCTGTAACAATTTTTCAATATCATTTTCTGTAATTTCTGGTCCATTACCATTTAATGCTGTCTCACTTTCTTGTATTAATGAATTTTTTTCTAATGAGCTAATCTTTACATTTATTCTAGTATATCCTCTGTTCGTTTCAATAAATTCCGTTTCTATATTATATTGTCGTATTTTTCTTTCTAATTCTTTTCCAGTAAATCCTGCTATAAAAGAAAGTGCCGTATTTTCTATTCCTAATCTTTTTAAAATTATTGACACATTTAACCCTTTTCCTCCAGCTAATATATTTTCTGATTTTGTTCTATTTATTTTTCCTATTTCAAATTTTTCAACTTGTACTGTATAGTCTAAAGCAGGATTAAATGTTATTGTATATATCATATTTTCACATTCCTTTCCTCTTTTGTTCTCATTTCCAATTTGATAATATCATAATCTTATTTTTTTTACAATAGATTTTTTCATTTTAGACCTAAAAAAAGAACCACAATTTTTCAATATAATTGTGATTCCGACTTTTTTCTTTTTTATCCGTTAAATGGTATAAATTTATTTACTATACTTCCTGCTGATGCTTTTCCAATTTCTCCATCATCTGTTCTAAACATTGCATATGAAGAATTTATTTTACTGTCAATTAATTCTTCAACTTCATTTTGTGTTGAATTTTCTGCGAAAACAAGTTCACTTACAAGTATTTGTTTTGCATTATATAACATTTTCTTTTCCCCTGTTGATAAACCTTTTTCTTTTTGTTTAAAACTCAAATTTCTAACAACATCTGCAATTTCATAAATATTTCCACTTTTCATTTTGTCCATATTTTCTCTATAACGTTTATTCCAATTCTTTTCCATTTCTGTTTCATCTTGTTCTAATACTGACATAACTTTTTGTGCTTCTTCTTTATTTATTACACTTCTTATACCATGTTCTTCAGCTGTTGCTGTTGGTATCATTACCTTAACTTCTCCAGGCATTTCTAATATATAATATGATTGTTTTTCCTCCATTACTTCTCTTTCTTCTATTGCTACAATTCTTCCTGCTCCATGCATTGGGTATACAACTTCGTCTCCTACATTATACATGTCTTTCTCTCCTCTCAGTAAATTTATTTGGCATATTTCAATCATAAAATTTCTTTTTTTAGATTTTTTTAACCTTCTTTATTATACCACAAAAAATGGCAAAAGTCAAAGCATTTGCCATTTTTTCTAATTTTTTTATTGCTAATTTTAACCTAATTGGTAGATCCAAATCCACCATTTCTTTCACCATTTGCAGTATCAGTATCTACTATAAGATATGGTGTAAATATTGCCTGACCTATTCTGTCACCTTTTTTTATTTCTATATCTTCATCTTTTATATTATAAAAAGCAAACATTATATGTCCATCATTATCTTCATTTCCATAATAATCTTTATCTACAATTCCAATACTATTTGCTAATATTAATCCTTTTTTTCCTGGATTAGAACTTCTATTTACTAACATTAGATATTCATTATCTTGCATATATGCTTTTATACCTGTTTTTACTAATGTAGGTTTCATACCTTTCTTAAAGCTTGGAATTATAACATCTTCTGCTGATTCTACATCATATCCAGCTGAATATTTTGTCTTTCTTTCTGGTAAATTTATTCCATTATTTTCAAATCCTTTTGCTATCTCAAATCCTCTAATTCTTTTCATCATTTTTTCCTTTCATTTGTTTTTATTTTCCATTTACTTTTATCATTCCAGTACTACTTGCTGCTATTGTATATTGACCTGCATTTGTAAAGCTTAAAAGAGAACCTTTTAATGTTTGTGCTTGTGTTGTATTTGTATTTTTTACATTTACTACAATTCTATCTCCTTCTTTTAAACTTATCTCACCAGTTGTTGAACTTTCTAATTGTTCTAATACTTGTGTTGTATATTCTGAATAATAAACATTTTCACCAATTTTGGTATAATTTGCTTGTGTTGTTTTCTTCCCAGGGTTTTCATCTAAATGTTGTACTTCCATTTCAACATTATATGTATTTCCTGTTGCTGCTAGAGAATTTTCTAATGATTGGTATTTTGCTTGTGATATTATTCCTGTATTTTGTACATCTGTTACAAATTCATTTACTAATAATTCTACATTTTCTTGAACCACATTATCATTTCTTTCTGTTAATGAAACTAGTGGTGCTACGAATAGTAATGTTGCTGCTAAACATATTGCTATTACTGTTGTTGTTGTATTTTGCATAAAATCACATCCTTTCTTATTTTATTAAACATTATTTTTCATTTTTTGTCAAATTTTGATCATATTTTTCTAATATATAATCTAAACTTTTTGCAAATTCTTCTAGCATAACAATTTTTATTGATGCTGTTTTGTCTTTTATATATTCTCTTATAACTTCTCTTAATTTTATTAAGTTATCTTTTTCTTCAAGTAATAATTCTGAATATAATTCAGCTCTTTTTATCATCTTGTCTTTTATAATAACTAAGTCTTCATTACTAGAATACATTAATCGTTGTAAAACATTTCTTGGCTCATAATATCTAAAGATTGGTATTTCCATACATTCTTTATCAAATCTATCATAGAATTGTTCCATTTTCATAGGAATACATTTGAATATTTCTTCTGCCTTTTTTCCAAAGGCTTTTTCTTTTAAACTTTCATTTATTTCATAAAATTTATTTAGTATTTTTTGCATATCTTTTTGATTTTGAACTAATGCAAATTCAGTAAATTCATCTTTTTTTATTTCATAGTATTCTGATTTTTGAGCAACTAAATCCATACTATCTTCAAATATCTTTTTTATTGTTTCAGATTCATATGGGATTAATTTTTTACTTGAAAAATAACTAAAATATGAATATAGTTTTACTAATTCAATTAATTCTACTTTTCCAGATTTTATTTCTTTTATTATATCATTTATTACTTTCAAAAATTCCTCATCAGGTATTTTCCAATATTCTTCTGTTAATAATCTTTTATATGCAGGAACATTTCTATTTTCTCCTGTATTTTGTATTTCTGCCATGTCATTTTTTAATAGTTTCATATCAAAGATTCTTGTTCTCACATAATATTCAATAAATTTAAAAAATCTATATTCTGCTTTAAAATTATAATAATAATTGAAGGAGATGGTAATATGCCGAATATTCTTGACTACGTCGATTGGCGCGGTGATATCAAATTCTTTAATATAAAATTGTCTATTATCCATTAATACTCTTGATGATACTAATATTGCTTTATATTCTTCATTATTTTTTATATCTATAAATTTATCTTTAGTTACTTTTCCTGCTTTTATCTCAAAGGATATTGCTATAGTAAATATTAGCATTGTTTGAATTACTCTATTACTAATATCAGGATATTTTTGTGTTACAACTTGATATATTTTTTGAAAATCTTTTAATGCATGTTTTAAAATTCTTAAGTTTCTAGTTCCACTTTTTTTAAATGTTGAAATTATAATGTTTATATTTGTTCTATAAAATCTTTCTAAATCAGGATCATCTTCATATCTAATTAATATTCCATTTATTATATAATCAAATTTTGGAGCATATTCAAATGTTTCGCCTATAAGTTTTTCTTTTATTCTTTCATAATCATTTGCTTTATCAAATACATTTTCTATTTGGTCTTTTATTTTTTCGACCATAGGCTTATTATTATCTTGTAACTCACCTTCTTTATCAAGTATATATGTAGCTATAAATGTTTTCATTTCCAAATTGCTACTTTTTATTTTTGTTGATAATTCTTTTTCATTACATATTATTATTGTTTTTATATGATCATGCTCAACAAAATTATTTATATATCCTAAAATGTCTATAACATCTACATTTGCTCTTTCTAGGTCATCGAAACATAATACTTTATCATCTGTAGAGAAAAATTCTTCATAATCTATTTTTCCTTCATTTGCTGATACTCCAAATAGATTTGCCATATCTAACCCTGTTTTAGCATATTCTGGTATTGTCATTTCTTCATGTTGATTCATATATTTTTTTAAGTTTTTGTCCATAAGTTGTGTTGTTTCTATAAAAATCTTTTTGCTTATATCTTCAAGATTAGAAATTCCATATAATGACATATATATTGTTTTATATTGTTTTCCATTAAATTTCATGGAATCTATTTTCTTTCTAATTTTGTTATTCCAAAAATGTGTTTTTCCTGAGCCCCATTCTCCATTAATCATTATTGCATAATCTGTATAATCTGCTCTTACATAATCTAATATGCTTTCAACTAAGTCTTCCATAAATCTATAGCAAATGCTTTTATTCGCATTTTCTCCTTTCTATTTAATCTTTTGCAAGAGTTAGTACACCTATGTTTTCTTTTTTTATTCCATTTTTTCTTAAGAGATTTGAACATTCATTTAATGTACTTCCAGTTGTATAAATGTCATCTATTATAAGAATTTTATTGTTCATTATTTTTTCTATATTTTTTATCTTAAATGCTCCTTTTATATTTTCTTTTCTTTCTTTTTTATTTAGTGTACTTTGCGGTACAATATTTTTAGTTTTATATAATATTCTACTTTCTATTTTTATTTGTAAAATACTTGAAATTATTTCTGCTATTAATTGACTTTGGTTATAGCCTCTTTGTAGCCTTCTTTTCCAACTTAATGGTACCACAATAATTATATCATATTTTTTTAATTTTTCCAAATATTTTTTATTATTTTGTAAAAAATATTCAATTGTTTTGTAGATATATGGTTTTTTTTGAAATTTCATTTCCAAAATCATATTTCTTATTAAATCTTTGTATTGAAATAAATAATATTGTTCTAAAAAATTTTTGTCTTTAGTATGAATTTTTGTAAATTTGAATTCTTTTTGTATTTTTTTCTTACATTTATAGCAAAGTGAATTTCTACTTTCATTTTTACATATTCCACACATTTGCGGATAAAAAATGTCTAGTATTTTTTGAATTTTTTTATTATTGATTATATCTTTATTTCATCTCTCCTTCATAAAACAATAAAAAGAGCTTATCTTTAATAAGCCCCTCTATTTTATTATACTTCCATGATTATTGGTATAATCATTGGATTTCTTTTTGTTTTTATAAATAAGTAATCTCTTAGGTTTTCTTTAATTGTTGATTTTATTGTTGTCCAATCACGTATTCCTCTTTCTTCGCATTTTGCCACTTCATGTCTTACAACACTTTTTACATCATCCATTAAATTCTCTGATTCTCTTACATATACAAATCCTCTTGAAATTACATCTGGACCAGCTACAACTTCCCCTGTTTGTGAATCCATTGTTAATACTATTACTATTAGTCCATCTTGTGCTAAATGTTGTCTATCTCTTAATACAATATTTCCAACATCTCCAACACCTAATCCGTCAACCAATACTCTTCCACTTGGTACACTTCCATTAAATTTGCATTCATCTTCATTCATTTCTAATACTCTACCATTTGTAAGCATAAAAATGTTTGATTCACTTATTCCCATTAATTTCGCTGTATCTGCATGTGCTCTTAATTGTCTATATTCACCATGTACTGGTATAAAATATTTTGGTTTTGCTAATGCCATTATTAATTTTTGTTCTTCTTGGCATGCATGTCCTGAAACATGTACATTTGCTAATGCACTATATACAACTTCTGCACCTAATTGCATTAAATCATCTATTACTTTTGATACATATTTTTCATTTCCTGGAATTGGTGTTGCTGATATTATTATTAAATCATTTGGTGTTATTGTTATTTTTCTATGATCACCTGCTGCCATTCTTGTTAATGCTGACATTGGTTCTCCTTGACTTCCTGTTGTTATAATAACTAATTGTTCATCTGTATATGTTCCTATCATATCAATATCAATAAATATGTTGTCTGGACATTTGATATATCCTAATTCTATTGATGTATTTATAATATTTATCATACTTCTTCCACATACAGCTATTTTTCTGTTATATTTAATAGCTGAATTTACTATTTGTTGTATTCTGTGTACATTTGACGCAAATGTTGCTACAACTATTCTTTTTGAACAATTTTGAAATACTGTATCAAATAGTTCTCCTACAGAACTTTCTGACATTGTAAAGCCTTTTCTTTCTGCATTTGTACTATCTGACATTAATGCTAATATTCCTTTATTTCCTAATTCTGCAATTCTTCCAAAATCCATAAGTTGTCCATCTATTGGTGTGTAATCTACTTTAAAGTCTCCTGTATGTAATATTGTTCCTGCTGGTGTTGTGATTGCTAACATTACAGAATCTGGTATACTGTGTGAACTTCTTATAAATTCTACTTTAAAGTTCTTTCCTAATTGAATTGTTTCACCTTGTGTTACTATATGCATTTCTGTACTTCTTAATAATTTATGTTCTTCTAATTTATTGCTTATTAGTCCTGCTGCTAATCTTGTTGCATATATTGGTGTATTTATTTGTTTTAAGAAATATGGTATTCCTCCTATATGATCTTCATGACCATGTGTTATAACCATTCCTTTTAATTTTTCTTGATTTTTTACTAAATATGTTATATCTGGAATTACTAAGTCAACTCCTAACATATCATCTTCTGGAAATGATAAACCACAATCTACAACAATCATTTCATCTTCATATTCAAATACTGTAATATTTTTTCCGATTTCATGTAATCCTCCTAATGGGATTATTTTTAAACTTGATTTTTTGAATACTTCTTTTGCAATGCTAGTTTCTACTAATTCTCCATCTTTTACTTCTTGCATTATTTTTGGTGTTCTTGTTTTATAATTTCTCTTTGTTTTTGTTCCTTCTTCTTGTTTATAATTTTCTTTTTTATGATAATTTCTTCTTGTCTTTCTTACTTTTTCTGCAACAGTACTTACTGTTTCTTCCAATATATTTTTTTCTTCTGACATTTATTTATCTATTCTCCTTTCTCTTTTAATTTTATCTGTATCAAATAGAACAAATAAGAAAAATTTAAAATTTTTCTTTGATTTGTTCTTGAATATTTTTTATTTAATTATCTCTCATAATTATTTACTACTTTTATCATTTCATACGATAAAATCAAATCAATCTCTTGACAACACATTTGATATTTTAGCATATTTTTATATAATTGTCAATTGTATAAATTCCATTTTCTTGTAAATAATAGCATTATAATATTTTTTACAAGAAAGGATCATTATGGAAAATACTAAAATTGGAAATAAAGAAGCAATTGCCCTTTTAACAACAATCTCATTTAATCAAATAATTATATTTGGAGTAAAATCTATAATAAACAATACTTCATCTGCTTCTTTACTTAATCTACTATATTTAAGTATTATTATATTAATTTTCACAATTTTAATATGTTATTTATTAAATAAATTTCCATCATTTGATTTACTTGATATATCTGATTATCTTGGTGGAAAAATATTAAAATGGATTGTTGGAATTTTATTTTTTATATATTTTATTATTTTTGCAGGGAATTCACTTCATCTGTTTTCTTCATGTTTAGAAATAATATATTTTCCTTTAACTCTACTGATTTTTATAAGATCATTTTTAATAATAGGTGCTACTATTACTTGCTTATTCAAAAATAATGCGTTATATAGAAGCAATTTTATTGTTTTTCCTTTAATTATAATTACTACTATTTTTATGTTTTTCTCTGATATGAAATATTTTAACATTGAAAATGTATACCCTATGTTTGGAGATAGTCTCTTTTACACTTTTATTGGTGGATTAAATAATATGATTGTATTTCAAAGTTTAGCATATATTTTTTTCTTGCCACCATTATTAAAAAATACTCAAAACATAAAAAAAATTGCAATAACATCTATTGTAATATCATGTATTTTAAACTTATTATGTGTTGCAACAGTTCTTTTTACATTTGATGGTTTTACAGAAATAGATGAATTACTACCTTTATATTCAGCAGTAAAGCATATAGAATATGGTGAATTTTTTAGAAAAATGGATTCTATATTTTTTCTAATTTGGATTATTAGTTTTGTAAGTTACTTAAGTTTAACACTAAAATTTTCAGCAAATATTTTAAAAAAATTAACATATTCAAAATCTAACTTTTTCTTTATATTTATTTCTGCATTTTTATTATTTATAACATCTGGATGGCAGAAAAACTATAATACATCTTTGATGTTTACTGAAAATTTTTTAAATTATTTCTTTTTTATATTAGTATTTGTAATTTCTATGTTTGTTTTACTATTAGCATTTATAAAAAAGAAATTTAAAAGGTGGTTAAAATGAAGAAAAAATCTATAATTATTTTAATATTATTTGTTGTCTTTATTACATTTATTGCAGGATTTTCCAATTCTTACATTTCTCGTCGTATAGAACATCTTGCATATGTTCTTGTACTTGGAATTGATAAAGGTGAAAAAGCAAGATTAAAAATTTCTATTCAATTTATAAATGTTTCTTCTTCATCAAGTGGTGCATCTTCTGATTCTTCTCAAATTGTATTAACATCTTGTGAGGCTAATTCCATGTTTAGTGGATTAAACCTTTTAAATAGTTATATAGGTAAAGAAATTAATCTTGCACATTGTAGTGTTGTTGTTTTTTCAGAAGAAATTGCTAAAGAAGGCATTTCATCAGAAATATATAGTTTAATAAATAATGAAGAAATTCGTTCTTCTGCTAATATTGTTGTTACAAATTGTAAAGCATATGATTATATTAATAATAGTAAACCTAATTTAGAAAATCTAACAAGTAAATATTTTGATACATTTGATATTACAAGTAAACTAACTGGATATTTTTCAAATATAACACTGGGTAATTTTTTTAATAATCTATCTGAAAGCAATTCCGACCCAATAGCAGTTTTGGGTGGATTAAATTCAACAGCACGTTCTGAAGAAGGTAAAGCATCTTCAAATTCTTCTGAAGAAGATAACTCATCTTCAAATTCTTCTGAAGAAAGTTCTTCATCTTCAAATAGTGGCAATTCAGACAATATAAATGGTGAAACCTCAAATTCTAATTCATCATCACAAGATATTGAAGATCAAGAGAAACAAGAAATTGAAACTACTCAAAATAATTTAGTTGCTGGAAAAAGTTCAATTGTTGGTGGAAGAGGTACAGAAAACCTTGGTCTTGCTATTTTTTCTGGTGATAAATATATTGGAGAATTAACTGTTTGGGAATCAATTTGTCATTCTCTTATTACAAATTCTATTGATACCTGTATAATATCTGTTGAAGATCCATTAGTTGAAAATAAACAATTAGAAATTCAACTTTCTCCTAATAAAAAATCAAAAATAACATCTAATATCGAAAATGGAGCTATAAATATAAATATTGAACTAAATTTAATTGCTAATATAATCTCATTAAATTCAAATATAAACTATGAAAATACAGATACTATAAACAAAATATCAACAGCCACTCAAAATCGTTTAAATGACGAATTAAATAAATATTTTGATAAAACTGCAAGAAAATATAATGTTGATATTGATAAATATTATTTAAGTATTCTAAAATATTTTCCTTATCAAAAAAACTTTGATGATTTTAATTATAAAGAAAAATTAAAAAATGCCAACTTTAATTGTAATACACATGTTAACATTATTTCTTCATTGCTCATAACAAAAACATAAGTGCAAATGTAAAAATACATTTGCACTTAACTTGATTCTTTAAATCCTTTTCCTAATACTTCTCTTGCATTTGCAACTACAATAAAACTTTTTTCATCAATGTTTTGAGCAATACTTTTTATTTTAGGTATATCTCCTATATTTGCTGCACATATTAATACTAATTTGTCATTTCCACTATACATTCCTTTTCCGTAAAGCCCTGTTACTCCTCTTTTTACATTTTTTTCTATCTGTTTTGAAATTTTCTCACTTTTATCTGAAATTATAAACATTATCTTAGTATAATAAACTCCTTCAAATATAGTGTCAATTAATTTTCCATATAAATATATTGCAATTGCAGAATATAATCCTATTTCAATATGTTTAAATACAAATACATTTGCAATGACAATTATAATATCTATTATTGCTAAATATCTACTTATAGTAATATTAGGTTTATATGATTTTATTAAATTTGCAATTAATTCTGTTCCACCAGTAGATGCTCCTACTTTTAAAATTATTGCTGTTCCTATTCCAATTATTGTTCCCCCATATACTGATGCTAAAAATCTGTCTGTTGTTATTGGTTCAATTTTATCAAATATATCTATAAAAACTGACAAACTTGCCGTTCCTACTATAGATTTTATTAAAAACTTTTTTCCTATTCTATAATTTGAAAAAATAAACATTGGAATATTTAATATTAAATTCATTAATCCCATAGGAATATTAAATAAATAATATGTTATTGTTGCTATTCCAGAAAATCCTCCTGTTGATAATTGATTTGGTAATAAAAATAATGATATTCCAAATGCCATTATCATTGCACCTATTACTGTTCCACTTCCATCTAAAATAGCTTGTTTTACTCCACTTTTCACAAACATCTCCTTTACAAAAAAACTATATATTACAATTATTTGTAATATATAGTTTTTTATACATATTATATTAGACAACCACTTTTTCACCTGTTTCAATATTATAATATTCTGTTAATCTTTGTGGTTCAATTTTTAAGACATCTGTAAAGTTATATACATATTCTGGAATTCCGCCACCTTCATTTGCACTTCTATCATATTTTATTATTATAGGTTCAATTGTTGTCTCAAAATCATGTATTGTCATATCATAATAATTTCCCCACTCTTTTACAGATACTAAATTTTCATCCAGTGATTGTTCAAAAAATCCATTTATTTCAATATAATAATTTAAAATATAAAAATTATTTGTATCTTGATTTGCTTTTACTTTTAAATCTGAAACTTCTCTTTCTATATCTTTTATTTTATTTGATACTAATTGTTTTTCGAAATCACTACTATTATCCTCATCCCATAAAACTGAAATCTCTATAAAATAATTTTTCTCATTTTGATAATTTGTATAATAATAAAAATCGTTTAATGTCCTATCTGTTAATGTATATAAATTTTTATATCCTATGTTATTTGATTTATATAATGATTCACTTGATAAATACTTATTATAAATATTTATGTAGTCAGCCCATTCTTCAAATGAAACTGGTATATATATTTCATCATATACTATCATAATTGCTGATGGCGTACAATAAAAGTCTGTTATTTTTCCATTTTTATATTGTTCTATAAAATCTGCAACATCTTCTTCTATATTTCCATAATTATTAACTTGTAAATCTCCACTTAAATTCATCTCAGCTCTATTTGACACAAATCCATAATATGCTGATTTTCTTAATATTTCAGTTATTGGAGCATTCGTTGTAAATAAATCTTCTAACTTTATTAAATTTCCTGTATTTAGGTCATATGTAAATCCTTTTTGAACATTTATCAAATCATCACTATCATCATTTATTTTTCCCCAAGAAAATGAAGAAAAAGAGAGTATGTTACTAAAATTAGCTGTCACATATAAACTTATTGAAGCATTTACAACTTTATCTAAATCAATGTTTTCTTTATATCCATTTAGAGCTTCAATTTCAATTTCTTTATTTATCTTATCTTGAATTTTTTGATCTTTTAAACCATCTATCTGAAAGTATGTTATTTCAACTCTTTCTTTTGTTACTCTTTTTTCTACAATTTTTAAATCATTTTGATTATATTTTCCTTTTAAATCAATTCCTTTTTCATTTGTTGACTCATTGGCTTTTGTTTCTTCTGTTTTGGATGTTTCTTCTGAATTATCATATTTTATATCAATTCTTTTATACATAACTAATATTGATGTTATTATTATACAAATAACAGAAAATATAACAACAAAGATCAATTTTCCTTTAATAGTTTTGAACATATCCTGCCTCCTTAGCAACTTTTTGACCATATGTTGATATCATTGCATTTAATAATTTTCTAGCATCACTATTTTCTGGCTCATCTTTTCTTATTACAGCATAATATGCTGTTTGGATATTATATAAACCTGTTTTTATATTATCATAAGTTGGTTCTATTCCATTTACAGATAAAAGTTTTATTTTGTCTTTTGAATACATTGTTGTAATATAATAATAATATGAATATCCTATAGCATTCTCTTTATTTTGATAATCTGATACTACATCAACTATATCTACCATAGATTGTGCAATTGTTTCTTTTTCAGGTTCTTTCATTTTTATTCCTTGCATTACAAGTGATAACATTCCAGACTGACTCCCAGAATTTTGTGGTCTTTGATATGCTAATATTTGAGCATCTGTTCCTCCAACTTCTTTCCAATTAGTTACTTTTCCTGAATATATATCTTGAATTTGATTTAATGTTAAATTATCTATTGAATTTTCCTTATTAACAAAAAATACAAAGGCTTCTTTTACAACTGGTACAATTTCTAATTCTACCCCTGCATCTTTTGCAAGTTGTTGTTCTTCTTCAGATGGATATGTTACTAATATTAAATCTGATTTTTTATTTATTAAATTAACATATGCATTATGTGTTTTAGAATGTGTAACATCAACTTTTTCAATATCTGTTCCTGTAAATGCTGATTTATATGCTTGTGCTAAAGGTAATGTAGCTGTTGAACCATCTATTTTAGGATAATTTTCAATTGTAAAAATTGGTTCTTGATTTTTGTCTTTCTTTTCCCATGTATGTGTAAAATATAAATATGCAACAATACATCCCACAACAACTAATATCATTATAACAATCAATAATATATTTATCGTTTTATTTTCTTTTTCCATAGTTTCTTTTATTCCTTTTCATCTAAAAATTCTGGATATTTTTCTAATATTTCTAGTTTGAATTTTCCTTCTTTCATTTTTTCATCTTGTTCAATTATTAAATCTAATTCATATACATCTTTTAATTTTTGAACATTTTCCCTTTTATGCCCAACAACATTATTTACATCTTTAGGATTAATTATAATCTTTACCCTTTTTACTTTTGTGTTCATTTCTTTTATTCTTTTTAATATATCATCATACCATAAATTTGCTTCTACTAATTGTCTAAATGCTGGATGATATGGACCTGCAACTACTTCACTTCCTTTTACAGATGGATCTGTTATTTCATCTGTATTTTGAAGTCCTATTCTAATTATATCTATTCCTTTTGCTCTAAACATTGGTACAATCTCTTTACATGTCTCTACAGCTTGTACAACTGTTAATGGCTTATATTTTCCTTCTAAATAATCTTTTTCAAGTTTTGTATTATGTATTACTAATACAGGATAAATTCTTACCATTTTGGGTTTTAATTTAATTAATTCTTTTGCTGTATTTATTTCATCTAATCTAGTACTTTCTGGCAACCCTACCATCATTTGATGTCCTAGATTAAATCCATACCATCTGATTAATTTTGATGCTTTTTTTACCTCTTCAAATGTATGTCCTCTGTGACTTTGTTTTAATATATAATCATTTGCAGATTGAACTCCTAATTCTATTGTTCTTACTTTATATTTCTTCAATCTTTTTAATATATCTTTATTTATATAATCAGGTCTTGTTGAAACTCTTATACTATCTATTCTTCCATCTTTTATAAATTTATATGCTGTTTGTAGAAATTCTTCTTGTTTGTCTACATCAATTCCAGTAAAACTTCCCCCAAAAAATGCAACTTCTTTTTTTGCTTCTTTATCTTTTATGTTCTCTAAATAAAAATTAATTGTTTTTATTATATCTTCTTTTGTTATCATTTTTTGTTGACCACTTATTGATTTCTGATTACAAAATACACAATCATTTGGACATCCTAAATGTGGTACAAATATTGGAATTATATAGCGTTTTTTCATATTTTTAATTCCTTTCTTACATTATATATTTATTCTATTTTAAGAGCTCAAGAGCTTTTCTTGCAGCTTCCATTTCTGCAATTTTTTTAGATTTTCCTTCACCTATTGCAAGTTTTTTTCCATTCCATTCTACTTGTGATACAAATATTTTTGCATGGTCTGGTCCTTTTTCATCTATTATTTCATATTTTATGCTTGTTGTTCCATGTGCTTGTAGTTTTTCTTGAAGTACTGTTTTATAATCTTTTTGTCCAACATGTTTTGTTGCAACTTCAATTTCGTTTTTTAAATTATCTATAATAAATCTTTGAGCTTCTTCTAAATTACTATCTAAGTACATTGCTGCAATTACTGCTTCAACACTGTCTGCTAAAATGGCCTTTCTAATTTGCTCTTTTCCTTTTATTTCTGAATTTCCTAAATATAAAAATTCATTAAATTTTAGTCTTGTTGCTATTTTATACAAACTATCTTCACATACTACTGTTGCTCTTACTTTTGTCATCTCCCCTTCTTTTAATGTTGGATAATTTTGATATATATATATACTTGATATGAATTCTAATATGCTATCACCTAGAAATTCTAGTTTTTCATTACTTTGAACTCCTTTTTCATAAGCATATGATGTATGTGTTAATGCTCTTTTTAGTAATTCTTTATTTTTAAATGTATATCCTATATTTTCTTCTAAACTCTTCATGATTTATTTAACTTACCTCTTTTTTCCATTATTATATGTTTCTATTTTACTATATCAAATAAAAAAATGCAATAAAAAGGACATGTTTTTTAACATGCCTATCTTTTGTTTTTATTATACATTTTCTTTTATGTAATCTACTACATCTCCAACTGTAACAACTTTTTCTGCATCAGCGTCTGGAATTTCTATATCAAATTCTTCTTCTAATGCCATAACTAATTCTACTATATCTAAAGAATCAGCACCTAAGTCATCAATGAAAGATGCTTCTAATGTAACTGCTGTATCAGCTACACCTAATTGTTCAACAATTATTCCTTTTACTTTTTCAAATACTTCTTCTGAACTCACTACAAGTTCACCCCCTCTCAATTTTAAATGATATATTTCATTTAATTTTCAAATGTTTCTTTAACATTTATATTATATGTTTATTATTTTGTCAAGCATATTTGGATTTTTTTTATTTTTTATACTAACCATTCAATATTTAAGCTTTATTAATTTGTTCAAAGTGCTCTATCATCTTATCTACAGCTTTATTTTCAACAAATTTTTCAGCTTGTTTTATTGTAAATTCAAATAGTTTTTCATCACTACTTCCATGTGCTTTTACAACTGGCTTTTTTACTCCTAAGAATAATGCTCCTCCATATGATTTATAATCCATTGTCTTTTTAAATCTATTAATTGCTGGCAAACATGGTATTGTTCCAATTTTAGCAAATATATTTTGTGTTAGACTTTCTGATAAAGTTCTTTTTACAAATTTTCCAAGTCCTTCTGTTGTTTTCAAAAATACATTTCCTGTAAATCCATCTGTTACTATTGCATCAACTTTTCCTGAAAATGCATCTCTTCCTTCAACATTTCCTATAAAGTTTATTCCTAATTCCTTTGATTTTTCTTTTAATAATTGATAACTTTCTTTTACTAACTCATTTCCTTTTGTTTCTTCTGTTCCTATATTTAATAAACCTACTGCTGGTTTTTCAATTCCAAATGTGTTTCTTAAATATATTGTTGACATTTGAGCAAATTGTAATAAGTTAATTGGTTTACAATTTGTATTTGATCCTGAGTCTATTAATAATAATTGGCTTTTATATGCTGGTAATATTCCTGCTAATGCTGGTCTATCTATTCCTTTTATTCTTCCAACAATTAATGTTGCTCCTGCAAGCAATGCTCCTGAATTTCCAGCAGATATGAATACATCACCTTCGTTTTCTTTTAGCATTTTAAATCCAACTACCATTGATGAATCTTTTTTGTGTCTGATTGCATCTGTTGGTCCATCTTCCATTTCAATTGTTTCTGTTGCATTTTTTATTTTTAGTCTATCTGATACTTCTTCAATTTCTTTTCCTGTAAATTCTTTTACTTTGTTTCTTATTACTTCTTCTTTTCCTACTAATGTTATTGTTGCTTTTATTTGATTAACTGCTTTTAATGCTCCTTTTATATTGGCATCTGGTGCATTATCTCCTCCCATTGCATCTAGTAATATATTCATTGTTTTATTTCCTTTCTTATTATGTTTGTTTCTTTTTTGCTATTATTCTTATTCATGATGTTTCTATTTTATTATTGTTTTATTAAAATTGCAATAGGTTTGGAAAAATTTATATTTAATAAAATTAAACAAGACTATAAACTATAGTCTTGTCCTTTTTTATTATTATCTTTCATCTCCATCTTGGTCTTGAGATATTGGTGTCTCAAAAGAGGCTTCTTCTTTTCCTTTACTTCTTGCATCTTTTAGTGCTTGCTTATCTGCTTGTTTATAAAGATCTTTTACTATATCATATTTTAAAGCGTTTTTAAAATTATTTTTTGGTTGTGGATTATTCTCTGGTGTTAGTTCTGGTTGTTCTGCTTCTGGTAATGCTTTTTGCTTTCTTTTTTCATTCCATATTTTAAATCTTTTTACAAATTGATACCACTTTGGTTTTTCTTCTTGTTCGCTTCCTTCTTGAGCTGGTTCTGAGGAATTTTCTGTTTCATGAGATTGTTCAGAATTACTATCTTGAGCTGGTTCTGTTCTTGTAATTCTTGTTGGACTTTGATGTTGACTAGGCTCGGAACTTGTTTGTTCTGATGTACTTCTTCCAAGTGTTTCTAATGCTTTCTCATGTTCTGTAATTGACTTTGTATATTTTTTAACTTGTCTATTTAATTGTGCTCTTCTATTATTTAAAGTTACTGCTAAATCTATTTTTCCATTTTTATTTACTACAATTCCATTATCTAATAATTCTTTTAAATCTTCGTCTTTAAAATCTAATCCTTTAATTCCCATTAATAAATCTTTATTTTTAGTAATTTTAACTTCTAATTGTGAAATTTGTGTTGTTAAATCAGCTATTTTCTTAGTATCAATAGGATCAGCTTTTTTCAAATCATCTATTTGTTTTTTCAATTTATCAGTTTCAAGTGTTGAATTCATAATTCCTATTAAATAATTTTTTACAGATGGACTTTTATTAACAATTTCTTGTAATTTTTCAATTTTAGCTTTTTTGTTTGATGCTACTTCTAGTTTTTTCTTTTCATCTTTTAATCGTCTTTCATATCTTTTTTCCATTACTTCTTCAATATGTTTTTTTAGTTCTGGATTTTCTTGCAATTCTTTTAATTTATCATTAATTTGCTCTTGAATTCCCTTTAACTTATCTTGATATGATTTAATATCTTCTCTTATGTCTTCAACTTTTTCATTAAATCCTTTTATTTCTAACTCTACTTTTTTTATCTCTTCACTTTTGCTTTTTACTAATGCTTCATCTTTACTTCTTTTGGCTTGTTCAAGTTCTCCCTCAAGAATTTTTATATCACCTTCTTTAGCTTTCTTATTACTTTCTATTGTTTCAATTTCTTCATTTGCTTTTTTTATTCTATTATTTATGTTATCTAATTTCCCTTTAAGCTTTAAATATTCATCATTTAATTTTTTTAAATCCATATTTTAAAATCCCCTTCCTTTATTAACAACTTAATATTTCATTGCAATTTTCTATTACCGCATCTGCTTCATTTAATAAATTTTCTGTTTCTAATTTTAAATCCACTATAGCATCAATATTTTGTAATAATTCTTCTGTTACCTTTAATTCATTATTTTCCATAGTATCACTTCTCCTTTTTATAAATATCTCTAACGTTTTAATTATAACACCTCTTCAAAATTATGTCAAGTTTGCATAAAAATGTTATTTAATAATATTGATTATAACATATATTTTTTAATTCATTATTGCAATTTCATTAAATTTATATTACAAAAATATTACACAAGTTTAATTATACACAAAAAGAACTATGAAAAACTCATAGTTCTTTTTGTATTTATTCAAATATTATTCAATTATATCAGCAACAACACCTGAACCAACTGTTCTACCACCTTCACGAATAGCGAATCTTAATCCCTTTTCGATAGCGATAGGTGTAATTAATTCAATTGTCATTGATACATTATCACCTGGCATAACCATTTCTGTTCCAGCAGGTAATTCAATAACACCTGTTACGTCTGTTGTTCTGAAATAGAATTGTGGTCTATATCCGTTGAAGAATGGTGTATGACGTCCACCTTCTTCTTTTGTTAGAACGTATACTTCTGATGTGAATTTTGTATGTGGATGTATTGTTCCTGGTTTACATAGTACTTGACCTCTTTCGATGTCTTTTCTATCAATACCTCTTAATAATGTTCCGATGTTATCTCCAGCTTCAGCTTGGTCTAATAATTTTCTGAACATTTCAACACCTGTTACAACTGTTTTCTTTCTTTCTTGTGATAATCCTATGATTTCAACTTCATCAGAAACTTTAACTTCTCCTCTTTCTACTCTACCTGTAGCAACTGTACCACGTCCTGTGATTGTGAATACGTCTTCAACTGGCATTAAGAATGGTTGGTCAATTGGTCTTTGTGGTGTTGGGATATAGCTATCAACTGCATCCATTAATTCTTTCATTGGAGCATAAACTGGATCGTTAGGATCTGTTGATGTGCTCTCTAATACTTTTAATGATGATCCTTTTACAACTGGAATTTCGTCTCCTGGGAAACCATATTCTGTTAATAAGTCTCTAACTTCCATTTCAACTAATTCTAATAATTCTGGATCGTCAACCATATCACATTTATTTAAGTAAACAACGATGTATTTTACACCTACTTGTCTAGCTAATAAGATGTGTTCTCTTGTTTGTGGCATTGGTCCATCAGCTGCAGAAACAACTAATATTGCACCATCCATTTGTGCAGCACCTGTGATCATGTTCTTTACATAGTCAGCATGTCCTGGGCAGTCAACGTGAGCATAGTGTCTTGTATCTGTTTCATATTCAACGTGAGCTGTATTAATTGTGATTCCTCTTGCTTTTTCTTCTGGTGCTCCATCGATTTGATCATAAGCTTCGAATTTAGCTTGACCTTTTAATGATAAATATTTTGTAATAGCAGCTGTTGTTGTTGTTTTTCCATGGTCTACGTGTCCGATAGTACCGATGTTAACGTGTGGCTTTGTTCTTTCAAATTTTGCTTTTGCCATTTTTTATTCCTCCTTATTTTTTTGAGATTTCTCTCTATATTTTAAATTTAATAACGTATTTTATTTTGCACTTGCATTTTATAACATTTCAGCCTAAAATGCAAGCGTTTTTACAAAATTCACATATTTCTTTATTTTAGTGTATTAGTTTTCTTTCTTAGCTCTTGAAGCTACGATTGCTTCTAATACTGATTTTGGAACTTCTTCATAATGAGATGGTTCCATAGAATATGTTCCTCTACCTTGTGTTTTTGAACGTAAGTCTGTAGCATAACCAAACATTTCTGATAATGGTATGAATGCTTTTATTTCTTGCATTCCATCATTTGCTTCCATTCCTTCCATTCTACCACGTCTTGAGTTTACATCTCCAATAACATCTCCCATGTATTCTTCTGGAACTGTTATTTCTACTTTCATTATTGGCTCTAATAGAACTGACTTAGCTTGTTTACATCCTTCTTTGAATGCCATTGATGCAGCTATTTTGAATGCCATTTCTGAAGAGTCAACTTCATGGTATGATCCATCTACTAATGATGCTTTGAAATCGATTACTGGATATCCAGCTAAAATTCCTGTTTCAGCAGCTTCTCTTAAACCTTGTTCAATTGGTTTAATATATTCTTTTGGAACTGCTCCACCAACAATTTTACTTTCGAATTCAACACCTTTACCTGGCTCTAATGGTTCCATTTCAAACCATACGTCTCCGTATTGTCCTTTACCACCAGATTGACGGATAAATTTACCTTGAACTTTAACTTTATTTCTTATTGTTTCTTTGTAAGCAACTTGTGGTTTACCTACATTACATTCTACTTTGAATTCTCTTTTTAATCTATCAACAATGATATCTAGGTGTAATTCACCCATACCAGCAATGATTGTTTGACCTGTTTCTTGATTTGTATAAGCTTTGAATGTTGGGTCTTCTTCAGCTAATTTTGCTAAAGCTATTCCCATTTTTTCTTGAGCTGCTTTATCTTTTGGTTCAATAGCTATATCAATAACTGGTTCTGGGAATTCCATTGATTCTAGAATTATTGGATGTTCAGGATCACATAATGTATTTCCTGTTGTAACATCTTTTAATCCAACTGCAGCAGCAATATCACCAGCATATACTTTTTCAATATCTTCTCTGTGATTTGAATGCATTTGTAGAATTCTTCCAATTCTTTCTTTTTTATCTTTACTTGAATTTAAAACTGTAGATCCTGTTTCTAATGTTCCTGAATATACTCTAAAGAAACATAATTTTCCTACAAATGGATCTGTTGCAATTTTAAATGCTAATGCAGCAAATGGTTCTGAATCAGATGTTTTAGCTTCTGTTTCAACACCATCTAATGTTGTTCCTTTGATATGAGGTATATCTAATGGTGATGGCATATAGTCAACTATTGCATTTAATAATTCTTGTACACCTTTATTTTTATATGAAGAACCACATGTTACTGGAACGATTTGATTTGCTATTGTTCCTTTTCTTAATGCTTTTTTGATTTCTTCTTCAGATGGTTCTTTTCCATCTAAATAATTCATCATTAATTCTTCATCTTGTTCACATGCAGCTTCAATCATTGTAGTTCTCCATTTTTTAGCTTCTTCTAACATATCTTCTGGAATATCTGTTTCTTCAATTTCTTTTCCTAAATCATCTTTATGGATGAATGCTCTCATTTTAATTAAATCAACAATTCCTCTAAAGTGATCTTCTGCTCCGATTGGTAATTGAACTGGTACTGGATTTGCATGTAATCTATTTTTTAATTGGTCAACGCAAAGCATAAAGTTTGCTCCAACGATGTCCATTTTATTTACATATACCATTCTTGGAACTTGGTATTTATCAGCTTGTCTCCAAACTGTTTCTGTTTGTGGTTGAACTCCACCTTTTGCTGCTAATACTGTAACTGCACCATCAAGTACTCTTAGAGACCTTTGTACTTCTACTGTAAAGTCAACGTGACCTGGAGTATCAATTATATTGATTCTGTTATTTTTCCAGAAACATGTTGTTGCAGCAGATGTTATTGTTATACCTCTTTCTTGTTCTTGTTCCATCCAGTCCATTGTTGCAGCACCCTCGTGAACTTCTCCTATTTTATGTGTTTTCCCTGTATAGAATAATATTCTCTCTGTTGTTGTTGTTTTACCAGCATCAATATGAGCCATTATTCCTATATTTCTAGTTCTTTCTAGTGGGTATGCTCTTCCTGCCATGTAATTATTCCCTCCTTTTTTTCATTTTATGATTGAAATAATTGTTACACTTTTTTTCTCAATCTAAATTTTACCATTTATAATGTGCAAATGCTTTATTAGCTTCTGCCATTCTATGTGTATCTTCTTTCTTCTTAAATGCTCCACCGTTTCCGTTAACAGCGTCCATGATTTCACCAGCTAATTTCTCAGCCATTGTTTTTTCATGTCTTGTTCTAGCATATGTTACTAACCATCTTAAACCTAATGTTTGTCTTCTTTCAGGTCTAATTTCTAATGGTACTTGGTATGTTGCTCCACCAACTCTTCTTGCTTTTACTTCAAGAACTGGCATGATGTTTTCTAATGCTGCTTCAAATACTTCTAATGGATTTTTTCCTTCTTTTTCTTTTATTATATCAAAAGCATCATAAACTATTCCTTGAGCAACTGATTTTTTACCATCTAACATTATGTTGTTAATTAATTTTGTAACAACTTTGCTATTGTATATTGGATCTGGTAATACATCTCTTTTTGCTATAAATCCTCTTCTTGGCACTATTCTTCACTCCTTTTCTTTCTGAGATTTACTCTCTTATTGATGATATCTATAAGATATCTAAGTTACTCTGAAAATCTATCGATTTTCCGTTTAGTGCTACATTATCTATTCTAAATTTAAGTACTTTAATTTAGTAAGATGTGCATGCACTATAAAATAAATCATTTATCGATTTATTTCTTTGGGCGTTTTGCTCCATATTTTGAACGTCCTTGCATTCTGTCTTTTACACCTGCTGTATCTAATGTTCCTCTGATAATATGGTATCTAACACCTGGAAGGTCTTTTACTCTTCCTCCTCTGATTAGAACAACACTATGTTCTTGTAAGTTATGTCCTATTCCTGGGATATATGATGTTACTTCATAACCATTTGAAAGTCTAACTCTGGCAACTTTTCTTAAAGCTGAGTTTGGCTTCTTTGGTGTTACTGTTTTTACAACTGTACATACACCTCTTTTTTGTGGTGCTTTATTGTTTGTTAATGTTTTGTTTTTTGAATTCCATCCATGTTGTAAAGCTGGTGCTGTTGATTTTGCCTTTGTTGATTTTCTTCCTTTTCTTACTAATTGATTAATTGTTGGCACTTAAATTTCACCTCTTTCCCTAATTTTATTTAATTCTAAAAATTAAATTAACCGCAAACAAATTATTAAAAATAATTCGCATTGCGGTTAATATTTTATCATTTTTTTCCTATTATGTCAATGTTTTTATATTAAAATTATTAATTATTCTTTATTTTCTTCTGGTAATATATTTGCACTACTTATATTAAATATTTTCTTCATAAAACATTTTATTTTTTCTAATAATGTTACATTTCCGATTATATCTACTAATGCATTTTGTGTTGAATTTTTTACTATTTTTTGTAAAATTTTTATTTCTTTTTTACTTATTTTTGCTTCATTTATATATGATAAATTATATGTTATAGCTGGTAATATATCTGAATCGTAATCATCTATTGATGAAAATGACATTACATAGTTATATACTAAATTTTGAGAATCCATATCATATTGTACTGCATATCTATCTAAAATCTCACAAACAATTGGATCCATTTTCTTTATTGCTATATTTCTTAAGTTTCTATAGTTCTTTGCTGAATATTCTATTAACTCTCTTTTCCATGTTTCTCTTTCAAATTTTTCTTTTTCTAATATTTTTTCTTTAATAGGATATATTTTTATTGTTGTTTCATTACTTAATTCTGCTTTATATATTAATTCACCATTTTCTACTTTTACAACAATATTCTTTATCGTTGTTGGTTCTTCTGTATTTGTATTAACTAATTGATTTTCTTCACTTTCTTCTAAAGTAATTATTTCTTTTTCTAAATTTTTAGTTATTTCATTTATATTATTATAATAATCTGTTAATACTGGATCAATAGCAATTTCTTCAATAGGTTTTAGTTCTTCATTTATTAATTGAACTTGCTCATTTTCATTTTTATTTTCTATTTCTTGACTTTCTAGTATTTCATCTATTTGTTCATCTTGTTCTTGGCTTTCTTCTGTTTCTGTAGCTGAAAATAGATTAATTACATCAATAATTTGATTATGTTTTATTAATCTTTTTGCAAACATAATTCTAGCCATTTCTTGTCCAATCTCGTTTATTGATTCTGTTAATTCATAAATTTCTTCTGGATCAAGATTATCTCTATTTTCTTCTATTTGTTCACTAATAATTCTACTTTTTCTTACACTCTCAGCAATCAAATTATCTATTTCTACAAATGATTGTTCTCTTACATTTAATAGTTTAGAATTTATTTGATTTTGAAACCATTGACTTTGGTTTCCTAAATCTGATATTTGTTTTCCTAAGCAATTTACTTCAGACCAAACTTCTTCATCATTTTTTATCTTATTTTGTGCTTTTTTTGTATTTCTTTCTTTTGCTAATTCATTTCTTTTGTTTTCTATATCTTTTATTTGAGCACTTAAAATTGCTTTTTCATTAACAAATATATCTAATTCATTAATTAATTCTTCCATTATTTTTAACCTGTTATATTAAGTTGATTGCTTCTTAATATGTTCCTTTCTTTTGTTATTTCCGAATTTTATTCAGTTGTTATTCTATCATATCACTTTATTTCTTGCAAGAGTTTTTTGTCAATTTTTTTAATATTTTATCATTTTTTGTTTAATATATTTTTAAATTTTCAATCGCCCTATCTGCCAACATTCCATACTTTATTTTTTTGTCTTTTATTCTCTTTGGAAGTTCTGGAATAATTCCAAAATTTGCATTCATTGGTTGAAATTTGTCATTTGCTGTTGAAATATATTTTGCCAATGCTCCTATCATTGTTAAGTTTGAAAATTCAACTCTGCTTTCATTTTTTATTTGTGCAACTGCATTTAATGCTGACAACATTCCTGATGAAATTGATTCAACATAACCTTCAACACCAGTAATTTGTCCTGCAAAATAAATATTTTTATTATCTTTGAAGTTATATGTGTTATCTAATAATTTCGTTGAATTTATATATGTATTTCTATGCATAACTCCATATTTTACAAATTCAGCATTTTGTAGTCCAGGAATCATTCCAAATATTCTTTTTTGTTCTCCATATTTTAAATTTGTTTGAAATCCAACTATATTATAAATTGTTCCTAATTCATTATTTTGTCTTAATTGAATTACTGCATATGGTCTTTTTCCTGTTCTTGGGTCATCAAATCCAACTGGTTTTAATGGTCCATATCTTAATGTATCTTTTCCTCTTTTTGCCATTACTTCTACTGGCATACAACCTTCAAATATCTCTCTTTTTTCAAATTCATGTAATGTTATAACTTCAGCATTTATTAATTCTTCTACAAATTTTTCATATTCATCTTTATTCATTGGTAAATTTATATAACTTGCTTCTTGTTTGTGTAATCTTTCTTTCCAATCATCTATTGTTTCATCTTTTCCTTTTTCTTGTTCATATCTATTACCAAAAAAAGCAATATTAAAATCGATGCTTTCTTTTGTAACAATTGGTGCAGCTGCATCATAAAAATGTAATTTATCTTCTCCAGTTATTTTAGAGATTTCTTTTGATAATCCTTCTGATGTTAATGGTCCTGTTGCAATTATTACGATTCCTTTTTCTGCAATTTTTTCTATTTCTGTTACTTCTTGATGAATTATTTCTATTAATGGATTTTTTTCTAATTCTTCTGTTACTTTTTGTGAAAACAATTCTCTATCTACTGCTAATGCTTGTCCTGCTGGTATTTGTGTTTCATCTGCTATTCTTATTAGCAATGAGTCTAGTTTTCTTAATTCTTCTTTTAACAAACCACATGCATTTGTATGTAAATTAGATTTGAACGAGTTACTACATACTATCTCAGCCAAATTTTTATTACTATGTGCTTCTGTAAATTTATCAGGCTTCATCTCATACAATTTTACCTTTATTCCTCTTTTTGCTATTTGATATGCAGCTTCACTTCCGGCTAATCCTCCACCTATTATTGTTATATAATCTACCATTTTATTTTCCTTCCTTTTTTCATTAAAAAGTCTCTGCAAAAATGCAGAGAACTTTTAATTATTCAATATTAAATTTTAATTCATTATTTTCTATGTCAACATTAATAGTTTGCCCATCATGGACATCACCTTTTAAAATCATTTCAGAAATTTCATCTTCAACATATCTTTGAATAGCTCTTCTTAAAGGTCTTGCACCATATTTCAAATTAGTTCCTTTTTCTAATATAAAATCTTTTGCATTTTCTGAAACATTTAAAGAAATATTTTTGTCTGCTAAAGCTTTTACTGTATCTTTTAACATTAATTCAACAATTTGTAATAATTCAGGTTTTGTTAATGAATCAAATACTATAATTTCATCTATTCTATTTAAAAATTCAGGTCTAAAAACTTGTTTTAGATTTTCTTCTATTTTATTATTATCAACTGTTTTTTTATCAAAACCAATTGAATTTGTATTAACATTTGAACCTGCATTTGATGTCATAATTATAATTGTATTTTGGAAACTAACAACATTTCCTTGTGAATCTGTAAGTTTTCCGTCATCTAATACTTGTAATAAAATGTTAAATACATCAGGGTGTGCTTTTTCAATTTCATCAAATAATATAATAGAATATGGTTTTCTTTTTACTTTTTCAGTAAGTTGACCTGCATCATCATATCCAACATATCCTGGAGGTGCACCAATAAGTTTTGCTGTTGAGTGGCTTTCCATATATTCAGACATATCTACTCTTATTATTGAATCTTCTGATCCAAACATTTCATATGCTAAGCTTTTTGCAAGTTCTGTTTTTCCAACACCTGTTGGACCAACAAATATGAATGATGGTGGACGTTTTGTACTTTGAAGTCCTGCACGATTTCTTCTTATTGCTCTAGAAACTGCACTTACTGCTTTATCTTGACCAATAACTCTTTTATGAAGATTTGTTTCAAGATTTAATAGTTTTTGTGTCTCTGCTTCTGTAATTTTTTTAACTGGAATTTTAGTCCAATTTTCAATAACTTGTGCTATATCTTGAACTGTTAAAGATTTTAATTTTATTGTACTATTTAAATGGTCAATTTCTTCAATTAATCTACATTCTTTAGTTTTTAAATCTGCTGCTTTTTGATAATCTTCTGTTGAATCTGCTTGTGCAGCATCTTCTTTTTGTGCTTGAACATCAGCAAGTTCTTGTTTTAACATTTCAAGTTTAAACAATTCTTTATTTTCAAGATTAATTCTAGAACAAGCCTCATCTAAAATATCAATTGCTTTATCTGGCAAAAATCTATCATGAATGTATTTTTCAGACATTATAACTGCTTGTTTTATAACATCATTTGAAATTTTTACTTTGTGATATTCTTCATAATATTTCTTTATTCCTGTTAAAATTGAAATTGTATCATCGATATTAGGTTCTTCAACTAAAACTTGTTGAAATCTTCTTTCCAATGCAGTATCTTTTTCTATATATTTTCTATATTCTCTTAAAGTAGTAGTACCTATTAATTGAATTTCTCCATTTGCAAGTGATGGTTTTAAAATATTAGCAGCATTCATAGAATGTTCTCCATCTCCTGCTCCAATTATATTGTGAATTTCATCTATTACAAGAATAATATTCTTGAATTCTTTACATTCATCAATAATACCTTTCATACGAGCTTCAAATTGTCCTCTAAATTGAGTACCAGCTATAACAGATGTCATATCTAATAAATAAACTTCTTTATTTAAAAGTTTTGCTGGAACATTATTATTAGCAATTTTTATAGCCAAACCTTGAGCAATTGCTGTTTTACCAACACCTGGTTCACCAATCAAACAAGGATTATTTTTAGTACGTCTATTTAAGATTTGTATAACTCTTTGAATTTCCTTATCACGACCAATAACCATATCAAGTTCATTATTTTTAGCTTTTTGAGTTAGATTTGTTCCAAAAGTATCAAGATATTTCTTCTTTTTCTTAGATTTCTTTGATTCAACTTTAACCTTTTGTCTACCACCATTAGTTTCTTCCTCATCTTTTTGTTTTTTAGGAACAAAATTAGCAAAGATAGATCCAATAGGAATTCCCATAGAAATACCCTCTGGAGCATTTTCATCATCAACATCTTCATCACCATCAGATTCAAAATTTTCAAAATCCATATTTTCAAGATTTTCCAATTTTAAATTAGAAGATAAATCCTTAAACAAAGACTCTAATTGTTTTGACATATTATTCATATCTATATTATTATTCGTTTGATTAGAAGTAGACTGATTTGTATTAGTCTCAGGAACATCTAATCCACGTTTTTTTGCACACTCTTTACATAAGCCTTCCATTGAAGAAACGCCATTTTCAATTTTGTTTATAAATACAACTGCAGTGCGTTTTTTACATTGTGAACATATCATATACTATAATTCCTCTTTTCTTTTATTAAAATATTATATATTCTACATTAAATTTTCCAAATAGTCAAGAGAAAATACATTATAGTACTAGACAAAAAAATAAAAATATGATATATTAAGAAAGTCTAAAAAAACAAAAAACAATAAGCCGATGTGGCGGAATTGGCAGACGCACCAGACTCAAAATCTGGCGGGAAACCATGTGGGTTCGAGTCCCACCATCGGTACCAAAAATAGTAGTATTTGAGAAATGTTCAAATACTATTTTTTATAACAAATTTCAAGTGGGACTCGAAAAGGAGGATTAGAAAATAGTCCAGTGGACTATTTTCCCGACGCGGGTTGTATAGTCCCACCATCGGTACCAGAAACAGTAGTATTTGAAAAATTCAAATACTATTTTTTTACATCAAATTTAACTCAAATAAACATATTGAAAATTATATTACAACATGATATAATCTCTCAAAATAGTCAAGCACTATCTCATAACTATTTCATCAACAATCATAGATGAAAAAACTTAATCTCCAATTCATCCATAAACAATTCAAAAATATTAAGGAGGCAATTTCAAATGACAACAAAAGAAAAAAATCTCAAAAAAGGAGCAAAAGCATTTGATTTACTTCAGCAAATCCAAAAATATGCCAATGCTTGTTTTGAACAAGGAACTCCTGAATACGAAGCAGTTATGCATAGTATTTCTATTCTTGAAAAAAATTTCGAACCTTATTCAATTCAATTCAAAAAAATTCGAGATGAAAAGCAACAAAAAGAGCTTGTAGCCAAGGAAACCTGTGCACGAGAAGGACATACTGGAGAATGGCATGAACATGAATATACCGTTTGGGCAATTTGTGGAGATAGAGGTTTCGAACGTTACTGTCCAATTACAAAAAAAAATTGGACTAGAATTTGTACAAGATGTAGAGAACAAGAAACAGTAGATGTAGAACCTATTGAAGTTACAAGACTTCATAAATTACAAGAAATCAATGATATGGAAGAAAAATTAAAACAAATGAAGTCTGAATAATTCATTTTCAAAGAAACCTCTATTAGAGGTTTCTTTCTTTATAGAAAAACACAGATAGACTTTTATATCTATCCGTGTGTTTTCAATTTTATTCAGCATCTGATTGTGTTTCAACTTGTTTATTTGCATCAATTTCTTCTGCAACTGTCTTTTCATCTTCGCCTTCAACTTTAATAGTAACATCTTGATATCTCTTCATACCAGTTCCAGCTGGGATTAACTTACCAATGATAACATTTTCTTTTAATCCTATTAAATCATCTTCCTTACCTTTAATTGCAGCTTCTGTTAATACTCTTGTTGTCTCTTGGAATGATGCAGCTGATAAGAAACTATCTGTTGCAAGTGAAGCTTTAGTAATACCAAGTAATGCTCTCTTTCCTGTTGCTGGACGTTTACCTTGTTCAACAGCTTCTTTATTTTTATCCTCAAATTCATACATATCAACTAATGATCCTGGGAACATATCTGTATCTCCACCATCATCAACTCTAACCTTACGAAGCATTTGTCTTGCAATTACTTCAACGTGTTTATCATTGATATCAACACCTTGGTTTCTATATGCTTTTTGAATTTCAGATATTACATATTCATAAACACCTTCTGGTCCTTTTATTGCTAAAATTTCAGCTGGATTTATAGAACCTTCTATTAATGGATCTGCAGCTTTTACTTCATCTCCATCTTTTACTTTTAGTTTTGATCCAAATGGAATTGTGTATGTTCTTGAATCATCTTTTGATGTAACAATTACTTCTAATTTCTTCTTATTATCAGAAATTTTAACTGTACCATCAATTTCTGTTATTACAGCAACTCCCTTAGGTTTTCTAGCTTCAAAGATTTCCTCTACTCTTGGAAGACCTTGTGTGATATCTGCAACACCAGCAACACCACCAGAGTGAATTGTTCTCATGGTTAACTGTGTACCAGGTTCACCAATTGATTGTGCAGCTATAATACCAACAGATTCACCAATTGATACTAAATCTCTTCTTGCCAATCCCATACCATAACATTTTTGACATACACCATGTTTTCCTCTACATGCAATTACTGAACGTACAACAACTTTTGTAATTCCAGCATCCACAATACGTTTTGCTATGTCTTTATTAATCATTGTATTTGTATCTACAATAACTTCATTTGTTTGTGGATCTAATATATCATTTAATGGATATCTTCCTTCTAGTCTTTCAGCTAATCCTTCAACTATTTGATTTCCATCTTTAATATCTTCAATTGTTAATCCATCAACAGTTCCACAATCATGTTCTCTAACAATTATATCTTGTGAAACATCAACTAGTCTTCTTGTTAAGTATCCAGAGTCAGCTGTTCTTAAAGCTGTATCTGAAAGTCCTTTACGAGCACCATGTGATGATATGAAATATTCCAATGCATCTAGACCTTCACGGAAACATGATTTGATTGGTATTTCAACTGCTTTACCAGTTGTACTAGCCATAAGTCCACGCATACCTGCGATTTGTCTTAATTGGTTCATGTTACCACGGGCTCCAGATTTAACCATCATATATATTGGGTTTAAATCATCAAAGTTTTCTTCCATTGCCTTACTTACATCATTTGTTGCCTTTTCCCAAATATTAACAACTGATTGATATCTTTCATCATCTGTTATCAAACCTCTTCTATATTGATTTCTTACTTTTTCAACTTGTTTATCTGCATCTGCTAAAATGTCTTTCTTAGAATCTGGTACTTTTACATCTGCTACTGAGAATGTAATACCTGCTAATGTTGAATATTTGAAACCTAATGCTTTGATATAATCTATAACTTCTGCTGATTCGATTAAACCATGTTTGTCAATTGTTCTTTCAATTATTGTTCCCATTGATTTTTTCATAACTGGGAAATTGATTTCATATTGGAATGGATCCTCTTTTCTGTCTATAAATCCTAAATCTTGTGGAATTCCTTGGTTAAATATAATTCTACCAACACTTGTTTCAACTTTCTTTGATTTCATTTCTCCATCAATTTCTTTTGTAATTCTTACAAAGATTTTCGCATGGATTGATACTGCATTATTTTGTAATGCCATTATTGCTTCATCAGGATCTTTGAAATATTTTCCTTCTCCTAATTCTCCATCTAATGTCATTGTTAAATAATAACTTCCTAAAATCATGTCTAGTCTTGGTACTGCTACTGGTTTACCATCTTGTGGTTTTAATAAGTTGTTTGTAGCTAGCATTAAATATCTTGATTCTGCTTGTGCTTCTGGTGTTAATGGTAAATGTATAGCCATCTGGTCACCATCAAAGTCTGCATTGAATGCTTCACATACTAATGCATGTAATTTTATTGCTCTACCTTCTACTAATACTGGTTCAAATGATTGAATACCTAATCTGTGTAGTGTTGGAGCTCTGTTTAGCATTACTGGGTGATCTTTAATAACTTCTTCTAGAATTCCCCATACTTCAGGGCTTAATCTTTCTACCATTCTTTTTGCACTTTTTATATTATGTGCTAAATGTCTTTCAACTAATTCTTTCATTACAAATGGTTTGAATAATTCAATTGCCATTTCTTTTGGTAGACCACATTGATATATTTTTAATTCTGGTCCTACTACGATTACTGAACGTCCTGAATAGTCAACACGTTTTCCTAATAAGTTTTGACGGAATCTACCTTGTTTTCCTTTTAATAAATCTGATAAAGATTTTAATGGTCTGTTTCCAGCACCTGTAACAGGTCTTCCTCTTCTTGAGTTATCAATTAAAGCATCTACTGATTCTTGTAACATTCTCTTTTCATTTCTTACAATGATTTCAGGTGCTCCAAGTTCTAATAATCTCTTTAATCTGTTATTTCTGTTTATAACTCTTCTATATAAATCATTTAAGTCTGATGTTGCAAATCTACCACCATCTAATTGAACCATAGGTCTTAGATCTGGTGGAATTACTGGTACAACATTCATTACCATCCATTCAGGTCTGTTTCCTGATTGTAAAAATGCTTCAACTGTGTCTAATCTTTTTATTAATTTTGCTTTTCTTTGTTCGCTAGCATTTTCAATTTCTTTTTCTATTTGAGCTGTTAATTTTGCTAAATCAATTTCTTCTAATAATTTTCTTATTGCTTCAGCACCCATTTCAGCTTTGAATGATTTTCTACCATATTTTTCTTCTGCTTCATGGTATTCTTTTTCAGTTAATATTTGGCATTTTTCTAATCCAGATGTTCCTTTATCTGTTACTATATATGATGCAAAATAAATTACTTTTTCAAGATTTCTTGGTGAAATATCTAGCATTAATGCAATTCTACTTGGAATTCCTTTGAAATACCAAATATGTGCAACTGGTGCTGCAAGTTCTATGTGTCCCATTCTTTCACGTCTTACTTTTGATTTTGTAACTTCTACACCACACTTATCACAAACAATCCCTTTATATCTTACTCTTTTATATTTACCACAATGACATTCCCAGTCTTTTGTTGGTCCAAATATTTTTTCACAAAATAGACCATCTTTTTCTGGTTTTAAAGTTCTATAATTTATAGTCTCTGGTTTTTTTACTTCACCTTTTGACCATTCTCTTATTTTTTCGTCTGATGCAATTCCTATTTTAATTTTATTGAATATCTCTAATTCGTCTTCTTCCATCTCTATTAGATGTCCCCCTTCTCAAATTATTTGGGCATTTTAAAACAGCTCAAGAGGCTATCCCCCGCTCTTGCAAACTCTTCCGTCGCCTCTTTTGCTTTTCAAAATATTATTTAATTGTAGTTTTATTATTCATTATCAAATCCGTCATTATCATAAATGCTGTCATCATCATCTAAATTATCATCATCAAATAGTTCATCACTATCTTCTTCATCTTCATTATCTACCATTTCTTCTTCTTCATATCCGTTTTCTAAATCTTCATGTATTAATACATCATCTTCAGTTAAAGCTCTATCTTTTTCTACATCTTCATAATCAATTCCATCTTCGATGTGTTCTTTTAATTCTAATTCTTTATTATCTTCAGAGAATAGTCTTACATCTAATCCTAATGCTTGTAATTCTTTTACAAGTACTTTAAAGCTTTCTGGAACTCCTGGTTCAGGAATATTTTCACCTTTAACAATTGCTTCATATGCTTTAACACGTCCTACAACATCATCTGATTTTATTGTTAAGATTTCTTGTAATGTGTATGCTGCACCATAAGCTTCTAGTGCCCAAACTTCCATCTCTCCAAAACGTTGTCCACCAAATTGAGCTTTACCTCCTAAAGGTTGTTGTGTTACTAATGAGTATGGTCCTGTTGAACGAGCATGTATTTTATCATCAACTAAGTGATGTAATTTTAACATGTACATTACACCAACTGTAATTGGACTTGCAAATGGCTCTCCAGTTCTTCCATCATATAATGTTTGTTTTCCATCTGGTGATAATCCAGCTTCTTGTAATAATTCTTCAATTTCTTTATCAGATGCACCATCAAATACTGGTGTTGATACTTTCCATCCTAATGCTCTTGCTGCTGCTCCTAAGTGAACTTCAAGGATTTGTCCTAAGTTCATACGAGATGGTATACCTAATGGGTTTAATAAAATGTCTATTGGTGTTCCATCTGGTAAGAATGGCATATCTTCTTTTGGTAATATTCTTGAAATAACACCTTTGTTACCATGACGTCCAGCCATTTTATCTCCAACTGATATTTTTCTCTTTGTAGCAATATAACATCTAATTACTTGATTTACTCCAGGTCCTAATTCTTCTGAATTGTCTCTTGTAAATATTTTTACATCAACAATTGTTCCAGCTTCACCATGTGGTACACGAAGTGATGTATCTCTTACTTCTCTAGCTTTTTCTCCAAATATTGCACGAAGTAATCTTTCTTCTGCTGTTAAGTCTGTTTCTCCTTTTGGAGTAACTTTACCAACTAATATATCTCCAGGTCTTACTTCTGCACCTATTCTAATAATACCATTTTCATCAAGATCTTTTAATGCGTCATCTCCAACATTTGGTATATCTCTTGTTATTTCTTCTGGACCTAATTTTGTATCACGACATTCACAATCATATTCTTCAATATGTATTGATGTAAATATGTCTTCTTGTACTAGTCTTTCATTTAAAAGAATAGCATCCTCATAGTTGTAACCTTCCCATGTTGAGAATGCTACTAACATATTTTTACCTAATGCCATTTCTCCATCTTTTGTTGCTGGTCCATCTGCTAACGCATCACCTTTTTTAACTATTTCACCTTTTCTAACTATTGGTCTTTGATTGATACATGTTCCACCATTTGTTCTTTTGAATTTACGTAGTTTATGTACAACTGTTTTACCATTGTTATATTTCATTGTGATACTGTCACCAGTAACTTTTTCTACAACACCATCATCTTCAGCTAATATTAATATTCCTGAATCTTTTGCTGCTCTATATTCAATACCTGTTGCTATAATTGGTGCTTCTGATGTCATTAATGGAACTGCTTGACGTTGCATGTTTGATCCCATTAAAGATCTTTTAGCATCATCATTTTCCAAGAATGGAATCATTGCAGCTGCAATTGATACTAATTGTTTTGGTGATACATCAACATATTGTACTAATTCTTTATCAACTTCTATAATTTCATTTCTATGTCTTACACGAACACGCTTATTTATAAATTCATTATTTTCATTCATTGGTTCAGATGCTTGTGCTATCATGTAATTATCTTCAACATCTGCACTCATATATTCAACAATATCTGTTACTCTATGTGTTTCTGGATCTACTTTTCTATATGGTGTTTCAATAAATCCATACTCATTTATATTAGCAAATGATGATAATGCTGAAATTAATCCAATGTTTGGTCCTTCTGGAGATTCAATTGGACATAATCTACCATAATGTGTGTAGTGAATATCACGAACTTCGAATCCTGCTCTTTCTCTTGACAAACCACCAGGTCCTAATGCTGAAATTCTTCTTTTATGTGTTAATTCTGATAATGGGTTTGTTTGATCCATAAATTGTGATAATTGTGAACTTCCAAAGAATTCTCTTATTGATGATGTTATTGGTTTTGTGTTTATTAATGATTGTGGTGTTATAACATCTAAGTCTTGAATTGTCATTCTTTCACGAACAACTCTTTCAAGTCTTGCTAAACCAATTCTGAATTGATTTTGTAATAATTCTCCAACACATCTTATTCTACGATTTGCTAAGTGATCTATATCGTCAGCTTTTCCATATCCATGATACATATTTAATAAATAGTTTATTGATGCTATCATGTCTTCTGTTGTTATATATTTTGGAATTAGTTCTTCTTCTCTTTGTTTTAATGTTTTAACTAATTCTTCTTCTGAAGTATTTTCCATTATATTTTTTAATACTTCATAATTTACATATTCTTTTATATGTAAGCTACTTAAGTCTACATTTGGTAATACTGAATGAATATTTACTATTCCATTACCAATTATTCTTAATTTTTTATCTCCAAACTTAATATCTACTACATTTATACCTGCATTTTGAATTGCTTCTGCTGCTTCTGCTGAAATTACTTCTCCTGCTGTAACAAAAACTTCTCCTGTTTCTTTATCCATAATGTCTTCAAATGCAACTTGATTTTTTATTCTGTTTGCGATACTTAATTTTTGGTTAAATTTATATCTTCCTACTTTTGCTAAATCATATCTTCTATTATCAAAGAATAATCCATTAAATAAGCTTTTTGCAGCTTCTACTGTTGGTAATTCTCCAGGTCTTAATTTTTTGTAAATTTCGATTAATGCTTCTTCACCTGTTTTTATTGGATCTTTTTGTATTGTTGTTTCTAGTAATGTTTCATCTCCAAATAATGCTCTTATTTGATCATCTGATACTAATCCAATTGCTCTTAATAATGTTGTAATTGGAATTTTTCTTGTTCTATCAACACGTACCCAGAATATATCATTTCCATCTGTTTCATATTCTAACCATGCACCTCTTAATGGCATAATTGTTGATGTATATGTTTTCTTTCCTGTTTTTGTATCAAATATTTCATCATAGTAACATCCTGGTGAACGTACTAACTGGCTAACTACAACTCTTTCTGCACCATTTATTATAAATGTTCCACTTTCTGTCATTAGTGGAAAATCACCTAAATAAATTTCTTGTTCTTTGATTTCACCTGATTCACGGTTTATTAATCTTACTTTTACATGTAATCTTGTAGAATATGTTGCATCTCTTTCTTTTGCTTCTTCTTCTGTGTATTTTGTTTTTTCTTCCATGTAGTAGTCAAAAAATTCTAATACTAGATTTCCTGAATAATCTATGATTGGTGAAATGTCTTTTAATACTTCTCCTAATCCTTCTTCAATAAACCAGTCATAAGAATCCTTTTGAACTTTAATTAAGTTTGGCATTTCTATAAAATCGCCAACTTTTGAGAAATCTTTACGGGTTGTTCTTCCGAATTTAACATCTTTGATTTCCAAAAAAATCACTCCTTATAAAATATTAAGCAGCTTTTGTTTCGCTCGAAATCTGCCAATCTAAGAATAAATAAGAAATTATTGTTTTTATATAAGACTAAATCTATTTCTTATTACAGAACAAATCTTAAAAAATCATAAATTTTTAAGTAAATTTTCTGTGCAATGTATTTTTTTATAATAGGAAAGTTTTGAAACTTTCCTATTTATATAAAAAATGCCATATTTAAGTAATGGCTTGGCTAGTTTTCTTACGAGAAAATATTTAATTAGAAAAATCCCTTCTTAAAATATAGTTTTGTAAAGTTTTGATTATTGTCTGCTCTACAATTTTCTCCCTTTATTTCTACTTATATTTAATTCTTATTTTTCTAAATTTTATCATTTTGAATTAACTCTGATAATTTCTAAGAATTACCAATTTGCAAATTTATACGCATATTATTATATCATATTACAAAAGTTGTTGTCAATGCTTTTAAGCTTATTTTCTAACTTTTTATTTTATTATTTCGCTTCATTTATATTTACATAATATATTGACTTTGCTTAATTTTTATATTATAATTATTTTATGCACATTGAAATGCTAATATAAGAAATTTGGAGGATTTTTATGTAATTTTTAGTTTCTACTCACCTTAAAAGTATTTTAATTTTAAATTTGGAGGGAAAAATATGTTTGACTACACTTATAACTTTGAGTTAAGTAAAGAAAATCTAGCATCCTTAGAAATCGCAGTAAATCCAGATAATTATTGTTCTCCGCTTCTCAAAACTAGTATTGCAGAAACTCAAAAGCAGCTAACAGAAGATTCGAACTTTAAAAATAAGTTCTATAGTCTCTGCTTCTGCTCTATTATTTCACAAATGTGGAGTGCAAAGGCAACCAAATTTGTAGGAAAAAGTAATTTGATTTACAATCCTACACTAAATTGCTATGAATTTGCCGTCACTCATAAAATTATTGGTGAAACTCTTTCTATTACAAAAAGTAATATGTTTGGTATGTTAAGTTCCAAACGGAAATGTGTTGGATTTCTGTATATCAAAATAAGTGTTATTGTCACTGACAATATCGTAATTCTAAAATCCAGGCATTATAAGTCCATTGCACAGCAACATCCTGTTTCATTCAAGGTTTGCCCTGATTATGAATATAGTTTAACTCCTTTTATTGTAAAAGATGGGAACATGTCTATGTGTGAGTCTTTTGAAAAAAAGCTTGCAAATGCTTTTTACAAAACACTTTCGCAAATTGCTGATTCTTTTGCAAACATCGAAATTTTTAACGGAGATGTTTTAGATTGTTTAAATTTTCAAAATCCCAACAATTCTTATTCTTCTAAAGATTGTCAAGTAATTGAAGCAGTCTACTATATGGCTTGTAAGTTTTTCCCATTGTTTGCTTCTGTTGATTCTCAACAGCAAATTGAAATGTTAAAAACTGCAAGTGAAGAAACTCAATTTGAAGTAACAAATGCTAGAAAATATAAAGCAAATTTTCAAGTATCTGTTTTTGCAAAAAATCTATACTTTGAAATTATGAAAAAACATTTAGATACTGTTGCAATTTTTAGCAAATTTTCGAAAACTCTGACTATGCAAAAGTGGAATACTTCTCCTTCTTGTCTTCTGTATACAGAGAAAGATTTTGAAGAATTCGATTATTCTAATTGCAATCCTGAAGAACTTATTTGGGTAAGATATGATAGTTCTAATTATAATGTCCAGGAACTCTATTCCAAACTAGTCCCAACAATTAGTGTAGTAAACGCTTTAAAAATCAACTGCTTTATTGATGAAATCAATTTAGCAGATTCTCAAATTTCCTAAAGCCAAATGCAGGTGGTTAATACCACCTGCATTTCTTTTTTTTTCAAAAAGTACTTGCACAAATATTTAATATATTATAATATAATACAGAAATTGAAATATAAAAAATATATTATGAAAGGAGTTTATTATTAAGCGCCAGAACACTATTGTGTTGACGAGGTCTAGAGCTAATCGAATTTTCGGCGGATACTCTAGTGGCTTAACTTAAGTCAAAGCATTATAACAAAAAACAATATAATATTGTAACAGAAATTAATGCATAAGTATATTTCAATTCCGCATATAAGGGATTTTATATCAAAAATCCTATTCAATTATTTTTAAGGAGGATTCACAAATGTGTGGAATTATTGGATATATAGGACATCAAAAAGCTAGTCCTATCTTAATTAATGGTCTTTTAAGACTTGAATACAGAGGTTATGACTCTGCTGGAATATCAACTATAGAAAAAAATGGTCTTTCAGTTATGAAAGATAAAGGAAGAGTTAAAAATTTATATAATTTAGATGGAATTGATTCTCTTGAAGGAACAATTGGAATTGCTCATACTAGATGGGCAACACATGGAAAACCTTCAAAAGAAAATGCCCATCCTCATTTAGATAATAGTAACAGTTTTGCTGTTGTTCATAACGGAATTATTGAAAATTATAATGATTTAAAAAAATTATTATTAGATAATGGTTATACATTTCATTCTCAAACAGATACAGAAATTATACCAAATCTTATACATTATTATTATTCAAAAGATAAGAAAAATGATGACAAAAAAGTTTTACGTGCTGTTCAAAAGGCTTGCAAATCATTTAAAGGAAGTTATGCACTTCAAGTCATCTCTAAATATATGCCAGATAACATGATTGTTATTAGAAAAGATAGCCCTCTTGTTATAGGAAAAGGTAATGGAGAAAACTATATTTCTTCTGATATTCCTGCAATTCTATCCTTTACAAAAGATTTTTATCTTTTAAATGATAATGAATTCGCTCTTCTTTCAAGAGACAATGTTGAATTTTATGATATTGATTTAAATAAAATAGATAAAAAATTAACAAGTATAGAATGGAATGCTAGTGCTGCAGATAAAAATGGTTTTGATGATTATATGTTAAAAGAAATATTTGAACAACCAACAGCAATAAGAGAAACTATTGGTTCACGTTTACCAGAAAATGAGTCTTGTAATTTTGATGATTTAAAATTCACCAAAGAATTTTTATCAAAAATAAATAAAATATATATAGTAGCTTGTGGAACTGCAATGCATGCTGGACTTTCTGGGAAAATTGCAATTGAAAACTTATGCAATATCCCAGTTACAGTTGATATAGCTTCAGAATTTAGATACAGAAATCCAATTATTGATAAAAATACTTTATGTATTTATATCTCTCAATCTGGCGAAACTGCTGATACTATTGCTGCATTAAAGCTTGCAAAGTCAAAAGGAGCTACAACACTTGCTGTATCAAATGTCATTGGAAGTTCTATTACAAGAGAAGCCGACTATTCTATTTATACACATGCTGGACCAGAAATTGCTGTTGCTTCAACAAAAGCTTATACTTCTCAAGTTATGTTACTTATAATTTTAGCAATTTATTTTGCTGAAATATTAGGATCTACTCCATCTTCAGAATTAACAAAATTAAAAAAAGATATCTTTAATCTTCCTGATAAAATTGAAGAAGCATTAAAATCTTCTGAAGAAATTAAAAATTATGCAAAAAATATTTATCAAGAAAAAGATGTTTTTTTCTTAGGTAGAGGTATTGATTATAACACTGCTCTTGAGGCTTCTTTAAAACTAAAAGAAATTTCTTATATACATTCAGAGGCATATGCTGCTGGTGAATTAAAACATGGACCTATTGCATTAATTGAAAATGGAATATCTGTTATAAGTATTATTACAGATAAGAATTTAGTTGAAAAAACTATTAGTAATATTCAAGAAGTTATTACACGTGGTGCAAAAACATTAGTTATCACAAGTCAAGAATTACCAAGTAATAATATAGACACAATTGTTAAAATTCCAAACACAAATATTTTGCTTTCACCTATTGTTGCAATTGTTCCATTACAATTACTTTCTTATTATATTTCAAAAGAAAAAGGATTAGATGTTGATAAGCCAAGAAACCTTGCAAAATCAGTAACAGTTGAATAATTATTTTTTTATATTAAACACAAATAAACTATTAAGTAATAAATTTACTTAATAGTTTATTTTTAATTATATAGATACTTTTGAGGATTAATTGCTACTCCGTTTAATCTTATTTCTAAATGTAAATGTGGTCCTGTTGTATTTCCAGTCATTCCAACTTCTGCAATTATATCTCCTGATGATATTTTTTGACCAACTTTGGCATACAACTTATTACAATGTGCATACCATGTTTCTACACCATTTCCATGATCAATTTTTACAAGATTTCCATAAGATCCATTATATTGTGCAAAAACAACTGTACCATCTGCAACAGCTTTTATTTTCGTTCCAAATGCACATGCTATATCTGTTCCTGTATGTGCTCCAGATCTTATTCTACTTACATTTCCAAATCTTGAACTTACATATCCATTAACAGGAAGTGAAGCTAATAATACCCCATTTATTGATGGTAATTTTGTTTTTTCATCTTCTTCTATTAATATATCTACTTTTTGTTCAACTTCTTGTTTGGCAACTTCTACTGATTGTATTCCTATTTCATTAATATTTTCTGTATAATTTGTTGTTACTGCTAAATCTAATTGAATTGTATCATCTTTATGCTCTTCTTTTATTTGTTCAACAGCTTCTTCAGCTTCTTCTATATTATCAACATAAGTTATTGTTTCAGCATTCAAAATTACAGCATAATATTTATACATTACTTTTGCATCATCTTTTAATGCTAACATTATTTCATCTTCATTTGTTGTTAAACTTTTTTCTACTAATTTTAATTCATATTTTGGCATATTATCTAATGTAACAAAATCTATATTTTCTCCATCCATATCAATTATTTCTGATTGAATTCTATTTTGTAATTCTGCTGCATTACTTACATATCCTATTTGTTCTCCACACAAACTTACTACATATGTTGGCTTATACTTAAATAAAATAATCGCTATTATTAAGCCTAATCCTAACGCCATTATTGTAAAAAACTTACAGCTTTCTTTCGTATAGTATTTTAGCTTTTTCTTAAAAATAATTTATCCTCTCCTTTTTATTGCTTATCTTATAAGCTGAATTTTTAGCGACCAAGATTTATTATACCATAATTTTACTCATTTTGCAAATTTTAAATTTTCATTTCTTGTTTCTTAAGTATTTTCAGCTCTTTAATATTCTAAAAAATTACTTTTTATTATATATATTACTCATTTTTCCTGCATTTTATTCACTTTTTCTCTATTTTCCTCGTTTTTTTATGTTGAAAAAATAAATACACTATGATAATATATTAGTATATTTTAATTTGGAGGTTATTTTGAAAACTTTAATTGTTACTAACAAATATAATGGAAAAAAACTTTGTAATTTTATTTTAACGTCTTTTCCAAATTTATCTCAAAATACTTTATACAAAGCTCTTAGACAAAAAGACATAAAAATTAATGGAAAAAGAGTTAATAAGGATTGTATTATTTTTGAAAATGATGAATTAAATATATTTATTGCAGATTCTTTGCTTTTCCCACAAATTAATTTAGATATTGTTTATGAAGATAATAATATTTTAGTAATTAATAAACCCATAAATCTTGAAGTTGTTGGTGAAAATAGTTTAACAACCTTAGTTCATCAAAAATATCCCAAACAAAAACCAATGCCTTGTCATAGACTTGATAGAAATACAACTGGATTAGTTTTATTTGCAAAAAATGACATTGCTTTAAATATTTTATTTGATAAATTTAAAAAACATGAAATAAAAAAATCTTATACAGCTCTAGTTTATGGAATTCCTAAAATAAAAAATTCTAGACTTGAAGCCTATTTATTTAAAGATAATAAAAAATCACTTGTATATATTTCTGATGATTTTAAACTTGGTTACCAAAAAATTATAACTTCTTATTCCGTAATAAAAGAATTTAATAATAATACCTCTTTATTAGAAGTTAATATTGAAACTGGACGAACTCATCAAATTAGAGCACATTTGGCTCATATAGGATACCCTATTATTGGTGATGGCAAATATGGTATTAATCAAATAAATAAACAATTTGGATATAAATATCAACAACTTAATAGTTTTAAATTAGAATTTAATTTTGTAACAGATGCTGGTATTTTAAATTACTTAAATGGTACGGTCATTACACAAAAAGCACTACATTTGATTTGATCAATCAATGTAGTGCTTTTTAATAATTAAAATTTAAAGAAAAAACTCTCCACATTTCTGTAGAGAGTAAAAAGAATATTTCTTTTTAATTAATCATATTTTTCCAAGTACCCGTTTAATTCTTGCGTCTTTCATAAATCCAAATTCTCTATTGTTCATAAGGACACCAAAGAAATGGTCTGTATCATCTCTTCGAATTTCTACAATTTTGCCAATTCCTCCATGACTAATCCCTGGACAAATGTTTCCATGGCCATCATCAGTTACCTGTACTAAATCATACAGTCGATATTTATCCTCTCCATTAACCCGAACTGCAACAGGAATGTTGAATTCATCAATAACAAGCTGATAATTAGAATAACTAGTTCTTTCAAGCTTCATAATACTTTTCTCCTTGCGTAATAACGCGTTTTATATTGTGTATTTCCTTTTGATGCAACGGAGTTACAAAATGTTACATCACTTATAATTATAGCATATTTACATAAATTGTCAATATACTATTTGTATATATCTATTCTATTAGTTAGAAATAATACGTCATTGGTGCCACCAAGCAGAATCGAACTGCTGGCCTACGGGTTACGAATCCGTCGCTCTACCAACTGAGCTATAGTGGCAAATACAAAATTACTATAACACATTTTTCTTTAAATAACAATATATTTAAAAATATTTATTATAAAACGAAAAAGGACACTACTCCAAAGCAGTGCCCTTCTTCGTCTAACATACTGTTAGAAATTATAGATTAACCATCGATATGTGCAGAAATAAGCTTCTGAATCTTGTCATCAGAGACAAGCATCTTATACTGCATATCATTGCAGAGATAATATTCGACCAGAGTCACGAACTTAAGTGCCTTAGCATACTCCTGAGCCGAATCAAAGCCTGCCTTGATCATATCCTGAAAATCAGGCTTAAGTTCAGTTTGAATCTGCTCAACCTTGAGATTTGCGACGCCTTCGACTTCACAAGTAGAAATAAAGGTGCCACATGCAGGAATTTCTCCAGAATAACCAGGAGCAATCAGATAAACCATCTGATTTTTGGCCGTTTCAATCTTATTTTCGATTTCTCCCAACTTTTCATTAAGCTTCTTGATCTTCTTACTGAAAGTTGCAACCTCCTTTTCTGCATTCTTCTGAGCAGTCTTTGCCTTCTGCAATTCCTGACGTGCATTGTTAAATGCTTCAGTTGCCTTCTGCAGAACCCGCTCACAGGTTTCCTGAAGCATTTTGGCTTCAGTCATCTTCTTCTCTTCAGCAGAAATTTCAGCAACAGTGTCAGCATGACTCTTTTCGAGATTTGCCATATCATCATTCTTGATGCCGACAACGGTAACTTTGCTCACAGTTTCAGGCTTGCTTTCAGTCTTAGCTTCTGCAGAAGCTTTTGCTTCCACTTTAGTAGTAACAGTTGCCTTCTTCTCGTTTGCCTTTGCCTTGTTGCTCATTTTCTTTTCCTCCGCATCATTTTTTTCCAGTGCTCTTTTAATTCGATTAAACAGAGTCTTGTTGTCGATAACCTTACTCAATTCATCAAGCAAACTTGCCTGATCTTTGAAATCAAGATGCCTCTTTTCAACAACCTGACTCGTAGAGCAATGATACTTCAGGATATCATCAGAAATAGTGCTCCAGCCGATAATCTGACCATTAATGTTCTTCAAATCCATAATTTTTTCACCTCAAAAAATTTTTTTCTTGTTGTTTCGACTTTGTTGCCAAAAGGTGACTATAAAAATAGACCTAATGTCGACATTACTATTATAGCACAAACTTATCAGTATGTCAATTTTATGTAAATTTACACTTATTTTTTATATTTATTTATTGATTTACCTTGTATATTGGTAAAAATTGTGATATAAAATATGTATAACTTAATCGGAGGTCTTATATGGAAAACAATAATTTTGATGATGAAAAGAAAACAATATTAATAGTTGATGATGAACAAAAAATTGTTGATTTACTCGTTCATAATTTAACTAGAGAAGGCTATAATACAATTGAAGCTAATGATGGGCAAACTGCAATAGATTTAGCAATTTCTCAACGTCCTGATTTAATCTTACTAGATGTAATGATTCCTCGTGTTGATGGTCTTACTGTTTGTAAAAAAATAAAAAATTATTATAATGTTCCAATTTTAATGGTTTCAGCCAAAGATGATGAATTAGATAAAATTGTAGGATTAGAAATTGGAGCAGATGATTATATTACAAAACCATTTAGCGTAAGAGAAGTTGTGGCTAGAGTAAAAGCTAATTTAAGAAAATCTGAAACACATTATGATAGTTTAAAATCTTCGCATGATTCAGATTCCCATAAAGAAACTAAAAAACTAAACACTATAAAGATTGGAGATTTAACTTTAGATTTGGAAAAATATGAAGTTAATGTTAATGGAACAATTGTAAATTTAACTTTAAGAGAATTTGAAGTTTTAAAATATTTAGCTCAACAACAAGGGCAAGTTGTTACAAGAGAATCTCTTCTTGAACAAGTTTGGGGATATGAATATTACGGAGATATCCGTACTGTAGATGTTACTGTTAGAAGAATTAGAGAAAGAATTGAAAAAGATACTTCTAATCCAAAATATTTAATTACAAAAAGAGGAATTGGTTATTATATTCCAAATTTTGAAAAATAATATTATAAAAGCTATGTGATATCACATAGCTTTTTCCTTTTATTATAATTATTCTAAATTTGATAATGCTTTCATTATACCCAACTTGCCATATTGATATGTAAGCCCACCTTGCATATATGCAATATATGGTGCTCTAATTGGTCCATCACAGCTTAATTCTATTGTTGACCCTTCTGTAAATGTTCCTGCTGCCATAATTACCTGATCATCATATCCTCCCATTGCACTTGGTTCTGGAATTACATTCGAATCTATTGGAGAACCCATTTGAATTCCCTGACAGAATTTTACTAATTTATCTGCATCACCTAATTCTATTGTTTGAACTATATCTGCTCTTTTTTCATTATATAAAGGATCTACTTTATATCCTAATTTTTCTAATATTCTACTTGCAAATACAGCTGTTTTTACTGCACTTACCACTACACTTGGTGCAAAAAATAGTCCTTTTATAAATGGTATATTTTGATTTAATGATGGTCCTATTTCTTTTCCTACTCCTGGAGCAGTAAGTCTTTCTGCACATAATTCTATTAAGTCTTTTTTTCCTACAATATATGCACCACTTGTTGCAATACCAGCACCTAAATTCTTCATTAAAGAACCAACTAGAATATCTGCCCCAACATCTGTTGGCTCTTTTTCTTCAACAAATTCTCCATAACAATTATCAACCATTATTATAACATCTTTATTTACTTCTCTTATTGATTTTATTGCTTTTTCTATTTTATCAATTGTTAAACTTTTCCTTGTTGAATATCCTTTTGATCTCTGAATTTCTATTAATTTTATATCTTTTTTGGATACTCTTTCTTTTATTGAATTAATGTCAAAATCATTATCAATTAATTCTATTTGTTCATATTTTACTCCAAATGCTTTTAATGAACTCTTACTTTCTTCTTTACTTATTCCTATTGCAGTTTGTAATGTATCGTAAGGTGCTCCTGAAATACTTAACATTGTATCTCCCGGACGTAAAATTCCAAATAATGTTACAGCTAGAGCATGTGTTCCTGATATTAATTGTGCTCTTACTAATGCATCTTCAGCATTAAATATTTTTGCATAAATCTCTTCTATTTTATTTCTTCCAATTTCATCAATTCCATATCCTGTTGATGAATTTAAATGCATTTCTGATAATCCACATTCTTGAAATGCTGATAAGACTTTTAAACTGTTTATTTCTTCTATTTTCTCAATATTTTTAAATATTGGTTGTATTTCTTTTTCAACCTCTTCTGATAAATCTAAAATTTCTTTTTTTATTCCAAATTTCTGATACATATAATAATATCCTTATATAATAAATATTTAGGTTTTTTATGTGTATGCCTATAAACACATAATTATTATAACATTTTCTTTTTGATAAGTCTACTATTTATTATATATTTATGTAATCTATCCTGTTTTACTCATTATATCTTTTCTCATTTTTCCTATTATCTTTTTTTCTAGTCTTGATATATAACTTTGTGAGATTCCTAATTCATCTGCTACCTCTTTTTGCGTTTTTTCTCTACCACTAATAAAACCAAATCTCATTTCCATTATATTTTTTTCTCTAGAATTTAATTTTCTTATTGCTTCTTTCAAAAGTTTCATATCTACTTCATCTTCCAAATTTCTATATGTAATATCTGGATCTGTTCCTAATATATCTGATAATAAAAGTTCATTTCCATCACTATCTTTATTTAATGGTTCATCAATTGATACTTCTGTTTTTATTTTATTATTTCTTCTTAAATACATTAATATTTCATTTTCAATACATCTCGATGCATATGTTGCTAATTTTATCTTTTTTTCTGAATTAAATGTATTTACACTTTTCATCAAGCCTATTGTTCCAATCGATATTAAGTCTTCGATTCCTATTCCTGTATTTTCAAATTTTTTAGCTATATATACTACAAGTCTTAGATTCCTTTCTACTAATGTTTTTCTGGCATATTCTCTTTCATCTGTTTCTAGTTTTTTTATCATTTCCTCTTCTTCTTTTTGTTCTAATGGTGCTGGCAATGTTTGACTACCTGCAACATAAAATATCGGCAACATTTCATCACTTAGATTTCTTTCAATATATTTTGCACATAAATTATTTATGCTATTTTTAATAATCTCTAAAAAATTCATTTAACATTCCTTTCTTTTATTTTTTAATTCATCACCTCTTTTCTTGATTTTTATTGTACAACTCTGACAATAAAAAAACTGTCTTTTCTTATTGTAGAAAAAAAGAAATAATCGCTATTGTTCGATTATTTCTCTTTTATTTATTTACTTTTCTTCTAATTATATTATGTATTTTTATTATCTATAATAAATCTACACCAACTAAAGCCCTATATTCGCCATTTTTCGTCAAACTTCTTTCATATATACCAATTATAATATTAGGAGTTTTTTTCTCCTCATCTTCGCTTTTTACTACAATCTCAGATATCTTTATTCCAACTAACATTCCATTTTCTTTTCCTAATGATGAAAATGGTATACACCTCAATTTTGGAAGATATTTGTCTTGTATATCTTGTGGTAAATTTTCTAAATTTCCACATAAAATATTTTCTAAGTTTTTTAATATTTCCTTTGGAATAATTCCTTCTAGTAATGACTCTTCCACTATCACAACTGGTGTATTAGTAATTGGCTCTTTTACAAGATTTCCTGTATCTATCATTGCTTTTGTTGCTATTTGTTTTTCATTTATTTTCAAATTTATATCACAATACATATTTTTTGTATTAAATTTTGTTTTTATTATTTTAATTGATATTTTTATTATTATAAATGCCATAATCGCACCTAACATTATTACTTTTAATGCATATTCACCAGTAAATAATCCATTTTTTATATTTATATTTTCTGGTCTTAAAAAATATATTAAATTTAATGCTACTCCACCAAATACAAATGATGTTAAATAAAAAATTATAATCTGTTTAAATATTTTTTTTATATCATTTGGTTTAAAAGCTACATAAGCCATTACAACTGATAATATAAATTTAGATATTATTGATGAATATATAGTCAATTTGGTTATGTACATTAATATTGAGTAAATTGATCCAATTACTGCTGATATTATTAATCTAATATTTTTTACTTTTTGTTTTAATATGATTGCTGTTGCATATAAAATAATTGTATTCATTATTATATTTTCAATAAATATTATATCAATATATATTATCATAATCCCCTCCAAATATAATATATTTTATCAACTACTTATTATACTATATTAAGAATAAAAAATTTGTCATTATAACGTTAATATTATTAAATTATAACAAAAAAATCACATACTATTTCTAGTACATGATTTCATTTATTATATATTTTTTCCTTTATTTTTACGTAAGAATGCTGGAATATCTAAATCTCCTGAATTAGAATTGTCTGTAGATGTTGGAATTGAATTTATTTTTTTATCCCATTGTTTATTTACAAAACTATCTACACTTGAAGCAACTCTTGCTTCTGGTTTTTCAAATCCTGTTGCAATAACTGTAATTTGAATATCTTCTCCCATATTTGGATCTGTAACTGTACCAAATATTATATTTGCTTCAGGATCTACACTGCGTTGAACAAGTTCTGCTGCTGTATTAACTTCATGTAATCCTAAATCTTCACCACCTGTAATATTTATGATTACTCCTCTTGCTCCTTCTATTGATGTTTCTAGTAATGGACTTTGTACTGCTTGTTTTGCAGCATCTTCTGCTCTGTTTTCTCCTGATGCTCTACCAATACCCATATGTGCCATTCCTGTATCTTTCATTATTGTTTTAACATCTGCAAAGTCTAAGTTTACTGTTCCTGTAACAGCTATTAAGTCTGATATACCTTGTACACCTTGTCTTAATACATCATCTGCCATTCTAAATGCATCATTTATTGATGTTTTTCTATCTATTATTTGTAATAATTTATCATTTGGTATTACTACTAATGCATCTACTTTACCTTTTAAACTTTCTATTCCACGTTCAGCTTGTGAAAGTCTTTTCTTTCCCTCAAATGTAAATGGTTTTGTTACAACACCTATTGTTAATATTCCCATTTCTTTTGCTGATTGTGCAACTATTGGTGCAGCACCTGTACCTGTTCCACCACCCATTCCGGCTGTAACAAATACCATATCTGCTCCGCGTAAAGTTTCTGCAATTTCTGATTTATTTTCTTCTGCTGATTGTGCTCCTATATCTGGATTGGCACCAGCTCCTAAACCTCTTGTTATTTTTTCTCCTATTTGAATTTTAGCACTTGCTTTTGACTTTTGTAATGCTTGTCTATCTGTATTAACTGCGATAAAGTCTACTCCTTTTATTCCCGCTTCAATCATTCTATTTACTGCATTATTTCCGGCACCACCAACACCAATTACTTTAATTGTTGCAGCTCCATCCATCATTGTTTCTTCTTCATACTCTTTCATTAAGTTTTCCTCCCCATAAAACTAAAATATTTTTTCTTTAAGAATAAAAGAACTCTTTTACTCTATCTATTATTGTTTTAAATATGCTTTCATTTGGCTGTCTATCTATACTGCTTGATACAGATTTTACATAAGGTCTTGCAGCAATATATCTAACAAGTGCATAACTAGTTCTAAACTCTGGTTTTATTGTACTTATTAGTCTTCCTGTTGACATTTTTACAGGTATATTCAAATTTATCTTACCTGCAACATCACTTTTATTAATTGTTGTAATACCTCTTCCTGTTAATATAACAGTATTTATGTTTTGCTTTACATTATTATTTGTTATATCTTTATTTATTAATGTAAATATTTCTTCAATTCTTGCTTCAATTATTTCTATTAACTCTGAGCTCTTTATTATCTTATTTCTATTCTCATCTTTACAAGTGTTTAACATTATCTCATTATCATTATCTATAAATGATTTTAAAGCAAGCCCATATTGTTTTTTTAGTTTTTCTGCTTCTTCTTCTGAAATATTTAATACTAATGATATATCATTTGTAATATTATCTCCTCCTAGAGGAATTGTATTTGTATAAGTAAAATTATTGCCTTCAAATACACCTATTTCTGTATTTCCTGCCCCAATATCAAGTAACATTACATTATCATATAATTCATTAGTATCTAACATTAAATTTTTTTCTGCTAAAGCTGTTGGAACTATTCCATCAATTTCAATTCCAACTCTTTTAAAGATTGATGTTAATTGTCTTACATAATCTTTATTTGCTAAGATAACTTGTGCTTTTAGTGTAAAATTTGAGCTTAAATTGCCAACTGGATCTGCGACAATTTTTCCGTTATCAAGTATTACTTCTGATGGTACTATATCTATTATTGTTTTCCCTTCTGGTATTTCAATATCTTTAGCTTGCACAATTGCACTTTGAACATCTTTTAATGATATACCAGCAAATTTGTCTTTTAGCTCTTTTAATATGCTATTTTGAACTATTGTAACTTCTTTTCCAGGAATAGTTACATATGCTGAGTTTATTTTAAATTCCGCTTCTTCCTCAGCATCTTTTATAGTTTTTGCAACACTTAAACTAACTTCTTCTTCATTAATAATTTTGCCTTTTTTTATACCATTGCATTTACAAGATGTGCTACATAGTGTTTCGATTTGTCCAAAGTTATTAACCTCTCCAACAACTGTGCAAACCTTAGATGTACCTATATCAATACCAACTATGATATCACCTATTGCCAAAATGATTCCTCCATTTATTTTTGTTAAAATTTCTATATTATATAGATTGTTTTCTTCTTTGTTATATATATTACATTTTCATAAAAAAGTCAATATAAATTGAAACATTTTTGAAATAAATTTGTAATAATTTTGATATTTGTGTAATATGTTTGTAATATATTTTTAATTTTGTTTTTCTTTCTTTTTTATTGTCTTATTTTTAGATTTTTCTCTCCACAAATCGATATAATATCTCCTAATTATTGTCAAATTTGTAAACATCCTTCCTACAAAAACTACTAATGCTGCTAAATATATATCTATATTTAGTTTTTGACCTAAATATGTTAATGCTATTGATAATATGCTATTGCAGAAAAAACCAGATATAAAAATTGTTAAATCAAAATTCTTCTTCAAAACTGATGTTATTCCACCAAATACAGAATCTAAAGCTGCTACAACAGCTATTGCTAAAAATGTTGAATATGTATATGGTATCATTGGTGCATTTATTCCTATAAGGGCTCCTATAATACATCCAAAAATAATTGCTATTACTATCATTTTACATTTTCCTTTCTAATTATTCTTTGTCTTTCATATATTTTTTATCAATAGTACCTGTATATGCTTTTATTACAACTGGTCTATTATATCCTGATGTTTGAATCTCTACTCCATGTCCCTCTTCTTTTAGTGCTTGTAACATACTTGAACTTATACTTACTGCACTTTCAAGATATGCTTTATTTCCTATTGCTTTTATTACATATGGTGATGTTATTCTTTGTCCATTTACTTGTATAAAAGGTGTACTGCTTGATCCTATTAGAAATATATCACTATTTCCTATAATTCTTTGATCATTTATAGAAATAGCTTCTGCTCCTGCTGATAATAAGTCTCTAATAACTCTCAATAAGTCTAAACTTGAAACTGAAACTATTTTTTCATCAGAATTTTTCAATTCATTTCCACCGTTGTCTGTTAATATTATTGTTATTCCTTCTCCTTGAACATCTGTCATACCAAGATATGTACTTAATTCTTCTAATTCATTTTGTAATAATTTAGCAGTTTTCTCATCTGATTCTTTTTCTGTTTGATATTCTGTTATTTTACTAATTGTTTCTTCATATTTCTCTTGTATTTCAGAATATTTTTTTCTGTAATCAGCAAGTTCTGTTCTTAATTCTTCTTCCCTCATACTTTCTATTGATGTTATATCTGTTTGTTTAACAACCTTAAATTGCATAAACATTACTAACATTAAAGCTAAACATGCAATTCCTATTGTTATTGACATAACAATTTTTTCTCTACTTAGATTAATTTTTTTCATATTAAATTCTCTTTTCCTTTATTTTTTATTTGTTGTTTATTGTTTGTGCATATTCAAATTTATATGTTCCAGTATATTTTGGAATTGTTATATTATCAGATGTTTTAAAATCTACTTGAATTCTATCTCCTTCTAATACTTTTAAATACCCACCATTTCTATATGTATTTTTTAACAATTCTGGCATTCCTATAGCCTTTATTGTAAATGGTGCTCCTACTCTTTGTCCGTTAATTTTTATAACTGCTCCAATACATTCTATAACTGTATTTGATACAATTCTTTGATCATTAATTGAAATTGCTTCTGCTCCTGCATTTTTTAATTCATTTACTATGCTAATAAGATCTTCAGCATGTACTATTGTAGAATTAGGATCAAATGTTGATTGAACCATTGCGTCATCAACTTTTATTATTACTCCTTTTCCAGTAACGTCTGTTAATCCTAATTGTGTACTTAATGTTTTTATATTTTCTTGTATTTCCGCTAACTCACTATTGTTTTCTGTTGCACTTTTTCTTTCATCTTCTAATAGTTTTTCTGCTTTTTCTTCATTTGCATACAGATTATCATAATTTTCTTTTGTTCTTAATATTGCATCTCTTAATTCATTTTCCGTTGAATTTCTACTTGTAGTTGTCCCAATTCTAGATATTGTTCTAACTTGTATTGCAATTCCACAAGATAATGCTACACACATTCCACCTAATATTAAACTAATTTTCATTTTCTTATTCATGTGCATTCTTCCTCTCTAAAATCATTGATTTTCTGTAAAATATGGTACAAATCCCTCATTTAAATTTCCATTAACATTTATTGTTCCTGCTTTTCCATTTTCTCTTTCCATAATTGATTTTATATAGTATGTTTTATCTTTTAAGTTTGTTGCATTTCCTAGATTAATTGTTAAGTTCAAATTATCCAAACTCAATATATATTCATTTTTAACTTGTATTTTTAATATTTGATCATATATTCCAATCTTTGTCATTTCTTCTTTTATGTGTAATATATTTTCTAATTTCAAATTCAAATCATCATTTTCAAGTCTTTTCTTTTTTTCAATATTTTCTTCTGTTATTTCCATTCCATATATTGTTACTAACCCTCTTGATTCTTGTGAATAATCTACTATATATCCTTGTTCATCAATATATATATAATATCCATTATCAGTTATTATTTGAAATTCTGCAATTCGTTCTTTTACATTGATTTCTATTGTATCTGGCATTTTTTTTGTTACTATTGCATCTTCAATATATCCATTTTGCTTTATTCTTACTTTTGATATTATATTAATATTTGAAAATATACTATTTCCTATTTTTATTCCTGATTGTTCTATAATTTTTTGTTTATCAACTTGTGAATTCCCCATAACTTCTATATTTTTTATTTTAAATGTTGGAGAATTCAATAGATATAAAACAATAATTGTAATTAGCATTATTAATATACTTGTTATTAGTCTTTTCTTTCTTCTTTTTCTTCTCTTTTTTTCTATTTCTCTTTGTTTATTAAAACTACCACTTTTTTTATTTGATGGCATACTTCTTCCTCACCTTCAAATATATTTTTACTCAATTCCTAATATCTTTTTCGCTCTTTCTTCATCTTCTAATGTTGCATCTCTTACACCTTCTAATTCATATTTTTGTCCAAGTTTTTCCCATTTGTATTTTCCCATACTATGATATTTTAAAATTTGAACTTTTTCTACAGTTTTTAATGTTGCTAAAAATTCTTTTAGTTTTACCAAATCTTTTTCATCATCAGTATATCCTTGAACTAGTACTTGTCTAATCCACATTTTTTTGTTATTTTCGCTTAAATATCTAGCAAATTCTAATTCTTTTTTATTTGAAAATCCAACTAAATCTTTACATTTTTCATCATCTATATGTTTTATATCTAATAAAACTAAATCTGTATATTTAAGTACTTCTTTTATATCTTCTGTAATATTAAACATTCCTGATGTATCTATACATGTATTTATTTTTTCTTCTTTTAATCTTTTAAAAAATTCTATTAAAAATTTTACCTGTAGTAATGGTTCTCCACCTGTTACTGTTACTCCACCACCTGATAAATTCATATATGTTTTATATCTTTTTACTTTTTCTATTATTTCTTCTAATGTTTTTTCTTCACCTAATGTCATATCCCATGTATCTCTATTATGACAATATTTACATTTTAAACTACATCCTTGCAAAAACAAAACAAATCTTATTCCTGGTCCATCAACTGTTCCAAAGCTTTCTATTGAATGCACTTTCGCTACATTATTTAATTTGTTTTCCATGTAAACCTCCATTATTCTTTGTATTGACTACTATATATTTTACTCTATGAATGTGAAAATATCAAGATATTCTTGTTATTTTTTATTATAAAAAATTGCCACATCCAAAGTATAAATACTTTAAAATGTGGCAATTTTGTTAACTAGCCATCTGACTAGTTGTCGCGTTCCAAAGAGTCAACGCAGTCTGCAAACTAATCGGCCCCACACTAAATGAGTAACCAGAATCAGCAGAGCTATAACTCGTCTGGGTAATAGTGATTCCTTCAATCGGGCTCGTAACTTGTTTTTGACTATCCCACTGGCTTCCCTTAATAGAGAAGTCAAAATACAGTCCAGAATTCAAATTACCATGGATACGGACCGTAGATCCTTCACCATAACCATACTGCTTCCACTGACCATCACCAAGATCAATGGTCTGATCGATTTCGTTCCAACTGTCTTGATACCAATTCGTCGAAACGTTGTTGCCCATAAGGGCCATGAGCTGAAGCCAGTTCATGTTGTTGTAGTTCTGATTTCCGTTAGCATTGCCACCAGAAAGCAGAATCTGCAAGACCATAACGATTACAACAATGATGTTTTGCATGATGTTTCCTCCATTTTTCGTTACGTGTGTTTTTTATAAGGTTTTTACCTTATTCTTACATTTATAATTATACTATATTTAATCTCTTATGTCAATCTAATCCGAAACTTATCCCTAATGCATTATTTAATTCATTAATTATTTTATTATCATCTATATGCCCTATTTTTTCTTTTAATCTACTTTTATCTATTGTTCTAATTTGCTCTACTAATACAACAGAATTATTCTTAAGTCCACTTGTATTTTCTCTTATTTCAATATGTGTGGGTAATTTAGTTTTATTAGTTTGAGAAGTTATAGCTGCTGCAATTACAGTTGGACTATATTTATTTCCTAAATCATTTTGAATTATTAAAACTGGTCTAATTCCTCCTTGCTCTGATCCAATAACTGGACTTAAATCTGCATAAAACATATCTCCTCTTTTTACTATCATATTCTTCACTCCTAAGTTTTCTATATATCAAGTCTATATATTTGTATTTTTCTTAGTTCGAAGTAGAGATAGTTTTAAAACTTACACATTAATCTCTACCTCATTATATAATATGTAAATTCTTTCTTTTTGTTTATTATCTTTTATTTCTAATTTTACTGGCTTATATGTTTTTTTATTTATATATAATATCTTTTCTTTTACATAAATATTTTCTTTATCATTTTTTACTTTCATTATTATTTCATCATCTTTTTCTTCATAATTAGATTCATTACTATTTTTATACTCATCTATAAACATCGATAAGTCTAAATTATTATTTTCTAAATTTGTATAATTTTCTATTATTTCATTTAAGTTTAAGTTGCTATTTTCTATTTTTAAATTTTTTCCATCATTAATTATTTTTACTCCTGCTATATTACTTGGCTCAATTACTTCTTGAATATGTTCTTTATCTTTTTGATATTTTTGCTTTAATATATATTTATTACTATTTTTATTACTTGTTATATTTACTGTTACTTCTGCTTCATAAGAACTAAGATTTAAAATATAGTCTACTATTTCTTGACTATTTTTATTATTACCAATTTTCAAATTTTTAATGCTATTTTTGTAAAAAATAAAGCCAACACTTATAATGAAAATTATAAACAATAAAATTAAATAATATTTTTTCTTCATATTTGCTCCTTTTCTAACAATATTAATTAATTTTATTATTCAAAAAAGTTTTTATGCTTTTAAACATAAAAAAAGAACTAAAACCTTAGTTCTTCATTTTGGTGGCTTCAAGTGGAATCGAACCACTGACACGGGGATTTTCAGTCCCCTGCTCTACCAACTGAGCTATAAAGCCATACCCTTATATAAAAAAATGGCGACCTGGAACGGGCTCGAACCGTCGACCTCTAGCGTGACAGGCTAGCGTTCTAACCAACTGAACTACCAGGCCGTAAAACATGGTGGTCGCTATAGGGCTCGAACCTATGACCCTCTGCTTGTAAGGCAGATGCTCTCCCAGCTGAGCTAAGCGACCATGTCTTTCGACATTGACTAGTATACTATGTTTTATATAAATTGTCAATACATTTTTAAAAATTTTTTAATTTTTTTTATTTTAATTTATAGTAGTACTTGTAACCCCTGTGCCTACTACATTTTCTTGTAAAGACTTCCATGTGTTACAACCAATTATTCCATCAACACTTAACTCTCTTGATGCCTGATATCTTCTTACTGCATTTTGCGTTTGTCCTCCAAAAACACCATCTAATCCACCCGTAGTATATCCTAATGTATTTAAATCATCTTGCGCAACACAAACATAATTTCCTCTTGAATTTTGTTTAATTAAAGGAAATCCTCCTGAAGTACATGCCGCTGTTCCAAATCTTCTATCAAAATGTACCCATGTTGGTGACAAAGATTCTGGTTCAATATATGTCCACACACCAGAATTTCTAGCACTGTTTCTTAATACTGTTCTTTGTATATTAGTTAATGTTTGCCCAACATCAAATGCTGTTCCAGCATAATGTTGACTCTGATTTCCGATGTCCTCCCTCATATGGGCGTTTAAATGCAAATCCAACATATATAGGAGCACCATATATATATCTTTGACTATTCCAAGCCTGCATTGTTCTTTTATCAGTCCATAAAATATTACTTTTACTAGAACCTCTAAATTCCCTTACCTTTAATGTTCCATTGGTATTATATGGCATAGATTCGTTCTCGCCTCTATAATATGTCTCCATTCTATTAGTATCTTGATTATACACTAAAATTTTTGCCAAAAAAATCCCCTTCCTTTCATAACAAATAAAAAAATCTCTATTAATCATATAATATGATTAATAAAGATTTTTGTTTATCTTTTTTCTTTACATTTTACTATAACTCTTTGTTGACTATCATCTGTACATGTTATTAATGTAACTTCTCTTCTTCCATTTGTTTTTTGAGTTGTATCTTCAGTATTGCTTGGAGCTACTGTATGAATATCATATACTTCATAATCTATTGTTTTTTCATTTAAATCTGTTATTTGTACTATATCACCAACTTCAAGAGTAGGAACTTTACTAAAAAATCTTTTGTTTCTCCAGTTATGTCCTACTAAGCATAAATTTCCAACTTCATTAGGATTAGCTCCGTGAAATTTACAAATTGAGACTTTTAAAAGTTCATCTGACCAATGATCTAGTATTGCATAATCTACTCCTATTTTTGGAATTACAACTCTTCCTATATAATTATATGTTTTTCCATCTTTAGCAGTATATGTTTTTGCTTGTACTTGAGTTGATTGGCTTGAACTTTTTTCTTCTATTGGTTGTTGAAATTCCTGAATATTTGTTGAAACATCTTGTGTTATTTTTACTATTAATGCATTTTCTTCTTGATCTACAATCGTAGAATCTGCAAACATGTTTTGTAATATGTTATTAGAAACTTCTGATTCTTTATTTCTATCAACTTCAGCATAAATATACATTGTTGATAAACATATCATGCAAAATAGTGATATAACGAACATCAATTTATACATTTTCTTTTTTCTCTTAAGTTCTGGTGTTACATATATTTTTTCTGTTACCAAAATTTGGTTCATTTTGCCCTTCCTTTCTACTCTTGTTTAACTATTATTTGTTACTTGGTACAATAGTTATCGTTTCTATAATTCCTGTACTTTTATTATATCCTATTGTTATATTATATTTTTCTTCTGAAGATATTTTTTCTAAAATTGCATTTGCTAAATCTGTATTTTGTGTATCTTTTTTTATGTTTAATTTTATACTTTCTTTTATTTTTTCACTAGATGATGTACTTTCAGATTGTAATGGTGTTATGTCAACGCTTTCAAGATTATTGCTTGCAATTTGAATTAAATCTTTTACACTATCTGCTGGAATATCTGTTCCATTATAAAATTCAAATTTGGCATTAAATCTATTTATTTCTTCTTTCGTTACTTGATTATCTGCTGGAGTTTCTGGTTGATCTGATGATGTATCATCATCAAACTTTCCTTCACTTATAATTCCTTTTAATGCTGACAGTAAATCTTCAGATTTTAATTTTTTTACTAATAAATTATATCTTTTTAATAAAGTATCTGTATATGCTGTTTTCATTTTATCCACAACTTTTCCTAAAAGTTCAGAACTTAAATTGTTTAATACAACATTATTAGAAGATCCTAATTCCATTTTTTGTTCTACATTATCTGTTATTGTATTCTTAGCAATAACATTTATATTTACAATTCCTTTATAAAAATCTAAATTCAAATCTGTTGTTTTATAGTCACTTTCCAATGTTGCTTCTACTGAATATTTATCATCTCCATTAACAATTTCTAAATTCAATGTATATGTTTCTTTTGCATCTGTTGTTTGTTTATTTAACACTAATTGTTGATTTATTTCTTTTTCACTATTTAATGTCTCATGTTGTATTTTTAATATATCTTTTCCATCACTATTAGATGTTTCAATAATAATTGAGTCCGTTCCTAAATTTATTGATGTTCTAACTATACTCTTATTTTGTTTATATATTGTAACTTTTAAATTTGAAAATTCAGTATCTTCTGCTTGTCTTAAAAGATTATTAAAATAGTTTTCATATTTCTTTGTATCATTCATCAAATTACCAACTTTACTCAAAATAATTTCATCATTTTCTAATTCACTTAATAATTTAATTACTAAATTTTGAACTTGTAAATTATTTAATTCACAAGAATATGCTGTTGTTTTTAATGTCTGTGAATTAACTGTTATTAATGAATCACTTTTTTTACTAAATGTTCCATCTGCAAAAGCACTAACTATAATTTGCATATATTTTTGTTTTAATTCTTGGTAATCTTGTTCTGTAAATAATATTCCATCATAAAACTCTTTATCATCTTCTATTATACTTTTCATTATTGCTAAATTATCATCTGTTAAATCTAGACCATTTATATTTTTACCTTCATTCAATGTTACAAATTGATTGAAAATGTTTGTAAATCTTATTCCATACAAATTCTCTGATTGAATACCTTCTACCTGTACAATACTTCTATCGCCAAATAATATTTGAGCATTTTTGTAGTTATATTTATCTTCTTTTTGAGTTTTCATATTAATATTTAGATTATTATATCCACTTGAAATTTCTCCACCTTCTGAATATTTAAAATTTACTGATGTGTTTGTCTCACAATTTTGGTCATTAATTTTATTTTTATAATTTTCTAAAATTTTTGAATCTGCAATTTTTTCTACATTTTCTACAGTTTCTGATATGTAATTAAAGAATAATTTTTTATTTCCTTTAAAAATATCTGTTGCTAAAAATAAATATGCAAAAACACCAGCAACAATTGCTACAATTAAAAATATTATAATAATTATTATTCCTATTTTTTTACCTCTCATACTAATTTTCCTTTCTTATCCTTTGTTTTACTGCTTCATATACTACTATTCCTGTTGAAACTGAAGCATTTAAAGATTGAACTTTTCCTTTCATTGGAATTTTTACAAGGAAATCACAATTTTTCTTAACTTTTTCTCCTATTCCTTTTCCTTCATTTCCTATTACAATTGCTAATGGTCCTGTTAAATCTTGATTATAATAATATTTGTTTGTATCAACAGCTGTTCCACAAACCCATAATCCAGCTTGTTTTAATTCTTCAATTGCATCTGAAATATTTGTTACTCTTGCTATCTTCATATGTTCAACAGCTCCTGCAGATGCTTTATTTACTGTACTATTTACTGACACTGCTCTTCTCTTTGGAATAATTACACCATGTACTCCTGCAGTTTCTGCTGTTCTTATTATTGAACCTAAATTATGTGGATCTTCTATTCCATCTAAAACTATTACAAATGGATCTTCATTTCTTTCTTTTGCAACTTCTAAGATATCTGATATTTCTACATATTCAAATGGTGGAACTATTGCAATAACTCCTTGATAGTTTTCCTCTTGCGCCATTTCATCCATTTGTTTTTTATCTTTTTCAACAACTATTATTTTTCTTTCTTTTGCAATTCCTAGAATTTTATTTATAGAACCGTGTTTTTCTCCTCTTGTTACAAATATTTTATTAACATCTTTTCCACTTTCTAATAATTCTAAAACTGAATTTCTTCCTTCTATTTGATCATCAAATCTTTTTTCTGCATCTTCTTCTCTTCTTATTTCTTTACGTTTCTCTTCTTTTCTTCTATCTGTTGTCTCCATTTTTGAATTTTTTCTGTCAGGCATTTTTCTTCTATCTTGACCGCTTCTTCTTTCATGTTCTCTTCTTTCAACTCTATTTACTCTCATAAATTTCTCCTTACTTTTATAAATTATTCTTCATCTAATTTTAGAACTGATAAAAAGGCTTCTTGTGGCATTTCTACATTTCCTATTTGTCTCATTCTCTTTTTTCCTCTTTTTTGTTTTTCAAGTAATTTTTTCTTTCTTGTAATATCTCCACCATAACATTTTGCAAGTACATCTTTTCTCATTGCAGATATTGTTTCTCTAGCTATTATTGTACCTCCTACAACTGCTTGTAATGGTATTGCAAATAAATGTCTTGGTATAACTTCTTTTAGTTTTTCTACCATTTTTTTGCCTCTATCATATGCATTATCTTTAAATACTATAAATGATAATGCGTCAACTGGTTCTCCATTTACATGTATATCTAATTTTACAAGATTTGATTTTCTATATTCTTTAAATTCATAATCAAATGATGCATATCCTTTTGTTCTTGATTTTAAACTGTCAAAAAAGTCATATATTATTTCATTTAATGGCATTTCATATATTAGTGTTACTCTATTATCATCTAAATATTTCATGTCAATAAATATTCCTCTACGATTTTGACAAATATCCATTATATTTCCTATATATTCTTTTGGTGTTATTATGTCTGCTGTAACTATTGGTTCTTCCATATATGAGATTTCTGTTTGTGGTGGCAAATCTGCTGGATTATATACATCAAGTATTTCTCCAGTTGTTTTATGAACTTTATATATAACAGATGGTGCTGTTGTTATTAACCCTAAATCAAATTCTCTATCAAGTCTTTCTTCAATTATTTCTAAATGTAATAATCCTAAAAATCCACACCTAAATCCAAAACCTAATGCTGCTGATGTTTCTGGCTCATATTCTAATGCTGCATCATTTAATTTTAATTTTTCTAATGCTATTTTTAAGTTTTCATATTCACTTCCATCTACTGGATATAATCCACAATATACCATTGGTGTTACTTTTTTATATCCTGGTAATGGATTATCTGCTGGATTATTTTTTAATGTTATTGTATCACCAACATGAATATCTGTTAAACTTTTTATACTTGCTGCAATATAACCAACTTCTCCTGCTTTTATCTCTTTTGTTGGTAAATATTGTCCTGGTGCAAAATATCCTACTTCTGCTATTGTATAAGTTGTACCTGTTGCCATTAGCAATATTTCATCACCAACTTTTAATATTCCATCCATTACTCTTACATATGCTACTGCACCTTTGTAATTATCATAATATGAATCAAATATTAAACATTTGGCTTTTGCATTTTCATCACCTTTTGGTGCTGGTAAATCTGTTACAATTCTTTCTAATACTTCTTCTACATTTAGTCCAGATTTAGCTGAAATACATGGTGCATCCATTGCTGGAATTCCTATTATATCTTCTATTTCTTTTTTTACTTCATCTGGTCTTGCATTTGGTAAATCTATTTTATTTATAACTGGTAATATTTCCAAATTATTATCTATTGCTAGATATACATTTGCAAGTGTTTGTGCTTCAACACCTTGACTAGCATCTACTACCAATATTGCTCCATCACATGCTGCTAGACTTCTTGAAACTTCATAATTAAAATCAACATGACCTGGTGTGTCTATTAGGTTAAGTGTATATTCTTCTCCATCTTTTGCTTTATATTTCATTCTTACAGCTTGTGATTTAATAGTTATACCTCTTTCTCTTTCAATATCCATATTATCAAGAATTTGGTCTTCCATTTCTCTTTGAGACAATACTCCAGTTTTTTCTATTAATCTGTCTGCAAGTGTTGATTTTCCATGGTCTATATGTGCTATTATGCTAAAATTTCTTATTTTATCTTGGCTCATATTATTGTTGTTAGTAATGAATTCTAACATTCTCCTTTCTCTCATATTATTCGACTATTTTATTATAACATGTTTCTTTGATTTTTTCACTATTTTAGGCAAAAAAAGAGAGAATTTTTTATTCTCCCTTTATTCTACTACTGTAACTGGTAAATATCTAACTCCCCATGCTAATGCTTCTGCATGTGAATTCATATATACATCTATTCTATTCCCTTGAATAGCTCCTCCTCTATCTTCTACAGTATATGTGTATCCACCTATATCTAATTGTGTTCCAAATGAAAATTGGCTAGATGTTGCAACTGTTCTTCCTGCTGTTGCTTTTGTTCCAGATGCTGTTATTCCATTTGTTTTACCGCAACATTTTGCACAAGAACAATATGCCGTTACTTTAAATATTCTTGTTTCTCCAACTTTATTTCCTGTTGTTTGTATTCTTTCATATCCTGCTCTTGATGTTGTTACAATATTTTTTTGTACTTGTACAATTCTATCAATAGGCTCTTTTATAATTTCTTCTGAAAGAACTATTTTTTCTATTTGTTCGTCATTTTGATATTTTGTTTTATATGTTACTTCTTTTAATCCGTCTTGACCTTGTTGAATTACTCTATTTTTTGTATCTGTTGCACCTTGTGAGGCATCTTTTGTAATTGTTTCATATGGTATTATTTCTTGTTCTACTTCTATTTTTTCTACTATTGGTGAATATCCTTTTAATATTTCATCTAATGTTGTCTCAATTCCACTTTCAGAAATTTTGGCAATTTGAACTTCTTGAACAGATTTATTTGTAATAACTATTTTATTACTTTCATTTATATCATCGTCTAAACCTGGACTTACTCTTTCGTCTTCTTCTACAAAAATATTATTATCTTCTAATATTTCATATACATTTGTTTTTGATGTTATAACAGACATCTTATATCCATTTGCTAAAGTTATTTCAACTGTTCTAATGCTTGTTTCCGTAGCTCTTACAGTTACTCCTAGCAAAAGTATTATTATCAAACTTACTCCAATTATTTTCATAATAGAAATAGATGCTTTATCTTTTTTATCCATAAAAATCATAAAACCTCCTTTTAATGACAAAATTATTATACACATTTTTTGTTTTCTTGTCAAATTTTTTATTTTTTTGTTATAACCTTCCGTAAGTCTTGACATTACTTGCTAACATTATATTATATGTTGCTTGTACTGAAAAAATTCCAAAAATTTCTCATTAGTTTTTTCCATTATTTATTTTAATATTTTTGTTGTAAAAAATGTTATTATATGATAATATATATTCGTAAGGAGGTATTTTTATGGGATGGATTATTTTAATAGTTGTTGTATTAATCCTTATATGGATAGTAAGTGTATATAATGGATTAATTTCATCTAGACAAAAAGTTGAAAATGCTTGGAGTCAAATTGATGTACAACTACAAAGAAGATTTGATTTAATACCTAATTTTGTAGAAACTGTAAAAGGATATATGACTCACGAGTCTGAGACATTTGAAAAAATAGCAAAATTAAGAACATCTTGGGCAAATACTTCTTCAGTTGGAGAAAAAGCAAAATTAGATGGAGAACTTTCAAGCACATTAAAAACAATTATGGCAGTTTCTGAAAATTATCCTGAATTAAAAGCAAATACAAATTTTGCTGATTTATCTGAAGAATTACGCAACACAGAAAATAAAATTTCTTTTTCTAGACAATTTTATAATGACAGTGTAACAAGATATAACACAAAATTAGAACTTTTCCCTTCAAATTTAGTTGCTGGAATGTTTAATTTCCAAAAGAAAGAATTATTTGCAACAGAAAGTGATGAAGCAAGAAAAAATGTTAAAGTTGATTTTAGTAACAAATAAGAAAATTGAAAAATTTTCTTTAAAGTTTAAAGGATAGAATTTTTTCTATCCTTTAATATTATAAATTATTAGTAGGAGAAAAATATGTTTGAAGATATAAAGAAAAATAAAATAAAATCATGGTTTATAGTTCTATTATTTTTAGCATTTATTGCAGTAATTGTTTATTATATTTGTATGGCTCTAGATTTAGGTGAACTTTCTATTATAATTGCCATGATTTTTGCAATTGTATCAACATGGGGCTCATATTATTATAGTGATAAAATTGTTTTAAAATTAAATAATGCAAGACCTGCAACAAGAGAGGAAGATTTAAAATTAGTAAATATTTTAGATTCCTTAGTTATTTCAGCCGGCTTACCAGAAAAGCCTCAATTATATGTTATAGAAGATGCTCAACCAAATGCTTTTGCAACTGGTAGGAATCCAAAACATGCTGTAATATGTGTCACAACTGGTTTATTAGAAAAACTTGACTATTATGAACTTGAAGGTGTTTTAGCACATGAAATGTCTCATATTAAAAATTATGATATTCTTTTATCAGCTGTTGTTTCTGTAATGGTAGGATTTGTTGTAATTTTATCTGATTGGTTTACTAGAATTTCTTTTTATGGTGGTAGACGTGGACGTGATGGAGATAATGATAATAATGGTAATGCCATTATTATGCTAATTGGATTAATATTCTTAATCTTAGCTCCAATATTTGGTCAGCTTATGCAACTTGCAATTTCAAGAAAAAGAGAATTTTTAGCAGATGCTACTGCTATTGAATTTACTAGAAATCCAGATGGTTTGATTTCTGCCCTTGAAAAAATTTCAGCTGATCCAAATGAATTAAAAGTTGCTAATAAGGCTACTGAAAATATGTATATTGCAAATCCTTTTAGAAATAAGAAAAAATCTTCTGATTTGTGGTCTACACATCCAAGTACAGAAGCAAGAATTGAAGCTTTAAGAAATTTAAAATAGTAAAAAAAATTGCCATAATGGCAATTTTTTTATTTCTTCAATTCTTCTGCAAACATTTTGTTAAGCATTTGAGGATTTGCTTTTCCTTTTGTTTCTTTCATAGCTTGACCAACTAAAAATCCTAATGCTCTATCTTTACCAGCTTTAAAATCTGCAACAGATTGAGGATTTGTTTCAATAATCTTTAATACAACTTCTTTGATTGCTCCCTCATCTGAAATCTGTATCCAACCTTTTTCTTTTATAATATCTTCTGGATCTCTTGGATTTTCAAATAATTCTATCAATACTTTTTTGCCGATGCTTGAACTAATTGTTCCTTTATCTATTAATGTTACTAATTTTGCTAATTGTTTTGCATCAAATGGTATTTCTTTAGGATCCATTTCTGTTTCATTTAGTATCCTTGAAATGTCTGAAATTATCCAGTTATTTACTGCTTTGTAATTTCCACATATTTCAGAAGCTTTTTCAAATAAATCTGATAAATATTTTGAAGATGTTATTATTCCAGCATCTTTTTCAGATAATTTATAATCTCTTAAATATCTTTCTTTTCTACTTTCTGGCATTTCTGGCAATGTTTTTCTAATATTTTCAATATATTCTTCTGATAATTTTATTGCAACTAAATCAGGTTCTGGAAAATACCTATAATCTTGTGCATTTTCCTTATCTCTCATTGAAAATGTCTTTCCTGATACTTCATCCCATCTTAATGTTTCTTGATCAACAGCTCCTCCATTATCTATAACTTCTACTTGTCTACCTATTTCATATTCAAGTGCTCTTGTTATACTTCTAAATGAGTTCATATTTTTCATTTCTGTTCTTGTGCCAAGTTTTTCTGATCCTATTGGACGAATTGATGTGTTAACATCTGCTCTGAAAGATCCTTCTTCCATCTTACAGTCTGATACTTCTACATATTCAAGTATTGATTTTAATTTTCTTAAATATGCATCAACTTCTTCTATTGATCTAAAATCTGGTTCTGATACAATTTCTATTAATGGAACTCCAGCTCTATTCAAATCTATAAGTGCTCCTCCTGCTAAGTCATCATGATCTAATTTTCCAGCATCATCTTCAATATGAATACGTGTTATTCCTATTTTCTTTTTTCCTTGACTTGTTTCTATTTCTATATATCCATGTTCACATAATGGTTTATCAAATTGTGAAATCTGATATGCTCTTGGTGTATCTGGATAGAAATAGTTTTTTCTATCATTTTTACTATCTCTTGATATTGTACAATGTGTAGCAAGTCCAGCTTTTACTGCATATTCTACTACTTTTTCATTTAATGTTGGTAATGTTCCTGGCATTGCCATACATACTGGACATACTTGTGTATTTGGAGCTGCACCAAATTTTGTTGGACAGCTACAAAATATTTTTGTTTTTGTTGCTAATTCTGCATGGACTTCTAAGCCCATTACAACTTCATAATCATTCCTTGGCATTTTCTCCTCCTTGTTCCTTTTCTTGAATCACTTCATTACTCATATTATTTTTTTCATTATCATTTGTTAAATCTTCTGGATTTACTTTTATCCATTCTTGTAATCTATATTGTCTGTAAAAATTTTCTCTTTTTCTTTCTTCTGATGCAAAAAAATCTAATTTTGTTCTTCCATATTCATTACGCATCTTATATAAGCTTTTCTCTAATTTTTTAAACAATTTCTGCTTTTTAGTTCTTTCTATCCAACATTCTTTTACTTCTCTTAATAATTGTTGTTGAAAATCAGTATTAAAACATCTATCTATAATTTGAGCCAGATTTAAAATTGCATTTAAATGTCTAGGAACTCCCCTCTCTTTAAACTCTAATTGAGTACTATAATTTTTCACTACTTTTATGCTTCCAGCTTCCATAACTATACTAGTCCAATATAAGTTAGATGATAACTGATCTTCAATAAAAATATATATTTTACTCCCATTTTCATCTTGAAGCACATAATCTTTTCTATTTGGTATTCCAAATCTAGTTACTGATTTAATCATTTCATATATCGGAGCTTTAGGATCTGGCAAATATTCTTTGTCTCTTATATTATTTTCTTCTTTATTTCTATCAGCTTCCAATTCTTGCAACATATCTTTGGGAATATATTTTGCTAACCAATCAATTGAAATTTTAGCTAAGTCTCTTTCAGTCAGTGGTATTTGTGGTTCTTTTCTAAAAATTGAAAAAATACTCCTATTTTTCGCATTAACTACTGAATTATTCTTTGCTTTTACATAAATTAATGATTTACTTTTTGAAGGATTTTCCTCTTTTTCTTCAAATCTTTCTCTTTGAGCATAACTTAATACTTTCCATATTTCACTATTATGTATAGCCCCTGTTCCTCCCATAAGTTCATACTTTATTTTTTCAACATAATTTTTAATTTTAGGATTCTTACTTTGCTGTAATCTAGTAATTTCTCTGTTTAAGTATATCATAATTCCAATTTCATCTTCTTTTGGAATATCTATTTTTTCAGGATATTCTTGATTTACTCTTTTAAAAATTAATCTTGCTTGCAATTCATAAATTTTAGCCTCTAATAAATCTCTTTCTTCTAAACTATAACCAGAAAAATTTTCTTTATATCTTTGTACTAAACTATGCACTTCTTTTTCGAAATCTTCTAATGTAAATTGTTCACTTTCATATAATAATTCTTCAACTTGTCCAATTATAATAGAACTTTTATCTTGAAAAGTCTTTTCTTTTCCTAATGTTTTTTCATATTGTTCAATTTCTAACTCTAATTCTGTAATTTTATCTAATAATTCTGAGTCACTTGTTTTTTGAAGTAAGTTATTATATTTTTTTAAAAAATCTGCTGCAGCATTTGTATCATATAACAATATTTGTGAAATTTTCAATTTTAAAGGTCTTAAGTACTTTTCATATATTTGGTTTCTTTGACCTTCAGAATATTTCATTTCATCTCCCATTTTATGCTCCTCTCATTTGGTTATATTATTTTTTAAATGTAGGTTTGTATTTTTCTCTGAACTTTGTTTCTTGTTCATAAGCATAAGCTGTTTTTATGATTGTTTCTTCATCAAATTTTTTACCGATTATTTGCATACCAATTGGAAGTCCATTACTATCTATTCCACAAGGGATTGACATTCCTGGTAATCCTGCAATATTTACAGAAACTGTACATATATCTGCTAAATACATTTCCATTGGATTTGTTGATTTTTCACCTAATTTGAATGCTGTTGTTGGTGATGTTGGTGTTACTATTACATCATATTTTTCAAATGCTTTATTAAATTCGTTCATAACAAGTGTTCTAACTTGTTGAGCCTTTTTATAATATGCATCATAATAACCTGATGATAATACATAAGTTCCAAGTATTATTCTTCTCTTTACTTCTGCACCAAATCCTTCACTTCTTGATTTTTTATAAATTTCTTTTAATGTTTTTGCTTCTGGTGATCTATATGTATATCTTATTCCATCAAATCTTCCTAAATTTGAACTTGCTTCTGCACATGCTATTATATAATATGTTGCTAATGCATATTGAGCAATATCTAATGAAAACTCTTCTACTTCTGCTCCCATTTCTTTATATTTTTCAATTGCTTCTTCTAATGATTTTTTTACTTCAGGATTTATTCCTTCTCCATAAAATTCTTTTGGAACTCCTATTTTTAAACCTTTAACATCTTTTGATAATGATTTTGTATAGTCTTTCTTTCCATTATCTATAGATGTTGAATCTTTTTCATCATATCCAGCAATTACATTTAATAACATTGCACAATCTTGAACATCTTTTGTAAATACTCCAACTTGATCTAATGATGATGCAAATGCTACTACTCCATATCTTGATACTAATCCATAAGTAGGTTTTAACCCAACAACACCACATAATGAAGCTGGTTGTCTTATACTTCCACCTGTATCTGTTCCTAGTGCCCATGGTACCATATTTGCTGAAACTGCAGCTGCAGAACCACCTGAAGATCCTCCTGGTACTCTTGATAAATCCCATGGATTTCTTGTTTTCTTAAAATATGAATATTCTGTTGAGCCTCCCATTGCAAACTCGTCCATATTTAGTTTTCCTAAATCTATCATATTTTCTGCATTTATTTTTTCCATAACAGTTGCATCATATGGTGATACAAAGTTTTCTAGCATTTTTGATGCACATGTTGTTTTTACACCTTTTGTACATATTATATCTTTTATTCCTATTGGAATTCCTGCTAAATCTCCTAATTTTTCACCATTATCAATTTTGTTTTGTATTTCTTCTGATTGTTTTAATGCTTCATCTTTTAATTCTGTTATAAATGCTTGTACATCTTTTTCTTTCTCATTAATTCTATCTACATAAGCTTTTGTTATTTCTGTTATTGTTAATTCTTTATTTTTTATTTTTTCTTGTAACTCATGTACTGTTAATTCTGTAATGTCCATTTACATTCCTCCTTATAAAATTTTGCTTAATTTAATACTTTTGGAATTTTAAACATGTGTCTATCTTGTTCTGGTGCATTTTGTAATAATCCTTCTATGTTATTAAATACCTTAACTTCATCTTTTCTAAATCTATTTTTTGCTTCATTTGCTCCTATTGTTATATCTAATCCTTCAACAGGCGCATTATTTACTATATTTGCAAAATTTAATATATCTTGTAAATGTAATATATATGTGTCTATCTCTTCTTCTTTTAATTCTAATTGTGCTAAGTTTGCTATGTGTAATATTTCTTCTCTACTTACTTTCATAACTGCCTCCTTCTGTTTTTCTTTTTAATGTGCTTATTATATAACTTTTGGCTTAAAATTACAAGGGCTTAAATATAAAAAGTGGGTTGCAAATATAGAATGCAACCCACTTCTTTTAATTACTTGAATAATTCAGTATGCTCGATTAAACGATAATCACCTCCGTCAGGTAACTGAAACTTAAATCTCTTATCAAGAGTTCTATCATATCTTTCAATTTCATATTTGTTTTTTCCTATTCCAGAACTAGAATAGTTGTAAACATAGAGTATAAAATCTTTTATTTTTGATGCTTCCTCTTTGTTAAGAAATTTTATTGTTTGAATTTCAGGTTCCTCAGCACCATATTCCCAAACATCTCTAAAACCTCGTACTAGGTCTACCTCAGAAGGCCACATGTTAATAATTCCTATAGGCATTCCACTTCCTACAACTGCAAAAACAATAGGGTGTTCTTCTCCTGAATAACCATCTTTTTCTTTAAGAGTTCCTGTCGAAAGGATTTTAGCTTCCTTATAACTATAAAGTCCTTTCAACTCACAGTCCATATCAAATACTCTTGGTTTTTCAGATTTTTTAACTTTAAATCTTGAATCATATATATATGCCATCTGGCTTATAGGAGCTACAGCTGCAACTTCCTTGAGTCCACACAAACCATATACAGTATAATTTCCAATATTCTTTGCATCTTCATCAGTATAAGCTTTGAAATAATATTCGCTCTGTTCAGAGAATGTTCCATATGATTGTACTTTATATTTAAAATAGCCACTTTTCTGTGCACAAACAGGATTAGGCATTCCAATAAAAGCAATTGGTCCAAGCTCTGAACAAAATCCAAAACCTACACTATAGGTAGTTAAATTATTTAACTTCACAACTTCATCATATGAATATGTTCCTTCTAACAAATAATCATTACAACCAGTTGTATCATGTGAATGAAGAAATAGTCGACCTCCAATCTTTTCTACACTTATATTCCGTTTTGGATATACTTTTTCAGCCATTTTGGTTAGAATCTTTTCGAGCATTATTTTTTCCTCCTAATACTCATTGTGTTGGTCGGAGGATACAGAACTCCGACTAGATAATGTAATAACATTAACAATCTAGTGGATTCCCACTCTGTATCAAATTGATTGACTGTTTGATTTTACCATAAAATATGCTTTTTTACAAGTAATATACTAAAAAAATAAAGAAAGAAGGCCAGCCTAAGCTGACCTCCCTTCTTAAGTAATGATATTATCTTTACTTATTAAAATTACTTCTTGATGTCATCCCATTTCTTCTTGAGAAACGGATCAACAATAGCCTCGCCATTGGAGAAAGGTACAAAGAGTTCACCCTCTTTATATCCAGCCTCACGAAGTTCGTCGATGATCTTGTAGCCCTTGGTCACATAGGTTTTGCCATCGATGTAAACAAAGACCACTTTACCATTGTTCATGTTATAAGTTCCCAGCTTATCGATTGCTACGCAATCCAGAACAGTAGAGTTGATAACCGGATAATAGGTCGTCTTAAAGTAGATATGCTCTACTTCAACACCTTTCTCAGGCATCTTGAAGCATTTTTTCATGTTTTCATCGCTGATAGCCTTGATGCCCTTGGATGCACAATATTTTTTGCAATCATCTACAAAGGCATTGCGCCATGATTCTTCTGCTTCTCTTCGAAGATCTTCCCATGCCTTCTGTTCAAACTTAGGGTAATCCCAATTGCTGAAGGGAACATAGAAGTGCTTTTCAGTAAAGCCGTTGTTTTGAAGAACCTCCATAACCTCTTTCATGTACGGGATTACAAAGACTTCATCGTGGTTCACAACACACACCGTTGCGTTGTTCACTGCATAGCAGCCATTGAACGTCGGCACCATCCCCATGATTTCAAGACTTTCAGTCTTGTTGGACTGAGGCCAAACTACAAGCATTCCATCAATAACTTTAATGGCCTTCTTCTCTAAGTCAGACATGTTGTTGATTTTCTTCATAATAGTTTTCCTCCCAAAATTTTTTGGACTATGTTGTTGTTCGGTATATTTAAACACCTTCACGGTGGAAAAAGGGAAAATATATATAAAATAAACGTATTTTACGTTTATACTAACATTTTGATAATTATGTCAATTTAGCGCCATATATACAAGATTTGCAAAAAAGAAAAAACCGTGTTAAAAGCACGGTTTTTTCTTCTTATTTCTTATATTTAGTTGCACATATTCCGATGCATTGAGGTACCCCATATTCTTTTATGTAATCCTCACTGCCCATTCTCTTTACACAGACATACATCGAATCTTCCCACCCGATTCTATCATCATTTACTGCTGATTCTTTATTAATTACAATATCATCAGTAGTAAATAATTTTTGAGAACCATGCCATTTTCTATTCCAAAGTTCAACAATATATTCTTTCATTTTTTCTACATCATCAAATTCTTTAGCTTCTTTCATAGTTTCATCAAGTGAACTTCTATGTGGTCTAAAAATAATCATATAAGCATCCTCCTAAAATTATCTGGAGATTTTTACACAACTCCTCCAGAAAAAATAATTAATATTTTTCTGTACTTTGTTGTGTAAAGTACTATGAATATCTATATTATACCACATATCAATTATAAAGGCAAATACCAATATATATGGTTGGAGCAGGTACCGAGAATCGAACTCGGGCCACCAGGTCGGAAGCATGGGATTCTACCACTAAACTACACCTGCAAGTTATATAAAGTATTATACCTCACAAATTTAATATTGTCTATATATTTTTATTATTTAATTTTATGTAAAACTATTGATTATTTTTAGTTTATGCGTTATAATATAGATATTAATTTTAAGGAGGGTGTTCAATATGATGAACGCTACTGTTTGGGTCACTTTTGAAGCAATCGACAAAATTGAGTATTTCGTTGTTCACGACATGCTCACTGGTGAAAAGAAAAAAATGAAAGCATCTGATTTTCTCGGTACTGTTTTCAAAATGCCCAGTTCTTTCAACTATAAGTTGAAAAATGCGTTCCCCCATAAAAGACGGGTAGTTTATTCTGCCCCTGCATTTGAAGCTGTCACCAGATTGGTGAACTTCAACAGAGTTGATTCTTAAGCTCTGTTATACCCTAGCCAGAGGAGATGGTGAAAACCATTCTCCTCTGTTTTTTATATAAAATTTTTTAACAATATAATAAATATTTCTCCTGGTACTCCTAAAATTCCGTACTATTAATATTGTTATCCAATTTATTCCTATATGAAAATTAAAATATATCCCTATAAAATTTACTATTAAAATAAATATTATTCCTAAAATAGAATTAATCCCCAATTTCACCATTAATTTTATTGGTACTACAAATATTCTCATACAAATAAAAAGAAAACATATACAAGATATTATTATTAAAACATTCATATTTTCTTCTCCAATACTAATACTGTATGCTCTTAGTGTCCAAATATTCATGCACTTTTTCTACTCCAAGAAATAAAAAAAACGAGAAAGGATACTGCCTAGACAGTATCCATCTCGTCCAACATAATGTTAGAATGTTGATTTTAGCCACCAATATGTTCAGAAATGAGCTTCTGAATCTTGCTGTCAGATACCAGTACGTTATACTGCATATCATTGCAAAGGTAGTACTCAATCAGGGTAACAAACTTAAGAGCTCTTGCGTACTCCTGAGCCGAATCGAAACCTGCATTGATCATGTCCAGGAAATTAGGCTCAATCTCAGTTCCCAGAGTCTCAACTTTGAGATTGGCAATGCCTTTGACATCAACAGAAGAAATGAATGTACCATGTTCAGGCACTTCCCCGGTATAACCAGGAGCAACCAAATAGATACTCTTGTTTTCCTCCATTTCAATCTTTCTGTCAACCTCTGCCAGTCGGCTTTGGAAGTCCTTCAGCTTGGCATTAGATGCCTCAACTGCTTTTTCTGCAGAGCTTACTTCGGAATTTGCATCCTTGAGTGCCTTTTTGGCATCATCGAAAACCTTCTGAACTTCTTTGAGAGTTTCCTTCCTGATCTCCAAAATCGAATTTGCTTCTGCCAATGCATGCTGCTCACTGGAGAGTCCAGAAACAATACTATTTCTTTCCCCCTTCAGTTCTTCCAAAGAATAACCCTTTTCTTCAACAAGAGAATCAACCTGTGCAACCTTAACTGGTTCTACCACATGCTGAATCACAGCCTTCTTAGATGCTTTTGCTTTTCTTCTCATCTTTTTTTCAGCCTCCATATCATTTTCTTTTAATGCATTTTTGAGTTCACTATAAATCTTTGTGTTTGGACTAAACACTTTTTGCAGTTGTTCCAAAAATTCTTCACGGGTAGAAAAGCTAAGCTTCCTCTTCACAAACAATTCCTGCGAAGATAAATGATCATGAATAATATCAGATACCAGTACACCATTAGCGACAGCCTTGCCATGCTGATTAAAAATAGCCATAATATTTTTTCACCTCAAATATTTTTTTACTGTGTTGTGTCGGACTAGTTGAAAAAAGGTAAAAATCAAAATTAGACCAAATGTCAACTATAATATATTATACCATCATTTCTTATTTATGTCAACGTTCAAACTAAGTCTTTCCAATTCTGTTATCTTTTCATCATATAATTGGTTTAGTTTAACTAATCTTTCATAAGATAACTTATCAATTAATTCTGGATTTCTTTCAATTTCATCTAAAATTTCATTTTTATACAAATGATTTTGAGTATCTTTTTGTAAAGACTCCATAAAATTATTTATCTTCTGTTCACTAACTTTTGTTTCTTGTCCTTCAACTAAAAGTTCTGGATGAATGAAAATTGATTTTACAAAATCTATTATTTTATCAATTATTTTCATGTCTTCTCCTTTTTGCTTTATATACATACTTATTTTTCTTCACTTTTTCCGTTTTTTACCTTTGCTATTTTTTCTTTTTTTTCTTTCTGGATTCTTTCAATTCTAGCCTTAAGTTCTTTTACATATTCTCTCTTTTTATGTGCTTTTCTTCTTTCTTCTTCTATCATATCTTGAGATATTTCATCATGTAATTCTTCTTTGTCTTCAACATCACCTTTATCATCTATTTCTTCTTGTTCTCCAGTTTCTTCTTTATTCTCTCCTTCTTGTTCTTCACCATCTTTTTTATTTGGAACTTGCACTCGTTCACTACTAATATCAGCATAAGAATCAATAAATGAATCATCATCAAAAGCAAGTTCCTCCTCAGTTGGAGGAGCAATACCTACCTGTGTTTGTCTTATTAATGTTTTGGTTTTTCTTATTAAGTTTCTACAATAATTCTCAAAATTCTCTATGTGATTAGCTGCTTCAACTCCATCTAAACCAATAGCATCATTTCTTGCTAATTTTCTTACTTGATCAATCTGTTCATTTTTTACAATAAATATTCTTGCATTTACTGCATTAAAATTTTCTAAAATTGATACATTTGCATTCTCTATTTTAAATATAACATATCCTGCATATAAATCCTTACCAATCTCACATTCTAATATATCATAATCAGGATTATCTCTTTTTAATGATCTAACAAGTCTTTTAAAACCTTCCATTTTTTTACTTACTGGCATCACATAATTGCTACGACTTTGTTTTAAATTTTGTGGCTTATCATCAAAAAAATCCTTTCTTTCTTTTTCAGGTCTAAATATTCCATCATCAGAAAACTTAACATTTAAAGAATCCATCAAATCTTCAAAACTATCAAACCTTTTATCATCAAAATTCTTCTTTAAATCCATATATTTAATAAAATCTTCATACTTTTCTTTTATTTCTTGATATTCAATTGTATTTTCAAGTGATTTTAATCTTAAAGCTTTTTCATATACTTCTTTTACTTTTTCAAAATCACCTTGTACTTTATAACTTGCTGCTAAACTTTCAAATACTTTAAATACTTTAGGATTTGTAAATTTTATACTACCTTTATTTGTTGATAAAAAGCGTATAACAGATGCATTAATTAAATTTTGATATTGCTCAATGTCTAAATACATATTTTGAGATTGCATAATTAATAAATTCATTATATCATCTCTGTTTATATCATCCGCATCAGCAACTTTCTTTGCTATAATTTTAGATATATATTCACTTGTCATTCCTTTTGTTGAAGTTCCTGGATTTCCTAAAATTGAAGCATATATTGTTGCAATTTCATTTTCCATATTGTCTTTATCTTTTTGTGTTGTCATATTACTTTCTCTTATATCTTCTGCCATTAATTGCAAGGTTTCATTTATTGGTTCATATTTTGAAACTTCTTGATAATTTTCTAATAATGGTGCCATTAGCTTTTTTAAATCTCTTAATTGAATTTTTTTACCACTTGCTTTTTTATTTTGAATTAACATATTATATTGTCTTTTTATGTTTGATGCTTTTGATTTTTTTTGTTTTTCATTTAATTTTTCTTCTGTTGCTAAATCTTTTCCAAAAACAAATTCATTTATTAGATCAATTAATTCAGGTATTTTCATATATTTAATATTGTATAATGAATACAAAACATTATACAAACTCCTTTCTTTTTTCTCCATCTATTTATTTTGTAAAGAGTATGCTTATTAACAAGCATACTCTTTTTAGTTAGTTTGAATCAAATCTTACTTAATTTGATTCAGAGATTTTTGCAAAGCTCTCCATCTTTCATCAGAAACTACTAATTCGAGTGGAATTAAATCCCAATCAATTTTGCATTTTTTGATTTTAGATTTCAATTCTTCTTTAAGCTCTACACAAATTTTTTCTGCTTCAAACCGTTCAATGCTCACTCCATTAACTACAACAATGTCTCCTGCTTTGACTAATGCATTTTCTAATTCAGGGAGTACTTCTTCAATTTGTTTTTTCAGTGCCTCTTTCATTATCTTTGCATCTCCTTATAACTACTTAAAATTGCTTTAAGCGATATATATATTATATCATACCAAAAAAATATTATCAACTTATTAATTAGTAATAAATTTTATAACCTTTTTCTACATTTTTCATAATATAAACCAATGAGATGCAGTTAAGTATGGCAGACTTAAAAAAATCAATTTTTTCCATAATAAAAACCTCCATATTCTTTTTCATGAATACTAGAGGCTCTTGATTTATCGATATTACAAATTTCTGTATGTGGCTTCCCTTAAGGTTTTTAAATTTTACGCACTCTTAAGTTCAAGCCTTAATTTATCACTAATCATTGCTATAAACTCAGAATTTGTAGGCTTTCCTTTGGCTGCTGAAATTGTGTATCCAAATATGTTTTCTACTGTCTTTTGTTCTCCTCTTCCCCATGCTACTTCTATTGCGTGACGTATTGCTCTTTCTACTCGTGATGGAGTTGTGTGAAATTTATTGGCTATTTGTGGATATAAACATTTTGTAATTTGATTTATAACATCAATATCATTTATAACCATAATAATTGCTTCTCTTAAATATTGATAACCTTTTATATGTGCTGGCACTCCAACTTCATGTATAACATTTGTAACTAATGCTTCAATATTTTCTTCTTTATTGGCTGAGTTGTTTGGAATATCAATATATTGTTGTTTACTTATTCCTATTTCTCTTGAAATAAAATTATTGTTTTGTGATGATGGTTTGTAATTTTTTAGTTCTCTTATTCTTGTTATAAGCAAATCTATATCAAATGGTTTTACAACATAATATTCAGCTCCAAGTTCAATTGCTCTTTGGGTTACTTTGTCTTGTCCAACTGCTGATAGCATTATGCAAATAGGCTTTTTGTTTAATTTTATCATGTTCATTTGTTCTAAAACCCCTATTCCATCTAAATGTGGCATTATTACATCTAATAATAATACGTCTGGCATTAGACTAGATACCATATCTAAAGCTTCATTTCCATCTTTTGCTCTTCCTACAACTACCATATCTTCTTGATTTTTTAAATATGTTGCTAATGTTGTACTAAATTCTTGATTATCATCTGCTATTAAAACTGTGATTTTTTCTCTCATGTTTTTTCCTCCTATTTTTCAATTGTAAAAAACTTACATTTTGGATTATATTATATTGAATTTAAGATTACAATATATTTTTGGAAGTTTTTGACATTTCAATCACTTATTTACTACTATATTTACTATTTTTCGACACAATTCGACAATTCTTATTTTATTGATTTTTTGTTCTTCGATGTTTTTCAAAAAAATATCCTTTTTCTCTTTTTCCATTTCAATTTTTATTCTTATATTTTCTGAATAATCAATATTTATGATATTTATATCATTACTTTTGCAATAATATTTAAAATTTTCTAAATTAGAATAATCTGTTTCTAGTTCAATTTCAAAACCATCTTTTTGAAATAATAATTCACTTTTTTGAATAGCTTTTTTCGTTGCATCAGAATATGCTCTAACTAACCCACCTGTTCCAAGTAAAATTCCACCAAAATATCTTGTTACAATAACTATTATATTACATAAATTACTTCCTTGTAATATATTTAGCATAGGTGCTCCAGCTGTTCCTGATGGTTCTCCATCATCACTTGATTTTTCAATTATTCTATCTTCTTCTACAATTCTATAAGCTATACAGTGATGTTTTGCATCATAATATTTCTTTTTTATTTCTTTTATTTTGTTTTCTGCTTCTTCTACATTTTTTACTGGATAAATGTCTGCTATAAATTTTGATTTTTTTTCAATAATTTCTGTTGTTTCATTTTTTGATATTGTATAAAATTCTTTCATTCTTCTAAATCTCCAACATGCATTCCTGCAGTATAACCTGTTGAATATGCTATTTGTAAATTAAATCCTCCTGTATATGAATCTACATCTATTATTTCTCCTGCAAAATATAACCCTTTTACTAATTTTGATTCCATTGTTTTTGGATTTATTTCTTTTATATTTATTCCCCCACTTGTTATAATTGCTTCTTCTACTGGTCTAAAGTCTTTTATTGTAAGTTCGAATTTTTTTAATACTTTTACTAAATTTCTTCTTTCTTCTTTTGTTATCTCATTAACTCTTTTTTCTTCATTTATTTTTGTTTTTTCAATTACAATTGGAATCATTTTTTGTGGTAATAATTTGTCTAATGCATGCTTAAATTGTTTATTTTTAAATTCTTTAAAATCTCTTAATATTCTTTCATCTAATTGTTCTTCTGTTAATGCTGGTTTTAAATCTATTTGTAATTTTATTTTTTGCTCTTTCATTAGATTATCTATTTCTTTATATCTTACCAAATGTGCTGAACCACTTAAAATTGTAGGTCCTGAAATTCCAAAATGAGTGAATATCATTTCTCCAAAATCTTCATATATTAACTTATTTTTTGATTCATCAATAATTTTTATTCCAACATTTCTTAAACTTAAACCTTGCATTTCTTTACATTCATTCTTCTCATATATTACCAAAGGAACTAGTGATGGTCTTATTTCTGTTACTTTATGTCCTATATTTTTGGCTATTAAATATCCATCTCCTGTTGATCCTGTTAATGGATAACTTTTTCCCCCTGTTGCTAGTATTATTTTATCTGTTTGAATTATTTCTTTCTCTGTCCTTACTCCTAATACTTCACCATTTTGTACTAAAATTTTTTGAACTCTTGTATTAAATAATTTTTTTATTTTTAATTCATTTATTTTTGATTTGAAACAATTTAATACATCTATAGATTTGTCTGTAACTGGAAAAATTCTGTTTCCTCTTTCTTCTTTTACTTCAAGTCCTTGATTTTTTAGAAAGTCTATTATATCTGTATTTGTGTAATTTTGAAATGCACTATATAAAAATTGCCCATTACCTGGAGTATTTTTTATAAATTCACTCATATATAATGAACTTGTTATATTACATCTACCTTTTCCTGTTATTAATAATTTTTTTCCAAAATCTGAATTTTTTTCTATTATTGTTACATTATTTCCATATTCGGCTGCTGTTATTGCTGCCATCATTCCGGCAGGTCCGCCACCTATTACAATTACATTTGCCATATTTTTTTCGTTAGACTTTTTCTAACTTCCTCCGTTCCTTATTTTTCATTATTATATTAACAAATTTTTGATAAAAAATCAAATAATTTACAAAAATATCTTGACAAATTTGTAAAAACATACTAAAATAATTAATGTGTTCACAAATGGACTAAACAATGGTGGATGTAGCGTAGTTGGTTAACGCGCCAGTTTGTGGCACTGGAGACCGTGGGTTCGAGTCCCATCTTCCACCCCATATAATACCTTATATGGTTGTTTATAATTTTATACATTGGGCTGTAGCCAAGCGGTAAGGCATTAGACTTTGACTCTAACATGCGCTAGTTCGAATCTAGCCAGCCCAACCAAAATGACGAGATATGTTAATATCTTGTTTATTTTTTTATATGTAAAAAGGAACTATTTTCATAGTTCCTTTTCTTTATCTATCTATCGCTTTATTTTCAACTTCATTTTGAACTTTTTCAATAAATTCGTCAATTGTCATCTCACCTAAATTAGCTCCATTTTTTCTTGCACGAACAGTTACAACTTGACTTTCTTGTTCATTTGCACCTATAACTAACATATATGGAACTTTTTCAAGTTGAGCTTTTCTGATTTTATATCCAATTTTTTCATTTGAATCATCTAATTCAACTCTTATTCTCTTAGCTCTTAATTTTGCTTTTAATTCTGTACAATAATCAATTTGAGCATCTGTAATAGGTAATATTTTTACTTGTATTGGTGATAACCATAATGGGAATGCACCTTTTGTTTCTTCAATTAAGAATGATATAAATCTATCTGAAGATCCAAGTATTGCTCTGTGTATTACTACTGGTCTATGTTCTTTATTATCTTCACCAACATATGTTAAATCAAATCTTTCTGGTAATGCAAAATCTAATTGACATGTTGGTATTGTAACATCATGATTTAATGCTGTTTTGATTTGAATATCAATCTTTGGTCCGTAGAATGCAGCTTCTCCTTCTGCTTCATAGAAATCTATATTCATTTCTTTTAATATTGCTCTTAATTGTGATTCTGCTGTTTCCCACATTTCATCATTATCTATATATTTTGCTTTATTGTTTTTATCTCTTAATGATAATCTGTATTTAAATGAATCTGCTGAAAATCCGAAGTCTTTTTGATATACTTCTTTTATTAATTTTAATACATTTCCTACTTCTTCTTTTATTTGATCTGGTCTTACAAATAAGTGTGCATCATTTTGACACATTTGTCTAACTCTTTCAAGTCCACAAACAGCACCACTATTTTCATATCTAAAATCATTTGCTAATTCACCTATTTTTATTGGTAAATCTTTGTATGAACGTTGTTTACTTTTATATACTAACATATGATGTGGACAGTTCATTGGTCTTAATACCATTTCTTCATTATCTAATTTCATTGCAGGAAACATGTCATCTTTATAATGATCCCAATGTCCACTTGTTTTATATAATTGAACATTTGCAAGTGATGGTGTATATACATGACTATATCCTAAATCTATTTCTTTATCTTGTATATATCTTTCTAATATTCTTCTTATTGTTGCTCCATTTGGCAAATACATTGGAAGTCCTGAACCAACTAATTCGTGTGTCATAAATAATTCAAGTTCTTTTCCTATTTTTCTATGATCTCTTTGTTTTGCTTCTTCTAATAATCTTAGATGTTCTTCAAGTTGACTTGATTTTAGGAATGATACTCCATATATTCTTTGCATTGAGTCATTTTCTTGATTTCCTTTCCAATATGCAGCAGATGTTGTTAATAATTTTATTGCTTTTATTTTTCCTGTTCTATTTATATGTGGTCCTGCACATAAATCTATAAATTCTCCTTGTTTAAAGAATGATATTGTTTCACCTTCTGGAAGTTCTTTTATTAATTGAACTTTATATGGTTCTTCTTTTTCTTCCATTAACTTGATTGCTTCTTCTCTTGATAATACACTTCTTTCTAATGGTAAATCTTCTTTAACTATTTTTTTCATTTCTTCTTCTATTTTGGCTATATCTTCTTCTGTGAATGGCTTTTCTACTCTAAAATCATAGTAAAATCCATTTTCAATTGCTGGTCCTATTCCTAGCTTTGTGTTTGGATATAATCTTTTTACTGCTTGTGCTAATATATGTGATGTTGTATGCCAAATTGTCTTTTGTAATTCTTCATTTCCTTCTTCCATATCTAAAATTTGTCCATCTTTTTGTATTGTTCTAATCATAATTATACCTCCTTATATTTTGGATTTACCTTATTTTATAAATAAAAAAACACTCCTATAGATATTTCTATCTATAGGAGTGCTTATATTACACGGTTCCATCCTATTTTTAACTTACTGATAGATTATAACGTATCTTATACGTCTAACTTATTCGTTAGAAAGCTAAAGAGTTAGTTTTTCAAATATGTTTTTCACAATTAGTTCTCAGCCTGTGACTAATTTTCTCTGTTGATAACCTTTATTTTACTTTTCTCTTAATCTTAAATATCACTATTTTTCTTTATTACTACAAATGAACTAATTCCTACTATTGCTAATGCTACTATTGCTACTATTGTTCCTGTACTATCTTCTATACCTGTATGTGGTAATGATGTATTTGTTGTTTTTGTTATTTTTACAGTTGTTGTAGTAGTCTTTGGGATTTCTAATGTAGTACTTGTGCTTGGTGTAGTAGTTGTTGTAGTTGTTGATGTTGATGCTGTTGGTAAATCTGTTGGTGTTAAAATATCAAAATCATCATCAGCATATGCTATATTTGATATTGCTAATGCAATCATTGTAATTCCTATTATTAATGTTAATTTAAAAAATCTTTTCATATTATTTACCTCTTCTAATTTATTATTTAATAACTCAATATTATTTATACCATATTATTTTATTTTTTTCAATACATTTTTCAAAAAAATATATTTTTTTACATTTTTATTTGTTATACTTTTTCTTTAAGTATATCATTTACAATTCTTGAGAATTCTTCTTCCTTCTTAGTTAACTCTATTTTTATGTTTCCTTTTTTGCTTTGAGTATATAATTCTTTTTCATTCAAATATTCTTCTAAATATTTTGCAACTGTTTTTCCTGTATTTATTAATTCTACATCATATTTTAGTTCATCTCTTATAACTTGTTCATATATTGGAAAATGTGTACAGCCTAAAATAATCTTATTTATCTTCTTTTCTTTAAATGATTTCATATATTCTTTAATTGCATTTCTTCCTTCTATTCCTGTTGCTCTTCCTTCTTCAGCAATCGTTGCAAGCATCGGACATGCTTTATTTATTACACTAATATTAGAAATATTTTTTCTCAATTGTCTTTCCCATTCGCCACTTCTTATTGTTCCTTCTGTTGCAATTACACCTACTTCTTTGTACTCTTTTTCTTTAATATATTCTACTGTTGGTTTTATAATTCCTATTATTGGTATTTCAAATTTTTGTTGTAATATATCTATTGCTTGACTTGTAGCAGTTCCACAAGCAATTATTATTATTTTTACATTTTGTTTTATTAAATACTCAACATTTTGAATAGCAAATTTTACTATTTCTTCTCTGCTTTTTTCTCCATACGGAAAGTTTTTGGTATCTCCTAAATATATATAATTTTCATTAGGCAATCTTTTTTGAATCTCTTTTAATACCGTTATTCCTCCAACTCCAGAATCGAAAATTCCTATCGGTCTATTATCCATTTTATTTTCCTCTCTAATTATTTTGTAACTATTTTATTATATAATATATTTATGTTTTTGACTAGTTCTTATTGTCAATTATTTTATTTTTTTCATATTATACATTAATAGGCTTTGCCTAAATTTTATTAAAGGAGTTTATTTATGGAAATGGATGAAAGAAAACCTGAGCCAATGTGCCCTATAGTTGATATTGATGGATTTATTGCTGATGGAAAGCAATTTGATTTAGATATTACTTTAGCTAATGATCATAGAGATGTTATTTATGGTATTGTTAGAGATTGTTTCAAAGAGCCTGTAAGAGATGCTGTTGTTAAATTAGTTGAAATAGAATATAAATGTGGTAAAAAAGAATTAAAACCTGTTTCTCATACATTTACAGATGAAGATGGTGAATTTGTTTTTGGTCCTCTTTGCCCTGGCAAAAAATATGCTGTACAAATTTGGGCTAATCAAGTAAAACACATAAAAATTTGTGCAAAATGTCATCATGAAGGAAAATGCTTAAAAGGTGTTGATTTAGATTGTGATAAAAAAGATTTTCCACATTGTGATAGATGTTTAAAAGATGAATTAGAGGTATCAGATTCTGAATAATTTCTGAGGTTACTTTTGTAACCTCTGTTTAACTTTATGAATTTTGTTCATAATTGTTTTATGGAGGTCTATATATGAAAAAAAAATCTCATTTGTTTAGAAATATTATATTATTCATAATTTTAGCTATCTCTCTATTAAGTTTTTCTTATTATATATATACTACATATAATAATATTGATATATCATCAGAATATAATGTTTCAAAAATCAGTTCTTCTAATAATTCAATTTCAACTACTACAAATCTAGACATTCCAAATATGTTAGAAGATGTTTCTAATTGTGTTGTTGGTATATCAAAAATAAAATCTCATTCTACATCTATTTTTTCAACAAGTTCTTTAAATGATTTAGGTATTGGAACTGGAATAATTGTTTCAAATAATGGTTATATTTTAAGCAATTGTCATGTTACTGGTGAAAAATTTAGTACATGTTATGTTACATTAGAAAATGGTAACACCTATGATGCAACTGTTTTGTGGTGTAATTCAGAATTAGATTTATCTATTTCAAAAATTAATGCATCTAATCTGAACTATGTTAAATTTGGTGATTCTTCTAAAATAAAAGCTGGTGAAACTGTTTACGCTATTGGCAACCCTATCGGATATGAATTCAAAAGAACTATAACATCTGGAATAATTAGTGCTATAAATAGAACCATAAAAATTGAAGAAAATAATTCTGTATCATATATGACTGATTTGATTCAGACTGATGCTTCTATTAACCCTGGAAATAGTGGTGGACCTTTAATTCTTTCTACAGGAGAAGTTATCGGAGTAAATAGTGTAAAAATTACATCTGCAGAAGGTATTGGTTTTGCCATTCCTATTAATGTTGTAAAACCTGTAATTGAAAAAATTGTATCAGCTGGAGCTTTTGATGAGGCTTATCTGGGAATTTATGCTTATGATAAAGAAACTACTCCATATTTTTCTTCTACAAATGTTCCAAATGGAGTTTATATAGCACATATTAATGAAGATAGTCCTGCTTATTCTAGTGGAATGAAAATTGGTGATATTATTACTTCTATTGATGATAAGACTTTTAATAATATGATTGAATTACGAGAATATATTTTTACAAAAAATCCTGGTGATAATATTACTATTAATATTAGTAGAGGTTATATAACAAAATCTTTTAATATTACATTATCAAAAAAGTAGGCTCTCGCCTACTTTTTAGTTCTTTATTTCTAATAATTTTTCTTTCAATTTATTTTCAATTTCTTCAAGTTGAACTTCTGCTTCTTGTCTCTTTACTCTTCCATTTTCATGAATTTCTATAACTTTATCTAATGTATCTATAATATCTTGATTTGTTTTTTGTAATGTTTGAACATCAACAACAGCTTTTTCAGATTCTTCTGCAATTTCAATTGTTCCTTGTTTTAATAATTCACTATTTTTTGTAAGCATATCATTTGTCATTTGTGTAACTTGTTTTTGTGCTCCTAATGCATTTCTTGCATTTGTTATTCCTAATGCTATAACAATTTGATTTTTCCAAAGTGGAATTGTATTTATTAATGAACTTTGTATTTTTTCAACTAATTCACTATCATTGTTTTGAATTAATCTAATTTGTGGTGCCATTTGAATTGATATAATTCTTGTTGTTTTTAAATCATATATTCTTTTTTCAAATCTATTTATTATTGCTACCATATCATTTACAGCTTGTGCATCTGTTTGTTCTTTTGTTTCTTCTGCTATTTTTTGTAATTCTGGTAATGTAACTGTTTTCAATTCTTCTAATTTCTTTTCACCAGCAATTATATATAATGATAATTCTTTAAAATATTGTAAATTTTTATCATACATTGTATCAAATATTGCAATATCTTTCATCATTTGAAGTTTATGTGTTTCTAATGATTTTTCTATTTTAGCTATATTATTTTCTACTTTGTCATATTTTGCTATTAATTTTTCGACTTGTTTTTTTGCAGAATTGAATATTCCTAATATTCCCTTTTTCTCTTCAACTGGAACATCTGCATTAAATTCTTTTATTTCTGTTACTAATCCTGATAGTAAATCTCCAACTTCTCCAGAACTTTTTGTTCTAACATCATTTAAAACACTGTCTGAGAATTTTGAGATATTACTTTGTGCACTTGAACCAAATTGTAATATTTGGGCAGTATTTTTTACATCAACTTTACTAATAAATTCATCTATTGCAGATTTTTCCTCTGGTGTTAAAGCATCATAATTTAATGATTTTTCCACAACAGCTTCATCAACTTTTTTATCTGTTTGTAATGCTAATTCGATATCTTTTGTATCTACATTTTTAGCAACTTCTAATTTTATTTCTTCTTCCATTTTATTTTCTCCAATCTTTTTTTATAATTATATTTAAAATTTTATAAACTATTTATTTCCTAAATATGAAATTAATTGTTCATATACATTCATTTTTAGGCTTGATACTGTACTTATTATGCTTTGTGGTATTCCTTTTACATTTACTTGTGTTACATCATAATTTCCACCTGTTACACCTGTTCTAAATCCATATTTTGACCATGCTATTTGTTGTATCTCTTTATCTTCATAAGCTTCATAATACTCATCTCCTGCTTCATCAAATGATGCTATACAATGTGAGTTCCATATTGTTGGTGTTGGATATAATATTCTCATCTTGTCTTTTACTTGTTCCCATCCATCTGGATTTGAATTTGCAAAGTCTATTACACTTTTTTCATAATCAACAATCATTGGCTTTCCTCCAACTCCTGTTTTTAAGTATAATTCAAATAAATCTGCTGGTGTATTGTTCATATATCCTGATTTTGTGTAAAATTCTTTTAGTTTGGGTAAATTTTCTGCAACTGCTTCATCTGTTATTTCTCCATCACACATAATTGAAAGTAATAATCCATAATATGTTGCACCAGGTGATGATGTAACTGGATCTGTTGAGTCTATATTTATACTTCCATATAACATATCTACTCCAATGTCTTTCCATTTCTTTCCTTCAAGTATATATGATATTAATTTTGGCATATCTGTTATATAATATACCCCATCTTTTTCTGTTACTATTTTTTGTTCTATTAATGCATCTACAACTGTATCCCAACTATATATTACAATTGGAGTATTTAATGTTAATCCACCTTTTTGAACTGTATATCTTGCTGATTCTCCTTTTGTTGTATCTGGTGCTAATTTATAATAATCATAAAATCTTTGATCAGAACAGAACATTACATCATATTTTGTTCCATCTTCTCTTACTAATGGATTTTTAATTAGTTTTCCATTACTCCATGAATCATATATAACATTTAGTCCATATTTCTTTTTCATTATTTTATTGACTTCTTCATCTGCTAGGAAATTTTCTTTTCCTCCACCTGTTGCAACATATACTGTTTTTAAGTTTGATTCCATAATTGATTCTCCATTTGTTGAAAAGAATTTTATTCCTATTATGATTAAGACCAATATTACTAAAATTCCAAGTCCTATCCAGACTTCTTTTCTTCCTTTCATATTATTCATTCCTTTCTTTTGATTCCAGTTTAGTCGGATTTTTTCCTACTATTTTTTTATATTTATATCTCCTAAAAATCCATCAGATTTTAACATTTCTTCGAATACTTTTAATTCTGCATCTGTATCTATTATTTCTGCTTGATACATATTATTTAATTGTTCATGAAATGCTTCTTTAATTTTAGCAATCATATCTCTTACTGATTTCATGAATTTTTGACTCTCTTCTGAATTTAATCTTTGATTTTCAATTTCATCATATCTTTGCAATATTTTTATTGTTACTGGCAAATAATAATTTATAAAATTATTTACTTGTGATAATTTTCCTGGATTTTTTGATAGTGTATCAATTATTTTTGTCGATGTATTACAAATGTCTTGAACATTTGCAACTAATTCTCTATCTTCTAATTGTTTTGAAATATCATAAATTTGTGCAGTTTGTGATTTAGCATTTTTTAATATTTCATACAAATTAGTGTTTTGAGTTGAATAATCAATTTTACTTCTATCTTTAAATATTAATGTTCCAGCTCCATATGCTGCTGCACTTATTGCTAAAGATGGTACTAGTTGAACTCCTAAAGCTAAATATGGTACTGCAAAAAATGTTCCACCTAATATTGCAGAAAAAATATATCCTTTTTTCATTCTGATTTCCTTTCCTATTTTTCTCAAGACATATATAATAGTAAAATTTTTTAATTAATATTTTTTACTAGTTATATCCCCTTACTTGTTTAAATGCTTCTAATAAATTCGTTCTTCCATCAAATACTTTTGCATTTGTCAAGTTTGCTATTTCTTCTAATTGTGTTTTATCTGCTGAACCAAACATTATACTAAATATTGGTATATCTTTATTTATTTGTCTATATGATGCTCGAAGTTGATTTAATCTATTATAATTTGATTCTCCGTCTGTCATTAATACTATTGATGTATTGTATTTTTCAATATCTTCTTTGTTTAATATATCTAATGCTTCCATTGCAGGTATATAAATATCTGTTCCTCCATTTACTTGTGTTGATTCAACTTCTTGAATTAATTCATCTGTTTTTGTTCCATCTTCAGTTGAATATTCTCCAAGTATGTCATGATTAAATGGTATTATTGTTATTTTGTCTTTATTTGAAAATTGCAACAAATCTTTTGATGCTTCTTCTTCATTTAAGATATATTGCATTGCTTCAGTTAATTGCTTGTTTCCACTTCCATACATACTTCCAGAATAGTCTAAACAAAATACAATATTAATTGGTTTTCTTAATTCTGTTTGATATATTCCTAATGCTGTTTTTATTACTGTTGTACTTGGATATTTTACTGGTACAATATATTTTGTTGTGTCTATTCCCCAGTTTGGATTAAATACTGTTTTATCTGCATTTTCATTTATTCCTCCAAACCAAACTCTTCTTCCTGTTTTTACTAATTCAGCTTGTCCTTCATTACTTAATATATAATTTTGTATTTTTTTAAATTCTTCTAATTTATTATCATCTTTATTGTCTATATATGCAAATGGTGAATCTGATATTGATACTCCATCTTTTGTATATATTGCATATAATGGTTCTTCGCCTTTTTGCTCTAATTTTTTGTTCATATTTATTAATGATGTCTCATATGTTATTAATGCCTCATAATCACCTTTTAAGAACATTTCTTGTAAAAACTCATCATCACCTGATGATCTTTTTACTCCTGAGTATAATTGGATTAGTTGTTCTTTTAATTCTTCATTCTGTAAGTTTTCTTCTGTTAATATTTCTGGATTTCCTGCAAGTGTTGTTAAAAATCCTAAATATGCTGTTGCTCCTGTATTAGTTTGAGTTGGTGATGACATATTAAATTTTAGTTTTCCTTGATTTATTGCATCCAATATGTCTTTCATATAAACATCTTTTCCTATAAATCCTAGTTCTTCTGCTTTTGATTTTTTTATTCCAAATACTACTGGATTTATACTTGTTGATTTCGAATTTGATGTTTTTATTTTACTATCTAGCATATATAACCATATCGAATTTGAACACCAAACTGCGTCATATTTTTCACCATTATTAAGTTTTGACATTATTTCAATTGTTCCAGCATAATCTATGCTTACATCTATATTATTCTTTTTTGCATAATTTTGTATGATTTCTTCTATGTCTTTGTTTTCTGTACTTGATATTATTTTAAATGTATTATCTGAATTGTTTTTTTCTGTGTCTTTTATTATTGTTTTGACATTACTTCCTAGTCCTTCAATTAAACATACTAAAATAATAAAAATTGCAAAGATAGAAATCATAGATTTCTTTTGTTTTTTCTCCATATTTTCTCCCCTTTCTTACATATATAACTTTATCATTAATCTCTTAATTTTTCAATAGAAAAAAACTAATAGGCAAAAATTAATAAAACTTTTGTCTATTAGTTATATTTTTACTTTAATTTACTTTCGAAAAATTTTGCTATCTTACTGCTCATAAAAACTACTCCAGCAACTATAACCAATGCTACAATAATATCCCAAAACAAACTTCCTGTTGTAATTTTGATTTTTCTAGGAATACTGTAAACAAGAAGCATTGTTGTAATAAAGCATATCTCTTCACATACATTTGAATCTGAAAAAATCACATACCAAAAATTATTTTTAGAAAATGTTTCTATATCTGTTTTCTTTATTTTTTGAACAATTCTAATAATAATAATAATTGCTAATACTACTAATGCTATTAACACATTAATAATTCTAGGAAATCCCATACTAGTCCCTAAAAATGTTATTATTGCTAAAACAATACCTGTTATTGTCAAAATTTTTTCAACATTCGTCGTTTTGCATAATTCAGTAATCCGCTTTTCAAAATCTTTCATAATTTGCCTCCCATAATATTTATTGGTGTGTATTCGTTCTATATGTCAACTCCCAATAGGAGATAAAAAAATTAACATCGATATTTTAGCATTTTTTATTAATTTTGTCAATTAATCCACATGATTCTTTGCCTTCACCACAATATTTATCTGTTATACATGTTGGACCAAGTCCTTTTCCTATTAATGGTGCTACATGTTTTACTTGTCTTACCATTTCTTGTGTAATAAATCTAATTTGCCATTGTGCCTTATTACAACAACGCATTCTTGAAACCCATTGTAAATTTCTAGCATTCATTGTTGTTATAACATTTAACATTTGTGCCCCAATATAAAAATATATTAAATCTTCTTCTGCAATTCCTTGTTCTTTAAATTCATCAAACATTTTTATATTTTCATTAACAGCTTTTTGATATACATCATTTGCGTTTTTCTTTATTGTTTCTGGTGTTATATAATTTTTCATATCCCATAATGGTACAAATTCTGGTATTAGCAATGGATGCATTCTATGTCTTGTTAAATGTGTTAATATTGATAATGAAATTGGAATTTGAAAACTAAAACTTACTTGTTCTAATTCTCTTTTTTCTTCTTTATGAAGAATATTTTGCATCATTTTTTCTTTTGCATTTTCATCTTTTTCTTCTAATTCTTTTAATATCTCATCAGCCATTTTTTCTGAACATTGATAGTGATACATTATATTACTTTTTAGTACAACATCATCTGCATTTGGTGTATAACTTAAAAGTTCTGGCTTTTCTAATATTTTTATTTCTGGTTTTTTAATCATTTTTTCTAAATATTCAAATTGATTATCACTATTCATTTTTGAATTTTCTATACATTCTATTAAATATGGTACTTTTTCTTTTATAATTTCATATAAGATTTTTCCAAATTCATTTAATTCCTGTATTCTACTTAATCTTCCATATATAAAAGATTCAACCATCTTTTCTAATTCTCTTGCATCTAATCCCATTATTATATTACTATGAAAACAATATGGTAATATAAATCTTGCATCTTCTACGTCAATTCCTTTGTCTACTAATTCGCCATATGTATTAAATAAATATTGCATATGTTTTTGGTATTTCTCTTTTAATTGTTCATTTTGTGGATGTATATTTAAATTTGAATCTCTAAATTCTGGTGTATAAAATCCAGCAGTACGAAAATCTACTTCTCTTCTAGATTTTATTGTAAATGAAGTTAATCTATTTCCAATAATTGTTTGTTCAATAATTGGCGTTACATCTGATATGGCAAATACTAAATAATCATGTTCAATAATTGATTTGTGCCCCATTGAAATAATTCTTTTTATTAATTTTAAATTTTTTTCATAGTCATTACAATTTTCTAATACTTCGAAAACATTTCCTTTAAATCTTGATAATTTTCCTGCTGCAGCTACTTTTTGAATTCTTTTTTCTAATTCTTCTTTTTCACAACTACATAATAATTCTACCTTCATTTTATACCTCTTTTTTTATAATATTTTATCTTTTTAAATATATCATAATGATTTTTTATTTTCAATAATTTTAAATTTTTTTAATTTAGGTATTACATTTCAAAATTTTTTATGCTATAATAGCGCCTGCGAGTAGCTAAGATATATAGCGGAAATCCAGCAAATTGGATTTCCGCTTTTTTATATGCTAGTAATGATCTCTGAACTTCCTAGTATATAAGAGCTACAATAATATTTTATAAAAGGAGGACGTTATGGAAAACGTTAAACAAAACAAAATGGCTGACATGCCAATGAAAAAACTTTTCTGGAAAATGGGATTACCTATGATTATTTCCATGGTTCTACAAGCATTATACAATGTTGTAGATAGCATATTTGTTACAAACATGGGAGAACAAGGTGCTATTGCAAATCAAGCTTTAACATTAGCATTTCCTATTCAAATTTTAATTATTGCTATTGGTGTTGGTACAGGAATTGGGCTAAACACATTACTTTCTAAAAATCTAGGAGAAAATAATAAAGAACAAGTAAATAAAGTTGCTGGTAATGGTATTTTTATTAGTATTTGCATTTTTATATTATTCTTTTTATTTGGAATGTTTGGATCAAAATGGTTCATTTCTTTATTTTCTGCTGGTAATGAAGAAATAATTTCTATGGGAACAACGTATTTAAAAATTTGCTGTTGTTTTTCACTAGGTTCTATTGCATATACAGCATATGAAAGATTTTTACAAGCAACTGGTAAAACTAATTTATCTGCAATAGCACAAATATCTGGTGCAATTGCAAATATTGTATTAGATTATATTTTTATTTTTCCATTAAATATGGGTGTTACTGGTGCTGCTTGGGCAACAGTAATTGGACAATTTTTATCTTTATTTGTCGCAATAATATTTCATTACACTGTAAATAAAGAAATTGATAAAAATTTAAAATACATAAAACCTGATTTAGATTTAATAAAAGGAATTTATAGTATAGGCCTTTCTGCTGCAATTATGCAATCATTACTTTCTGTTATGATGGCTGGAATGAATGCTATACTAGGAACAGCAAAAGCCGATCCAACAATATTAGTAGGATCTTTTGGTATATATTATAAAATTCAAAATATTGCTGTGCTTGCATGTTTTGGATTATCTAATACTATTATTACAATATTATCATTTAATTATGGTATGAAAGATAAAAAAAGAGCTGATGATTGTATTAAATATGGAATTATAGATACTGCAATTGTCACTTTAATAATCACTGCATTATTTGAAATCTTTGCTAATCCATTATCAAAATTATTTGGATTATCTGGTGGGTCTACAACTCAAATTATTGATGTTTGTTCAACAGCACTTAGAATTTCAAGTATTGGATTTGTATTTATGGGATTTTCTATTGCTGTTCAAGGTATTTTACAAGCTCTTAGATATGCTGGTAAACCTCTTATAATTTCATTATTAAGATTAGTTATATTTGTATTCCCTATCGCATATTTATTTACATTATCTGATAATGTTATAAATTTAGTTTGGTGGACATTCCCTATTTCTGAAATTCTTACTGCTATGATTTCAGCTTTCATATTGAAAAATGCTTACAAACAAAAAATTGCAGTTTTAGAACCTACTGTTTACAAAAATAATCTAGTTATTTCAATATCTCGTGAACATGGTACAAATGGTAAAGAAATTGCAAGAAATGTTGCAAAACAACTTGGAATTGCATTTTATGGAAAAGAAGAAATTAAAGATTTTGCAATTAAACATTCTTTAGTAGAAAATTATAATGATACTGATAAATTATATAATGATTTCTTATCATTAGAAGCAAATGGCGATTCTATTATCAAACAAGCTAATGTTATAAAAGAAATTGCTAATACTGAAAGTTGTGTAATTGTTGGAAGATCTGCTGATTATATTTTAAGAGATAACAAGAATTTAATTAAAATATTTCTTTATGCTCCTGAACAATACAAAATAGATACTATAAAAAGACTTTATAATGATAATGATTCAACAGCAAAATCATATATGGAAAAATCTGATAAAGCAAGATATACTTATTATGAAGTTATCTCAAATCAAATATGGGGTAATAAAAACAATTATGACATTTGTTTAGACTGTCAAATTGGTAATGATGAAATTGTAAAAATAATTTGTAATTATGTAAAAAATAAAATTAAAAATTAGGAATATTTTTCTGTTGGCATTTTGTCTGATACTATTGATTTAACTTTAAACGTTACTGATGAAGCAAGAAAAATTTTACACTATTGCGAAGAACATTTGATAGATATTCAATCTATTAGAAAACAATTGCAAAGTGTAGATGAAAGAACCAAAGCACTAACAGAACTTGCATTGAACAGATTTATAGCTAATCATGATGTTGGATGTACATATATTCTTCAATCTGATTTACTTCCTTCTGAAAGAAATTTGGATATTGTAAATCACAAATACATAGAGGTCATATCAATTCTGCTGGATTTAAAATTGCAATTAATTCTGATTTGAAAACAAGTTTAAATTATACTTTTGATTTATTAATTAATGCTATTTTGAATTCATAAAATCCAAGCCATAGTCTTTTTTGACTATGGCTTAATATTTTTCATTTTAGAACATATCATAAAAACAAAAGAGTTCCTCTGAATAAATAGAAGAACTCTTTTGTTTTTTCGGATTTATGAACTTTTTATACTATTTCACTTAACAGTAAAATAGTATTTTTGAATATCATCTCCATTTTCAATACTGACACAGTATGTAACTGTATGGTCATGATCAAAATAACCCACCGCTTCAGGCTTAATCGAATACTGCTCATTTCCTAAAGCAATAATATCCTTATCTTCCCACTCCTTTCGGATTGAATTATAAGTTGAAACTGAAATCTTGCTATATGGTCCTTTCAAGTCAATGACATATTGAGTGTCAGCTGCATATGGCTGAATTGACACCCCTTTCAAACTGGTTACATAATCATTGTAAAGATTCATTGTACAATTATTGGATTCATTGTTAGACATCCGATAAACTTTTAACTTTGTACTTTTATCAGATATCAACTTAGGTGCTAACATAGCGCTCGCATAAATCAAAATGAAAATCAAAGCGCCAATAGCGATTGCACGTAAATAATTCCGGAAACGATAAAAATTCGACTTTTTCATAAAAAATCCTTTCCTCCACACTACAGTGGAAACCCATTAATAATTTGTATAATAGGTTATTGCTCAACAAAGCAACGTGCTATTTAACTTATTTTATCACACTTTACATAATTTGTAAAGTGTAGTAAGCCTTGCTCTAGTCTTTATACATTTTTACAATATCATTAAAACTCATTTTAGTGCCATAATTTAAAATTGCATTTGAATAAATTTTTATAGCTATTTTTGCAATTATAATACCTGTTATTAATAAGATTACAATTGAAATTATAACATCTGTTGGCTTAGCAAGTCCCATCATTATTCTAAATGGCATACAAAATGGTGATGAAATTGGAAACATTGATGCAAAAACATTCAATTCACTCGCTGGATTCATCATCGTAAAATATGATAAATAAAATCCTATTACTGCAAGGATTGCAATTGGTCCATTTGCAGATTGAATATCTTCTGGTTTACTAACTGTTGAACCTGTTAAAGCATATAACAAAGCATATTCAAAATATCCAAATATAAAATAAATTATTGTTATAATTCCTAAATATGGTGTTATTTTTGATACATCTATTATTGAATCCAATATACCTGGCTCTAAAAATGTTTTTGCACTAATTAATGCTGTTCCTACTAATAATATCATTTGTAATAATCCAACAATTCCTATTCCAAGTGTTTTTCCTAATACAATTGTCTTTGGAGATGTAGATGTTACAAGTGTTTCAATTATTTTTGATGTTTTTTCTGTTGTAATTGAACTTGATACTTGATATGCACAAAAATATATTGCATAAAATAACACTAATGAAAGTAACATCATAGCATATACATTTCCACTTGCCTCTTCATCAGTTTGTTCTAATGCAAATTCAAAATTTGGAGTAATAGATTTCAATTGTTCTTCTGTTAATCCCAATTTATTAATTTGAATATTTGTATATAATGTATTTAATGTTGAAATAATGTTTTCTGGTACTCCTGACATCATTGTTGCACTTTTTACTATATATTTAATTTTTATATTTTCATCTTGTTTTTCTACTATTATTGCAGAATCAATTTCTTTATTTTCTATTTTTTCTTTTATTTTTTCATAATCTTCATTTAAAATCTGAATTTCATATCCTGTATCTAAATCTTTTAAACTTTCAAGTGTTCCTTCAAATACATTTCCAGAATCAATTATTTCAATTTTATTTACATCTGAATCTTTATTTAACATTTTCATAAAATTTGGTATGTTAAATCCAACTACTATCATTATCAAAAATATTATTGTTGTTATTATAAATGATTTTCTTTGTAGCATATCTTTCATTGTAAACTTTGTTACTATAAATAAATCTTTCATTTTATTCACCCACCTTTTCTATGAAAATATCATTTAATGTTGGCTTCATTATTTCAAATTTATTTATTGTTATTCCTTTTATCACTAATTCTTTTAATAATTCATGTGCCTTTTGTTCATCAAATATTTTTACTGTATAACTATAATTTTTTATATTTTCAATTTCAAATCCTAATTTTTCAATATCTGTCTCTATATTCTCATTTGTTTCAATTTGAACTCTGTTTGCTGGATATGTATCTTTTATTTCTTTCAAATTACCTTTTATGACTGTTTTTCCTTTATTTAAAATTAATATATCTGAACAAAATTCCTCAATTGTAGACATTTGATGTGCTGACATTATTATGTATTTTCCTTCTTTTACTAAATTAATTATTATATTTTTCAATAATTCAGTATTCACTGGATCTAATCCACTAAATGGTTCATCCAATACTAATAATTCTGGATTATGTATTACTGCTGTCATAAATTGAATTTTTTGTTGATTTCCTTTTGATAATTTTTCTGCTGGTTTATCTAAATATTCTTCCACTTTTAATTTTTTTGCCCAATTTTTTATTGCTCCATCTGCTTCTTCTTTTTTCATTCCTTTTAATTCAGCAAAATACATTAATTGATTATATATTTTTGTTTTTGGATAAACTCCTCTTTCTTCTGGTAGATAGCCAAAGTTAACTGATTTTCTATCTACTGCTTTCCCATTCCAAGTTATCTCACCACTATCTTTTTTTATTATTCCTAATAACATTCTTATTGTAGTTGTTTTTCCTGCTCCATTTGTTCCTAATAATCCAAATACTCCTGGCTTATTTAGTTCAAATGAAATATTATCTACTGCTCTTTTTCCTACAAATGTTTTAGAAACATTTTTTAAAACTAATCCCAATTTATTTTCCCCTTTCTTATAATTGATGTTTTTATTATATCATACTTTTAATTTTTTTTCTATTGTTTTAATCTAATTGGTCATTTAGGAATGATAAGTGCAAAAAAAAGAAGCTCTATGCTTCTTTTCTGATTTGTCTCTTTATATCTTCTAATTTTTCTTTCAAAGTCCACTTTTTAAATTGAACTTTTTCTTTTATATTAGGGAATGCATTTACCAATCTTCTATATAATCTAGATTTATTATGTATAATATTTTTAACCTTTTCAGAAATTTCAATTGTATCATCTTTAATTTCATTTGATACCTTTTTCAAGTTAAGTATAATCTTATATGATACAATATTATCAACTAAATGAACTACCAATAATGCTCCAATCAATACATTTTGTACCATACTTGGTATCATTTTTAAATGTTTTATTATAAATGGATTTGTTACATATATTATTACACAACTTGCTAATCCAAATAATACTAAATTTTCTAAACAAACTCTACCATTAATATTAAATTTTCTTTGACTATAATCCCACCATCTTGCCTTAAATATTATTTCCATAAAATAACTTGTAAAATATTCTAGAAAACCACATATTATTATTGACATAAAGAATGTTACTATTATATCATTTTGATATTTTTGTAATAACAAGCTTACTAATACTACTCCATATCCATATATTGGACAAACAGGCCCAATTAAAAAACCTCTATTTACAAACTTTTTATTTCTTATTGAAATTGATGTTGTTTCCATTATCCATCCAGCAAAAGCATATATGAAAAATACTAGTACATATATTTTTACTTCGTCAATATTCATCCTAATTCTCCTTTTTTTGGTTTAATATTTTATTTAATTCTGCTCCTAAAAATAATGCATAGAAACATGAATATGTCCACATCATTATTAACATTACTGTTGTTAAACTTCCATATGTTATTGAAAATCCTTTAAATATCGTTAAATATCTTGAAAATACAAATGAAATTACATTTAATGCTATTGCTCCAAATATTGCCCCATATACTTGAGTTTTTAATGCCATTTTATGTTTTGGCATAAATTTATATAATAATATAAATACAATAAATGTTACAAAAATCAATCCAATTTCTGTTACTATTGATGAAACCAAATTGTAATTTTCTAATGTTCCAAATTTTTCTTTTATTATACTTATAATTCCATTGCCAAATACTAATAATGTTAGTCCTATTACAATCAATACTATAAATACTATTGTTTCAATAACTGCTTTTATTCTTGTATATAAATATGATGTTTCTTCTTTATCGTCTGTATTATACACAATCTGTAATCCTTTTGTCAATGCATATAATCCTTTTCCTGCTGCCCAAATTGTAAATATTACTGAAATTGAAATTGTTCCTATTGATTTTGAGTACACTTCCTGTACAATACCTAATATCATTTCACTCATACTTGATGGAATTATTTTAGAAATTACATCAAATAATGTTTGTGGCTCAACTCCTGTATATTGTATAAGTGTTATTACTAACATTATAAATGGTATAAATGATAATATTGTATAATATGCACATTGTGCTGAACTTTCGCTTATATGATCTTCTTTCATATTTTTAGATAATTCACTGATTTTTTCTCTTATCATAAATTTCTCCTGAAATTTTTATATTTTAATTTAAAAAATATGGTGTTATTATATATTATAATCTTGGTTTTTTCAAGCTTTTATGTTATACTATTTTTATTATGGAAAATTTAGAAAGATATAAACATTTAAATAAATATTTGAAAGATAAATTTGGTGAAAGAACTTTAAAAATTTGTATTGATGGTGGATTTTCTTGTCCAAATAGAGATGGTTCTATTAGTAATGGTGGCTGTATTTTTTGTAGTGAACGTGGTTCTGGTGATCATATAAAATTTTGCTCTAATTCACATACTATTGAAAATTTTATTTCAGACCAAGTAAAAAATTATTTTACAACATATAAAGCAGAAAGAGCAAATAAATTTATAGCATATTTTCAAAATTTTACTAATACTTATGATTCTATTTCTAATTTAAAACTTAAATATAATTCTGCTTTAATTGATAATAGAATTGTTGCTTTGGCAGTTGCAACTCGTCCTGATTGTATAAATGAAGATATTTGCAAGCTTTTAAGATCTTATTGTGATAAATATTATGTTTGGGTTGAACTTGGTTTACAAACCTCTAATGATGAAACTGCTAAATTAATTAATAGAGGTTACTCTTCACAGCAATTTTCTAAAGCTGTTGATTTGCTCAATAAATATAATATTGATGTTGTTACACATATTATGGTTGGATTACCTAATGAATCTTTGGATGATATAAAAAATACTATTGATTTTATTAATAATCATAATATTCAAGGTTTAAAAATTCATTGCACTTATGTTGTTGAAAATACTGTTTTAGCTAGTATGTATTATAATGGAACATATACTCCTATTTTTCTTGAATATTATTTAGAATGTGCTGGATATATTTTATCACATATTAATCCTAATATTGTTATTCATCGTGTTTCAGGTGATGCCCCTAAAGATTTGCTTGTTGCTCCAGATTGGAATTCTCATAAAAAATGGATTATGAATGGTCTTGACAAATATCTCCGTGATAATGATTTGTGGCAAGGAAAATATTATAATAATTAGATTTAATACTAAAAAATTTTATATTAAAAAGAAGCTGATTTTTTATCGGCTTCTTTTTATTTTATATAAATTTATTTATATCTATTCCTTGATATGATTTTATTTTTACTTCTTTCTTTTTATCAAATTTTATTGCAATTACTTTTGTATAGTTATCTATAATTGGCTCATTAAACTCTTCAATACTCAAACTTGCATTATATTTTCTTAGTGTATCAAATGTATTCATAAATCCCATTCCTGTTCCACCTTCATTTTTATATGTAGTAAATGGTTTGTTTCCGAGATTTTCTAGCACTTCTTTTTTGAATTCTATTCCAGAATCATAAATATACAATCCATACATTCTATTTATCTCTCCAAGTCTTACTAAAATACTTCTATTTATGTTATCTGTGTGATTAATGGCTATTATTGCATCTTTTATATGATCTGCTAATAATGTTTCTAAATCATCTTTTGATATAAAATTATTAATCATATAATGAATATTTCCTGTAAGTTTTAATGTGAAAGAAATCTGATTCTTGATACATTCGTCTTGCATGTATTTTAACATATCATCTATATTTGTTATTCCTGTCTTGTCTAATTCTGTTACTTTTTCTTTATCATATATTTCATTGTTTAATTTCTTTATTCTTTCTCTTACTTCTGCTACTTCTTCTGAACTTATTTCTGTTTTTGTGATTATTTCTTCTAGTTTATGTTCTAATGATTTCTGCTTATGAACTATTGTATGTCTCTTTTTGCTTATTTCTATATTTTCCGCTTCTAATTCTGCTATTTCTTTTTTCTTCTTTTCTAGTTCTTCTCTTGTTTCGTTTAAGTCTTTTATTAACATTTGTTGTTTGTAGTATAATTGAATGGATTTAAAAATAGTTATAATCATTGATATAGAAAATATTATAAATCCTATAGATATACTTTTGGTTACTTGTAACTTTGATAATAATATACATGAAAATAAAATTATTGATGATATTGTTAAAATTAGTATATCAATATATTCATTTTGCTGTATATTCTTTAATGAAGATATTCCATATTTAAACTTTTTTACATTAAAAAATAAAATTAATAATGTTATATGAATTATAAAAATCAATACTATATTAATAATATTAGAATTTATACCAAATATAATATTTATAATAAAATTTATCGTAGTAGAAATTAATAAAATTATATAATTAATACTCAAAGAAACTAATGTAGTAAATACACTTTTTCTTATTTCATTTTTATTAAATATTATTGCTGTCATAAAAATCCAACCTAATATACTAATTACATAACTTATTTCATATCTTACAACTGCAAATAGAATAGAATTAAACACTATCAAAATAAATTTAAAAATAGATTTAAAATTTAATTTTATTTTTTGATCCAATATTTTAATATTACAAAAATAAGAGCAAATAAATATATAAACTATTTTTATAATTCCTAATTGTATTTCTAAATTATTACTTACATATTCAGCTACATCTTCAAACATGTTTTCCTCCTTTTTATTTAATTATATAACAAATAGAATATTTCTTCAATTACATTTATAAAAACATTTTTAAGTCAAAAAAATAAAAGTAAAATGCAAAAACATTTCACTTTTATTTCTATTATTGGTTTTTTAAATAAATTTTTTTAACCATAAAACCCATAGATCCCACCAATCCATAATCTTTCCACCACCTTTTTATCTTTTGCGCACGGTCTGTAATGTTTTGTTATAATAAAAATACTACTGTATCTCTTGATATCAGCAGTTTTTAGTGATAGAAAACATTCAATATTTTTTGTATTTTTTTAGTTTTATTGGTCTTACATTTTACATTTTTTTACATTTATTACATGTTATACAAAAATAATCTTTTTCGTTTTGTGAAATTATTTAATTATCTCGTATTCAGTGTTTTCTATAAAAAACCATATAATATTATTTTTATTTCTATTTTTGCATCAAAAAAAGAACTGATTAATACTATCAGTTCTCTTTTTTTTAGATCATTGTCTTTACTTTATCTTTATAATAATATATAAATTCCATAGGAGTTGGTACTCCTGTTTCATAATTAACTCTTGCAGTATAATATTTTGTCAAATCTTCAATTGGTGTAATTCTCCATGCATGAAAAATTGCATTTTGTATTCCATTTGTAATTGTTGTTGCAGATTTTTTGTGTATTTTAGATAAATATGCTATAAGATTAGAATTATCATTCTCATTTTCAATTAAATATAAAATTGCATCATGAATATATTGTTTTCCTTTTAATTTTGAAGTTATTCCAATTAGCTCTAGTTCACTGTTAATACAACTAGAAATTCTACTCTTTCTATCTTTTAACTCATCTTCCACTGATTTTTTGTCACTTCTACTCAGTTCGCTTTGTCTCATACTTATAAAATGATTCAATACTAAATTTGCAGAATAATTTGGATGATCTTTATACAATATAAAATCAACCCCTTCTCTATGTAAAATATCATATGTTCTTTTCGAATTAACATGTGTTGTAACAATTACTATTGGAGTATAGTCTAATTTTAATTCTTTCAAATCTGTAACAAAATCCAAAGAATCTACATTGCCAGATGAACTATTATTCAGCTCTAAATCCAAAACAATTCCTTCTGGCCTTAATGTTTTAGCATATCTTAATCCATCTATGTCTGAATCTGTTATTGCAACAATTTCTATATCATTTCTAGTTTTCGCACACTCAATAAAATTGTTACAATCATTAATATCATCCTCTATAATCAAAATTTTCATAGGTTTTGCTTCCATCACTTCCACATTCCTTTCTTTAATTTTGTTTTAGGATTTATTCCTTTTATAAATATAAATAATATCATAATTTCTTGTAAAATACTATATTCGACGATATATTTTTTTGAATATGCTTTTTGTTTTTACTTATTTTATAAATTTGATACTATTTTACTTTTTATTCTTCACATTGTAAATATTTTATACTTCTAACTCAATCTATTATCTAGATTTTTTATTAATTTTATTGTATAATTTTACTACATCATTTTGAAAGGATTGATTTTATGAAAAAATTTATAAATGAAAAAGCTGATATTAATAATCCAAAATGGAACAATTTAATACATAGAGAAAAAGAAATCTATAAGAGAGAGAATGATTTAAGAAGTGATTTTGAACGTGATTACAATAGAATTTTGCATTCAAATGCTTATAAAAGAATGAAACATAAGACACAAGTATTTTTTTCACCTACTAGTGATCATATTTGTACAAGAATGGAGCATGTTAGTCATGTTGATTCTATTAGCTACACTATCGCTAATACATTAGGTTTAAATACAGAGTTAACTAAAGCTATTGCTATTGGACATGATTTAGGCCATGCACCATTTGGTCATCAAGGTGAAAGAATTTTATCTGAAATATCAAAAAAATATATCGGAGATTCTTTTTGGCATGAAAAAAATGGTGTTAACATTGTTGATAATATTGAATTATTAGAAGATTGTAATTCTAATTTTGAAAACATGAATTTAACCTATGCTGTTAGAGATGGTATTATTTCGCATTGTGGTGAAATTGATGAAAATTGTATAAAGCCTAGAAATGGTTATATTGATTTGAACAATTATACTTATCCTAATCAATATAGCCCTTATACTTGGGAAGGTTGTGTTGTAAAAATTTCTGACAAAATTTCTTATATAATTCGTGATATCGAAGATGCAATATATTTACATATTATTGATAATCATTTGGATGAACTTTATGATTTATTAAAATATGATAGAGCTCAAAAGATTAATAATTCTAATATTATTAATACTTTAATTTATGATATTTGTTCAAATTCTTCACCTGAAAATGGTCTTCGCTTTTCTGATGAAAATTTGAAATTGTTAAATGATATTAAAAAGTTTAATTATGAACATATTTATTTTAATAAACATCTTCAATATCCTTTTGATTATTTTAGGCTTGTTATTAATCAGATTTTTAATGTTTTGGCTGAATGTTATGATAATGAAAATACTTTGGAAAAATTGAATTCTATTAAGGTTTTCTATCCTGTTCTTATTTCTAGTTTTGTTGATTGGATTAAGAAGTATTGGAATTTGACTGATAGGTCTAATTCTAATTTGAAAAATAAAGTTATTTTTGATATGTCTGTTTCCACGGATTTTTATAAGGCTATTATTTATTATATTTCTGGTATGACTGATAATTTTGCTATTAGCTGTTATAATGAGATTATTGGGTTTTAAATTTATAAAAAGCACTACATTTTGCTATATAGTGCTTTTTAATTATTTTTTCTTTGCTATAACATTAAAAATATGCCAATGTTTCATATTTCCAAGACCTGTTAAACCTTCTTTTTCTACTTCGTTAAATTTAATAATATCAAATTCATCAAATAAATTTTGTACCTGCTCTTTTGTAAAAAATGTCATATTAGATTCAGCTTTATTCCAAGAATCTTTTATTCCAAAAAAGTTTCCAACAAAATAACCATTTGTTCTTATGCTATTTACAATATTTCTCCACACATCATTTATTTTTTTATTATTGCAAAACGGCAAACTATAATTAGCAACAATTAGATCTGATTTTTCCAATTTCATATCATTAAAATTTTGTTGTTGAAACTTAAATCTTTTTTGTTCTTCAGCATATAGCCTTTTTGAAATTCTTTCTCCTACATTTTCTTTATCAATTGAAACAACACTCCATCCATTTTTTATTAAATAAACAGAATCATTACCAGCTCCACAGCCAATATCAATTGCTTTCCCAAAAGTTGAACTTATATTATCTACAAAATACTTTACATTTTTCTTTGGAGTATCTGCTTCTGTATTATTATAATATCTTTCTAATTTTTTCTTCTTTAGAATTTTAACAGCCAATTTATATTCTTCTTCTCCAAAATCAATTGTTGGAACAATTTCTTTATTATTATACATATTAATAAATTGTTCAATTGTAACCAATTTAGCTTCAGCTGCCTCTCCATCAGGAAATGTAATCTCATTAATTGGAATATTTTTTTGAAATATCCATAAATCTTTAAAGTCTGGTACTTTTTTATCTCTTTTAACTTCTTTCAAAAAAATTGCATCCTTTTCAGTAAACGCTATCCCTAGTTCTTCTTTTAGTTCTCTTAAAATTCCTTCCAAGCTTGTTTCTCCTGCTAATATTGAACCACCATTACATTCCCATAGTCCTCCATATTTCTTCCAAGAAGCTCTTTTACTTATCAATATTTCGTATTTTGAATTGAAAATTATTCCAGTTACGACAACATGATATTCTCCATCCTTAAATTCGTATCTATCTCTTTCTGCTAACTTACCTGTTTTATTTCGATTTTCATCATATATATCCCAAAATTCTGCCATAATTCTCCTCATTTCTTTCATCATAGTTTAGTTTTATAAAAAAAGTTAAATGTCTTTATTAATTTTGTGAACAGGAAATTTATTTTCTTTTAATACACTTTTTATTGATGTTGGAAGCAATGAATATTCATCGATTTTAGAAATGTCTAACCATTCATATTTAAGCCAATCCTCTCCTTCAATATTTTTTAAAGTATACTCTATTTTTTTATCTTCCTCATCAACAAATTCTGCTTTATGTACAAATAATATCTCATGATATTTAGAACCTTTCATTTCAAAAAAATTCTCTATTGTTGCAACATATCCAATAACCTCTATTTTTTTGCCTAATTCTTCCATAACTTCTCTTTTTACTGTAGTTTCTGAGTCCTCTCCAATTTTAACTCTTCCTCCCATTAAAGCATAATGGTTAGAATTTACGTTTCTATGTACTAAAATCTTTCCATTATGTTCAATTATTACTGTAGCCCTCACATTTAATTTATAATCTTCAACATCAATAGTTAAATCCATTTTTTTCTTGTATGATATATTTAATAACTTAAATAGACCATACACTCCTTTCTTCATTTATTTTTATATCACAAATATCCACAAAATTTACACTATTTGTGGATATTTATTACTAATTTTGATAATTAATATGCTCACCTTTTATTAATGGATATCTAATAAGACTCTCTCCATCTAAATTTTCTTTGTGCATATCAACTGCTGTAATTTGATGATTATCATAAGTTGTATAATAATATATTCCTTTAGTTGCATTACAACATGATGTATAAATTGTAATTTCATATTTTCCATCATCTAATTGGCAACAACCTCTTTGCTGATCAACTGAATTAAGTATATGGAAAAATTGACTTACACTCTCATTTTCATCTTCACCAGATACAGAATTCATTTTTACAAATGCTACTCTAACAAATCTTGATTGTGATGATAAATCTCCAGGAAGTCCAATTGCTCCCATTCCTCTACTATACTGTTGTAATTCTAGATTTTGTGCAAAAGAATTCTTTGGCGATTTGTTAGATAAATTCATATAATTATTTAAAGCAAATAATTGCTTATCAAATGGTGGATTATTTGTTAATACTCCTACTGGATTATCATATATTTTGATTCCATCTCTCACCGCTTCTACTGTTATTGATTCTTCTGAATCTGAAATAATCCAATGCAATTGTGCTAATGGTAATTGAGCACTAAATGGAACATTTAGTAAATTGATTTTTTCAATTAATCTTCTTGCTTCTTTTGTTGTAGCACATTGGCTTAAAATCCATGGAATAAATTCAAATTGTGCAATATTATCTTTTTCTTGTTGTGGTTCATTATAATGAGCATTACCAACAAAATTTAATCCTGCTATTCCTAATCCTTTTTCATTTATTGCATCATAATATAATGGATAATTATCGGCTACATAAGCCATTCCTATTATTGCATAATGATTTGTTATTGATTCTTTATTTCTAAAATTAAATTGATAATTTCTTGGTGTTATTGCTACTTCTTCATTATAAGAAAACTCATAATCTAATGTTCTCCCAAAATAAAAATCTTTTGTTTTATATGTTGCTGCAGTACACATATTTTCCTCCTTGTATAATACATTTTTTGGTTAAAGTCTCTCCCAAAACATTCATATTATTTCTTAATTAAATTTTTTTATTAATTATAACATTCTTTTTGTCTTTGTAAAATAAAATATTGCAAATTTTAGTAACAAAAATAGATCTAATATTGTAATTAACTTACTGGATATTAGGTCTATTTTGCTTTTATTATTTATTAAAATCATCAAACTCTAAATCATCAAATGGAATATTTTCAATTTCTTCTATTTCATTTCCGTCATTTAAAGTTAATTTAAATACTTCTGGTGAATTTATTCTTTTATCAAATACTACTTTGCCTTTAAAGCTTAATTTTAGTTCTCTATTTGGTGTTACTTTTTCTAATTTACACCATTTTAATAAGAAATACATTATTGCATAATCATGTGCAAATATTGCTATTCTTTTTCCTTTATTTTGACTAACAACTTCTTGGAATGCTTCATTTACTCTTTCTCTTACTTCTGCTTGGCTTTCTCCTCCTTCTGTTTTGAAGTTTTCGTCTTCATATTGTCTTGTATACCAATCTGGATATTCTTTATCATTTGGCTTTCCTACTCTTTTTTCATCAAATCTTTCATCTATATTTGCTTTTAGGTGTTGTTTTTCTAATAGATATTTTGCTGTTTGCAATGTTCTTACACAATTGCTTGTATATACTACATCTATGTTTTGTAGTTCTTCTTCATTGCTTAGTATTTCTGCTCTTTTTTCTCCTGTTACACTTAATATTATTTTTTCACTTCTTAGTACTTTATCTTGACTTGTTTTCCAACTTTCTATAACGTCTTTTGTGTTAATTCTTACTGAGTGTCTTATTAAATATACTGTTGTTTTCATGATATCATTGTATGAGATATTTAACACTTAAATACACCATACACTCCTTTCTTCATTTTTTATCGTTTTTATTATATCTCAAATGTATTATATTTTCAAGCAAAAATTATTAAATTACTTCATTTAATAATACTCGTCCTTTAGAATCAAATTTTACTAATTGACTATTAATTGCAATTGTTTGTAATTCTATCATCTTCTGCATTACCGTCTCCACACTAATATCAAATATTTGAGCTATTTTTTCTAATCCTTTTTCTCTGTTATCTATCAATATATCTGAATATCTTTTTAACACTTCATAAAATTCTCTATGTTGATCTGTTATATCTTCGCTACTTAATAATGTATCTGTATTACTATTTTCAAATACGTCTTGTGGATTATATGTATTATCTTCAATTACATCTAGTAAATCAAAATAACCATCTGCTGTTTGTTGAATAAGACTTATTTCAAATTTATTTTTTGACAAATAATTAAACATTGCATATTTTATGCCTTTCATAAGGACATTTATTACTAAATTTTGATCATAAGATAAATTGGTTTCAATTTTTCCACCATTCTCTATTAATTTTAAGTATACTTCTTGTTTTAAGTCTTCAAAATTGTTTAATCTTCCGTACATTTGAGCTATCACAATAGCCAATTTTTCAATTGTTTTATCTTTTGTTAAATATATTTTTTCAATTAATTCGTTACTTATTTGCTTTTGTTTTCCTAGATATATTTTTTCATCTGAAATATTAAATACTTTTCGAGTTAATTCTGGATTTTTCTTGTTTCCAATTATTTCTTTTATAAATGTATTTATTCCAATATTATATTCTTTACAAATATTCATTATTTCTTCTGTTGAATAATCTCTATCTCCGAATTTGCTTAAATTTTCTATATCTATTTTCAATAAATCTGCTTTTACTTTATCTTTGGGTGAAATTTTTTTGAGTTTTATCTCTTTTCCTTTTATTAATTCTCTATATTGTTTTGTTTTAAGACCTAATGATTCTTTTATTTGATAGTCTGTATATCCTTTATCTTCTTTTGCTTTTTTTACTTCTTTAAGAGTTATAATATTGTCATTTTTTATATCTTTTATTATATCGTTTCTTATATTTATTTTATCTTGATAATCAAAAATCTTATTTTTTATTCTTTTTATTTTTCCGTTCAATATCTTTATATATTTTTCTGCACTTATATCTAGTATTTTCATTAATCTAATATCGTCTATTATATATTTTCTCATCTCTTTTATGTCTTCTACAATTAAATATTCATTCTTTATATACTGTTTTAATATTGTTCTTTCTTCTGGCTTATATCTAATTCTATTATTATTTATGTTTGTACAAAGTCTACATATAAAATAACATTTTTCGCCTTTTCTTAATTTGGCATATGTATTTTTGGGGATTCCTAAACATTTTCTTAGTTCTTGTATTGTTATTCTTGTGTTTTCTAATATTTGATATATTGTTTCAGATGTTACTTTTTCTCCATCTTTTATCCCATAGTTTTGAATAATATTTTCTAATACATATGATTTCCCATCCATTTTATTTTCCATTCCTTTCTTGCTTATCTAAAAGCTACACATTATAAAGAAAGATTTTTTTTCAAACTATTTTCCTCTTTAAAATTCAAAAAGATACCTTTAGTTTTGTCTAAAAGTATCTCTTTTGATTTTCTTTTGGAAATTTTTTTATTTTAATTTAATTGCATTTTTATCTTATACTATTTATGTATAGTAGTCAATTATTGTTTTGTTTGTTTAATTTTTATGCTTTTTGTGTATATTTTTTGTATTTATTGTATTGTTGTTAGCCAATTTATTTTTTATATTATTATTCCATTTGTATGATCTATTTCATGTTGGATTATTTCTGCAATAAATCTATTATATTTTCCGTGTTGTTTATTGAAATTTATGTCCATATATTCTACTTCAATTTCTTTATATCTTTTGCATTTTCTTTCTCCAATTAATGATAGACATCCTTCTTCTGTTTGATATTCTTCTTTTTTGTTTGTTATAATTGGATTTATCATTATAAAGTCGTATATTCCTCCTGATATACAGATTATTGCTTTATTATATCCTATCATGTTTGCTGCTAGCCCTACACATCTGTCTTTGTTTGCTTTTAGTGTGTCTAGCAGGTCTTGTGCTATATATTTGTCTTTTTCTGTTGCTTTTTCTGATTTTTGTGATAGGAACATTATGTCTTTTACTATGTTTTTTACCATGTTATTTTGATCCTTTCTTGCTATTTGGGTTTGGAATTAATTTGACTAAGATTCACGCGCTCTCTTGTATTCCTGAAATTCTTTATTAATATTTTTTATGTTCTTTTTCATTTTTGGTTTTTTTATTTAATATTTTGTCTAATTCTATTTCTGCTTTTTTTACGAAATAGTTATCTGTATAAATTGGTATTCCTATTTCATTTACTTTTTGAATTAATTTTTCTATAGTATTTAGCTCCTCTGTTTCCTCTATTTCTATTAACTTGTCACCATTATTTATATTTTTAATTGCTAATTCAAATCCGTCTTTTTCATATACTATATCCTCTTCTTTTATATTCATAATTTCTTCATATCCTATTGCTTTTAATAACTTTTTTGCGTCTTCTATATTTAAAATGTTACAGTTAATGGATTCTTGATTTAATATATTTCCATTTTCATCAATATTTTTTATTTTATATGTTATTAGTTTTGTTCTTTTATTTGAAGTTTTTCCTATAATATCTCTTACTAATACTGCTTTCGATAAAATGTCTCTTGTACTTAGTTTATCTAGTTCTATTTCTTTTGGTATGAAATATGTGTCGTCCATTGAGAATTGTCTTATTTTTTTGAATCCTTTTTCTTCTATTATTTTATAGAATTCGCTCAATTGACATTTTATTTTTATTGTTATTTCATTACTTGTTTTTTGGTTCATAGTTTTTCTCCTATTTTTTTCTTTTTATTATAACACTTTTGGCGATAATTGGGAATAGTTTTTTGAACTGATTTGTTTGTTGATTAAGCTTGATTTATTATTTGTTTGAATAGAATTTAAGAATGTAGGCCTTCGGGTTATGAGATGTGCTTGAAACGTTTATGTAATTTAGTGAAATCAATGGTTTTAGCTGATATTTCAATAAAAATTGGGGAAATGGTTTTGAGAACATTTGTGCATTTTTTTGAACTTTTTTGAGGAGTTTTTCCCCAACTTTTCCCCAATTATTTTTGATAGATTTTAGATATGTTTTGTGATTTTTTATTGCAAAATTAGTTTGTAGTTTTTATTGCAAATTTAGAATGGGAAACTTTAACTTTATTTTGGAGGTTTTGATATGAATAATAAGATTACTTATCATAGAGAAGGAGATTATTTTATTCCTGATTTGTGTTTGCCTAAACAGCCTGATGGGCATATTGAAAAGTATGGAAGATTAAGGTTAAATTATTTAAAGAATTTTGATATACCTTTTTATACTGAATTACTTATTAGTGGTACCTTGAAACAATATTTGTTGGATATAGATAGTGATGCTAGTAATATGGTTAATTTACTTATAAAGAGCTTTGCAGAAGCTGAAAATGTTAATGAGTTGTTGAAGAAGCATCATCAAATGGAGTGGGTTCAGGCTATGAATAATTTTAAAAATAGGGCTGAAGAAATTGTTTTGAGTGAGATTATATATGTATAGGAGGTTTTGAATATGGTTAATTTTAGAGAAGTAAATGATGATATTTTGAAAGAGTGGTTATTATATAGAGAAGACGAAATTTCTTCTTTAACTTGTGATGAAGATAAGGAACATTGGGTTTATTTTGATGAGATCTCTGATAAAATTTTGAATTCTATTCCTAAACAGAATAGGGATTTTGTTAGAAAACAACTTAATATTCTTGATGATAACTTTTTGGATTATCTTGGTTATTGGAATGAAAAGTATTATAGAAATGGATTTTGTGATGGAGTTCAGCTGATCATGGGATGTTTTGAGGAATAGATAAAGGCGAGATTAATTCTCGCCTTTAATTATTTCAATCTTATAAAATAACTCATTTATTCTAATTTCATTATTTGAATATTATTCCTTAATACCTATATATTCATTTAACTTTATAGTTTTTATCTTATTAAGATTTAGTTTGCACTTTTTTATTGCTTTACACATTAACTCTCTCTTATCTTTTTTTGGTAGATATTTTTTACAATTTATCTTAACCCAAAGTGTTTCATAATTCATAAAAACTAATATCAAATATGTCATCGGCATATAAAATATCGTTAACAATGGTATGTATATTATATTTTTTAATGTTTCTATAGTAAAAATATTTTCTATGTCAATTATTGCTAATTTTATTGAATGTATAAATGCAAATACAGATATTATTATAACTATAACATACGCAAATGTAGAAACTTCTTTTGTTCCTCCAAACTTTTCTGCAAATTCACCAACTAAGGAAAATAATATTACAATTGGGATAATAATAAGTTCAATCCATATACTAAATGGATAATTAACGCCTATAAATTCTATTAATATATAGATTTCAAAACAGCTTTTTAACGTTTCTTTAAAATATTTCTTACAATCCTCTTCCGCTTTCATTATAGAAAATATCGGAACAGTTATTAACCATATTAGTGTATCTTTTATAAAATAAATATTCCAATATTTTATTTTATATAGAATATATATTAATATAGCTATATAGGAATATATAACAATATTATTTTTTTATTAAATGCTGCCTTTATCAAATTTTTAAGTGGTTTTCTTATATCTGTTTTTATCAAACAATATAATAAAAACAAATTTATCCATATTATTATCGCTATCTCTCTGTTTGAAAACATATTTTTCCTTTCATTTTCGCATTTAGTTAATTTTTATTCAAATTTTTCTTATTTATTTCTTTTGTAAATTATTTATTATTTCCATACACTCTTTTACATATTACACTTACACAAGCATCAAATGCTTGTTGTTGATATTGTGGTGCTATTTTACTCGCTGATTCCATAAAATCGTCAAGAGCTTTTAGCATTTTACAAATTTCCTGCTGTTGTTCTAAAGAAAATTGTTTGCTTTTTATTTCTTTGTAATGTTGTTGGTTAATATATTGTTCATTAAACAAATTTTGATAGTCCATATTTTCCTCCTTCTACTGAATTTATTTTTAGTATTTATTTAAAAATTAACCATTTACTATCCATTCTCCATTTTTCTTTCCATTTTTTCTTTCTATTAATCCTTTTTCTTGCATTTCTGCCATATATGTTTTGACAGTTCTTACAGATTTATTAATTTGTTTTGCAATTTCTTCTTGGTTTGTTGCTGGATTTACTTTTAATATATTTATAATTGCTTGTTCTTCTAAAGTGCAATTATTGCCCTTTAACTTATTTTCATTTGCACTTTGAATATTATCTATATGTGTATATCTATTCTTTAATTCATAGTTACTATTTGTTAATAAATTATAAAAGAATTTTTCTAAAAATGAAGTATCCTCGAATACATTTTTTTCAAAATTTTTGTAATTAGCTCTTACTAATGAATTTCTAAAATACCATGAATTTTCAGCAAATACTTCATCATTAATATTAAATCCAAAAGTTCTTAGATATTTTATAATAAATACTGCTGTTGTTCTTGTATTTCCTTCGCAAAATGGATGTACTTGCCAAATATTTGATGTGAATTTGCATAAATGTTTTATAGATTCATCTAAACTTAATCCTTTATATAAAAAATTTTTTTCTTGGTCAAAATCATATTCTAATGTTTCTTTTATTGTATCAAATGGTGCATATATTACTGTATCTCCATTTAATACCCATTCTTTTTTAGTAAAATTATAATCTCTATATACTCCTGCTCCATCAAATATATCTTTAAATAATCTTTTATGAATATTTAATAATTCTGTTGGTGAAAAATTAAATGCTTTTTCACTTAATATTTCTGTTATCCTTACTGCAACTTTATCAGCTTCTTCGCTCTCTTTTTCAAAGTTTTTTCTACTACCTTGAACTTCATAATATTCATCTATTCTTGTTTTTGCTTCTTCAATATCTATTGTTCCTTCAATGTGTTCCTTAGCTGTCTTTATCAAGTATTTTGAAGGCTTTAATCCATCCACATCTTGCAAACCTATTGCTGTTTCCCATGTTTTAGTTTTTTCTACTCGATTTGGTTCACCTTGTTTGATATATTCTGATAATTCTAAATTCCAATCTTCTTTTTTATCCATTAGAAATACCTCCTATATATATTATATCAGTTATCTGATATAATATCAATATTTAAAGTGCAATTTTTGCACTTTAAAATGTAAGGATTGCACTTTATGTTATACATATTGTAATTGCTTTGTATTTATTGATCGCACTTTTTGTATTTTAAGTACTTAAACTTATACAATCTTTTGAATTAATGTCAAAAATTTTACAACCACCATGGCAAATATCAAAATATTTACATTTGCCACAATTATTATTATTTATTTTTTCTCTAATTAACTTAAAATCTTCTCCATTTGTCCATACATTTTCAATATCTTTTATATGTAAATCTTCTCCTTTAATTTTATTAATCATAAAAGAACATGGATACATCTTCATTTCCTCTGAAATAAATGCAGAAAATCTACCCGCCTCACAAAAATCTACACTTTCTATATTTAAATCATTAACTTCTTTTACCAAAAAAGAAATTGAACAACTATCAAATCCTACTTTAAAAGGTAATATTTTATGATTGATTATATGAAAAAATTCACTTATTTTTTTAGTATTTTTTAAATTGTATCTATCGATTTCGTTTTGTGGTTTATAATTCAAAAATATTATTGCATTAATGCCTTCAATTTCTTTAGGTAGTTTATTTAATAGTTCAATAGCATTATCAATAGTTTTAGAGCTTAATATAAAATGTATATTTGTTTTTATTTTATTATTAATAAGTTTCATTATAGCTTCGTATGATTCAGTATATGGTTCATATAAACTTACTGCAACAGCACCACAAAACTCTTTACTTGCTTTTAATACTTCTTCTGTTAACCCTATTCCATTTGTTGTATATGATGGAATAATTCCCAACTCGCGAGTTATTTTTAATATTTTTTTAAAATCCGGATGTTGATTAGGATTTCCTCCTCCTAGAGCAACTTGCATAACGCCTAAGTCACTTGCCTGTTTTATAATATTTTTATAATTTTCTAAGCTCATATGCTTACCATTTACATTTGATTTCCTATAGCAAAAATCGCAATTATTTTCGCAATAATTAGTTATTGATATATCAAGCAATTCTGGGCCTTCTAATCTCATAAATGGCTCTATCCCAGCATATCCATTTCTCATCATAAACCCATTCTTCTTGTTAAAGATACAATAATATTTACTTATTTTATTATTCTTTATTATATATTTATTCATTAAAATCCACCTATTTCTCCATTCAGATAAAAATCATCTTCCACTATTAAAAAACTTTCCATACTAAAAAAAGCCTCTGTTTCTGTTCCTCCATTATCTGTACTCAAACTCCCAAAATATACATTATGTTTGTTTTTTATATGTTCTTCTACTTTCTTTATTGTGTCTTCCTCAAAATGTTCACTTTCTAAAAATTCTCTAATACTCTTTCCTTTTCCATATCTTTTAACATACTCAACTAAGTCTTCTTTAGAGTCATCTATAGCTTTAAATAATTCACCAAATATATAATTTAGTTTTGAATCATCTTGTACGCCTATCTTATTCATAAACAACTTCTTTGAGAACTCATCTTTAGATGCAAGTATAAAAGATGTGGAAGAACTATTAGTTACAAAATCTGTTTTTATTTTCATTTATCTAACCCCGCTATCAATATATTAAAATTTCTTATTAAATTATCGTCATATTTAAAATAACTAGAAATGTTATAACTATTGCTGTCTATATTCAGTTTATATAAACTATAATCTCCATTACAATATTTTATTAATTTTTTTATTTCTTTATTATTTAACAACTCTTTGTTATATAAATATTTTTCAAAACTTTCATATTCATCCATATAATATTTCGAATACATCTCTTTCATATCAACATAACCTGTAAATACACAATTATATATTTTCTTTAAATAATTTTCTGCAAATGAATTTTTTTTTACTTTAGATAATTCTAAAAATTTTTCTAAATATGTATTAAAATTAATATTATTAGGAGCTATACAATAAAAATTTTCACCTATTTTAATAATCTTCATCGTCATCCTCCTTTTTCTTCAAATATTTTAACAACTCCTCTAGCATAGTATTTTTTTCAAACTCTGTCTTATTTTTATCATAAATTATTTGTATTTTATCTTTGATTTCTTTTTTTTGTATTATATTTATAGACAATATATGATACAAAATATCCTTTATATTTTTGTTAATTTCTTCTGGAACGTTATTATTCATTTCATTTAGTGTTTCAATTGCCATATTGGGTAAATATTTTATATAAAGTTCCCAAAATTCATTTGTCTTCCATCTAATTACATTATATAAATAAACAGTTATCTTAAATAGTTCTCTATAAATTCTTGGATTCTTTCTTCTTATTACACTTTTAAGTTTTTCAATCATTTTGTCATATGGCCATATTGTCGTAATTCCATAACTATAATTATTGGAGAAATCTGGTTGAAATTTTACTTTTATAAAACTCTGATACCCTTCATAATCCTTTTCACAAAATGAATCCATTATATTATATAATTCCTTAATATTTAATTTTTTAAAATAAGATGTATCATATCTAAAAATCAAATCTAGTATGATTTTATCCCTATTTTCACCTTCATTTAAAAATTCATCTTTTATTATTCCAATATCTTCATCACTTATCTTTTCATCTACTAATTTAAATATATTATCCCAGTAAACTATATTATAATCATCACTTGTTTTTAATATTTCAATTAGATCATTACTATACATTCTTCCAATAAAGAATAAGTAACCATATACACCTTCTTTGATGATAAAATTAGACTTTTGATCTAAACTTTTGATAAATTTTTCTATCTGCTCTTTGTTAAATTTTCTAGCTATATACTTAGCTATAAAAAAATCCCTAAATTCGTCAAATGTGAAGCTAATAACCGTTTTCTGCTCATTTAGAAAACCTTCTTTTATTATTATATCATCTTTTAAAACAACATCATTTAATACCAATTCATGTACTAGTTCCAGCTCTTCAATATTCATAATATCTATAGGTATATTATAATACTGTTCATTATTAATCATATAGTCTATTATTTTATCTAATACATTGATATATAATTTTCCTGCTCCAAATTTTTTATTATCGTACGCTTCTATTTTCTTATCAATGTACCTTTGAAATGTATTGTACTTATAAATATCATACATATACAGCTGTTTTTGCCCTCTATTAGCTTCACAAAAAAATCTTAGTAATAACGTGTCTCTAGATAATCTATCAAAGATGTTTTTAAATAAACTGTACCTTCTTATTGTTATATCAAAAAAATTCAAATATCCCCAAAATATTCTATCTTGAAAAACTTGGTTATAATTAAACATTTCAACTCTCTTAAAATACTTAGAATATATACCTGTATCTATATTTTTAAATTTTTCATCATAAAATTCATCTCTTGTTGTCATAATAACCTTTATAAAATTAAATCCAGAAATTCTCTCTAAAAACTGTCTTACTATATTAGAAAAATCATCAAATTTATTATTTTCATTTAAACCATCTATTACTATTACAAATGGTTTAAATGTCTTTTCATATTCCTGTTTCAGCAATTTTAATATATAATCTAAATTTTTACTATTTAAAAAGCTTGTAATTTTGTCGCATACAAATTCATACAAGTCCTTATTTACTTCATAAGCATTTATATATAATACAAAAAATTTCTTTTTAAGCAAAAAATTTTTTGTAAAATCACAAATAAAATTAGTTTTTCCTTGTCCTGCACTATTGGTAATTATCAAATACTTATATTTTATATATTCTAAGTTTCTATCAATATCTCCAAAATCAAATTGTAAAGCTCTATTATAATAATCTCTCGTTTCTCTGTAATAAAGATCAAATCCCTTTTTTAATAGATTTTGCATTTGATTTCTATCTTCTACAAGCTTTCTGGCATTTTTTAAATCTTCTGATAATTCTTTAGAGACTAATAATAATTTTTCATCATTCTCAATTCTATCTGGGATTCTAAAGCTAATATTTTTATTAAAGTTTTTCTCTAAAAATTCATTAATATCTTTAAAATTCAATGACTGTATTTCTTCTATTGCTTTATTTATAAATAATTTCGGTTCAGAAAAGAATCTCATATATTCCTTATAATCATTTTGTTCTACAAAAATTTCTGGTATATATTTACCACTTTTTATATTTTTTTGTATTTGCTGTTCTGTATATAAATTCATATTTTCTTTAAAAATACTTTTTATCTTATTGGCTTCAATATATTTTCTATTTATGTATTCTGCAAATGATGATATACTAGATACCTTTATACCAGTTGCTTTATTAGAAGAAATAATTTGTTCCTGTACAATCCCTATTATCATTTCATCTACGATTACTGGAGAACCCGATATTCCTTTATAATTTACTGCTTGTCCCACACTTATATTGGATACCTGGATATCAGATACTTTCTCTTCATCAATTATATGATGTGTTCCTATTCCTTTAATATAATGAATGATTTGTTCATTAGTTATATATCCATATATTTCCCATTTATCATCTTCATACGGAATATAATCCAATGTCAATAAATGTTTAATATCCTCTTCAATTGATTTTTCTAACTTTAATAATCCTATAATTTCGTTTTCATCAATTGTATATTCCTTAGCATTTATAATCTTTCCATTATATAATTCAATTTTATATTCATCTTGTTTCATTAAGTGATTTGCTGTTAATATTAAATCATTATCGATTATGATACCTGTTCCCACATTATCATTTCCAATTACTTTTACTATATATTTAGGAAATTCCATACCTTTCTCCTTTTAAATTATTAATTCATTACCAATAATATACTCATAATTATATTTATCTTTTTGTTCTTGATTTTTCAATATATTTATACTGTCTATTTCATAATTAAAAATCATTGTTTTATTTTGCTTATTGTTAGTAATTATATTTGCTAATATATTTTTATCTGGATGTCCATATTTTTTTCCATCTGTAGATATTATGTAATTATTAGCAATAAAGTTTTTCATTATTTCACAATTATTCCAGTAACTCCCATGATGTGGAACTTTTAAAACATCAACCATGAGTGCTTTTTCGTTTATATATTTTTTTTCAAAATATAAATCTCCTGTAAATAACATTTTGATATCATTAAATTTTATTAATATGCCAATTGATACATCATTAACTATAGAATATATTTTATTTTTATGATTAATCTTTAACCAATCTGCTATATCTTCTTCATTTTGATAAGATATAGCTTCTGTTGTTTGAATATTTTCTTCATCATTCAGCATTAATGTCTCAAAAAATGTCATAAATTCTTCATTTTTATTTATTTCATAATCTTTTCCAAATAATATTTCTAATTGTTTTTCAAGATACATAGTATATTTTTCTATCTTTAATTTATTAGGTGAAATTACATCTATACTAACATTTCCTATTTCTATATCTTCAGACTGTATTACTGTATTGTCAATAAATTGTCTATTTATAGGATAATTTAACTCATTGCAAATGGTTTCAAACGATTTTAAATCACTTGCACTTACATTATTGTCCATTTCATCAATATAATTCATTCTATTATTTGCTTTTATTATTCTCATCTTGTCCAATTGTTTTTGGTTCAAAGTATCAGATGATTTTTTTTGAAAAACTAAATTTTTAAATCCATTAAACCATATATTTTCAATTTTTATAATATTTGGATTATTATAATCACCATTTTCTTCTAGCAACCTTTTTGCTCCACCAATATGATCCTTATCAATATGAGTTATTACTAATAAAGTAATCTTTTTTCCTATTTTTTTTAATTCTATAAGTAATGGCTTTAAATAATTATAATACGTTTCTTTAAATCCTGTATCAATTAATATACATTCATTATTATTAAATTCAATTAAAAAACAATCCCCTGCATTCGCTGGTAAAATATGAATTTTAGCATTCCAATCTGCCATACATAATCAATTCCTTTCTAAAAAGTTACAGAAAACATATAGTATAACTAATATAAGCTTTTTATTTTTCAAGGCTTTTAAAATAATTATAAGCTTTAACTAAACAATATAATTCTCTAATGTTCAAAATATTAGCATTAAAAGGTTTAATTCTATCACTAAAATGATTAATCAATATCATTTCCATATCTTCATTATTCCAATACTCATATAATTTAGTATAATAGTAACTTGAATTTTTAGTAAAATATTCTACTTTACTATCTATAATATTTTCAACCTCATTTATGTTTTCTACTTTTTCAGGATTTTGTAACGCATTATATAAATATGGTATTTGATTAATTAATACATTTTTAAACTTTTCATACAATTTCCTATTTTGTTTATCTGTTATTTTTATATTTAATAACATTTTTACATCTTTTATTGCAACATTATATCTGCCATTTAATCTTTTTTCATCTTCTTTTATTAAAACATTTAATTGTTTAATAGGCTTATCTATTTTTTGTATTTTTATTTTCGATAATTCTTTTTTATATGCATTGATCATTACTAAAAAATCATTATAAATATTATCTAAATAATTAATACATTTATCCAAGTACTTTTCTATATCTTTAAAGCTAAATCCGAATTCGAGTTGCTCCCATGATTTTTTCTTATCTTTTTTCCATAGCAATGTATAATAATCCCAATTTTTTACTTTTCCATAAAGTTTATCAGGCAAAGAATTATATGGAGTTGGATAAGTTGAAACAATAAATTCATTATTATCTTTAAGCTTTGTTGGATGTGCTCCAAAAATAGCTCTAATATTTTTAAAGTGCTCCCAATCATCCTTTTCTTTATCTTTAAAAATTTCACTACTTTTATAAAACAGTCTAGCTTTTTCATTATCTTTCGCTATTTTGTTAATATCGTTTATTCCTTCAATAACTATATCAACCGATGAAAGAAATAAATAAACTTCTCCCCAATTATAATCTTCTTTATTTTCTTTTAACAAATTCTCACTATTTAGATAACTCTCAACTGTTCTAAACCAGTGTACTGCTGAACAAATAATATTCCATTTGTCATCAGAGTATTTTTTATCGAGCACTAATAAAATATCATCTTGTTTTTCACCATTAATAAATTCACTTAAGCCATTTAGTTTTCTTAATCTTTCCTCATACTTCATTTGGCACACACCCTTGTTTCAAAAAACTTTCTAAAAATTCAATAACAGCAACTGGATTTTCTTTTATAACCATATCCAATTTTTTCATTTCTTCTTGAAGTTGTTTTAAATCATTATTACTTTGTTTAAGATAATCATTATTTATATCTTCATATAGTAAACCACTATACCTACTTAAGTATTCTTTTGTATATTTTTCGCTATTAATATCAGATATTAAAATATACCATCCTCCAAACATATACTCATATCCAATTGAATTACTAGCATCATTAGTAATATACTTTAAACAGCAATTTAATAAAATTTCTAAAAAGTACATATTTTGTTTGGCTATCATTAAGAATAAATCCTCATCATTATTTAAAGTACCTTCAACCATTTCATTTACAACTAAAGTACTGTGTGTAAACAAACATAACTTATCATAATACTCATCTAATAATTTCTGAATCTGCCTATTACTCATATCTCCGAACATGTTTTTATCTATCATTTTTAATTTTGCTTTAAAAAGATTTCTAAGTTTTTGCTGTTTAGTATAAACTCTTTCTTCATCTCTCAATCCCATTTTTTTAAATTCTTCATATACGTTAGAGTCTAAATATATCATCATCCCCATAACAAGATTTTCAAAAGCCGATCTTATTAATGTGTTTGAATCTACTAGACTATTATTTCTAACTAATTTTTGCACATTCTTTATAGTCATATAAGATTGATTTAACAAATTACAACTTTCTTTAGGTAATTTTTTATCATCAATTGAATATAGTTTCTTAATATTTTTACTAGTATTTTTTCTTAAAGGAACTATGTATCTACTTTTGCAAAGATTTCTAAAAATTCCCTTTAATTCAGTTAATCGATCTTTAGTTAAAAATTCCAATAATTTATATAGTTTCTCTTCCCTATTTTCAGTACCAAGGGCATTTAATATATCTTCTGTTGTTATATCTGCTTCATTATCTTTTTTCAAATTATCTTCTCCTTATTAATAAAAAGCAAAACAAATCAGTACTATCTACATCATTATTTTGCTTTTCTTTAGTTTTACAAATTACTAATCCACTTATCTATTGCTTCTCCAAATTCTTTTCTACGATACTCCTCATTGTAAAATGGCAATCCTATTATCTTATATTCGTTTCCATAATCAAACATTGGATTAGTAAATGCATTTTCTTCCATTTCTAGCATAAACTCTTCTTTCCATTTATCTTCTTCTAATAAATTATTACCTTTTGGTTCAGCATATAATTGATGTATAATATAATTATCGTTTGTTTTCTTCCTAACAAATAATAAGAAATCTGGTTCGAATCTTTCACCATGTTCAAAACTGTATATTGCTAAATCTGAAATTCTTTCATTTCTTACTATATAATATTCTAATCCTTTTTCTTTCAATTTTGGTTCAATGTCAGTTTTAAAATATTTTATAAATAGTTTTTCTTCACTTGTACCATAATTATCATTAAATACATACCATGGTTCATTTGTTAGATCAAGTTTGTACTCTGTATTTCTGCAATTGTTTTGAGAATCTCCTTTTCCTCCATTTTCATCTATTTTTGACAAGTATATCACCTTATCCTTTAGCACTGCTTTAAGTTGCATTGGTTCAAATTGTTTAGTACCTTCAAACTCCTGCTTAATTGATGTCACATGATTTGAAATACTATTGAAAGCTCTTATACAAGCATTTCTTAAATCTTTTCCCTTAATATCATTTAAATATGTAATTTCAATAACTGAATTTCCAAGATATTCGTCAGATGTTAAGAATTCTTTCATTGTCTTAACATTAGGGTATTTACTTTTTATAACATTGAATTTTAACTCATTATATCTTTCTGCAGCCCCAATCAAAATATTATAATCGATATCTTTAAACTTAAATGTACTAATTTTGCTTTCGATATTTAATTCATTATTTATGTTTTCTCCCATTAAATCAAACACGTTTCCCTGATTTGATTTTACTGTATATCTATATACCTTATTTTTTATACTATCCTCAATGTCAACAACATCTTTTCTATCCTTAGGAATACGTTTATTGGCATATACCAATGCTTTATTATAAAATTGTGATCCTTTAAATTCTTCCTTCAATTTATATTCTAGCTTTATTGGATTCTTATCTTGTAATCCTGTTTGTATTAATGCTTGTCTTAATTCTGCTATATATTTAGAATCATTTCTACTGTGGAAAAACATAGTTTCTAATATTCTCAATTCATTTGATAAATCATTATCATATTTTCTTTTATATTTTTCTTGTTCTTCGTTTATTTTAAATGGACAATATCTTGCTCCACGTCCTATTAGCTGTGCTTCTTTTATTGTGTAATTTCCAATTTTTCCAGCAGTTCCACTTCCTTGTCTAGTATCATATAGTCTAACAATATCAAACAAATTTAAAACATCCCATCCTTCATTAAGCATATCTACAGTAAATATAACACGTATTGGATTATCTTTATCTTCTAAGGAATTAACTAATAATTGTTTTTCTCTATTATTATCCGTAGTTTCATTCATTATTATTGCTGTTTCTTTTGTAAATGAATTTTGTATACTATGTTCTAATAATTCAAATGTTGAATCTTTACTTTTAAAATAATCTAAAGCTTTATTTAATATTTCAATATTGGAATTGTATAAATTTATTAATTCATAGCTATTTAATTTTTCTAAATTATTAAAGAAAACATCATAGAATTCTTTTGATTCTTTTATTTTTTGAGATTTTAACATTACTACAGGTTTCATATTTATCTTATTATCATTGAAAAGATATTTTCTATATTCGCTTAATACGAGAGCCATTAATGTTCTATCCCACAATTCACTTTCTGTAGCAAAGTTTTGAAAATCCTTAGTATATCCACTTTCTCTAAAATCCTTCAATGGATAATTATAAATTATTTTATCCCTATATTTGGCTTCAACATTTCTATCTTTTAAATCAGCTGTTGCTGTAAATTCAAGCATTATACTATCTCTATTTTGAGCTAGTGCATTTGTAACAGAATATTCCCAACTATTTCTTTCATCTTCTTCTGTCTTGGTTTCTTTTTTTGTAAGCGTATTTATATGATGACTTTCATCTGAAATAAATACTATTTTATTATCCTCAAAATCTTTATATGTAAGTGCATTTTCTCTAGCTGTGAATAAATCCAAATGTAATTTCTGTGTTGTTGTAAAACAAATTTGTATATCCTCTTCTAATGGATCTACGCTAAAATTTTCTACTTTTTTTATTTTTATTTTATTTCCTAAATAACTAATTTCCTCTGAAAAAAGATATTTGCTAGATGCTGTATCTGTAAAGTTATCTATTGTTTTTTCTACAACATTAGATTGATTTACAAAGAAAAGAAACTTTCTATATCCTTTTGTATATAGATAAAGCATTAATCCTGCCATAATAACAGTTTTTCCACTTCCTGTTGCCATATGAAAAAGAGTATGTTTTTGCTTGTTTTTATGAATATTTTCATTTTCAAAATAAGTTACAAAATATTTAAGTGCAGAAATTTGATAATCACGTAAAACTATATTATCAGATAATCCCTCATTTATTATAGTTGGCAATTCATTAAGCATTCCCATTTCTTCTAATACTTTTATTGTTTCATATAAATATTTATTTTCCATATCATTTACACTCCCTCATAAAAAGATTTAGTAAATGATTTTTCTTCTTCTGTAACATTATAATTCATGTCATCAATATCACTATAATTAATGTACAGTTTATTTTTATCTATTAATGTAATCAATGATTTCTTTTTTTCTTCCAATGACAAATTATTAAACTCTTCATCTGCTTTTTTAATTTCATTTTTTGTAATATAAGATATTATCCTATCATCATTAATAATTTTTTCTTTTATTTCATCAATGCTATTCTCATTTGCATCTAATACATAATTTACTAGCTCTTGTCCGTTTTCTTTTAATTCGCAATAAACAAAAGAACCTCCTCCATTCCAATTTACATCTCTAGATACACCTGTTGATTCTCCTTGTATAGTTTCTTTCAATCTTTTTACAGCCAAATTTATATGCGCATCTAATTGTTCTATTCCAATAAATCTCCTGTTCATTTTCAATGCTACAGCTCCCGTTGTTCCAGTGCCAAAAAAAGCATCAAGAACTATATCTTCTTTATCTGTCATAGAGCTAATTAATCTATACAATAATCTTTCTGGCTTTTTACCATTTTTTAAAACAACATTGCCTTCTCCTGCAATTCCATCCCACGCTATATCAGTCCATATATCACTTGCCATTTTTGTTAAACATTTTTCTCCATTGATTTCTGCTATTTTGTTTTTAACAAATACTATTTCTCCATTCTTATAAAGAAGTGTTTCTTTACCTGTTGAAGTTATATATTGATAAATCTTGTTTTTATCTATATTATTCTCTTTAATATATTTTTTTAATGAATCGCTTATATCTCGTACAGAGAAAATATTATCACAGTTATCAATTTGAAATTTTAATATTTCTTCATTAGATAAATCATTTTTCTTTTTATTTAAATAATCCGCACACTTATCTTTCATATTAGAAATACACCATTTACTATAGTCATCATCAACATTTTCTACATAATATGAATAATTATTATCATATGTTTCCAATTTTATTTTTGGATGTATATATGTAAATTTACTTTTGTCCATAGCATATATTAACAAATATTCTGATGTTTTTATTGGCTTATTAGCATTAACTTTTACTCCACTTTCTGAAGATGTTTTTACTGTTACCATAGAAATATATCCGTTTCTGAATATTTCATCCATTAGTACTTTTAAATATGCTTGTTCATTGTAATCAACTTGAACAATTATTACACCATCATCTTTCAATAATTTCTTTAATAATTCCAATCTATTTTTCATAAAAACCAGCCATGTACTATGATTAAAATTGTCATTATATCCAAAACTATCACTTCCTGTATTATACGGAACATCTATATATATACATTTAATTCTTTTTTCAAATCTTTTTAATAAAGATGCAATTGCAATCAAATTATTGCCCTTAATAATTAAGTTATCATTGTCAAATAATTCTACATTTTCCTCTATCTTATCAACGCTATATCTCTTAGTATTTGAAAATACTTTTGGCGATAGCATTCTTGAAATTTCATCACTTGCAATTGTTTCATTAAAGAATATTTCATCACGTTTTTGATCTTCTTTTGTTTGTCCACCTTCCAAAACGCAGTCCTTAAATGGAAAATCAATCACAACATCATTATTTTGATTTATAAATTTGCCATTAGTTGTTAATCCTATTTTATTAGAATATTTTGTATAGCTATCTGGCAAAAATTCTTTTTCCTCCACAAACCAGGCAAATCCTTGCTTATCAAAAACATAATTATTGTTTATTTCAACAAAAAATTTTTCCCTTGTAGCCTCATTTTTTAATAATATTTCTATTAATTCTTTATTCATAGTCATAGCATCACTATATATGTTAGCTTTTAATAAATTTCCATCTTCAGATAAATATCTTTCATTACTTTTTAATAAATCTACTACTATATCATAAATATTTTTCATATTATCCCCCTATTTCTTTTTCCACTCAATTTCATATCCTATTATTTCTGCAATTTTTTTAACTTCTGAATATTTTATTGTCCTTTTTGTAAGTTTGTTAGACAAATTTTGTAATGCAACCTTACTTTTTCCATCACTAAGTTTTTCTGCCACTTCACCCATTTGCCAACCACTTAAAGTGATATATCCTTTAACTTCATCCTTAATAGATTGTGATTTCTCTTTACTCTCCATTTTTCACCTCTCACATTTTTATTCTATCCCTTTTATATCATATTATATATTTAAATGCAATATACTTTTATCACGTTTTATTATATTTCTATACTATTTCGTATATTTTTATATTATCTAACTTTTTTCTTGTCTTTTACCTTATCTTTCTCATTCTGCTTATTCCACCTTTCTTCCTCAATAAACTTAATCTCATCTAATATTTTATTAGTTCTCTCAACTATATCATCACAATAAAACACTTCTCTTTTTGCATTTTTAATCTTATCAGTAACTTTTATAATATCTTCAGTAACAGCATCTTTTTCAGTTCCTCCATCTAAACCTTTTCTTTTATAATAAAGCCTATTCCTCTCATTATATAAATTCTTTAACTCATTCTGTTTTAGTTCTTTACAATTTCTTACATCGTCCAATGTTTTCAATTTATATTTGCACATCATATTTGCCTCATCAGAATATTGTTCTAATCTCTTTACTTCTCTTCTCATTTCTGGAGACATCCTATACTGTTGCTGTTTCTTTGGATAAACTTTTAATAAAAAACAATAATATCTAAACAGTGCCACTAGTCCTTTAGATTTATACAGATTTTTAGCATGTCCATGATATATAAATTTCCTTGCTGGAATTGTAGCAACAAAATTTATTTTTTCATATTTTCTCCATGGATTAATATCAAAAATAATATGTTTAATATTATCCATAGAATATTCTTCTCCAAATCTTCTTTCAACTCTTATATTTCTTTTATGTGGCTCTTTTCTAATACTTAATTTTCCAGCTCGATAATAGTATTTATATCCCATAGAAAATAATATATTTTCAAATTGTTTTATACTTAATGCATGATTTATTGCATAATCTAAATCTTCTTTTGCAAATTGAATATATTCAGATTCTTTTGTACTTTTCTTATAAAAATTTTCAAAATTGATTCCAGATTTACATGTCTTTTCTTTTAAAACACTTAAGCCATATTCTTCACATATTTCATCTGATGTTTTTCTTAACAATGCTGTATTAGTCAAATTACTATAATATTTTCTTCCATCTTTAAATGAAACTGAATTGATGACAAAATGATTATGAAGATGCCCAGTATTTAAGTGAGTAGATACTACAACTTGAAATCTATCTCCCCACATTTCATTTGCAAGTTTTACTCCAATTTCATGTACTATTTCTGGAGTAACTTCTCCTTTATTAAAAGATTGATAAGCATGAAATGCTAATATTCCATTTTCTTTTCCATATATTGTTTTTACAAGTTGCATTTGCTTAACCGCATCTTTTACTTCACAATTTATTCCTGTAGTATAAAATTGTTTTTCTGTTTTATCTGGATTAGTTGCATAAGTCATTACTTGCCTGATACTATCAAACTCACCCATTCCATATTCGTTATAATTATTTTTTGTCTTTTCTTCATTTGTTGCGTAGTTGATTACATGATCTAGTCTCTTTTGTACTTTCCATATTTTTGTTGTTGCCATTTGCTTTCTCCTCTCATTAAAAAAGGGGATTGGGGAATTTCCCCATTTAGAATTTCGAGCTGATGAAATTCATTGCTTGTTAGGACAACAATATGCTCTTTTTTAGTACTAAAATTATTACTTTTTCCTATCAAATGCACTCTATACTTTAAAAAATACTTGGACTTTTCAAAGCAAAATCCAAGTATTTTTCGTATTATTTTTTTATTATAAAATATTTAATTTATAATAATTTTTTCTACAAGATTTCAAACCTTCCTCATCATTTATGTCACTTTTTATTTCATAATTTTCGTTTTCTAATTGAAAAATTTTATTTAATTTTCTTAATAAAATTTCTTGTTTTGTATCTCTTATTAAGCATGGAACTTTGTCATATCCTAGTGCTTTTGCTGCTAATAATCTTATTCCACCATCTAGAACATAGTACCCATTCTCTTTTTTAATAACTTCAAATGGTTTCTTAATTCCTTCATTTTTTATTACCTCCATATATCTACAAACTTTTTCTAAATTTCTGCTACATATTGCGTTAGCTTTAACTCCTTTTATATCTTTTACTTCTATTTTTTTATATTCTTTATAAACTTTCATATTATCAATTCCTTTCTTTTTTCTATTTACTTTTTTTAATTTTTGTATTAAAATATACTTACAATCATTTAAGTTAGCATTTAGTTTGGTCGCTTGTGCTAGCTTTTTCTTTTATATTTTTTAGTGATATTCCATAACACATTTGATACAATTTTGAGATAATTGCATCTACTAATTGTTCATCTTGACTTTGACTAAATCTTTCGATTAATCCTTGCTTATCAAATCTCGTTGTAATGATTATTGGTAATCTATTTTCATTTCGATTTTCAATAATTGTATATAATTTTTCCAATGCCCACTGACTTATTTTTTCTGTTCCCAGATCATCAATTATAATCATATCTACATTTGAATATAGCTCTATTAATTCATTTTCTGACTTTGTATTGTCTCTAAATGTTTCTTTTATCATGTCTAGTAAAGTTGTTAGTCTTCCCATTAATACAATCTTGTCATTTTCAATTAATTTATTAGCGATTGATGCTGCCAAATGTGTTTTTCCAAGTCCTGACTCGCCTGTCATTATCAGTCCTTTAGTTTGTACTTTTGTTATACATTTGTTTGTATAATCATTAGCAACTTTTACTGCTTTTTCATTGCCTGAATTAATATTAAAATTTTCAAAGTTCAGATTTTGAAATTTTCTTTCATTATAGTTCTGTTTGTATAGCTTGTTTATAACATCCCTAAAATGTTTTCTTTTCTGAATTTCATATTCTTGCTCATCTCTTCTTTTCCAATATTCTTGTGCTTTATTACAATCACATCTTTCGTATTTAATTGCATCAGGAGAAATATTAGCATATAAATAATCAAGTCCTATCGGAGCTAATTCTTTGCCACAAAATTCACATTCTTTCAATTTATTGTGTATAACTTCGCTACAATTTATATTGTCTAAAACCATTTTCGTTCTCCTCTCTTATATTTTCTTTTTTTTTATTTTCTATATCTTTTGTATTCTTTTCTTCTTCGTTATCTAACATTTTGATAACGTTACTTTCTTCGATTTCACTTTTATGCTTTTCACGATATTTTCTTTGTCTTTCTCTGTTTTGCATTTGATATTTTTCATATTTTTCAATACTTTGATACTTGTCCCAATTTTTTATTAGAAATGTTTCCCCTTCTTTTTTTAACATTTCTAATTCTAGAAACTTTTTCAAAATTTTTTCAATTTTTTTATTAGATTTTCCCATAATCTTTGAAAAATTTTGAATTGTCATTGGATTATTTGTTCCAATTTCTAATCTTCCTCTATTATTACATTCAACTGCTAATGCGATTAATTGAATCCACACTCTAAAATAAGTATCTCCTTCAGGAAGTTTTAGAATTATTTGAATTTTCCTATTTGAAAATATTGTAGTTTCTGTTTTAAACCACGGTATTTCATACATATCCTCCTTTCCTCGCTTTCTTTCAATTAATATTTAATTGATTCTTTTTCTTTTCTACTTAGATATTCGTCTAGTACTTGAATTCTAAATAGAAATTTTCCACCAACTTTTGAGCATGGTATTTGCTTTCTTCTTACTAATTGATTAATTAACCAATAAGATATTCCTAAATACTCTGCTGCTTCTTTCATTGTTAGTGTCGTTCTTTGTACTTTTTGTAATTCCATAGTTATCACCTCCTGTTTTTTGAATTTAACTATTGACTTTTGTTAACAATTAAATTATAATATCGATAGTTAACAATGTAAAGACTATTTTTGAATTTTATTAAAGTTTGAAAACAATAGTTTTTAAGACTTTAATAAAATAAATTGTTAGATTGGAGAAATTAATGAAAAGAACTGACTTTAATAAAGAAATAAAAATCACATCGCTTATAGATGGTAAGCTTTTAGGATTAGAACTAAAATCAATTTTATATACACCTAATAAATATCGTATTCCTGTTGCTTTTTCTGATAGAGTAAATTCTGCAGATGATACAGAGAAATATATATCTGAAAACTATAGCAAAGAAGATCAAGAAAAATTAAAGCACAATGAAGAAATTGATAATGAATTTTTAGCTAAAGTAATTGAATTAAATTCTGATGATGAAATTAAAAAACTTGCAAAAGAATATAAGGCTAAATGCCTTGATGTAGACTATAAAGCTCCTAATGCATTAAGATGCCTAACTACCGATGATGATATAGAGAATTTATCAGGATATTTAGTTATCGATTCAAATGCTATTCTTGATTATAGCGGAGAAACACTAGCAGAATTCTTAAATTTTGATTTTAGTAAATTTAACAATTTTTTTGTATTTTTTACAAAATATTTTGGAATGTTTATAGATAGTTTGTCTGAAGAAGATTTAGAAAATTTAGAAATAGACGAATTAACAGATATAAAATTAATCATTTCACTTGCCGTAAAAGTTTATGAAAATTCTAGAGAAAATATTGTTCAAATTCAAAACCTATTTAAAAAATTCGTTGATTTTTTATATGGTTATAATAATAGTCAAGCTCTAAAATCTCTTACTTTAAAACAGAAATTTTATGTTTTCTATGAACAAAATCATAAAGATTTAGATGACTTTTCGCAAAGTTATTATCATAAAGGACTATTTAATTTTTATTATTCTTCTACAGATTTAGAATATTTAAAACATAAAGATACTACAGAATTAATAGAGAAAATCAGAAAATTCGATGCAAATGGTTCAAAAATTTGTAGTGGTTATGGTATTATTACTACTAATATATATACTATGTTTTATATTTCTCTATATAATATTGTATTGAATAATGCTGCCATGATTAGACAATGTAAAAATTGTCATAGATATTTTACAACAACTAAATCAAACACATATTATTGTGATAACATTTATTCTCAAAATAAAAGTTGTAAAGATGTTGGAAATCAACTATCTCAAAAAAGAAAAGAAACAAAGGAACCTGCTTATGGAAAATATAGAAGTATATATTCAAAAAAAGCTACTCTATTAAGTAGACATCCTGATATATATTCTCGAAAAGCTTATGAACAGTGGAAGAAAGAAGCTAATCAATTCATGAATGATATCAGACATGGACTAAAGACTTATGATGAATTTGATAAATGGTTAGATAAAAATAAATAAAGGAGGAAATTATAATGCAAGACAAGAAAAAAAATGATAAAAAAGATCTCGAAAAACATTTTTCTAAAAAAGAAAAAAACTCTTCCAATTTAAATAATATAGATAATATTAATAATTTAAATAAAAATTTAAATTATTCTTTTAGTAGTTTAAGCCAATTTAATTATAATACTGTAAATGAAAAGTTAAACTCTGCTTTTAACAGTTTAAATCAAATTAATTATAATACTTTAAATGAAAAGTTAAACTCTGCTTTTAACAGCTTAAATCAGATTAATTATAATACTTTGAATAAAAAGTTAAACTCTGCTTTTAACAGCTTAAATCAGATTAATTATAATGCTTTAAACGAAAAGTTAAGCTCTGCTTTTGATAAACTTAACAATAGTACACTCTATTCATGGGTTGATAATATATATGATCATTTAGACACAAATTCATATAGTACATTTACAGAAAATATTCAAAATATTGCGCCAGCCATTACATTAGAGGATTTTGAAATAGATGATAACACTTTGATAAATGATTCTGCAACTCATCTATCAGATAGTTTTATTGCTAAGCTATTTACAGGAACTCTATCATATGATGATATAAAAAATAATAAATTAGCAGCATTTATATTAATTATTGCATTTTGGTTTGTATCAAGCTTAAGTTCATTTATATTAGAAGACGGTTATACTTATGCAAAAAATTATTTAAAAAATAATTTTTTAAATGAAAAAGAAGTAATAACTACAGAAGATTATAAAAATTATAGAATTGTTATTACTGATATTCTTAATGTAAGAAAACAACCATCAACAAATTCAGATATTATGGGAAAGCTTCATTATCTGAATGTTATAAAAATTATAGACTCAAAACCATATTGGTTAAAAGTTGAATATATAGATACAGAAAATAACGTTCATTTAACTGGTTGGATATCTAAAAAATATACTAAAGACTTTTTAGAAGAAACAGAAAAATTATTAAATATTAATAACAACCAGTAAATTTTATCCTCTCCCACCCATAGTTATGCCTGAAAGGAGGTGAAAAAGGTAATGGCTGGGAGTATTGAAAAAAGAGGAAAAAATAGTTACAGACTAGTATGTCTTGCAGGATACGACTTGCAAGGAAAACCTATAAAGAAAACAAAAACAATACACGGAACCAAAAAAGAAGCCGAAATAGAACTAGCAAAATTTGTTGCCGATGTTCAAAATGGAGTGTTTGTAGAAGGCAAATCATTAAAGTTCTCTGAATTCACAGAAATATGGAAAAGAGACTATGCATCAAAAGAACTTGCACCATCAACATACAAAAGATATTGTAGAATATTAGAAACAAGACTTCTACCATACTTTGGACATTTCTATATTAACAAAATCAAACCAACTGACATCATGCATTTTTATGATTTACTTAGTAGAGATACTCAGTTAGTTAGAAAAAAAGGGAACAATGGTAAGAAAACATTAAAACCCTTATCTGGTAAAACAATATTAGAACATCACAGATTATTAAGAGCAATGCTTCATAAAGCAGTATATTGGCAACTAATTATATCTAATCCTGCTGAACGTGTTCAACCACCAAAAGCAAGAAAGCCAAAAAGAAGATACTATGATGATGAGCAATGTAAAATATTATTACACAATCTATCCTTACTTGGTGAAGATCAAATAAAATATAAAGTTGCAATCATTCTTACAATATTTACTGGTGTTCGTTTAGGCGAATTAATGGGATTAGAATGGCAAGATATTGATTTAAAAACAGGAATTGTTAGTATAAATCGTTCTAGTCAATATTTAGCTGACAAAGGTGTATTTACAAAAACACCTAAAACAGAAAGTTCTATCAGAGAAGTTGCAATTCCGGATTTCGTTGTTTCTCTACTTGAGCAATATAAGTTATGGTATGATGAACAAAAATCATTCTGTGATGAATTATGGACTGATTCTAATAGGTTATTTGTACAAGCTGATGGCAAACCTATGCACCCTTCTACAATAAGCAAATGGTTTGTAAAATATGTTGGTAAAATAGGACTACCTGTAATTAATTTTCACGGATTAAGACACACAAATGCTACACTTTTAATATCACAAAATATTGATGTAGCAGTTGTAGCAGCAAGACTTGGACATGCACAAATTACAACAACATTTAATTTCTATGTGCATCCTATTATTTCTCATAATAGAAATGCAGGAAATGCTTTAGAAAACTTGCTACTACCACAACAAAAATTAGTCTAAAATCTTTTTTCAGATTTCACTAAAGTCATTAGACTTTTCACGATAAAAATAAATCGTTGTCAAAATCCTTAATTTTGTTCCAACGATTATATGTTGTAACGTAAAAGACTACTATTTATAAAATTAGGTTTCCCATAGTCTTTTACTGAATTTTTATTAGAAATATAAACGTTTTGGGAGATTTTCTTCCCCAACTTTTCCCCAATTTCACATAAAATGCCTATTTTTAGTCATTATTGTTAACTAATTGAGGAATAGAAAAAATCGCTACAACCACTCAAGCTGTAACGATTAAATCAAAATTGTAAAGCAAAATTATTTCAAACTCACCTTAGAGTTATGAGTAAATATTGACTCTTTTAGTGTGATGTTTTATTTTGTTTTAAAATGATTTAAAGTGTTATTACTTTAAACATAAACTTGTTATATTTTAGTATGTTTTATTTTCAATATTACCTCTTATTTTCCATTTTTGAAACTTTCGCGACTTTTTTGATTGCAACAAATAGATTGTTAGATTATTTTAAAGTTTGATTTTTTCTCTTAGATTTCTTGTCGACCAATGGTATACCAAATGACAATCAAGTGGATACATCTTATATACAGTTTGTCAACAATTCATAGACTGAGCGTTGAAGAATTGTCGACAAAAATATTACTTTTAAGATTTAACTTCTTTATTAGTTTCCTCTGATAATTTATTAAAAACATCTTTATCCATTTGAATACATTTCCAATCATTTTCATTAAGATTAAATACTAATAATTCATGCAATAAGCAAATATAAACTATATTGAATTTTCTTTTTTTATCATTTTGTATATTAATAATATTCTGTAATTCGTTCTCAATCATTTCCTTATTTGCATATATCGGAGAAAATATAAATAACCTATTATCATTCATTTCTTTATAAATTTCATTTAGCTTTTTTAGTTTTTCCTTTAAACTTCTATTTATCTCTGAAAAATCATCATTATAAACAGGGATTATATAAAAATACTTTTCATTAAATCTAAAACTATCCTTCTTATCTTTATCATTAAATATTATCCTTGCTTGTTCAATTGGGATAACTCTTCCTCCATTTTTCCTAAATCTTTTATTGAATTTTTCTATATCCTTGTCTGGAATTGGTTTCTTAACTTTTTCTAATTCACTCCAGAATTGTGTTCCTATACTATTTCTTGTAATTTTAATTCCTATACTATTATTTATATCCTGCCAATCTGGTTTTTCATCGTGAATTAATTTTTCAATTTCTACATTTTGATATTCTTTTAATATCTTTAATGCAAATAATTCAAAATACTTCTTTTTATCATCATGATTCATATACTCACATTCCTTTCACACTCAATATTATACTATACTTTTCACAATAATACTTGACATTTAACGAATATTAAGTGATTGATAACAGCAATTTTTAATGAAATAGCTTATGGGAAATTATAAAAAAACTGGCGATGATATTCTAAAAGAATGGTTAGATTTCAGAGAAGAAAATCTTGGCGCACTCACTTGCAAAGAAGATAAAGAGCATTTTATTTATTTTGAAGAAATATCAAAAGATATCTTAAATAATGTTTCTGGTAATAATATTGAATATAAAAAAAGCTAGATGATAACATTATGGATATATGTATGTATTATTGGTTTTAAAAGTACTATAGGAATGTTTTTTGGCAATGGTATAAAGTTGATATGTTTTGAGAAATAATTTCTATATTTAATAAAGGACAATTTTTAGCATATCTTTGTGTTAAAATTGTCCTTACTATTTTATATTATTGAATGTTTGTTTTAGGGATTCTTATTATTTTCATAACTACTAACATTCTCAGCTTTATCTTCGTTTTTTATAATTATTAAATATTATTTCACTCTCAATTATTTAGTAATACTTTTTTAAATACTTTTATCTAATATAATATCTTTACTTGTTAATTTTTATTATCAAATTGCAATATCCTTATTTAATAAAACGAGTCATTACTCTTCCTCTCTTATCTTTCACTCCTCTGTCATATTAGTATAGCCTGTTCGTAAATTGATGTAATTGTTTTGCCTTATGCAAAGTCTTATATCAATCTCTTTATCTTCACATCATATAATCTTCTATTTTCTCTATTATTTCTTTGTCAGCAGGTAACCAATCAACACTATATAATTCATCCTTTGAAAGCCATTTAGAAGCCTCATGTTCTTTTAATACTAAATCACCTTCTAATATGTTACATATAAAACAGTCCATTGAAAGATGAAAATTAGGATAATCATATTCAACTGTATCAATTTTTTTATTAACATTAATTGTAGTATCTAATTCTTCCTTTATTTCTCGAATTAAAGCTTCTTCTGGTGTTTCACCTTTTTCAATTTTTCCGCCTGGAAATTCCCAACCATCTTTAAAATCTCCATAACCTCTTTGTGTAGCAAATATTTTATTATTGTCAATTATAATAGCTGCAACTACCTTTATATTCTTCATTTTTACCTCCATTAGCAATTTATTATATATTCATATATATCTTCTCTTACAGGTGTTTCCAAAATCCATTCTATTTCAACTGCTGTTTTATTTGTATTTGGCATAACGAATTCCTTAACATTACCTGTAGCATTCATTCTTCCTAAATAATAAAACTCTTTTGAAATTTTATCATCTTTATTTTTTCTTACAAAAAGTTCTACTTTTATTCCTCTTTCTTTTGCATTAATAAAATTCTGTACATCTTCCGATAGAATAGTTCTTCCACTTTTTGAAATAGCAATTAATCTATTACTATTTTCAAAATGATCTTCATATTTTATAGTATCATTTATCTCTTCATTTTTATCATAATTGATAAATACTGGAAATGTTTTTGTATCTTTATCATATTTGTATCCTCCAATGTTTAATGGTACTTCATTATTTTTCCAATTTAATAATCTGCATACATCTTCATATGTATATTTTTGATATATTACAAATTGTGTATCTTGATATTTTTCACTGTAATACTTATTGTATCTACTAATTCCAAATTCTATTAGTTCAATAAGTATATTTCTAAAATCATTATTTTGTAACATTCTTTTAAAATCATTTGAAATAGAATAATCATTTTCTTTTTCTTCTATAAAAACACATTCTTTGTATGTATTTTTACTAGATCCTGATGCAAAATTATTCGTTAGTACATTTATAATACTTTTTCTTTCATAATCATTAAGTCCTAAATTGTATTTTTCTTTTAAAATTTTTTTTAATTTATTAAATAGTTTATCATTTTCATTTAATGTAATTTTTAGAAGTTCAAGTTCATGAACTCTTTTTCCATTTGCTAGTTTCTTAGATATAAACTCAATTATTTTTTCTTCATTGTCTGATAATCGTATCTTATACTCTTTCTCATATTTAACTAAAAATTTATAGTACGAACCTAAACTTTTGTTATCAAATATTCTTAATACATCCATTTCTCCATATTTGTCAAAATCTAATAAAGATGGTATACATCCTAGCTTATTTTTTAAATTAGTATAGTTTTCTTTTATTAATTTTATATCTGTGAAATCTGCTGTATCTATTGCTTCAAAAATTCTTTTCTTTGCTATCTCATCAAAATGAATTGTTGATGAACCTGGTATTATTCTTTCTCCCTCTAAAACAAATCTACGTATGTTATCTTTGTTATAACTTCTGTCTCCTGATAGAGCAATTGGAATCATAAAATTATTTTTATAATTTCCTATAAAATCTAATATTACAACATATTCTTTGTCTGTTGCTTTTCTTAATCCCCTACCTAATTGTTGAATAAATACTATTGGAGATTCTGTTGGTCTTAGCATTATAACTTGATTTATTTCAGGAATGTCAACACCTTCATTAAAAATGTCTACTGTAAAAATATAATCAATTTTTTCATCAATATTTTTTGATGTCAATCTATTAATTGCCTCTTCTCTTTTTTCCTGTGAGTCTTCGCTCGTTAGTGCAATTGTAAAATATCCTTTTTCATTAAATTTTTCACTTAATACTTGTGCTTCTTTTTTTGAACTACAAAATACTAATCCATTTATTGTTGTTCCAGAATGTCCAAAAAATTCAATTTGTTTTATAATATAATTTACTCTTTCATCACATGTGAGTTTAGAAAAATCTCTTAAATTCGTGTTATCATCTATTACCTCATTTTCAAATACTATATCTGTAATTCCAAAGTAATGAAATGGACATAAGAAATTTTCTTCTAAAGCCTGCTCTAATCTTATTTCATAAGCTATATTATGATTAAATTCTTTATATACATCATATCCATCTGTTCTTTCAGGTGAAGCTGTCATTCCAAGCAAAAGTTTAGGTTTAAAATATTGTATAATTTTTTGATAACTATTTGCACCTATCCTATGAGCTTCATCTATAACGATGATATCAAATTCATCTTCTTTAAATCTCGTAAAATTTTCTTCCTTACTCATCATCTGCATAGTTGAAAATAAATAATCTGTTTCAAAATCCTTAGAATTTCCAGATAATAATCCAAATGTTTTCGTATTACCAAAGATCTTTTTGTAACTTTCTATTGCTTGTTTGGCAATTTGTTCTCTATGAACTAGAAATAGTGCTTTTCTTGGATTATTTTCTCTTAATGCAAAAGCTGATGCATATGTTTTTCCAGTTCCAGTCGCAGATATTAATAATGCTCTTTTTTCTCCTGCTTCAATTAATTTATTTAAATTCTTTATAAATCCTATTTGCATTGCATTTGGTTGTAACTTGTATTCTTCTAAAGAAGCTATTTTTTTTAAACTTGCTATCTTTCTTTGATTCTTTATTATTTTATAATTTATTTCATATGTTTCAATAAAATCTTCAAAATTTAAACTATATTTTGAATTCCATAAACTTTCAAATTCACTTAATATTTCTTTTACATATTCACCATACTCTGTAGATACAATTTTAGTATTCCACTCTCTATTTATTGATAATGCTTTTTGCGTCATATTGGAACTTCCTGTAATAATTCTATATATATCTTTATCTTTAAATATATATCCTTTAGTATGAAATCCTTCTCCTGATTCTTCAGTCATATACATTTTTAATTCAATGTTATTTAATTCGGCTAATTTTCTTAAAGCTTTAGGATCACTAAACTCTAAATAATCTGTTGTCAATATTCGCCCTTTTATTCCTCTTTCTTCTAGTATCTTTAATGTTTGCAATAAAGGTGCTATTCCTCCATCAGTTATAAATGCAACACTAATATCAAATTTATCACATTTTAATAGCTCATCTTCTATACTAGATATTACTTTTCGTCCTTCTTTATAATCATTAGAAATAAATTGTGGTTTAAAAGCTGTATTTGATTGATTATTATAATTTATGAATGCTGTTTCAATTCCTTCATATATTAATTCTTTTTCATCCATAATAATTCCCCCATTAATTATTACTATAATTTATTATATTTTGTACTTACAGATTTAGCTTTAGCAACTGGATATTTTTTTCTTGTTTTATCTAATTTCAGTTTTAACTCCTAATCTCATACTCCTTTAATACTTCACCATCAACATCTTTCAATACAATCTTATTATCAACAAGCACAATATAGCTATGAGCAGAATTACATTTTGGAAGAGAAATTGAACCAGGATTTGCAAAAACAAAACCCTCTTTCTCTTGAATAAAACCTTGATGAATATGTCCATAAATCATAACATCAAAATCATCATAAGGAATATTCTCAATATTATACTTATGACCATGAGTAAAATAAAACTTCTTTCCATTAATCTCCATCAAAATATGATCATTAAACTTAAAATCTGAAATCATTTCATCAACTTCTGCATCACAATTTCCTCTAACAACCAACAATTTATCTTTTAAAGAATTCAAAATTTCTGCCACTTTCATTGGCTTATATTCTTGACTCAACTCATTTCTAGGTCCATGATAATATAAATCACCTAATAATATTATTTTGTCAGGATTTTCTCTTTCATTAATCTCTTTTATTTTTTCTGCATAATATCCAGAACCATGTATATCTGATATAACAACTGCTTTCATATTCTCTACTTCCTTTCCAAAATAATATATCACATTTTTATAAATTAATCCATATTTCACTTGACTTTATTTCTATTAGCTTATAAAATATTTTCAAATAATTTAATATCATAATTAATAAAAAAATGGAGGTCACATATGGATAAATATACTGAAATCAGACCTATTGCATTAGGTCTGGCAATAAAAAATAATAAACTACTTGTAGAAGAAAAATTTGATAAAATAAAAAATCAAACTTTTTATAGATGTCTAGGTGGTGGTATTGAGTTTCTTGAAAAAAGTTCTGATGCTTTAAAGAGAGAGTTTAAAGAAGAAATTAATACAGATATTATTGTAAAAGATTTTCTTGGTATTTCTGAAAATATCTTTACTTTTAATGGTAAAAATGCTCATGAATTAATTTTATTTTATTCAATTGATATTGCAGATAGTGATTACAAAGATGAATATAATATTATAGATAGAGGTGGAGAATTTTCTGCAAAATGGATTGATATTGATGATTTTAAAAATAAATCAAAAATATTATATCCTGAAGAAGTCTTTAAATATCTTTAAAAAGATAAGACTTTATTATATATTAAAATAAGACGGTATAAATGAACTATTCATTTATATTCGTCTCATTTTTTATTTTAATCAATATAATTTTTCAAGACATCATAGACTTTTTGAGTTGGAAGTCCAACAATACTAGTATAATTTCCATCAATTTTGTCAACAAATACACAAAATTCATTTTGAATACCATATGCTCCTGCTTTATCCATTGCTTTTCCTGAATCAACCCATTTTTCTATTTCTTGTTCTGACATTTCTTTTAAGAATACTTTTACTTCATCAAATGTTTTATATTCTTTGTATACACCATCTTTTTCAATTAAAATGCTTAGTCCTGTGATTACACTATGTGTTCTATCTCCTTCTAAAAGTTCTTTTATCATTTGAATTGCATTTTCTCTACTTTTTGGTTTTCCATATATCTTACCTTTTTTGGTTACAATTGTGTCTGAACCTATTACTATTCTGTCTCCTGATGTTTTTTCGAAAACATCTTTTGCTTTTATATATGCTAGTCTTTCAGTTTGTTGTTCTGGAGTTAGTCCTTCTTTTAAACTTTCATCTACACCACTTACTATGATTTCGAATTTTGGTGTTATTAAACTTAATAGTTCTTTTCTTCTTGGAGAACCTGAGGCTAATATTGTTTTCATTGTTTATATCCTTTTCTTACTTTTTTTGTTTCAATTATAGCATATTCATTAGTTTATAGCAACTCCATTTACATATAATTTATATCCATTAAAATCAATATTACTATATGTTGTGTCATCATCTTCTAATGATGTAATGTAAGAATCTCCTGTTAATTTTATTTTTGATGTTGCGTTTCCATTTGATGTTGTTGATGAATATTCTTCACTTTCTTTAGCAAGCTTTATTGTAAATCCACTTGCAATACATACTATAATTATAATTGTTATCATAATTATATTTTTTACTTTTCTACTCATATTTTTATCCTCCTAATATTATTTGCAAGTCTTATTTCTTACTTTCTAAATGTATTTTAGTTTTAAAAGATTAAATAAATATTAAATATAAAAATTTTTTTATAAAATTATTTTCATTTTTTGTCATTGTGTTATAATAAATTTGTCTAAAGGAGTGATATAAATGATTCGTTTATTTTTTATAAAAAATAAATTTAAAAGTCAAAAATTAGTTAATAATGATAAGAAAATCCTTGAAAAATATACAAATATAGCTCAAAAGTCAAAAGATGAAATACTTAATGAATTTAATTCAAATATTGAAAAAGGTCTATCTTCAAAAATAATTGAAGAAAAACATAAAGATGATGAAAAAAATATTGTAGTAAAAGAGGAAAAACATTCATGGTTTTACTTTTTTATAAATTCATTTAAAGATAAATTTATTTTTATTCTTATAGTTTTAGCAATTATAAATAAATTTGTTGGTGATGATACTCTTGGAACTATAATTATTTTAGCTATTGGTTTTGCAAGTGCTTTGATAAGATTTTTTCAAGACTATTCTACTTATAAGTTTAATCAGTCTTTAAAGAGTAAACTTTTTTCTACTGCAACTGTTATAAGAAATGGCAAAGAAAAAAATATAAAAACAGAAGATATTGTATTAGGTGATATTGTTCATTTAAATGCTGGCTCAATAATTCCTGCAGATGTTATGATTTTAGAGAGTAAGGATTTATTTTTAAATCAATCTGTTTTTACTGGTGAGAGTGCTCCTATTGAGAAAAAGGATTCTTACATACCATCAAATGAAATTTTTTCACTATCTAATATTTGCTTGATGGGGACAAGTGTTATAAGTGGTAAAGCTACTGGTATTGTTATCAGCACAGGATTTTCAACATATTTAGGAAATATGGGTAAACAAATTGATAATAAAAAAGAAATTACAAATTTTGAAAAAGGTATGAATAATATAACCAAACTTCTTATTAAATATATGCTTGTTGTTTCTATTGCAGTATTTATTATATATGCACTTATTCGTAAAGATGTATTAGAGGCAATTCTATTTGCATTATCTGTTGCTGTTGGAATCACTCCAACAATGCTTCCTATGATTGTTAATGTTAATTTAACTAAAGGTACTAAAACATTGGCTAAAAAGAAAACTCTTGTAAAAAACATACAATCAATCCAAAATTTAGGTGCAATTGATGTATTGTGTACAGATAAAACAGGAACTTTAACATTAGACAAGATTGTCTTACAAAAATATATTAATGTTGAAGGTAAAGAAGATTTATCAATTCTTGAATATGCTTATTTAAATAGTTATTATGGGACCGGAATGAAAAACTTAGTTGATAAAGCTGTTATTACATATGGAAATGAGCATAATATTAAAGAAAAAATTGTTGATTATGAAAAAGTTGATGAAATTCCATTTGATTATACAAGAAAAATAATGAGTGTTGTTGTAAAACATGATGATCATTATAGAATTATTACAAAAGGTGCTTTGGAAGAAATATTAAAAAGATGTACTACTGTAAAAATAAATGGTGAACACAAAGATTTAACTCAAAATATGATTGCAAATATAAATAGTAATGCAAAAGATTTAGCTTTACAGGGAATGCAAGTTATTGCATTAGCTTCAAAAAGAGAATATTCTGGTAAAGATATATTTAATTCTTTTGATGAATCTGAAATGGTATTTATCGGGTTTGTTGCATTTCTTGATCCACCAAAAAAAGATGTAAAAACTACAATTAAAAATTTAAAGGAATATGGTGTTACAACAAAAATATTAACTGGTGATAATCAATATGCTACTGAAAATGTTTCAAGATTAGTTGGAATTCCAAATGATAAAATTTTAACTGGTTCTGATATTGATAAAATGTCTGATGATGAACTTTCAAAACAGGTTGAAGAGGTTGATATATTTGCAAGAATGAATCCTTTACAAAAAGAGAGAATTATTACTATATTAAAGAGAAATGGACATGTTGTTGGATATATGGGAGATGGTGTAAATGATGCTCCATCACTTCATAATGCTGATGTTGGAATTTGTGTAAATACTGCAACAGATATAGCTAAAGAGGCTAGTGATATAATTTTGTTAGAGAAAAACTTAAAGGTTGTTTTTAATGGTGTTGTTGAAGGTAGAAAAGTATATGGAAATATTATAAAATATATGAAGATGGCTCTAAGCTCAGATTTTGGTGATGTATTTAGTATTTTTATTGCAAGTATATTTTTACCATTTTTACCATTACTACCTATTCAAATGCTTTTACAAGATTTTTTATATGATTTTTCTCAAATAGCTATTCCTTATGATAATGTTGATAAAGAATTTTTATTAAAGCCTAGAAAATGGAATACAAAAGGATTAGGAACTTTTATGAATGTTATGGGACCTATTAGTTCAATTATTGATGTTTTAGCATTCTTGGCATTCTGGTTTATTTTAGGATATAACAATATTGCTAGTGAATCATATTTTCAAACAGCTTGGTTTGTTGAATGTTTAATTAGTGAAACTTTAATAATCCATTTTGTGCGTACATCAAAAATTCCTTTTGTACAATCAAGAGCAAATCCTATCTTAACTGCTCTTACTATGGTTACAATAATTGGCACTATAATTACTCCAATTTTATTCCATAATATTTCATCATTCCATTTTGAAATATTACCACCTTTGTATTACTTAATTGTTATTGGATTGACTGCTTTGTATGTTGTTCTTGTTCAAATTGTTAAAAAGATTTATATTAAGAAAGTTGGAGAATGGTTATAAACCATTCTCTTTTATATGTTATAAAAATATTATATAAATGCTTTACTCATTAATCTCTTTTACAAATTTTTTCAAATCAAATATTCTATCTTATTCACAAAATTTTTTCAAACCTAATCTTCCATAACTCTTGATTTTTAGAAATTTTGAAGATATAATCTGTAAAGATAAATTTTAAAGGATACTATATTGAAACAATTACAAATTTCGACAATATTTATACCTACAAGGAAGGAATGAAATTAACTATGGATAAAATTATAAATAAAATAGCAGAAGAATTAAATGTAAAAAATACACAAGTGGAAAATGCTGTAAAATTAATTGATGAAGGAAATACAATTCCATTTATCGCACGTTACAGAAAAGAAGCTACAGGTGGATTAAGTGATGAAATTTTAAGAGATTTAGGAGAAAGACTTACATATCTTAGAAACTTAGAAACAAGAAAAGGTGAAATTATAAAATCAATTGATGAACAAGGAAAATTGACTGATGAGTTAACTATTGCAATTGCATCAGCTGAAACACTTGCAGAAGTTGAAGATTTATACAGACCATTTAAACAAAAGAAAAAGACAAGAGCTACTGTTGCAAAAGCTAAAGGATTAGAACCATTAGCAGATATTATTATTGCACAAGAAGAGAAAAAAGATATTAATGAAATTGCTCAAGAATTTGTAAATATTGATAATTTATCTGATGAAGATAAAAATAATAAAGATAAAGTTGTTGCAACAGCTGAAGATGCAATTCAAGGTGCTTTAGATATTATCGCTGAAAATATTTCTGATAACGCAAAATATAGAAAATATATCAAAAAAATATGTTATCGTGAAGGTACTATTGTAACAAAATCTGCAAAACCTGATGAAAAATCTAATTATGAAATGTATTACGAATTTGCCGAATTAGTACATAAACTTCCAAGTCATAGAATTTTAGCTATTAATAGAGGTGAAGCTGAAGATTTCCTAAAAGTATCTATTGAAAAACCTACAGATAAAATTTTATATTATATTCAAAAAGATATAATAAAAGGAAAAACTCAATTTACAGAAATGCTTACAAATACAATTGAAGATGCTTTTACAAGATTAATTGAACCATCTATTGATAGAGAAATTCGTTCAGATTTAACTGAAAAAGCTGAAGAAAAAGCAATTAAAGTATTTGGTCAAAATGCTAAACAATTATTATTAGGTGCTCCTATAAAAGGTAAAACTGTTATGGGATTTGACCCTGCTTATAGAACTGGTTGTAAAATAGCTGTAATTGATGAAACAGGAAAAGTTTTAGATATAGCTACAGTATATCCTACAGCACCACAAAATGATGTTGAAGGTGCAAAGAAAACTTTATTAGATTTAATAAATAAAGACCATGTTGATATGATTGCAATTGGAAATGGTACTGCATCTCGTGAATCTGAAATGTTTGTTTCAGATATGATTAAAGAAGTAAAACATGATATTTGTTATGTAATTGTCAGTGAAGCTGGTGCATCTGTATATTCTGCCTCAAAACTTGCAACAGAAGAATATCCTGATATAAATGTATCAATAAGAGGTGCTATTTCAATAGCTCGTAGATTACAAGATCCTCTTGCTGAATTAGTAAAAATTGACCCAAAAGCAATTGGTGTTGGTCAATATCAACATGATGTAAATCAAAAGAAATTATCAGAAAGCTTAACAGGTGTTGTAGAAGATAGTGTAAACAAAGTTGGTGTTGATGTAAATACTGCAACTCCTTCTCTACTTTCATATGTTTCTGGTATTAATAATACAATTGCAAAAAATATTGTAAAATATAGAGATGAAAATGGTAAATTAAAAGAAAGAAAAGAATTATTAAAAGTTCCAAAGCTTGGAAAAGTTGCTTATGAACAATGTGCCGGATTTATTAGAATTCCTGATGGAAAAAATCCATTAGAAAATACAGCTGTTCACCCAGAAAGTTATGAACAAACTGAAAAATTATTAGAGTTATTAGGATTTAAAATTGAAGATTTAAAAAATAAAGAAAATTTGAATTCTTTAAGAGAAAAATTAAAATCAGTAAATATTGAGGAAACTGCAAAAACACTTGATATTGGTGAAATGACATTAGCCGATATAATATCAGAATTATCAAAGCCTGGTCGTGACCCAAGAGAGGATATGCCAAAACCTGTTCTTCGTAGTGATGTTTTAAAATTTGAAGATTTAACTGAAGGAATGGTACTTACAGGTACTGTTCGTAATGTTATCGATTTTGGTGCATTTGTTGACATTGGTGTAAAATATGATGGACTTGTTCATATTTCTGAAATGAGTGATTCATATGTTAAATCACCTTCTGAAATTGTTTCTGTTGGAGATATTGTAAAAGTTAAAGTTATAAAAATTGATCAAGAACGTAAAAAAGTTGGTCTTTCTATGAAAATATCATAGTTTGCTCACAAAATGTAAAGTAAAAAAACAGGGCTTAGAAAAATCTAAATCCTGTTTTTATTTTATTCACTAACATATTTATTTTGTATTTCTTGTATTTTTTCATAATTATTATTCAAAATCTCAAGAAAGGCTTCTGCTACTTGAGGATCAAATTGTGTCCCTTCACATCTTTTTATTTCATCTTTTACATGTTCAATATCAATTGGACCTCTATAACTTCTTCTACTTGTCATAGCATCAAATGTATCTGCAACAGCTGCAATTCTTGCTAAATATGGTATTTCTTCACCTTTTAACATTCCAGGATATCCTGTTCCATCATATTTTTCATGATGATGTTTTACTATTGGAATAATATCTTTAAAAATATCTGCAGAACCTAATATATGTGCCCCTATTGCTGGATGATTTTTTATTTGTGAATATTCATCATCTGAAAGTTTACTTGGCTTTAATAATATACTATCAGGAATTCCGATTTTTCCAATATCATGGAATAATCCACCTATTCTTAAAGTTTTTATTTGATCTTCTGTTAATCCTAATTTTTGACCAATTAGAACTGAATATTCTGAAACTCTATCTGAATGACCTCTTGTATATGTATCTTTTGCTTCTACAGCAAATCTTAAAGTTTCAACCATTTCTAAATAAGCTTTTTCAAGTTTATCATTTGATTCTGAAAGTTCATCATTTATTCTTTTTATTTCTTCCATTTGTTTAACAGATTTTATACCAGATTCAACTAATAATTGTAATTGATCAAATTTATCACTTTTTTCACAATAACCTTGAATATCTAGTCTTTTAATTGTTTCTAATGGTGGAGCCATGTCTTTGTGTCCTGTTAATAATAATATGTATAATTCTTTATTAAATTTTCTTATTTCTTCTACAACTTCATCTCCATGTAAAGGTGTCATCATAAAATCTAGTAACATTAAATCAAAATGTTCCTTTTTTACTAATTCAATTGCCTCTACTGGGTCTTGTGCACCATAAAATTCATATTCAGAATTATCAAAAAGCACTGTTAAAGAATCAAGTATTCCTTCTTCATCATCTACTCCGATTATTCTATATCTTCTTTCACCACTCATTTGATTTTGTAATGCTTTTCTCATTTGCCCTATTCTCCTTTTTGTATAAAATTTTATCACTCATCCTGAGATATATAGTCTTTTTAACTATACATTATATTATTTATTTATAGGAATCAAAATATTAAATGTTGTTCCTTTTCCATCTTCTGTTTGATATGTAATGTCTCCTCCAAAATGTGCTTTTATGTTTGAATATGACATATATAATCCAAGTCCTGTACCGTTTTTTCCTTTTGTTGTAACCATTTCTTTGAATAATCTATCTTGTACTTCTTTTGGAAGTCCTCCTGCAAAATCTGTTACTGAAAATATGACATTTCCAGAATCTTTACCAATTTCTAATTGAATATTTTGATCATGTTTTCCATCATAGGCTTGTATTGCATTTGAAATCATGTTATTAACAACTTGTACAAGAACATTTACATTTCCATGAATTATTTGATTTTCATCTATTTTCATCAATACATTTAAATAAATATATGCATTCTTTAATTCATGTTTCATTAATATATTTACTCTTTTTATTAATTCCATTACAGTAAATTCTTCTGTATCATTTTCTGATAAAGATGCTACAGCTTGACCTTTTACTGTTGTAATAATATCTGACATATATTCAAGATGTGCTCTTATTTTTGGTATCCATTCTTCCATATCTCTTGCAATATCATGATGGTCTTGTGAATTTACAAGTGGGTCATCTATTGATTCATCATATTCTTTTATTAAATTTTCTAATCCTTGTGTTGCACCAGCTATAGACATAATAGGTGTTTTTAAGTTATGTGCTATTCCTCCTATTAATTGTCCTAGCCCTGCTAAACGTTCTCTTTCCATTAAGATATCTTGATTATTTTTTATTGTCTCCATATCTTCTTTATGTTGTGTTATATCTTTTAATAAAAATAATGTTCCTAATGAATTATTGTCTGAATTTATAGGTGTTATTTCTATTTTAAAATATTTTCTTATTTTTACAAATTGCTGTTCAAATGATACTGTTGTTTCTGTATCATTAGCTCTTTTTATCGATTGATTAATTTTAGAAATTGCTTGGCTTGATATATCTTTTTGTTGTAAAAATTTTATAAAATTTTTACTTCTTATATCTTCTGGACTTAGTTTAAATATATCTAAAAATGTTTTATTAAAATCTGTAATTGCATTATTTTCATCCAAAACTACATATCCATCAGATATTCTATCAACTATTTTTTGCAAAGCTATTGGCGTAATCTTTAAAAAGTTAAATTTCATTATGGCAAATGTATAGAAAATTACAGCTATTGAAAAACTTATTGGAGTTAAACAAACATTCATATTATATATCTTTAATGTTCCTAATACATTAACAACTATTGGAAACATTGTTCCTATAATTATTAACATTGTTTGTTTTGAAAAGGCTCCAGAATTTTTTAATGTTCCATATATCATTATTCCTATACTAACAAATAATAATCCATATGTATATATTGTATGAATATAAAAATATGGTCCATATACCATTTCATTTAAATTTGTTGAATATACCTTATAAAATAAATTATGATATTTATTAGTATATAATACCGTTAATGTAAGTAACGGTATTATAAATAATAATAAATATTTTTTCTTAAACCTAATTTTTGTGTTTTTAAATATTATTGCTACCAAAAACAATGCAACCGGTAAAAAACATGTTCCTATATATATAAAGTTTTCAAAAATAATTGGTTCAACATTTCCAAATGTTGTGAAAACTAATTGCAAGATTACACCTATACTTATTATTAAAACTGTTCCTAAAACAGATGCAAATGCATGTTGTAATTGAGATAATGGTTTCCTTTTTATAATAGTATACATTAATACTAATATAGAAAGTGTAGATATAATAAGTAATATAAATTCTGTATTAATTAATTTCATTTGTTTTTTCTCCTTTAGTATTCTATAAATCCTATTCCTTTAAAGTAATTCATATATTTTAATATGTATTCTCTATCTATATTTTTCCAAGAAAAACCTATTTTTTCTAAATATTTTTCTGAAAAATCATATGAGACTCTTATGTTTGATGTATATATTAATCTCTTTTTTGAATCTATGTCATGTATTATACCAGATAAAATTTCTTTTTTAAAGTTATCATTTAAAATTTCTTTTAATTTTCTTGACATTGTTTCATCATCTACAGCTTCAATATTTATTCCCAATTCTTTCATTGTATTTACCAATAATTTTATTGGTAACAATTTAGAATTATAAATATGTAGAACATTACAATTACTATCATATTCTAATATTTTTATAACTGCTTCTGCACATAAATCAACTGGTCCAAGTTCAATAGCATGATCTAACAAATATTTGGGAAACATTCCAAGTTCAATAAAAGATTTTAGTCTTTTTGCAAAAGCATTTTCTTCAACATTTTGTTGGAAAACGCCATCACTATATCTATTAGTAATATTTCCCATCCTTAATATTTGTGCATTTAATCCACTTTTTATAGCTTTTAATACTATTTTTTCCGCTTCAAACTTAGTTATAGTATATATTCCTGATATATTTTGTCCTATATATAAATCACTTTCTTTAAAGATTTTCTTACTATTTATATTTTCTGTTGTTTCTTCTACTGTTTCTTCTTTTTCTCCATTTCCTGATACACTAATAGTTGAAATATGTATTAATCTTTTATTTTCTTTTTTACAAAATTCAACTACATTTTCTGTTCCTTTTACATTTATATCATTAAATAATTTTGAAATTCCAAAATGTTTTACTAGTGCCCCTGCATTTATTACTGTTGTTATATTATTTTTTAGCATTTTATAATCTTTTAAATTAATTGCTAAATTTTCTTCAACTATATCCCCTTCGACAACTTGAATTCTATCTTTATTTTTTTCATAATAATCATTTCCAAAATAAAATGCAATTTTTTGTTGAAGTCTAATTAATGGTTCTTCATTATTTTTTCTCCTTACTAAACAATAGATTTTTCCATTTTCATATTTCAAATATTCATATAATATATGTATTCCTAAATATCCAGTTCCTCCGATAAGTAATACATCTTTTACATTATATTTTTGAATCTTTTTTAAATTTTCTAAATTATTTCTTTTTAATATTTTATTTATTTCTGAATAATCATATTTTTGGATATTATTATTCTTATTATATCTCTTTTTTGATGCTAATTCTTTAATTGTAGGATATTTGAATATATCTGCATACTCAAAATTGAAGTTATATTTTAGTGCTTCTATTTGCATTTTTATTGCAGAAATTGAATCTCCTCCTATATCAAAGAAATTATCATTTAAATTGATTTTATCTAAATGTAGTATATTTTTCCAGATTTGTAGTAATTTCAATTCATCATTATCATATTTATCTGGTTCTTCTTCTTTAAAATTCTCTTCCTCAATATTAGGCATAGGTAATGCTTTTCTATCTATTTTTCTATTAATTGTATATGGCATTTTTTCAAGATGTACTATATAACTTGGAACCATATATTGTGGTAAATATTTTTTTAAGTAACTTTTTATTTCTAATTCACTAATATTACTTGTACCATCTGTAACATAATATCCACATAATGAGTCTTTATCATTTATCGTTATTTTATTAACTATTGCTGCAGATACACCAGGATATTGTTCCATTTTATTTTCAATTTCTCCAAGTTCTATTCTTAATCCTCTTAATTTTATTTGATGATCAATTCTTCCCAAACATTGAATCTTTCCTTCAAATGTCCATCTTCCTATATCACCAGATTTATACATTCTTCCTTTTCCAAATTTATTTTGAAGAAATTTTTGATTTGTAAGTTCTTCTTTTCCTAAATATCCAACTCCAACCTGTATTCCAGATATATATATTTCACCAACTACACCAATTGGAACTCTATTCAAATTTTTATCTAATATATGTATTTGTGTATTCATTATTGGTGGACCTGTTGTAATTTCTGGTTCTCCATTCAAATTTTGTACATTTGATAATACTGTTATTTCACTTGGTCCATATATATTAAATACTGTTATATCATCTGCTAAAGCTTTCAAATCTTTTACAAATTTTTCAGGCAATGGCTCTCCACCAAATACCATATTTTTTACTAATCTTAATGGTGAATTTTCACTTCTATTATCATATACTATTTTCATTAAACTTGGTGTAACTGTCATTACATCTGTATTATACTTTTCCATTAATTTTTCTAATAATTTTGGATTTCTATGTTCAGCATTATTTGCCATTACAATTCTTTGACCATGTGTTAATGAAACTATTATTTCATAAACAAATATATCAAAAGGTGTTGAAGTTACTGATAGCAATGTATGTACTTTTCCGTCATGTAAATAATCTAATGCTTTTGTCATTGCTTTTGCCATATTAGTTAAACCCACTTGATTTAACATTACTCCTTTGGGAACTCCTGTTGAACCTGATGTGTATATGATATATGATAAATCTTCCATTTTAATATTAACTTTAGGTCTATCTTTATTTTCTTGATAAATATTATTGTCTAAATCAATTTCAATACAATTTGGTATTTCTTTTACTCTATCTTTTAATTCTTTTTGCGTTAATACATATTGTGACCTACTACTCTCTATATAATATTTTGTCCTATCTACAGGATATGTAGGATCAACATTTAAGAATGCACCACCAGCTTTCAGTACTGCATACATTGCTACAATAGTTTCCAATGACCTATTTGTCATAATACATACTATGTCATTACTCTTTACACCAATTTTAATTAAATAATTTGCTAAAGAATTTGCCTTATCATCAAGTTGTTTATATGTTAAAACTTTATCTTCACATATAACAGCAATATTATTTGGATTTTCATCAACTTGTTTTTCAATAAGATATGCTGTTGTATCATTATTTATTTCTCCATCTGTTGCGTTAAATTTTTCAAGAAGTTTATTTTCTTTTGGAGTTATTATATCTATATCCTTTATTTTTGCGTCAACATTTTCTATAATATCTGTTAACATATATAAATAATGTTCAAATAAATTTTCAATTGTCTCTTTTTTAAATAATTTTGTACAATATTCAACATTTATTGTATGCATTTTAGGTTTTACTTCTATTGATAAATTAAATTTTGAAATATTATTATCTAATTCTAAAACATTTACACTTTTTCCACTTAATTGTACTGTATTTTCTTCTTTGTTTTGATATGTAAACATTACATCAAACATAGGATTTCTTGAATTATCAACTTTTATATTTAATTTTTTTATTAACATATCAAATGGATATGGTTGATTCGATATATCACTTAATATTTGTTCTTTCATCTTTTCAAAAAATTCATTAATTGTTTCATCTTCATTTAATTTACTTCTTATTACAATATTATTTACTAATACTCCCATCATTCTTTTAGTTTCTTTTTGGTTTCTATTAGCAACTGGACTACCTAAAATAATCTCATCTTGTCCAGTATATCTATGCAATAATATTAAAAATGTTGAAACAAATAGCATATATGAAGACATTCCTATTTTCTTTGCATATTTTTCTATTTTTCTAAATATTTTCTCATCAATAACATTTGTTATAGTGTTTCCTTCATAGCTTCTAATTGCTGACACTTTATAATCATAAGGTAAATTTAATGGTGGGAATTCACAATCTTCAAATTTATTTACCCAATATCTTTCATGTTCTAAAATTTCATTACTTTTATTATAATTATTTTCCCACATAGTATAATCTCTATATTGTATTGGCAAACGTTTTAAATCAGCACCATTATATAATCTATTAAATTCTATTATTAAATTGTTTAACGACATTCCATCCATTATAATATGATGTGAATCAACTAATAACATTGTTTTTTTATTATCAATATAATGTACTTCTACTCTTATCAAAACTTCATTTTCTAATTTAAATGGCTTTGAAAAGTTTTTTATAATTGAATCAATTTCTTTTTCTTGGTTAAAATATACTGGTATATTAAAGTTTATTTCTTTACATACTTTTTGAACAATTTCATCATTTTGTTGAATTAATATTGTTCTTAATATTTCATGTCTTTTAATTATTTTGTAAAATACTTCTTTTATTTTTTCAATATCTAAAACTTCATCAACAGTAATTCCACCAGGCATATTATAAACAATATTATCTTCACCAATCATTTTACAATTATAATATATTCTCTTTTGAGCAGATGATAATGGATAATAATCTTGTTCTTTGATTCTTTCTATCTTTATTTTTGATATATCTTTTGTTTGATTTTCTGCTATATAGTCTGACATATCTTTTATTGTATAATTTGACAATATATCTTTTATATTTAATTGTACATTAAATTTTGATAAAACCTTTGTTGTTAATGTAATTGCTGTTAAAGAATCTCCTCCAAGTTCTAACAAAGTATTATTAATTCCAACTTTATCAACTTGTAACATTTTTTCTATTATTTTTATTAATTCTTTATCAATTTCATTTCTAGGTTTTACAATTTCAAGTTCATTCTCATCAATAACAGGATCTGGCAAAGCTTTTCTATCAACTTTTCCATTTGGTGTATGTGGTAATTGTTCCATTTTTACAAAATATTGTGGAACCATATATTCTGGCAATTTTGAATATAAAACTGTTTTCAAAACTGATTTAGATACATGACCTCTTTCCACATAATATGCACATAATGCGTCTTTTCCTTTTACAACTTTTTTTACAACAACACAATCATGAATATTATAAACAGATTGCATTCTTTTCTCAATTTCTTGTAGTTCTATTCTTAATCCTCTTATTTTTACTTGATTGTCGATTCTTCCATAACAAGTAATTTCCCCTTTATCATCAAAAGCACCTAAATCTCCTACTTTATACATAACTTTTCCATCTATAAATGGATTTATTATAAAGCTCTCATTTGTTTGTTGCTCTTTATTCATATATCCTTTTCCCACACCATCTCCTGAAATATATAATTCTCCTATTGTACCTTGTGGCATCACTTTTTTATTTTTATTTAAGATATATATTTGTGTATTATTAATAGGTCTTCCTATTGTAATTTCTTCCTGATTTGTTGCATTTCCTATTGTTGAAAATATTGTTGTTTCAGATGGTCCATATCCATTGTAAATTGTTACATTTGGAATTATTTGTTTAATTCTATCTACCAATGTTTTTGTTAAAGGCTCACCTGCTAACATTATATATTTCAAACTTTTTAAACTATTTTCATCATTCAAATTTTCCAAATGAAATTTCATTACAGATGGTGTTGTTTGCATTATTTCAACATTGCTGTCTTTTACAATTCTTTCTATTTTTGATGTCATTTTTTGACCATTTTCACTCGTTAAATATACTGTTAATCCTCTTGTTAATGACATTAATGTTTCAAATCCAAATATATCAAATGAAACTGTTGTAATTGAAAGGATTTTATGATTTTTTCCATCTTTTAAATATTCAATTATATTTTTCATTGAATTGTAAAAATTGCTTAAATTTTTTTGTTTCAACATTACCCCTTTTGGAGTACCTGTTGAACCTGATGTATATATTAAATATGATAAATCTTCTGGTTTAGAAATATTTTCTAAATTTTCTTTATGATTTTCATATATTCTCTCATCTTTTACATTAATAAGTTTTTTATCTGCTAAATTTCTTCTATTTTGACTTGTTAATATTATTGTTGCTTCACTATCTTCAAGCATATATTCTATTCTATCTTTTGGATAATCTGGTGCAATTGGAATATAACATCCTCCTGATTTTAATACTGCTAGCATTGATATTAACATTTCAAATGAACGTTCTAATAATATACCTACAACAGTATTATTAGTTACTTCATTTTCTCTTAATTTATATGCTAAACTATTTGCTCTCTCATTTAATTCTCTATATGTCATTTCTTTATCTTCAAAAACAATTGCTATATCATCTGGTGTTTTTTCTACTTGTTTTTCAAAATATTTTATAAAAGGTATGTTTTTATCATATTTTAATTCTGTTTTATTAAATTCTACAAGTAATTTTTCCTTTTCTTCAGGTGTAACAATATCAATTTCACTAAGTTTTATCTCTTCTTTTGATACTACTTGTTTTATAATATTTAATATTCTTCTATGTATATTTTTAATATCTTCTACTTTATAAATACTTGTCTTATAATCATATGCTATATTCAAATTTCCAGTATCATTTAAGTCATAAATTTGAATATCTATATTATCTGCACAATAACCATTAAATGTCCATTCTGTTTCATATTCAATATTTCCTTCATTTTGCTTTGCATTTGTTATTTGATATGATAATAAAATATTATATAAATTTGGAATACTTTTATTTTCTTTTCTCAATTCTTCTAACAAACATTGATATGAATATTTTTGATGTTTTAACATATCCATAGAGTCTCTTGCTATGTTTTTTATGAATTGTTTAAATTCTATATCTTCATTAATATTAATTCTAAATGGAGCCATATTTATAAACATACCAGCTGCATTTTTTTCTTTATAATTTGTTCTGTTTAAAATAGGTGTACCTATAGTAAATTCATCTAAATTTGATACTTCTCCTATATATATTGCATAAATAGCCATAAAAAAATTATATAATGATATTTTATTTTCTTTACAATATTTTTTTATCTTTTCTACATTCTCTTTTGATATTTCATATTTTTTTCTTTCACCTGCTGGATTTGTTTCGTCAATGTCTCCTTTTATGCTTCCTGGTATTGTTGCAACTTCTGGAATAGTTTTAAATCTTTCTATCCAGTATTGCTTATCTTTATTATATTTTTCACTTTCTTGGTATTGTTGTTCTGATTTAATATAGTCTATATATGAATATATAGCCTTTGTTTCTACTTCTTTATTTTGAATTAATTCTGAATATGTTTTTATGATGTCATTACAAATAAGCGCTAATGTCCACGCGTCTGAAATTAGATGGTGTATATTGAGCATAAATGCCCCTTTTCCATCTATAAATTTAAAGATATAAAATTTAAATAATTTTGAATTTTCTAATGTAAATTTTGTTTTTACAATTTTGTTTCTTTCTGTTTCTAACTGATTTTTGCCCGCAATATTAATAGTGTCTATCTGAATTTCTTTTTTTTCAGATAACACTTGTTCAACATTTCCTTTATTTAACTTAAAATCTAGCCAAAAATTATCATGCTTTTTGCACACAATTTGTATGGACTCTTTCAATTTTTCAAAGTCCACTTTCTCTTGTATAACTGCTGTACCACAAATATTGTTTATGCTACTTCCTTTGTAATATTGTTCAGTTACCCAAATTGATTTTTGGGCATTTGTTAAATTCCCCATTCTCTTAACATCCTTTTATATTTACATTTAGTATTACACTATTTTATTGTAGCATTTTTTTACTCTTTTGGCAATTTTTTTCTAAAAATTTATCAAATTTTTCTTTTTTATTTTTTTTACATTTTTTTTATCTTTTTTTACTTTTATGTTTTTTAATTTTTTATATGATATAGTGTGTTCAAACAGATGTATTTTTAATTATTAATTTATAATTATTTAGAAAAAACTATTTAAGAAGGCATCACTTTTATCTTTATGGAGGCATACTTATGAAGAAAAATCATGCAAAATTCCGGTATTTCAAAGTAGTCTTAGCTTTATTGTTATTGCTTTCTACATTTCCTTTCTTAATTGGAAATGCTGCATATAATAATTGCTGTGGACTCGCCAAAGCAGTATTTGATAACCTTCCCGTATACGATTCTAGTATTCAATCTGAAGGAAACATTAAAGATTACATTTTCCCAAACGAAACTTTTACGATTTTGTGTAAAGACGGAAATTCCTATTTCATTTCATACAGCACCGCAAATGGACCCACGTTAGGATATGTCTTTACCGGCTTTATGTTCGACACATATTCTACTTGCATGGGAATTGTTACAAGTTATTCCTCTGTTTATTATGGACCTGACACAACCACTTATGAAAGAAGTGGTTCTGTAAATTCCGGAGAATATGTAGCAATTCTTGCTTCCGAAAGCAATTGGTATTTTATTGAATATGACACTTCTAATGGAAGAAAACGTGCGTATGTTCCCGCCCAAAATGTTTCTATTCAATATGCAGAAGATTCTAATATTCCTCTTTTTGGTAACGTTTGTGGCGAATTGACAATTTCTTCTAAAATTAATGTTCGACAAGGTCCCAGTACACTGTATAGTGTTTATGGTTCTGTCTCAAATCAAAAAGCAGATTTGTTGAAAGTCGAAGATGATTTTTATTACATCAGATATTCGCTCAATTCCGGAAAACTTAAAACAGGATATATCGCTATCTCTGACTATAATGCTCAATAGTTTATTTTCTTGAGTAACTGCCTTCTTAAATAGTTTATGTAAGCACTAATTATATTAGTGCTTACATTTTATAAAAGGAGAAAACATGAAACATAAAAATATAAAATTAATTATTACACTATTAATTTTTATCATAACAATATCAATAATATTCAACACTAATAAAAAAAGTTCTAAAATTACAGATTCATCAACTAAATTTGAAAAAATTCCAATTGCAAACAAAACTGTAACTGTGCAATGGAATGAAAACTCTCCAAAAGTCACAATACAAAATAATTATATTGCAAATTTCATATTAGATGTTGATAATAACTGTTATAATATAAATCTTACAGTAAACGTTATAAATGATTCAAACGACACTTGGAATGAAATATATTTCAGAGATTATCCAAGTGCATTTTCTGATAAAAAAAATGGAAAAGTAAGTGAAATTACTAATTTACACGATACACAAACTAATACATCTCTAGAATTAATAAAAAATGAAGATCCTACTGTATTTTCAGTAAAACTAGCATCACCTTTACTCCCAAATGAATTAACATCAATTTCATTTGATTATAAAGCTTATGTTCCTAATCTTAATGCCAGATATGGATATCAAACAATTAATAACAACAGTAAAGATTTTTATTTAGCAAATTGTATTCCTATATTATGTCCATATGAGAATGGAAAATTTCAATATTATCCATATTTTGCAGTTGGAGAATGTTTCTATTCTAAAATGGCTAATTATGATGTTACTGTAACTATTCCAAAATCTTATACTTTAATTGCAACTGGAGATAATACTGAAATTACAAATATAAATGATAATCTCATCAAATATAAATATACAGCTAATGTTGTAAGAGATTTTGTAATTGTTGCTGGAGAAAATTATGAAATCTTTTCAAAAGATGTAGACAATATAAAAATTAACTGTTACTTTCACAAAGGAGAAATCGAAAAAGCAAATGAAGCCCTAAATTTAGCAACAGAAACATTTACAAAAATGAACTCTCGTCTTGGCAAATATCCATATAAACAATTCAGTATTGTAGAATGTGAAATGGAAATGTTAGGAATGGAATATCCTCAAGTAATTTTAATATCTACTAGTGCAGAAGGTGTTGGCTCATCAATTCATGAAATAATTCATCAATGGTTTTATAACATTATTGGAAATAATCAATATACAAGTGCATGGATTGATGAAAGTATTACTACATATTTAACAAATCCAGGTTTAGATCAATACACAGGAATAATTACACAACCATATAACGAATTTGAAAATGATTCAGATTATTCAACTGCAATGTATTTTTATGGTGCATCATTTTATAATAAACTTGAAGAAAAATATGGAACTTCAAAAATTAATAGTTTTATGAACGAATTACTTGAAAACTATGCTTATAAAGAAATATCTACTCCAGAATTAGTAAAACTTCTACAAAAATATTATGGAACAAATAATTCTATTATAAAAAAATATATAGAAGAAAAATATCTATAAAAATGTTATTTTAACTTTATTTATTAACTTAATTGTTATATAATCATGTTAATTATTTGAGAAAGGAAAATATATGCAAAACTTATTAATCATTGAAGACAACTTAATTTATTCACATTTTTTAGTAAACTCTATATGCAAAGAATTAAATAATATACGTTTATATAGTATTGTAGATACTGGAAAAAAAGCATTAGAAATATTAAAAAAAGAAAAAATCGATATTATAATACTAGATTTGAAACTTCCAGATATAAGTGGAATAGATATTATAAATTATATAGAAGGAAATAATCTCTCACAATATTATGCCTCAATTATAGTACTTACAAATGAAATTGATTTACTAAACCAAGTAATAAACAAAAAAAGCGTATTTACATATAGTTCAAAAATAGACAATATAAATTCTTTTATAGATAAAGTTCGTGAACTATCAAAAGAAAAGCAAGACATTAGCTTAAAAGATTCTATAAAAGAAAAAATCTCTTCTGAATTAGAATATTTAGGTTTTGATTTTTCATATATTGGAACTAGATATTTATATGATTGTATATATGAATGTTATTTATCAGACACATTATATAATATTAATTTTAGTAAACATATTTATCCTATTCTTGCCAAAAAATATAATAAAAGCCAAGTTTTAATAAAAGCAAATATTTTTCAGGCAATTGGTCAAATGTATCGTACAATTGATAAAGATAAACTTTCTACATATTTTGGTTATTCACTATTAGACAAACCAACAACAAAAGAAATTATATTTACAATATTACAAAAAATATCCTAAACTTATAAAGAGAGATCAATACATTGCTCTCTCTTTTTTTGTTGTATGTTAATCTATGTAAAAACTAAAAAGAAAGAGTTTTCCTCTCATTAATTAATGACATCAGAATTTTAAATATTTTCCATAATTCTCTTGAAAAAACTAAAAAAACATCGTATAATATAAAAGTATTATAAATGCGCTCGTAGTTTAGCTGGATAGAATGCAAGGCTACGAACTTTGAGATCGGGGGTTCGAATCCCTCCGGGCGCACCACAGAAATAAAAATCAATCAGAAAATAAATCTGGTTGATTTTTTGTAATAAATGAATTCCAAAGATGTCTAATATATCTTGAATTATAATAAAACTACTGACAAATATAAAAATCCATGATATAATACCAAAAGTTTTTAGCAAAAGCTAAAATAATATCTCCTTTTAGAAATGGCATATTTTGTAACAACAAATAATTTTAAGGGAGGAGCAAACTTATGAAAAGAAAACACCCAAATACTATACCTATGGAAGAGATGACACAAGATTTACTTGATAAAGCATATTCTTGCGAAATGTCCAAAGAACAACTTCTTAAGATGTTTTCTGATTGTATTGAAAAAAAATGGATGGAAGAAGAAGAAAAATTCAGAAAAAAAGTTGAAGTATATCTTCAAAAAAATCAAGGTAATATTGAGTCTTACGAAGCAGATTTTTATGATTCTCGATTTGGATATGAAGATGCTAGAAATATCTATTCAAAATTCAAGATTGAATTCGATTTAAGTCAAAGATATAAATTTTATCTCGAAATTATATGTGCAATGTATAAGCTCCATAGAAATATGAATTATGGAATTGATATAACTTCTCTATATGCTTTATTAAATCATAATCATTTAGATATAGATTTTAATAAATATGCTGAAGTTATCGCTGTTGTTTGTATGATATTGGAAGGGGAAGTTTGTACTAGCACACAATGTGGTGAATTTTATGACCTAAGGAAACAGTACCGAATCCATAATAATTTTCAACTTACAATATTAGGAATGATTTATTTGGTTGAAAAAGAAAATTCTTAAAACAAAGAAAGATTAGTTTGAAATATAACTAATCTTTCTTTGCATAAAATATAAAATAAAATCAATCATAAAAAAATTGAATTTTTATTTATATATCAATAACTTTAAAAACATTTAATGAATCCATATCAGCAACTCTAACTTGTGAATATGATAAAGTATAATAATTTCCGTTAACAAATACAATTCTTCTAACTTCTTCTTCATAATTATTGCTTATAGTTCCAATCTCACCTTGTAATGAAAAACCATTTTCTAAGTCAATTTTATAGATAACTGCTCTCGAATTAGTTTTTAAACCAGATGATGAATTTATTGGAAATGCCATAATTCCTTTTTCTTTTGAAAATATTGCTGATTTATGGTTATATAATAATTCTGAATATGTGTATTTACTATCTCCAACAGCTATTTGAAATAATACTTGTGGATTTGTAAAATCTGAAACATCAAACATTACTAATTTAAGTCCATTATTTGTTACTCTGGTTCCATTTTCTTTTGTATCATATCCAAATCCTATTATATGTTTTTCATCATATGGATGTAAATATACACTATATCCAGGAAGTTTTACTTCTCCTAAAATTTGTGGATTTGTTGCATCTGATAAATCAATTACCCAGAATGGATCTGTTTGTTTAAATGTTACCACATATGCTTTACTTCCCATATATCTTACTGAATATATTTTTTCTTCTTCTGCTAATCCTTCAATTTTTCCTATTTCTTCTAACTTGTCATTTAACACATATAAATTATTACTTGTATTTTGATTTGACCATATTTCTCCTATAGTTGTTGCAATTCTAAAATTATCACCATTCTCATCCATTGAGAATTGGTTATTTACTCTTCCTTCAACCTCACCTTTAGCTTTATATATAATTTTTCCATTATTTAATTCAAATTTCATTAATTTTGTTTTAGTATTAACAACTTTATAATTTTCATCATATTCAACCTCATTTGTTGCAATATACATATTTTTTTCTGATGAATATAAATATGTTCCTGCTCCTAAAAATGTTTGAATATCTGCTTCATTATTTCCATTAATATTGATACCTACTAATATTAAATAATTTAAATCTTCTGTTTCGTCTAAATTATAAATTTTATCATAACTAATACATTTTTCTTCATTAGATATTGCTGTATCAATATATTTAGGCATATAATCATTTTCATTTAATTCTTCTATACTTTTACAACTAATATCATATCCATATATGTTTTTACTTACAGCAAAATATATATTTTCATCTATCATTCTTGACATTGATGTTATATAACTTCCTTCTAGCATAACATTTCTTATTTCTTTTGGATTACTTCTATCTGTAATATCATATATTATAATTCCTGTTTTTGACTTTGGCGCTTCACTAATATCTTGCATTTCTGTACTCATTTTTAAATTTTCATTATATGCTATATTTCCTATTAAAGCTAATTTATTATTTTGTACATATATTTCTATAGGATAAAAATTTTCTTCCTTAAAATTTATTTCTGCTATTTTTCCTGATGTTTCTGCATTCTCAGCATTTATTATTATAAGTCTTTGCTTACTTAAATAATAAATATATTTATCCTCTGTTTTTACAATATCTCCTTCATCAACATTTTCAACTTGGATATTTGTATTTGATCTAGTTTCTAACATGTCTGATTTGGCTACATCTGTTATACTCTCTTGTAAATTAAATGAATATTTAGTTTCTCCATTTGTAGAATTTTTACTTTTTATAATATTATAAAAATTCTCAAAATTTCCAACAGTTTCTAAATCAATTTTAGCAACATCTTCTTTTTTCATTTCTTGCAATACTTTAGGAGTTTTCTTCTGTGAAAATACTACTACTGATGATAATGCAACAACAAAAACTGCTGCTATATTTATTATTCTCTTCATTACTTTTTGTCTTTTTATTTTTTCTTCTTTTTGATATTCATCATATTTTTTATAAATTTCATCTATAAATTGCTTATCAGTTTTCATATTTATATCCCTCCTCTAATACTATTTTTTCCAATGCTCTTCTTGCTCTATATATCAATATTTTTACATTTGATGTTGTTTTATTTAATACATGTCCTATTTCTTTATAGCTTAATTCTTCTATATCTGCTAAATATATTACATTTTGATATTCTAATTTTAGTTTTTGAATTGCATTCTTTAAATTTTCTGCTCTTTCATTTTTAAATACTTTTTCCTCTAGTTCTTCAACATCTTTAATATTCTCATATTCTTTCTCATCTATTGCTACAATTCTTTTTTCTCTTTTTATATAATTTAATGCTTTTGATTTTGCTATTGTATAAAGATATGTTTTTAAAGAATATTCAAATCTGTAATTTTTCTTATGAATTAATACATATAAAAATACATCTTGTGCTAAATCTTCTGATATATCTATGCTTTTGGTATATCTTTGTATAAAATATATAATTGAATTTTTATGTCTTTTTACTATTTCTTCAAAACTTTTATTATTACCTAATAGAAACTCTTTGTATAGTTCTTTGTCTGTTTTCTCTTGCATCTTGAATCCTCCTTTTTCTATCTCTTATACAATCTTATCAGAAAAAAGTTACATCTACAAGAAAAAAGACCATTTCAATTTGAAATAGTCTTTATTTCCATTTATATTTCTCTTTATCTTTTAATTCGTTATATATCTCACAAAATCTTTCATATCTACCTTGAGATATTTTTCCATCTTGTACAGCTTGTTTCACTCCACATTTTTCTTCTTTTATATGTGTACAACCAACGAATTCGCAATTTCCTAATTCTTTCTCAATTTCTATAAAATATTTATCTAATTCTGAACTTTCTATTTCATTTATTTCAAAACTTGAAAATCCTGGTGTATCTGCAATATATGTATTTTCTTCAATTTCATATAATTTAGTGTCTGTTGTTGTATTTTTACCTTTTTTATTTTTCTTGCTTACTTCTCCTTCTTGTGTTTTATCTGTATTAAATATTGCATTTATTAGACTTGATTTTCCAACTCCTGAATTTCCTGAAAACACGCTTACTTTATTTTTTAATATTTCTTTTACTTCTTCAATTCCTTTATTTTCTTTTGCACTTGTTACAATTACTTTATATCCAACTTTAGAATATTCTTCTTTTATCTCTATATAACTGTCTTGTAAATCTATTTTATTAATAATAATTATTGCATTTATTCCTAATTTTTCTGCATATGCTAATTGTTTGTCTAACATTAATAAATCTGGTTTTGGATGTTTTGTTGATATTACAAATATTATTTGATCTATATTTGATATTTTAGGCCTTTTTATTTCGTTTTTTCTTTGTTCTACTTTTTCTATAATAGCTTCTGATTTTTCTTCATCTGTTACTTGTATTTCTACATTGTCTCCTACTAATGGTGTTATTTCATTATTCTTTAATTTGCCTCTTGCATATGCATTATATTCTTTGCTTTCTGTTTTTATTTTATATACATTTGATATATTTCCTATTATTTTTCCTTGCATTATTTATTTGCTTTTCTCCTTTTCTTTTTTATAACATATATATTGTATCACATTTTGGAGAATTATAAAATATATAATAAAAAACTCCCAAAATTAATGAGAGTTTTTATCATTTTATTCAATTGTTAATTTATCTGTATTATTCAAGTTCATATCAACAGTTTTCTTCAAAATGCCATCAATATATACTTTTATTGTAACATTTCCTTTTCCACTAACACTAACTTGTTTATCTGTAACATTTTCTTTTACTTTTTCATCTGTAACAGTTTCGCCATCAACAGTTACCTTTAATTGAATTGTATTTGGTGTATTATCAACTTCAACCTCTTTTTGGATAGTTGTACTTGTTGTTTCACCTTTTACACTTTCTGTAACTGGCTTTTTAATTTTATCTTGATATCCTGTTATTGATTTTACATTTATTGTTACTGTTCCTGTTTTTGTTTCAGCAATTTTATTTACTGTTAAAGTTATTGTTGAACCTTCATCAACTGTTTCACCAGATTTTATACTTTGGTTTAAAACAACTCCATTGTCTTTTGTTTTATCTTCAGTATATTCGATTTCAACAACTAAACCTTTTTCTTCTAAAGATTTTTTTGCTGTTTCTACATCTTTTTGTAATACTGATGTTATAACAACTTGTTTTATTCCAGTTCCAATGCTTATATATACTTTTACTGTATCTCCAGCATTTACTTCTGTTCCTTCATCTGTTTCTTGTTTTGTAATATATCCTGATTCGATTGTTTTACTTGTTTCTTCTACAAATTCAAGTTTTAATTTAGCATCTTTTGCAGATTTTTCAGCTTCTTCTTTTGTTGTTCCTACAAATTTTGGAACTTTAGTTTTTTCTGTTCCTAAGCTTACTATTACTTTAATTTCAGATTTTTCTTTTACTGTTCCATTTTGAGTATATTTTGGATTTTGTGAAATTATTTTTCCTGCTTCTACATCTGCACTATATTCAGCTTCTCCTTCTGAATATACTAATTTACTATCTTGAACTAATTTTTTGGCTTCATCTACTGTTTTTCCAACTAAATTAGGAATTGCCACATCTTTTGTTCTTGTAGCATTTGCTATTCCTAAAGTTGTTCCTAAACTTAATACAAATAATAATATTAGTCCAACAATTGTTGATAATACTTTATGTTTTTTTACAAATGCAACAAATTTATTTTCCTTTTTCTTTGCAGTTGCTTTTGGTCCTCTATTATCATCTTGAATTGTTGATATTCTTTGTGTTGGGGCATCTACATATTCATTATTATCTACAAAATTTCCTTGTGGTTCTTTTAATGCTCTTTTTAAATCTATTAACATTGCAGTTGCACTTTGATAACGTAAGTTTGGATCTTTCTTTAATGATTTCATTATTATATCATTTACTGCAATTGGAATATTTGGATTTGCAACAATTGCTGCAATTGGCTCTTCTTGCATATGTTTTAATGCCACTGATACTGGTGTATCTGCATCAAATGGTACTCTTCCTGTTAACATTTCATACATAACAACACCTAAAGAATATATATCAGATTTTTCGTCTGTAAATCCTCCACGTGCATGTTCTGGTGAAAAATAATGTACTGATCCAATAGTTGTTCCAAATGCTGTAATTGTTGAGTTTGATACTGCTTTTGCAATTCCAAAGTCTGTTACTTTTGCAACTCCATCTTCTGTTATTATTATATTATGTGGTTTTATATCTCTATGTATAATATGATTTTTATGTGCTGTTTCTAATGCTGATGCAATTTGAATTGCTATATTTACTGACCATTTCCATGGAAGTGGTCCTTTTTCTTCTACAATTATATCTTTTAATGTCTTACCTTTTACTAATTCCATTACAATATAATGTAAATTTCCATCAACACCTACATCATACACAGAAACAATATTTGGATGTGTTATACTTGCTGCAGATTGTGCTTCAACTTCAAATCTTTTAACAAATTCTTCATCTGTTGTAAATTCATCTCTTAATATTTTTATTGCTACATATCTATTTAATACATGACATTTTGCCTTGTATACTGTTGCCATTCCTCCACTGCCTATTTTTTCTAATATTTCATATCTATTTGCTAATAATCTTCCTTTTAAATCCATGATTTTTAAATCCTTCCTAGGTTTTTAGCTAACCCATTGATTTTTCTTTTGAAACTCGAAAATTCAAATCGGGTGAAGAAAATGTGGCAAAACCACACTTTTCTTATAATTTTTTTATTATATGTTTTTAATAATTACAACTGTTATATTATCCATTCCACCATTTTCGTTTGCTAAGTCTACTAGCCTTTGTGGCGCTTTTTCAATATTTCCTGTTGCTATTTGAAAGATATCATCTTGTTTTACCATATTTGTAAGTCCATCTGATGAGATTAATAAGATATCTTCTTTTAGAAATCCTTTAACTGCTACATCTGGTTCAACAAATGCATTACATCCTAATGCTTTTAATAGCATATTTTTCTTTGGATGTACTTCAGCTTCTTCTTTTGTTATTGTTCCGTCTTTTACTAATTTTTGAACATAACTATGATCTGTTGTTAATTTTCTTATAAATGTCTTTCTTATTCTATATATTCTGCTATCGCCTATGTGCCCAATATATGCCTTATTATTATATATTAAGCAAACTTCTAAAGTAGTACCCATTCCTTCATATTCTTTATTTTCTCTTGATTTTTCATATACCACCATATTGGCATATTCCATACTACTTGCTATTAGTTGTATAAGACTTTCTCTGTCTTTTGGTGTTTCTTTGAAATTGTTTTCAATATAATTTTTTGTGCATTTTATTGCTAAATTACTTGCAATTTCTCCGCCTTTATATCCACCCATTCCATCTGCTAATAGGTATAGTTTTACTTCACTTGATGAATCAGATATATAATATGCATCTTGGTTCATTTCTCTGACTTTTCCAACGTCTGATTTTGCATAAGCAATTATCATATTTCACCTCATATCTTTCTATATGTTTTTAGTTATATCATATATAAAAATTTTTTTCAATTATTTTCACGAATTTTCCATATTATGATTGTAGGTTTTGTCTTCTTAATTGTCCACAAGCTGCATCTATATCTGAACCCAACTCTCTTCTTATTGTTGCTACTATTCCATGGTCATTTAGATAATCTCTAAACTTAATTATATTTTCATTTGAACTCTTAGTATATGCTCCATTTTCTATTTTATTAATAGGTATCAAATTTACATGACATATCATTCCTCTTAATAAATGTACTAATTCTTTTGCATCTTCTAAATTATCATTATTGTCTTTTGCTAATGCATATTCAAATGAAATTCTTCTATTTGTTTTCGCAATATAATCTTTACAAGCTTGTAATAATTCTTCTATTGGAAATGCATTATTTACAGGCATCATACTACTTCTTTTTTCATTTGTTGTAGCATGTAATGATATTGATAATGTACATTGAATATTTTCATCTGCTAATCTATAAATTGCTGGTACTAATCCACTTGTTGAAACACTTATATGTCTTGCACCTATATTTATTCCTTTTGGATTATTTATTATTCTAATAGCATTTACAACATTATTATAATTATTTAATGGTTCTCCTATTCCCATAAATACTACATTTGATATTCTTATATTATTGTCTTGTTCTACAGCTAATATTTGTTCTACAATTTCTCCAGATGTTAAATTTCTTACAAATGGAATTCCTGTTGATGCACAGAATTTGCATCCCATTTTACATCCAACTTGTGATGATACACATATACTATATCCATGATGATAGCTCATTAGTACTGTTTCTATTGCATTTCCATCTAATAAGTCAAATAAATATTTTTTTGTTCCATCACTTGACTCTAATTTTCTTAAAATCTTGAAATTGCACATTGTATAATTTTCTTTTAATTTTTCTCTTAGTTGTAAAGAAAGATTTGTCATTTCATCAAATTCTTTGACTTTTTCTTCATATAACCACTTAAATACTTGTTCTGCTCTAAATGGCTTTTCTCCCATTTGAACAAATTCTTCTTTTAGACTATCTAAATTATAATCTTTTATATTTTTCATTATTATTTTTTTCTCCTAATAATCCAATTTTTTTCACATTTTATTGGAAGAAGTATTTTTACTTGTTGACCTTTTACCCCTGGATTTATAAATTCAATTTCTTTGTCTGTTTCTATATCCCACATTTTCTCTATTTTGAATACAACTGGCTCTATATGATGTGGTACTAAAATTTCCATTGTATCTCCAACTTGTAATCTATTTCTTACTTCCATAATTGATTTTTCTTCATTGTATTCCACAACTTTTCCACCAAATTGGTATAACTCATTATATTGGTGTCCATCATATTCTTGTATATCTTGATTTTTTCTATCATTGAAATAAAATGTTGTTAATTCTCTTGTTTTTATTTTTTCAATTTCTTTTAAATATTTATCAACATCATAATGTGATGGATCTTTTTTATAATCATCTATTGCATTTCTATAAACATTTACTATACTTGCAACATAATATTCTGTTTTTAAACGTCCTTCTATTTTTACACTGTCAACTCCCATGTCTATTATTTCTGGAAGTTCTCTTATTAAACATAAATCTTTTGATGAAAATATACTTGTTCCATGTTCGTCCATTTCTATTGGCATATATTGTCCTGGATTATTTCTTTCTTCTGCATATAAATTATATGACCATCTACAGCTTTGTGCACAATCTCCTAAATTAGCACTTCTACAAGCTAAGAAATCACTCAAGAAACATCTTCCAGAATATGCAAAACATATTGCACCATGTACAAATATTTCAATTTCCATTCCTTCTGGTTTATTTGCCATTATATATTTTAATTGTTCTTTATTTAATTCTCTTGCCATTATCATTCTTTTAGCACCATTTTTATACCAGAAATTACATGAGTGTAAGCTTACTAGATTAGCTTGTGTACTTACATTTATTGGAACACTTGGTGCATATTGTTTTAACGTTTCTATTACTCCTCCATCTGCCGCAATTATTCCATCTGGTTTTATTTCTTCTAATTTTTTTGCCATTTCTATTATTTCTGGATATGTTTCATCCCAAGCATATATATTTAAGGCTACATATACTTTTTTTCCAATACTATGTGCATATTTTATTGTTTGTATTAAATCATCATCTTGTATTTCTGCTCTTGATCTTAATGATAATGATGCTGTTCCACAATATACTGCATCTGCTCCGTATAAAAATGCTATTTTTGCTTTTTCAAATGATCCTGCTGGTGCTAATAATTCTATTTCTTTCACTTTATTCTTTTCCTTTCTTCTTTCACGATAGCACATTTTGTGCCTAATAATACAGGTTAAATTATACTCTATTTATGGATTATTGTCAACAAAAAAAGCGAGTCTAAGATTTTCTATCAAATGAAAATTTTAAGAAAATCTAAGACTCGCCATATTTATCTAGTACAGAAAGTTCTCCTACAAGGAGAACTTTCCTACTATATAAAAAAGCCTTAAACACATAAAGTGCTTAAAGCTTATAATTTTACATTATAAATTTTAAATATATAAACAAAACTACCTCTAATATCAATATTGCTGGCATTCCAATTGTAAACTTTAGTTTTTTAGTTTTATGTCTAAATGTGTACATTCCAGAAATTGTTCCAATTCCTCCACCTAATAATGTAATTAAAAATAATGTGTTTTCTGGAATTCTCCATCTTCCTTTTTTTGCTTTTCTTTTATCTGACCACATAACATAAAAACCTATTAAATTTATTATTATTAAATATATTACAAAATTTTTAGTTGTAAATAGATTAAATTCAGCTAAATTTTCCATATTTTATCCTTTTCTATTAAACATTGAACTTAAATACTACTATATCTCCATCTTGCATTACATATTCTTTTCCTTCTTGTCTAACAAGTCCTTTTTCTTTTGCAGCAAGCATTGAGCCTTCTTTCATTAAATCATTATATGATACAACCTCTGCTTTAATAAATCCTCTTTCAAAGTCAGAGTGAATTTTTCCAGCAGCTTGTGGTGCTTTTGTTCCTTTTGTTATTGTCCATGCTCTTACTTCAGTTTCACCAGCTGTAAGGAATGACATTAATCCAAGTAAATCATAGCTTTTCTTTATTAATTTGTCTAATCCTGATTCTTCTAATCCAAGAGCATCTAACATTTCTTTTTTATCTGAATCATCTAGTCCTGATAATTCTTCTTCTATTTTTACACATAGTGGAATTACTTCTGCATGTTCTTTTGCAGCATATTCTTTTACTTGTTTTACCATTTCTTCATCATCTGCTGTTTGAATTTGCTCTTCAGATATATTGGCAATATAAATTATTGGTTTTGATGTTAATAAAAACATATCTTTTACTAATTCTTGTTCATCTTCATTACATTCTACAGCTCTTGCTGGAATTCCGTTATTTAAGTTTTCTTTTAATTTTTCAATTAAGTCTATTTCTGCTTGATATTTTTTATCTGCTTTTAAGTTTTTCTTTGCCTTGTCTAATCTTTTATCAAGTGTTTCTAAATCTGCAAATATTAATTCTAAATTAATTGTTTCTATATCTCTTAATGGATTTACACTTCCATCTACATGTATTACATTTGGATCTTCAAAACATCTTACAACTTGGCAAATTGCGTCTACTTCTCTTATGTGTGATAAAAATTTGTTTCCTAATCCTTCACCTTTGCTTGCTCCTTTTACTAATCCTGCTATATCAACAAATTCTACTATTGCTTTTGTTATTTTGGCTGGATTATACATTTTTGCAAGATTGTCTATTCTTTCATCAGGTACTGCTACAACTCCTACATTTGGTTCTATTGTACAAAATGGATAGTTTGCACATTCTGCTCCTGCTTTTGTTATACTATTAAACATTGTACTTTTTCCTACATTTGGTAAGCCTACTATTCCTATTTTCATTTTATCACATTTCCTTTTCTTATTATTTTACACATATTTTATTATAATACCAATTCTTACTTTTGTAAATATTTTTAACAATAAAAGTGGCTCTAAGAATTTCTATGTAATGGTAATTACTTAGAGGTTCTATAAGTCACATATTTATTCTGTACAGAAAAAAAGAAGCCCTGACTTTATTATATTCAAGGCTTTTTATCTATTAAGCTTCTTCTGGTGCTTTAACAGGGCAAACACCTGCACATGTTCCACATCCTATACATGCAGACTCATCTATAACAAAACAAGTTTCACCTTGTGATATACATCCAACAGGACAATTTGCAGCACATGCACCACAGCTTATACATTTATCACATTGTATTCTGTATGCCATTATATTCACCACCTTTCACTAATTTTCTTCTAATTCATCTTTTTCATTGTCATCTTCATCTACTTTTACATCTTTTATAACTTTTATATCTTTTACTTCATATCTTTTTTGTTTAAAGATGTCTCCATCTTTTATTCTAACTCTAACTGTTTCTTTTAATGTTTCAACATTATCAACTTCTCCAACACCATCTGGCGTTTTTACTATTGCTCCTACATGTGGTAATCTTTTTTCCTTTTCTTCATATACTTCTTGTTCATATTTTAAGCAGCACATTAATCTACCACAATTTCCTGAAATTTTCGTTGGGTTTAATGAAAGATTTTGTTCTTTTGCCATTTTTATTGATACTGTTTCAAAGTCTCCTAAAAATGAACAGCAACATAATTCTCGTCCACAAACTCCATTTCCACCAATTCTTTTTACTTCATCTCTTACACCTATTTGTCTTAATTCTATTCTTGTTTTATATGTTGCAGCTAAATCTTTAACAAGTTCTCTAAAATCCACTCTTCCATCTGATGTAAATGAAAATAATATTTTGCTATTATCAAATTTATATTCTACATCTGTTAAAGTCATGTCTAATTTATATTCTTTAATTTTTTTATTACAATATTCAAATGCTTCTTTTTCTTTCTTTTTTAAGTCTTCTGCATGTTTCAAATCTTTGTTTGATGCAAGTCTTAAAACTTTTTTTAATGGTGTGTTTAATTTTTCTTCATCTATCATTCTTCCTGGAATTATTACTTCTGCAATATCTTCACCTTGTGTTGTTTCAACAATAATATATTCACCCTTTTGGACTTCTAGCCATTTAGGATCAAAAAAATATATTTTTCCTAATCTCTTAAATCTAACTCCTACTATTTTTTTCATTCATTACGTCCTTTCTATTTTCGAAATAAATAATTTATATTAAATAATAAATTATCTATGCACATATCATAATTACTATTTGCTTTTAGTCTTTTTTTAGTTTCTTCTACAATATCTATAGCATTTATATATCTTAAATCTTCTTTGCTTAATTTTAACAATAAAACATTCATATATTCTAAAACAGAGTAAATTTCTTCTTTTGCTTTATATATTTCTTCTGACATTTTTACAATATCTATTACATCTTTATTTTTAAAACTTTTTAATATATTTTCAATATTTTCATATAAAGTTTTATTTTCATTTAGTTTTAATGCTTTTCCTATACTACCTTGCGAAAGATTTATTATACTATCATCAATCTCTATTTCTGGATAATTTTGTTTTATATAACCTTTCACTTCAGAAATTTCTAAATTTTCGAAATGTATTCTCGTACATCTTGATTTTATAGTACTTAACATATTATCTTCATTTGAACATATTAATATAATCGTTACATATTCTGGTGGTTCTTCTAATGTTTTTAATAAGCAATTTTGTGCTTCTGATGTCATAGTATCACTATCATCTATTATATATACTTTATTGTCTGATACTATTGGTTTTTCTGCTACTTTTCTTTGCATTTCTCTTATTTGGTCTATTTTTACTTTTCCATCTTGTGGTTCTATCATCATAAAATCTGGATTATTGTTAGAATCAAATTCTATACAAGCTTTACATCTACAATTTTCTTCATTTGGTGTTAAACATAGTAATTTTTTGGCAAATTCTAAAGCTATTTTTTTCTTTCCAATTCCTTCTGTTCCCCAAAACAAATAACTATGTGATGTTTTATTTAATTCTAAGGCTTTTTTTAATATTGTTTTATTTTTTTCATTTCCAATTATTTTTTCAAACAATTTTTATTCCTCCAAATTTAATTTTCACCTTTTATATTCTTATATATTAATTATTTTTATACCTAATTATTATACATTATATTAACATTTTTTTCAAGATTATTTACCATATATTTTAAATGCAGATAGTTTATACTATCTGCATTTGATAATTTGTTATTATACTTTTCCAAATTTATTTAATGGCCAAAATCTAAATAATACTTTTCCTTCTATTTTCTCTAATGGTATACAACCAAATGATCTACAATCTCTACTTCCTGTTCTATTATCTCCTAGACAAAATACACAATTTTCAGGTACTGTAAATCCTGTGAAATTTCCTTCATGTGTTGCATCTTGATGCATATCTGTAACTAAACCTGATTGTAAATAATCTTCTTGTAGCTTTTCTCCATTAATATATACTGCTCCATCTTTTATTTCTACATAATCTCCTGGTAACCCTATTACCCTTTTTATATAACTTGTTTTAGATGTTTCTAACACATAATATGCAAATTTATTCCAAAATCCTTGTGGTTCATTTTCGTATGTTGCAACTGGATTTGTTAAATCTATTTCTTCTTTTGATACCCATGTTTTACTTGGAGCTTCAAAAGTAACTATATCTCCTCTATTGGGAAGTTTTTTTGTTGTTCTTCCTAATCTGCTTAACCACAATCTTTCACCTTCATGTAATGTTGGAAACATTGATGACATTCTTACTTCTGTTGGTGTTCCTATATAATATCTTACTATTAATGCTAGCACTACTGCTATTACAAAACATAATATCCATTCTATTGTTTCTTTTATTATTGATTTACCCATTTTTATCACATTCCTATTCTTTGTTTTCTCTCGTTACCTATTTATTATATATTATTTGAATATTTTTTTCAATATTTATCCTATATTTTTCTATATCTTCTACAATCTACTTTTCCCCTTAAGTATTTTGAAATTTTTTCACCTTTTATCAAATTTTCTTTTTGCTGTTTTGTAAGTGTTTTGATTTGATATTCTAATTTACATGCTAATGATTTTTCTTTACTTTTCCATGCTATTTCTAATTTTTCAGCATTATGTGATTTTGTATATTTTGCACCTCTTTTATCTTTAGTTATATGTTCTTCTATTCTTCTTTCTAAGTTATTTGTCATTCCTGTATAAATTGAATTATCTGAACATCTTATCATATATGTATAATACATTTTTTCATCTCCGTTTTATAGTAAAAACACCTTAAAATACAATACTGTAAATTAAGGTGTTTTTTTATTATACCAATAACTTGTATAAATGTTATGGTGAGCCAGAAGGGATTCGAACCCCCGACCCTTTGCTTAGAAGGCAAATGCTCTATCCAACTGAGCTACTGACTCATGTGTCTTAACACTTAAATATAATATCACAATTTAAGTATTAAGTCAACATTTTTTTGAAAATTTTTACACATTTTTTATTAATCAATTTCAACTTTTTCATTAGTATCATCAGTTGTTACTGATTTTGGTGCTTTTTCTAACAATTCTGGTTTCTTTAAATATTTATTTAATTGCTTAAATGATGTTGCATAATAATGTCCATCACATATTCTCTCATCACCAACAAAAGCAATTGTTATACATTTTTCTTCCTTTATTTCATCATCTTCATAAATATAACTTTTCTTCTTTTTTCCCATAGAAAAAAATAAACTTGTTGTTCCAAAATTATATATATGATGATATATACTATCAATCCCAAGAGATCCTACATTTGTTAAAAATACACTTGTATGAAATGGACTTGCTTTAATTACTGCTTTTGGCATAATTCCATGCTTATCTAAAAATTTCAAAAATTTAACTACAAATAATATAAATCCATTTGGAATTATATTTAGTATATTAACAAGTTTATCTGTTTTATTAGCTGTTTGCAAATCTTTATTTTTCTCAATCGTTGCATCAACTTTCTCTTTTATTTCTAATATAGTCTCCGTTCCTGTAAATGGTATTTTTACTACAGTCTCTTGCCCATCATCTGTCAAACTTTTCTTTATTGAAAGAGATACATATATTGTATCCCTTTGATATGTTGTTCCATTCATTACAAACCTATTTAATTTAGGTCTTTCATTTATTATTCTTACAATTCCTGCATATATAATATTCATATATGACATTCTTATTCCTTCTTGTGCCTTCTTATCTATGTATTCTTCCATATTACTTAATGGTATATCTTGTTTAAAATATACTTGTGCATCACTTCTGTCAATCATTACAGAAGGTAATATTTTAAAAATTGGTTCTAAGTTTTTTACTTTCTTTCCATCTGCTCTATGTCCAAACATCCTTTGCTCCCTTTTCTTAAAAGTCTATGTTTTTTCACTAAATTCCTAAAATTTTTGCTTCAACATTAAACATTTTATATTTATTTGTTTTTTCATCTATTTTAAATTCAATTAATGTATTTTCAAGTGTTTCCTCATTTTGTCTTAAATCTGTTGTAAAATATAATTTTATTTGTGGTATTTCTACTTTATTTGTTACTATTTCTCTAAATGCTTCTGCTGTGTGTTTATCATCTTCACAAATCAAAATTAATTGTGGCATTGAAGAATATCCTGAATCCCCTGGTACGAAGTTTTCATAAAATTCTTTGTACATTGTCATTTTATCAACTAATTTTTTTTGCCAATCTTGTTCTCTTCTTACCGCTTCAAACAAAAATGTTATTGATTTATTATTTTTAGTTAATTTTACAGATCCTCCTGTTGCTTTAAAGGTTTTTCCAGAAATCTTTGCTTGAATCGTTGGTTTTACAACATAGCTATCAAATGCCTTTACTTTTCTAAGATATGCTATAATTGTTTGATTTCCTGCTAATCTCTTTTTTATCATTGCAACTGGTTTTACATTATCTGTTTGTTGCCATTTACATTCAATTTCCTTTGATGTTAACAAATATTTTCCCATCTTTTCAAGACAATATATTCTATATATTCCTTTTCCTTCTTCAGATGTAAAATAATATCTTGTTAATATTTTTGATTTTACTAATTGATCTAATTTATTATTTAATTTATCTTGTGATTGTGGGTTAATTCCTTTCCATTCAAGCATTTGATAAATTTGTCTTGATGTTATAAATTCAAATTCATTTACTAATTCTAGTATTGCAAAATGAATGTCTGTTATATGTCCAATGTTTATTTTATGTATTATTTGATTCATTGATACATATCCATCTTTTCCATCAAATGTTTTTATTTCACCTTCTCTTATAGCAAATGGTGATACTTGTGCTTTTATTTGGCTATCTTCAACCATATTTAATTCCTCCTTTTGCTAAAACACATTTTTATTTTAGCTTATATACTTTTTATATTTATAATTATATTATCGTTAGTTTTAATTTCTTTTTTTCTGGTTGTATTTTCTTTATACATACATCAACAGATTGACCATATTGTAAATTTTCATTATATTCTGTCATTCCCACTAAATTTGGAGTTATTTCTATAAATACTCCATTTTTATTTTTTTCAGTATCTCTTACTATTCCTTTAACTGTCATTCCTTCTTGAAAATTTTTTACATTTTCTTCCCAAGTTCCTAAACAATCTTTGTATGATAAATTTATTTTACCTGTTTTTTTATCAATGGATTTTACTTTACATTGTATTTCTTGTCCTATCTTTACTCTATCTTTTGGTGATTTTATTCTCACAACAGATAAATCTTCAATAAAAACAAGTCCAGATTTTCCATCTTCCATTTCTACAAAAGCACCATATGGTTGCATTCCACTGACTCTTGCATTTACAATTTGTCCTTCTTTTAATTCCATTATTTCTCCTCTGTATTTTTATATTATTTTCTTATGTAATTTGTATTTCAATTATACAGCTTTTTTTAATATTTTTCAACTGTTTATTTTCCTATTAAGGTTTTTACTTCAAAATCTTTTAGATATCTCCATTTTCCAAGTTCTATATCTTTTACTCCAATATTTCCTATCTTGCTTCTATGTAAAGCTATTACTCTTCTTCCAACAGATTCACACATTCTTCTTACCTGTCTATTTTTCCCTTCATGTATTGTTATTTCTAATCTTGATATATCTTTTTCTTCATCTGTTTTTAAAATTTTTACTTTTGCTGGTCTTGTAGTATACTCATCTATTTTTACACCTTTTCTTAATTGTTCTACTTCTTCATTTTTTATTATGCCTTTTACTGTAACTGTGTATGTTTTTGTTATCTCATGTTTTGGATGTGTTACTTTATATACAAAATCTCCATCATTTGTTAAAATCAAAGCTCCTGATGTATACATATCTAATCTTCCAACAGGTACAACTCTTTCTCTAACTTTTACTAAATCCAACACTTTGTCTCTTCCAAATTGCTCATCAGATGTTGTTACATATCCAATTGGTTTATTTAATAAAATATATACTTTTCTTTCTTCTTGTTTTACATTTTTGCCTTCAAATGTTATTTTGTCTTTTTCAGGATTTACCTTAACACCTAGTTCTGTAATTTTTTTTCCATTTACTTGAACTTTTCCTTGTATAATATATTCTTCGCATTTTCTTCTTGATGCAATTCCACATTCTGCTAAATATTTTTGAAGTCTCTCTTCCATATTAATTTGCACGATATTAATCATGCTCTCCTTTCTTTTCATGTACTATTTTTATATTTCCTGCATATTATATATTAATTCCTTTTACTTTTCTAAAAGGCTTTATATAGATTTCTCCGGCAAGGTTCTCTTGCCGGTTATTTTATTTCTCTATCTTTTAATTTATCAAGTATATCTTTAAAATATTGTGGTAATTCTGCTTCAAGGCACATATCTTTTTGAGTTATTGGATGTTTAAATTCTAATTTTTGAGCATGTAAACATTGTCCAATAACATCAAATTCATTTTTTCCATTTGAATATGTATAATCACCAACAATAGGATATCCTATATGTGATAAATGTACACGTATTTGATGTGTTCTTCCTGTTTCTATATTTACTTGTAACAATGTGTATTTATCAAATCTTTTTAATACTTTTATATGTGTTATTGCATTTTTACCATTTTTATTAACAGCCATCTTTTTTCTATCTGATGTACTTCTTCCAATTGGCATATCTATTGTTGCTTCATTTTCTTTAAAAACACCTCTAACAAGCGCAATATATGTTTTCTTTACTTCATGATTTTTTATTTGTTCACTCATTTTTACATGTGCATTATCATTTTTAGCAACAATTAATAGTCCTGATGTATCTTTATCTATTCTATGTACTATACCTGGTCTTATTTCTCCACCAATTCCAGACAAACTATCTTTACATATTGCCATAATAGCATTTACTAATGTTCCATCTGGATTACCATTTGCGGGATGTACCACCATTCCTTTAGGCTTATTTACAACTATAATATCACTATCTTCATATATAATTTCAATTGGGATATTTTGTGCTTTTAGTTCTATTTGTTTTGGTTCTGGTATTTCAACTGATATTTTATCATTTTCTTGAATTTTATATGATACTTTTGCATTTTTTCCATTAACTAATATATTTCCATCTTCAATTAATCTTTGTGCAGATGTTCTAGTTATATCTGTATCAACACTTGGTATATATGTATCTAAACGTTTTCCTTTTTCTTCTTGGCTAACTATATATTCTTTCATTTTGTTTCCTCTTTTTCTTTTACTTCACTTAAAAATTTTGTTTCTACATATAATTTATCTGCAACTGCTTGTACAACATTTTTTAATAAATATTGTTCTTCTGTCATTCTGTCTATATGTGGAAACTCTTTACGTACAAATACATTTTTTATTGATATTTCCAAATTTGCACAAAATCTATTATATGCTTTACTTAACTCAAAATACTTTGTTGTTTCAGATATTAATTTTCCAATATCTCCTATGCTATATACTTGTTTTAAAATACATATTACCATTAAATATGCAATATGTGTTTTGCCATATTTTTTCTTTTCAGGTGCTGGCATTATTCCTTGTTTTACATAGTTATTTATCATTGTTTTAGTTATTATTTTATCATCATTATTTGAACTCAATATTCCTAAATATTTTTCTAAATAATTTACTACTTGATCTAAATATAAATCAATTTCTGGCAATTCATTCCACCTTGGTAAGTGATGTTTGGTTATTTTTTCAATTCTTTCTTCATTATTTTGCATCTTTTATCACATTCTTTCTTTAATATACAATTATTTAACTCTCTAATTATCTAATTTTTCTCTTTTGCATATTATAAGAAATTTTAGCAACAAAACTAGCAGGTGCTAATTTTGCTCCAATTCTTGCTAATTTTATTTTCCAACCTGGAACAATATAAAATTTTCCTTTAAAAAATTTATTTATAGCATATTTTGCAACATATTCACTACTCAAACCTTTTAATGCAAATTCAACATCTGCAACTTTATTAAAGTTTGTATCTACTGGTCCTGGGCACAAAATACTAATTTGTACTTTTGATTTTTTTCTTCTTAGTTCTTCTCTAATTGATTCTGAAAATCTTACTACATAATTTTTTGTTGAATAATATGTTGTCATAAGTGGTCCTGGCATAAATCCAGCAATTGATGCTACATTTAATATTTTTCCACTATCTTTTTTTATCATTTCTTTTAAATATAATTTTGTTAAAATATGATATGCTATTATATTTGTATGAATCATTTGAATATCTTTATCTAAACTTGTTTCTTCAAAATGTCCACAATCTCCAAATCCAGCATTATTTATTAATATATCTATATCCTTATTTTCTTCATATATTTTTTTACAATTCTCTTCTTTTGATATATCCATAACAACAATTTTTGTTTCTGTTTTTAATTGTTTTTTTACTTCTTCTAGTTTTTTTTCATCTCTTGCTACTAATATCAAGTCATATCCCTTTTGGCTTAATATTTTTGCCATATCTCTTCCCATTCCTGAAGAAGCTCCTGTTATTAATGCCTTCATTTATATCTTCCTTTCATAAAATAAATTATTTTTAATTTAAAAACCTCTTGAAAATGTTTCAACTATAGTATCTACTAAAAGTTTTATTATAACATTATTATTATATAAATTTATAAAAAACTTTCTTGTAAATGGTACTATTGCTAGTACAAGTCCAATCACAATCAAAATCGCAATATATATTACAATTTTCTTTATTTTTTCAAGTGAAATCTTTGTTTTTTTTCTTTCATATCTCATTTGTGGCTGTTTTGTAGCCTTTTTTATTTGTTCATAATATCTTTGCATAATAGACATTTCTTCTAATCGTTCCTGATTTTGGCTCATTTCTCTTTGATTAGCTACTCTTTTTAAATCTTTTTTTAGTCTATTATTTTCTTGAATTATTCTATTATATTCTTCTATAGATACACTTTGTCTCTTTATTTTTTCGTCGTATTCTCTTCTTTTAAAATCATTTGATAATATTTCATAAGCTTCATTTATTTGGCGCATTTTATCTTGGCAATTACTATTATTTTGTAAGTCTGGATGATATTTTTTTGCAAGTGTTTTATATGCTTTTTCGATTACTTCTTCTGAAGCATTTTTATCTACTTCTAATATTTCATAATAATTTTTCATACTTCATTATGCTGGCTTTTCTTTTGTTTTTATATTTACCTTTGCCTGCATCTCCTCCACCTTGTTCTATTTTACATTAAATCAAGAAAATAAGCAAGTATTTATTACTTAAGAAAAAAAGAATTGGTGGTAGTTTCCAATTCTTTCACATATATATTTTTTATCTATCTTATATAATTTTTATCATCTGCATATGGAATATCTTCCTTTGAAAACTCCCATGGTTTGTCAGATATAAGTTTTCTCCATAAAGATGCATATGGTTCTAATGTAAACTCTTCTGTTAAACTATTCAAATCAATATCTGGTAATAATTCTAATGGATCTATTGTATATGCTAATCCTGTTTCTTCTGTATTAGATTTTCTTATTTCCAAATGAAGATGTGGCACTCTTGAACCACCACTTGAACCTGTTTTTCCTATTATATCAGTTGTTGTTACTTTATCTCCTGGCTTTACTAAAATTTCTCTTAAATGTCCATATACAACTCTTCTACCATCATCATTTAATATTTCAACTTTATTTCCATATCCATCATTAAATGCATCAAAACCTTCTGTGGTTGTTCCATCAAATTCTGCTAACAATACTGTTCCAGAAGTTATAGGATGTACTTCTGTTCCTATATCTGCTGTTATATCAAACCCTGAATGTGCTCTCTCTTTAAATAACACATAATGATTTTTTCTTATTCCCCATTTATCATGTTCTGCTACTTTGTATTTTGGCTTAATTGGCCATATATATTTACTATCTTTCATTTTTTTTCAATCCTTTCCTATGTACATTTTATTGTTGTAGTCCTTGCTGACTATTTTCAACTTTTTGAATTCTTTGTTTTAACCTTAATACTTTTCTTTCTTTTTCAGGAATAAATTTATGATTTATTCCTTTTAATTTACCATCAATTGTTTTGGCTTTAACCAATCTCTTTTTTTCTTTTTCTTCATATTCTAATTGTTCTTGTAAAATTTGCAATTGTCTTGAAGCTGGTATATTTTTATTATTTGGATTATATCCATAAAGAACTGCAATTTTATCATACATGTCTGTTAAATATTCCATTGCCTTCTCTCTTGGAATTCTACATATATGTACTTCTCTATCTCTTCCTTGTCTACGATTTACATATAAACTATCTTTTAATCCAAAAAATTCTGAAACATATTTTGATGATAAATTATCTCTATGTAATGTTGAGCATAAAAATATTTCTTTATTTTGTGAATTCTTAAAAAATTGTTCTATATGTTTTTGAATTCCATTGTATAATATTATTCTTGCTAATCCAACACTTCTATTATGCGGATTTGTTAAATATGTATCTAATTCTACTGCATTTCCTGTATTTGCTGTATAATATTGTGTTTCGTCAAATTCTGGCTCTTCATGAATTTTTAATTTTCCCTTATGCATTAATTCTGCATATTCTTTTTCTTCTTCCATAAAAGTTTCATAGTCTTGAATTTCAGAACTTTCTTCTCCATTCCTTTTTCCAAACTCTGCTTCAATATCTTCAAGTGTTATCCAGTAAAACATTTCATATTTTTTTGCAATTTCTTTTCCATAATTTTGTATAATATATTCTGACATATATTTATTAAGATTTTCTCTTAGTTCACTTTTTTCATGATATTCATTTTGCTCCAATTCTTGTTGTAAATATCCATATAAAGAATTCTCTGTACTTCTTCCAGATTGTCTTAATATTCTTCTTTTTGCATATTCAAATGCTTTTATTTTTATAATATAAATATTTCTTAAATCTTTCTTGTAATCTCTATCTGATAAATATTGTGATTTTACATATTGCTTATATTTTTCACCATATTTAAAATATTTCGTAATATCATTATATGTAAATGGACTTTGTCCTTGTGTTACATATGTTGCAGCTTCAACTTTATCATTTTCATCTGTTGCAACAATTACTGAATTTTCATTTGAATGTACATATTCTGATATTCCTTCTCTTCCTGTGTCAAATAATTGACCTTCTCTTCCTTCTTTTTTCATTGCTTCTAGACTTATTTGTTCTAGTTCTACTATTTGGTCTAGATATTTTTCTTCATTATCTTTCGTAAGTTCAACTATTTTAATCATATTTTTGCACCTCTTAGGGGTATAATAAGCCACAAAATATAATTATATCTTGTTAAGCTAATATTTACTTTTTTATAAATCATAAAAGCCTTTGTAAAAAGGCTCTTTCTAAAATATATACTTGTCTTTTGTAATTATTCTTTATTTATGAAATTTATTTAAAAATGTTCCAACAAAATGTACAATTGGTGTTGAATTATTATTTGCAACTTCTTTTCCCAAGGCTTTTCCACCTACTGTTAATGATGCAACCATAGCACTTATTACAAATTGTAAGTTCACTCCAAATTTTTCTGTTATTTTTGATGCAATCATTGCACTTATAGCTCCACTTAGTACTCCACATATATCTCCTATTACGTCTGCACATATATTTGCAACTCTTGCTGAATTTTTTATTAATTTAATAGATGTTTTTGCACCTTTTACTTTTTTTGTTGCTTTTGCATGAAACTCTTCTTCATTAGCGACTGTTACTGCAACTCCTATTATATCAAATCCTATTCCTATTGCAATAACTAATATTAATATAAATATTGATGCTCCTAAATTTAAGTTAGATACTCCATTTGTTGATACATATGAAAAACATATTGATAACACAAATGTTATTATAAATACTTCTATAAACCACTTGAGCTTCGAGTGATCTTTTCCTTTTGAATTTTTACTCATTTTTTATTTTTTTCATTCTCCTTAATAATTGTTTTTATAAAAAAGGTGAAGATGGTAAAACCTAAGTAAATTTTACGGTTTAGGTCTAGTTGAATTTCTCTATTCTTTACTATGTATTACTACATAGCTGTTTCCATTTAAAAGAACATTCACATATTGCAGTGAACACTAGATCACCACTTAAATCCGTACCTTAATCCTCAGATTTCTATGCTTCTTGCCTGAAGCAAACATTCTAGAAGTTTTCCTTGACATGTCTAATATTATTACTAGTCTCTTTTGCAAGTGTAATTTCATAAATGTTACTTAATCCCAATACCCTCACTCAAGACAGGCTACTCTATGTATTTTGTGTCTTGGCACTCACCATAGGTTTACTTAAATGATTTCTAAGCCTCAACGAAACAGGGGATTCTATATATGCCATTATATATTACCCGTGCCTCTTACCTTCCTGAAAACACACAAAACTGGCATTTCGCGCACAAACAAGAAGCTTCATGTATGCCCTTTAGTGGATTTTTAGCCCCACCCTCATAATAAATGACACGACTAGAATAATGCACCATCAGTTGTTATTATATCATATTCTTTTTTTAGTTTCAAGTGAATTTTCTGTGAAATTTATCACAACAAATAATATTTTACTTTTATGTAAAATAATGTATTATTTTACTTTTTTTAAGATAAATGTAAAAAAATGTTGACTTTTATTTGTTTTTCTATTACAATAAATTTAAATTTTTTGGTTACAAAATAATATGATTATTAATCTATTATTTTAGTAATATAGTAATTCTAGCATCATGAAAAAGGAGTTTATTATGAAAAAAATCTTATCTCTACTTATTGCGTTTTCTTTAACATTCGTTTTTTCGGTAAATGCCTTTGCTACAAATGTTCCAAAAGATAAAGAAAACATTTCTAGCGAAAATGTTTATTCTGCAAAAGCTTCTACTGCCGGTGGCAGTGATTCCGGCTATTTTCATGGGGATGGACATCTCTATATTAATATGCGCGAAACAAATCGAGCAGTAGACGTATACGTACAAGTCGTATCTTCTACGAAAGAAGATATGAATCAAACTTATTATGTTGCCTGGAATACTCCATCAGGTAAGTCTTATGTTCTTTCTGCTGTAAAGGGAGATGGTTCTAAAAATTATTTTAATTTACATGTGGCAGAACAAGGAACTCATGAATTTTATATCTATCGATGGGATGGTTCCAACGATAAATTCACAGCAGGAGCTTTCATAAAGAGTAGAAACTAAATTTTAATAGCCAGCTAGAATTACTATAAAAAGGGAAAGATACATTATCTTTCCCTTACTTTATTGTTACTGTTTTGTATATTCTGAAATATCTGGCTTTTGTACATCTATATCATTAACTGAATTCGCTTCATATTGATTTTTTCCTTCTTCATTTTCATTCTTTATATATAATGATATTCCTGTTTCTTTATCTATATATGCCTCACTATTATTTAATTCTATATGCCAACACATTGTATTATCATATTTTTTTGAAGTTATTTTGCAATTAAAATTTAATGCTAATTCAATTAATTTGTTGTTTTCTAATATAATACTATTTACAGGAGCTTCATTAATTCCACTTGCATCTGTTGAATAAACTTTTGATTTTTCAAATAATTTATATCCTTCATTAGTTGTTCTATCTCTCCATGTTATGACTTTAGAATTATCACTCTTCAAATAAGACTCTTGTAAAATTAAATCCCCTTTTCTCCAAACTGAATTTGTATAATCTTCATTTTCATATGAATAGTAATAATTTATATCACTTATACTTTTATTATATCTTGTTAAAATATCTTTTAAAATATTATACCTAAAAAAGATTATTCCTAACAACATAACAACAATTATAATAAAAATAATCAAAACAAATTTAATTTTTTTATTCATTTTCTCCCCCCTTTTCAATCATTATTTATTTTATTATAACTAAATAAATTTATATTGTAAATAGAAAAAAATCTTTTTTTATCTTTTATGACTACATTTTAAGTCATATTTTGTCACTTTTTGTCACTTTTTGTCACTTTTTGTAATTCATGATTTATAATTTTATCATACAAAAAAGAGAAAAAACTCTTTTTAACGTTCACTCAAAATAAGTTTCTTTCTTTAAGTTCTTTCTCTTTAATTTTTATTTAATATTAATTTACATACAATTAAACTCATATCATCTTTTGTAACACCATAACTATTATCAACAGCCTCATTTAAAATTAAATCAGCTATTTTTTGTACACTTGTTGTTTCTATATCCTCTAACAAATATTTAACCCATAATTCCTTATTTTTATATTCAACATTTGCATCAAGAATTCCATCACTACACATTACAAAAATATCTTGATTTTCTATATCTTTATCATATGTAGTTAAATTAATATCTTTCAATATTCCTGCTGGTAAGCTTAATGATTTTATTATATGAACACTATTACCATTTTTTACATATGTTGGACATGCCCCATTTTTTATAAATTCTACTTTTCCATTAAATAAATCTATTATCATAATGTCTAATGTTGCAAATATTTCCTCATTTGCATTCATTATTGTTGTATTTATTAAATCTATTGATGTGTTTTTATCAAATCCAGACATTAATAATCTTTCTAGCATTTTTATTGCTATTTGGCTACTTTTTCTTGCTTCAGGTCCTGACCCCATTCCATCACTTATTGCCATAAGATATTTTCCATCATTTAATCTAATTTGTAATATGCTATCTCCTGAAACAGGACTACCATTTTTTATTTTTGAGTCTTGTCCTATTTGCAATAAATATTTATCTGATGACATATAGCAAAATACTCTTTTTCCTTGTTTATTTAATCTTTTGGTTTTTACTTCATTAATCATTAATTTTTCATCTAAATTTTTCTCTAATACTGCTTGAATTTTTTCAATATCTTTATTTTCACTAATTTTACTATCTTCTGTTAAATATAATTCAATATATGTTCTTTTTTCTTTTGTAGTAATTTCTAAATTTTCAACAAAAATGCCTTTAATTTCTAGCATATCTATAATTTTCTTTTTTTGGTCAATATATGTATCTTTAGTATTATTTTCTTTTTCTATTTTCACAGCAATACTAGAAATTGCTTTTGAAACTCCATCTAATTGTGCTTGTACATTTTTTTTATTTGATTTTACTTTTTCTTCCCAAATAAAATCTTTTTTACTCGTTTTATATGCAAAATTAATTGCTTTTACTATTTGTTCTATTTCTTTTTTTATTTTTTTATTATCTAGTGTAACTATATAATTATCAAATTTTGCAAATACATTTATTAAATCTTTAGCTGTCATTTCTTGTTTATCAATTAAAACTTCAAATATTTCATCTACAATTCCATTTTTTGTATTTGATATATCATCATATAACAGATTATCTTCTAATCCATCTAAATTATTTAATAATTCTGTTATAAATGTATTTTTGTTTTTCTTTTTTGCTTCTTCTGCTGTACTATCTAGTTCGTAAGTATCTGCAATGTCTTTAATTGTTTCAGAGACCATATTTAATTGATTAACTGTTTCTTCACCTTGTGATAATCTATTATTTTTAAATGATGGAAAATAATTTTCTTTTGGATTTAATTCTTCTATATCTATTCCAACCCAATTTGGAACTGCTAATAATCCAATTGCTGCAACTAAAATTTCTTTAAACATTGCAAAATTGCTTGTATCACCTTTTGCAACATATATTAAAATTCCATTTCCTATTACAAATCCTGCAACTACACCAATTTTTCCATATTTATTAAATAATCCTGCTATCATTCCCGCAACAGCATATTCAGCCACTATTATTGGATCATTTTGAGCAATAATTCCTAATGTAACTCCAATTGTAACTCCTGCTGTTGTTCCTATTAGTACACCATTTCTCCATCCAAGTAGCAATACCATAAATATACTTAATATATTTCTTATAGATAATCCAAATATTGATAAATTTCCAAATGCAGAGCATGCTATTGATACTAAAAGACTTGCTCCTATAATTTCTTCAATTGAAAATGCCCTTCTATCAGTAATTTCTTGAATTACTACTAAAGAATTTACAAAAATTTTATAAAATATAACAGAAAGTACAGCTAAAGTTATGTGTAATAATAAATCCCCTATTGTAAATTTAGTTAGTATAAGTTTTGCAACCATAACTAAAATAATACTAAAAAATATGTGTTTGGAAATTTGCATTTGTTCATCTTTATATTCATCATTTTCCTTTGGTGGCTTTATGCACATTGTTATTAATAGCATCAAAATTATTAATATATAATTTAAAGCTCCAATTGTTCCAACTCCAACAATATTGCCTATTAATCCAACAATTAATACTACTATTGCTGGAACTTTACTTGCTAAACAAGCTCCAACCATTGCAATACTAAATGGTGATACATCTTGTCCCATTCCTACCATAGATACCATAAATGCTAATACATATATTATAATATTTTTAACACTAAATAGATTTTTTATTAATTCTTTATTATCTTTTAACATCCTTTAACACCTCATGTAACATTTTAATACTTGTCTTATGTGTTTTTTGTCTTTTCTTGTAGACAAATACAAAAAATTTTCTTACATTTTGTGATATATTATCTTATTTTTTTAACAAATATATTATATTAATAATATTAATTATAAAACTTGCAAATAGTAACATTACTACTAAAATATTATTATTTGTATTTTTTTCTATATTCATTTCTTTGTATAAAATATCAAATTTATTTTTTGTATCAAAATATATATTATCTAGCTCTAAAATATCTTTTAAATGTTGATAAAAAATCGAACCAGTGTCATCATCTGTAACTTCATTTATCCATAATTTTTTTGTAAATCTTATGAATTCTTTTCTTGTTTTGTTTATATTTATTCCTTGTCTAAATTTCAAATTTATCTTTTTTAAATACAATTTTGTATATATTGCTAATATATATGTGTAAAAGTATTGTTCTTCAAAATCACTTGGAAATATTGTATAATTGTTTATATCACAACTTGATGAAAATAATGTTACACTTTGTTTTGTTACACCTAATTTTGCATATTTCCATCTTGAAATTATTTTCATTTCTTCTTTTGAATAATTTACACTATTATCATTTGGTAATATATTTAAAAATTTAAAATATTGATCTTTTATTTTATCAAATTCATTTATATTATTCCAACCATTTTCGTCAATACATGCATATGAATATGTTAATGCTCTTTCTGTATCTATGTCTAGTTTCATTGATTCTGTGACTGGTCCTGTTATTTTTTCTACAAACTCTTTAAAATACATTACATCACTGAAGCAATCTGTTTGAATTCTAATTTTGTCATAATTTTTCATGTTAGAGAATTCTTGATTTATATCTCTAAATTTATAGTTAAAATTTAATAAATCTGAAAATTTGTCACTATCCTCTATATTTGTTTTTACACACAAAAAACAAATTCCTGTATTAAAACATATAATTTCAACTTTTGGTATTTTAAAAAATATACCATTTTTCTCTTGTACTTTTCCTTGAATATCTCTTGGTATTGTATATTCAAACATTGTACAACCATTTCTTGCAAGAATTGCCGCTTTTGTTTCAAGTGGCAATTCTTCTAATTGTTTAATCTTATTTTTACTATAATTAAATGTTCCAAACATATACTCTCTAGTTCTATGTGAGAAAAATGAATATATGTCCATATCTTTATCTTTTTTAAATATTCTTAATTCACAATTTTTATCTTTTAATAATTTCATTAAATATTTTAAATATTTACTTTCTTTTATAACATAAGGATAAATAAAATATGTATATTCGTATTTCGTTTTTAACTCCATCTTTTGTTCCCTCTTTCTAAATTATTATTTATCACAATAATAATTTACTCCTATTTCTTCTCCTAAATACCATTTTCCTATAAAGTCAATTTTTAAATTATTTTCTAAATTATATTTTGGTTCTATTACTGTTTTTCCGTTTTTGTCTATTGATCCCCATAATCCATCTTTTTTTACTGAAACAAAACCATAAGAATTTTGTTCTGTTCCATCATCATAAATATAGTCTACTATAACATTTCCTTTTTTGTCTACATATCCATATTTTCCATTTTCTTTTTTCAAAAATAATGTATTGTTTGGTAATGCTTCTTGACTTGTAATTTCTTCTAAATTCAAATTGTAATACTTATAATCACTATCAACTCTCATTCTTAGATACTTATCATTTACATTTAGTTCTACTAGAACTCCATTTAATTTTTTCTCATATTTATCATTAATTATTGTTGTTTTATAATTTTCGTCTTCTGCTAAAAATAGATTTGCTTTTTCATTATAAATAATTCCTGTATATTCAAATGGAACTTTTTCTTCTTCTTTTTCATCTATAATTCCATATTTTTCATCTTTTTTGGCTATATAAATTCCTTCTTTTGCTTCTTTTAAATCTTTATATTTTGCTTCTATTAATATATCTCCAGATGTTGTCATTTCTCCATATAAATCTTTTTGAGTAAATATAATTCCTCTTTTTGTACTTGATTTTATATCATCAAATCCTTTATCAATTAATGTTTCTCCTGCTTGATTGATTATTTTTTCTTCTCCATCTTCTACAACATAGTAGTTATCACCTAAATACACTTGTTTTATTTCATTATATTTGTTTTCTAATATTTGTATTTTTGTTGTGCTTACTATTCCACATTTTCCATTTTCATCTGTTGTTATATATCCTTCTTTGTATGTTGTTCCTAGATTTTTTATATCAGAATATTTTACATCTATTAAAATTGTTCCGGCATTATTTGCAAGTCCTACATATCCATCTTTTCTTATTAATAAACTGTTTTCTATTCCTTTCATTGCACTAATTTCATCATATTCACAGTCTAATAATTTTTTACCATTTAAATCAATTAATCCATATTTTCCATTTTGCATTACTTTTAGTACATTTTTTTCATACCATATATTATCATTCTCATCTATATTTTCTAGTACTTGGATTTGATCATATTGTGTAAATATTTCTTCATTTTTTCTGTTTAATGCTTTCGTTTTATATGTTCCATCTTCTTCGTTTATATCATATGTACATATGAATACATCTTTTGTTTTGTCTGGTATTACTATCATTTCTTGATATGATGGATTTATTACTCTTTCTCCATCTTGATTTATTACTCCCCATTTATCTGCTGAAAATGCTGTAAAGTATTCATATTCTTTATTTAGTTTTTCTCTTTGTATAAATACATTTTTAATTATCATTACTACCATTGCTATTACAATGATTGCAATAATTACAGCAAATACTTTTTGGTAATTTAACTTACCTTCAGTTTCATATCTTCTTCCTCTACTCATATATAACATCCTTTCAATTTTTTATTTTGCTTATTATTATCTATTTTTAATGCCTATAATATATCATAATTTGGTGGAGATTACAAGATTTTATGTAATAAAAAAAGAACTATAATTTTTATATTATAGTTCTTTAAATATATATATTAAACAGCTTCTTGATTTTCTGTTTCTTCTTTGTTTTCATTTCCTTCTTCATTTATTACTTCTAAGCTACATACAGAAACTTCATATGCAGTTTTTGTTTCAACTGTTCCATCTTCATGTTTCTTTTCATATTGTCTTGATTGAACTCTACCTATAATTTTTACTTGTGTTCCCACTTCTATGTTTTGGCAAAATCTTGCATTTCTTCCCCAAGCAATTGTTGGAATATAATCTGATTTATTATATGCTCTGTTTACTGCTAATAATAAATCTGCAATTTCTCTTCCAAATGGTGTTTGTCTGTAAATAGGTTTTTTACAAACAAATCCGATAAGCACTACTTCGTTTGTCATTTCTTCTTTTTTTGCTATTTCTCCATCTTCGCCTTCAACTTCTTGTTCTTCGTTTTCTGGTAATTCTTGAACATCTTTAGCAAAAACTGTTAAGATTAATTTGTTTCTTTCATTTTCAAAGCTGTTGTATGATCTAAATTGTCCTTTTATTAATAATTTCTTTCCTTCTGTTAATGTCTCATCTGTTATTAGTCTTTCTGAAATTGTTATTGGAATAATGTCTGCGTTTCCACTTAAACGTGCTATAGATAATGAAAATCTATAAAATTTCTCCCCATAAATTTCATGGCTAAATTCTTTTTCGCCTGTAACCTTTCCTACTAATGTTAAGTAGTTGTTTTCTAAATAATTTGTATCCAATTTTATTTCCTCCCTATCTTTTTTTATTTTATCAATTGTAAATTACCATCTTGCGTTTTTTTATTTTAAAATTTTCTACATTTCTTATTATACTACACATTTTTGGTTTTGTCTACATAAAAAGTTAATATTTTAAAATTTTTTTTGAATTTTTATTCATTTTTAGGCATTTTTGACAGTTTTTTTATAAATTATGGGCTATTTTATAGCTCTTTTATTAAAAAATTTATAATTTCATTATATATTGATGACTTTTTATTTTGTTCTATTTCTATTTTTTTCTCTTGATTTTCTATTATATCTCCATTTAATTTTTCTATTTCTCTTTGTACACTAATTATTATATAGTTTTCTTTTACACTTGATATCATTATTGTTGATTTTGAATTAAATCCAAATGTTATAATTTTTATTAGTATATTTTCAGGTATTTTTATTTTTTCATCAGAATTTATCAGAATATATTTGGTCTTATTTATTATTTCTCTCATAAATTTGTATTCTTCTTCTGTTAAATTTATGTCTTTGTTATAAATTATCTCATCAAATTTTATATTTTTTAAATTCTTTATACTTTCGCTGTTTAATTCAATTAGTTCATAATTTTCTCCTAGTTTTCTTTTTATGTCTTTAATATCTTTTTTTCTAGCAACAATTCCAATTAATGGCATGTATCTTCTCCCTTTTCCATTTATATGCATATTTTACCCAATAAAAATATTAATATTCTTATTTTTAGATATTTGTCTTTATTTGCATTCCATTATTATCAATTACATAATTATCTTTATATATCAATTCTGATACTGTTAATAATTCAAATCCTTGTGATTTAATATTTTTTATTAATCCATCTAAACTATCTGCAGTATTTTTGGTTCCATTATGACTTAATATTATACTACCATTTGATATTTTGTTTCTTATTCTTTTCCACATATCATCACCAGTTAATCCTTTATAATCTAATGTATCTAAATTCCATTGAATTGGATAATATCCATTATTTTTTGCTGTTCTTATTACTATATCATTATATTCTCCATATGGTGCTCACGCTGGATCGGGAGAGCGTCCTGAGTGCCGGAACCTCCTGGCTCTCCCCCGACGCCT
>OGZP01000017.1_pt1 | contig 136868 bp, 152 predicted proteins | sample 1576811 | NCBI WGS metagenome assembly OGZP01 (sample SAMEA3541553, study PRJEB24748) | human gut metagenome | biome: human gut; feature: human-associated habitat; material: faeces | place: China | collected 2012
CCGTCATTTAAAGCGGCGTCGCCCGATAACACCGGCTTCGGGTCGGGAGCGGTCGTGTTTTCTGTCGTGGGGGCGGCGGTTTCGCTCTGCTCGGCAGCGGCTTTATCATTCTTTTTTCCGCATCCGAAAAAAGCTGCTCCGAGCACTATCAGCAATGCGGAAAAAATACAGAGAATTTTTTTCATTTTTTCTTCCTCCTATGTAACAAAGCGGCGAAAACCGCTTTGCTCAGAGAATACTTTGATACGACTATTTTATCATATCCTGCATATTATCGACAATGGTATTTATGGTGTTTGCCGCCTTTTTTGCCGCCTTTTTCATCTTGCGTTTTCTCGAAGACGATTTAGCGGCGGTTGACATTACCGCGGCCGCCGTTCCCACGGCAAGACTCACGCCTACTGTTTTCATTGCCGAATTCATATTGTTATTCATTATTTTTTCCTCCGTTTTATAAGATTGTATTAGTATCTTGTGCAAAACGGACGGTAAAAATACTGTTTAGTTCTTTATATTTTTGAAAAATATGGTAAAATTGTTTTTGAAATTTTTTGAAAACGGTGATAAAAATGATATTGAATGTGGTTATGGTCGAACCGGAAATTCCGCAGAATACCGGAAACGTGGCACGTACGTGCGCTCTTACAGGCGCAAGACTTCACCTTGTAGGCCCCATGGGTTTTAAAATCGACGACAGGAAGTTAAAGCGTGCCGGTCTCGATTATTGGCACCTTTTGGATATAACATATTATGAGAACCTCGAAGAGTTCTTTCGCAAAAATCCGGATAACGGAAACTTTTATTATTTCACGACAAAAGCGACTCATCGTCATACCGATGTAAAATATCCCGACAATGTATATCTTTTCTTCGGAAAGGAAACAAAAGGTCTGCCGGAAAATCTTTTACACGATAATCCGCAGACCTCTGTGAGAATACCTATGCTTAATAACCCCGACGCGCGCAGCCTAAATCTCTCAAATTCCGTGGCGATAGGTGTGTACGAGGTTTTGCGCCAATGGAATTACCCAAAACTTCTGTGCGAGGGCAAGCTTCGCGACTATGAGTGGGATGTGTGACGTTTAATATGTAGGGTGCTCCTGATGCTTGCGGTAAGCGTCCATAATGTCTTTAAAGACCTCTCCGTTTGTCGGCGGCGTCCATGTTACGGCGTTTGCGCCGGCGGCGATTGTGGCCTTGATGGTTTCGTCTGTGGGACCGCCCGTTGCCATTATCGGTATGTCGGGATATTTTTTGCGGATTTTTTCGATAAGCTCCGGAGTTTTAGCCGCCGCGGATACGTTGAATATCTCTGCACCCGCCTCAATTCTTCCGGCAATATCGTCCTCCTCTGAAACCACGGTGACAATAACCGGTATGTCAAGAGCCTCCTTAAGCTCCTTAACGGTTGAATTAGGCGTCGGTGCATTTACAACAACGCCGAACGCGCCTTGGTATTCGGCGTGTCTGCCGAGGCCGAGAACTCGCTCGCCCTTTGTAAGTCCGCCGCCTATTCCGACAAATACCGGCGTGTCCGCTGCCATCATTACTGCCTGTGTGATGACAGGCTGCGGCGTAAACGGGTACACGGCAATAACCGCGTCGGCGTTGGAATTTCTTATTATGCTGACATCGGTTGAAAACAGAACCGATTTTATTCGTCTGCCGCATATTTTAATCCCGTTGCAGGTATAAATAGCTTCGGGGACGCTGAGCCTGAAATCTCTCAAAAAACCTTTTACTTCTGTCATTGATTTTTTCCTCGTTTCGTAATATATTATAAAAAGAAATGTTTTAACGGAGTTGATAAATATGTTTAAAGAAATAAACGTGCGCGAGCTGGACCGTTCGCCGATACAAATGATAAGCGATGATTGGGCTCTTTTGACCGCAGGCAAAGAGGGCGATTGGAATACTATGACCGTTTCGTGGGGCGGCGTAGGAGAGCTTTGGGGCAAGGATGTAGTGTTTGTTTTTGTCCGTCCGCAGAGATATACCCTCGAATTTATGGAAAAATACGATGAGTTCACGCTCTCGTTCTTCGACGGCGAATATAAAAAGGAGCTCGGCATATGCGGCGCAAAATCGGGCAGGGATATTGATAAGGCCGCCGAGACGGGTCTTGTCCCGGAATATATAGATAATGCCGTCACCTTTAAGCAGGCTAAGAAAGTGCTTGTCTGCAAAAAGGTAGCGTTTAAGGATATGACTACCGACGGATTTTTGGACAGCTCAATAGAAAAGTGGTATACAAATAAAGATTACCACAGAATTTACGTCGGCACAATCGAAAAAACGCTTATTTCGGAATAATTTTAAAAATATTAAAAAAATTTAAACTTTTTTGCAAAAAACACTTGCAATTTGAGAAACCTTGTGATATACTTACTCTCGCACTTGAGAGATGAGTTCAAAAACAAAGTTTCTCAAAAGTCGGTGTTTATTACGATGAGGGTCCACCCGTTCCCATTCCGAACACGGTAGTTAAGCTCATTCGTGCCGAAAATACTTGGCTGGAAGCGGCCCGGGAAAATAGGTCGATGCCGACATTTTATGAAAGTAGTTCTCCAATAGGGGGGCTATTTTTTTGCCTTTTTTTACTCCGTGAATTTTTCACGGAGCTTTTTTAATGCCCTTTTTTCTATTCGGGAAACATAGGAGCGCGAAATTCCCATTTCTTCGGCGATTTCACGCTGCGTCATCGGCTTTGACATAAAAAGCCCATATCGCTTTAAAATTATCTCTCTGTCGCGAGAGTCGTCCATTTCGTCGATATATTCGCGCAGCTTTTCTATTTTGATTTTTTTATCCAAATCATCTGCGATGGTATCGTCTGTATAGACAATATCCGAGAGTGTCAGTGGATTTCCCTCGGAATCCGTATCGATAGGTTCACTCATGGAAATATCCTGAGCCGACTTTTTTTGACTGCGAAAGTGCATGAGTATTTCGTTTTCAATACAGCGTGAGGCGTATGTTGCAAGGCGTGTACCCTTGGTGTAATCAAAGCTGTTTATGCCTTTTATAAGCCCTATTGTGCCGATTGAAATAAGATCCTCTTGGTCGGAGTAATTTGAATAATATTTTTTAATTATGTGCGCCACGAGCCGCAGATTGTGCTCTATCAGGCTATTTTTGGCTTCTGTGTCACCGGAAGCCATTTGTTCAAGAGCCTTTTTTTCTTCTTTTGCGGACAGCGGCTTCGGAAATGACCCGGCATTTTCAATATGCAGAATCAAATAAAGCATTTTTGTGGTTATGGCGGATAAAAGCTCCAAAAGCATTAAAATCGACCTCTCTTTCATATTAAGAATATGATTGTGAAAAGCCGTATTTGCAAGTCCCGAAAAAATGCTGTGATAATCGGAGAAAACGCCGTACCGTGCAGCGGTAAATTCCTTTTTGACTTTCACCGAAACTTTTTATATAATTTGAGTAGACAGAAGGTTTCTCAAAATGGAGCCTTAATTGGGTGCCTCAACCTTCCGGTTGTTGCCGGTGCTATATTAACAATCGGTATTGGTACTGCGTTATCTGTTGGAGAAAAACATTGGAAAAAAGCATGGATTGGCTATTAAAAGGAGGATTATATATTGACCATAATAAATTCTATGAATATGCCAACATACGTAAGCTTGATGTTGACACTTCTTGTTATGTGTATCTATTATATAATAAAATACAGAAGGGTTAAAGCGCCTTGGGTAATACTTATGTATTTCTTGGCTGTTAACTCTATTGTTTTAATTATTAACAGAATTATAGAGGAATATCAATCAAATACTCATTTGGAAAAAATCAGCTCTAATGTAGCTTTAATATCCAGTGGTATATTTATAGTTTCTATATTTGTTGTAGGAATTATTACAAAGATGAAGGAAAAGCGTTGAAGCGATATTATTCGCCTACACTTATTACTTGTCGGCGCATTTTAGGCGTTTGTTAGCTATATTTGTACTGATATGTAACATCTTTATTATCCATAACGCAAAAACACCCCTGCTTTCAAAACGAAAGTAGGGGTGTTCTTGTATGTTTACGGGTGTCGCTTATATCATACTTATGCAGTAGCAAAACATTTTAGAATTACAGCATCGTCATTGTAGTCAATATTGACAAGTTATCAAAATAATAATATAATATTTTGTACATAAACAACGAATTGCGGAAGTAACACATGTTGTGTTCTTTATAAAAAACAAGTGGGGGGATTAAATGAACAAAAGGAAGATTTTAATAATATCGCTTTGCGCTGTTCTGATTGCTCTCGTAGCGGCAGCTTCGGTTATGCTCAAAAGGAACAGCATATCAAAGCACAGTTTGATTTATGCCGATGTAAATGATAATAAGTTGATTTCCTATAAAATATCCGAGAAAGCGGAAACCCGGATTTCTTTTGACGGATATTCGGAATATTTGCTTGTCGGCAAGTATATCGGCGGGGATTATTGCTGTGTTTCCAAGGGCGAAAATTCATTTTTTGATGTGCTGCTGATAAAGAACGGCAATATTGAAAAAACATATCAATTAAGCTTTTGCCCCGATGAAATTGCGGCAACCGACGGCGGCATTTATTGCTTGACAAACGGTAAAATTTACCGTTTAAGTACAGCGGATAATACCGAAAACCTATATAAAGACAATGTTTATACCCATAAATACCGTTTAAATATGCTTATTACCGATAAAGGGGATTTGGTATATTTAAGGCAGGAAAACGACGGAAGCGTCTCTCTTGTGCTCGACTGTGACGGACAGGAAACCGACGTTTTTACATTTAATCCTGATGATACTATTGCCGTGGGACTTAATACAGATAACCGATTTTTATATAAAGACAAAAGCGGCAATTATAAGACGATGGCTGTGTCGGTTTACGGCGGTAAGCAGCAGAAATACGGCAAATCCGCTACATTTGTTCAAGCTTCGTCGGACGGCAAGCTTGCCGTCAAATGTAAAAGACAGGTTTTGGGCGAGTGCTCCGATGTCTATATAGTTGACGGTAAAACGGGTATTGCCGTGTCAACACATTTGGTCGATTTGGATATACCGTATTCGGTTGTTGTAGTGTAGATTTTATAATCTGCTCAAATGCGCGTAATTGGCTTTTAAAATGTTACACTAAAAGGAGACGGTTATAATTATGATAAAAAAGGCAAATAAAAAAGTTGCGGTTTTAAATTTTGTTATTTTATTTATTCTGATTCTTGTCGGTCTATTTGTTTTGAGCGTTCCCCAATTTGACCTTTCGTCATTGAGTGTCGCTTCATTTTACCTGTATTTCCCGAGTGTCGCATTATTGTTGGTATACTGTATTCTTTATCTTTCCTTTGCCCTTACCAAAAAGGAACATTCCGCGTTGGAAAAGATATTAAATGTTTATACGGCGCTTATGATTGCGGCGATTGTTATTGCCGTGTGTGCTTCTCTGATTGTGACATTTTGCGGCAAAAACGGGAAAGCCGAAAAAGAAAGATTTTTAAATACTTTCGGTACTCAAGCCTTATTTGGACTTGACAGTGCCGACGCCGATTTATCCGTTCCAAGCTCAAAAGGGAATGAACATAACACGCGTAATTTTGTATTCGGTAATACATATATTACCGACCAGAACCGTTCGTTTATTTTCCGCGGCGAACAAAACAATGACGGCGGAGATTTTACACTTATAAATATTGCCGGAAGCGGTATACTTAATGTGCCAAAACCTATATGTGAATTATTATATTCATTTCATTTGCTTAACACTTTTGACTTGACGAACACCAAAGTCGAACAAATCAATGATGATGTACAGGGGTGTGCCCGTATCATCGACTCTTCCTACGGATTCAAGTATGGTTCTTTTCTGTTTTTCAACGGTAAGTCGATTGTTTACTTAAACATTCAATATTCGGACAGCCTATCGCTTGATAAAGACTATGTTACAGAGCAGTGCGTTCGGTATCTTGAAAATACCAAATGATATACACAAACTGCCGAGCATTAACCGCTGTGCATCTAATGTGAGACAAAGCTGAATATCCGGCGAAAAGCAGGTGTTCCGTTTTTACCGAAAAAATACCCCTCCTGATGTGTACTCTGCATCAAGAGGGGATTTTTTTGCTTTGTACCCGATAAAAAGTGTTACGTATCAGCACAAACATAGTTAATATATATCTAAAATGTGCCGATGCGTAACATATATTTCCGGACACTTATGTTTTAAGTTTGACTGTTTTCTCACTATTTTATCGTCAAACAGTTCTAAACTGTCAAGTCTAATATTTCAGACGTTTGCGTTTGTTTTTCCCCTGATAAATATGTCAGCAATAAAGATGCTCCGTCTTTTGAAAATTCTGCTTCAATAACAGGGGTATCAACATTTGAAAAATCTAATTTGAACTCTTCGTAAAACAGGCTTTTGTCGAAAATGTTTTGCACAACAACCTTTCTGTTTTCCAAAGGATTCTCTTTGGAAACATCAATATATGCAATTAACTTATCTGAATTAGTCAATACATTTGTGAATTTCCCTGAAAAAATATTCTCGTTGGCGTTGTAATACTTATGTATTGTAATTCCCGTTCCCATATCAATTCCAATGTCAATTATGTCGCCACCGATCGTGTTAATTTCAATAGGACGGTCGGTTTTTTCCGACAGCGCAATTTTGCCCTCAGGATTATAAATTTCGTAACGGACTTGATTGTCGTTCTCTTTATAAATGCGATAATATTTTCCGGAATCAATAATTTGCGTTTGTTTAAGGTTGCTGTACGGTGAGCATGCGGTTAAAAAGCAGAAAAGAACGGGAAGTAATATGTATAAATATTTTTTCATGAAAGTTTCTCCGAAACAAATCATTTATGTCGTTTTCTATTTTATCGGGGTTTGAAAATGTAACACCGTCTAATCCGATATTTATTTTATTGCATAGATTTCTAAATATCTAAAAAATAAATTAAAAATAATATTGCAGAAAGAACAAATGCGGCGATTCCTAAAAAAAGGGTAAGATGAAATAATGAATTATCTTCTTTAGTATGCCCCCATTTTTTGTGAACATAAATATTTGTGACCCAAAGCACAATAATAAATACGAATAAATATACAAGAAGCATTGTACCTGCTATGTCAGAGTATTTATATGTCTTTGAAAAATCATGAAGACATCTTGCAACAGTCAAGACAGGAACACCTAACATTGTGACATATATCATCGAACACCAAGGCCTTTTTTGAGGTTCATCCTGCTTTAGTTTCTTTAAATTTATTACACTAGCGACTAATGTCACTATCATTAACAGTATAAAAGGTATGAAAGGTATGTCATACAATAAATTACCCATAATATGTCGTTTCTCCTAATATTCTCATTCGTGCATAATTCTCTGCCGAAGATATAACCGGTAAACCTGCCGAAAAGTAACAAAAAATAAAAATCGGACAATATCATAGATATTATCCGTGCGTAAATTTAAAGTTTTTTAATTTGCCGCACTTGAAAGCTTTTATTATTAACCCTTAAAATTCGCCGTAGGGGGTTGCCCTCTTTTTGTCCGCATCGGCAGTGCCGCCCGTACAGGGCGCACATTGTTTAATATTAACAAAGTAGGTTTACACAACAATATTAACTGAAATTACCATGTTTGTCAATTTGTTTTTTGGCAGCTTTGTCGAATAAAACGGTATTTGACGATTTTGCGGCGAAAAGCAAAAAATATGTTACGTATCAGCACAAACATAGTTAATATATGTCTAAAGTGTGCTGATACGTAACAAAACTGCCAAACACTACCTCTCAAAATTTGCCTTCTGAATGCTTATTCTAAATAATAGCCTGCCTGTGCATTCCAGAGCTCTGCGTATTTACCGTTAGCCGACACAAGCTCGTTATGCGTTCCTGTCTCAACCAGTTCGGCGTTATCAAATACAGCGATTTCATCACAGAAGGCACAGCTTGAAAGCCGATGTGAAATATATATTGCTGTTTTGTTTTCAACAAATGAATTAAAATGATTGTATATTTCATTTTCAGCTATCGGGTCAAGCGCAGCCGTCGGCTCATCAAGGATTACTATCGGCGAATCCTTATATAATGCTCTGGCAAGTGCCAGCTTTTGTGCCTCACCACCGGAGATTTCCACACCTGACTTATCTAAATCCTTATATAGATAAGTCCTTTCTTTTTGCGGCATTTCCTCAATTCTATTCTTAATATCGGCTTTTTCAAGAGCAGAATAAAGTGAGCTTTCATCACATTTACTACTTGCCGAAATGTTATCTGCGACTGTCAATGATAAGAGCTTATAATCCTGAAACACAACTGAAAAAAGGCTGCTCAGACTTTCTCTTGTGTATTCTTTGATATTGATTCCGTTAATCAAAATTTCGCCATCGTCAATATCATACAAACGGCAAAGCAGCTTAATAAAAGTCGTTTTGCCACTGCCGTTTCTGCCGACTACGGCAAGCTTTTTGCCGTCACCGATTTTCAGGTTAATGTGCTTAAGGGCATAATTATCGCTCTTTGGATATTTAAACGAAACATTATTGAATTCAATCTCAAATCCGTCAGATGTATCAAGCTCGCGATTGCCGTAAACCATTGTACTCTCGGCTTCGAGTATTTTGAAATAATCCGCGGCGAACGGCAAAATTTCTTTCAGCTTACCGAGTGTGTTGGCAAGCATCATGATACCGCTGATGATTTGCATAAATGAACCGCAGTACAATACAAGCGAGCTGATACCGAACAAACCGAATAGGCCTTTGACGCCGATAAACAAATATACGCCGAACCCGACCGTTGCGCCGAGTATGGCAATAAATGAGCTCGATTTTGCTGTTTTCATTGAAATCCTTCGAAGCGTTAATTCACCGTCTGTCAGTATCTTTTGCGTTGCAATACTGTCAACCAAACCCTGTTCCTTATACAGCCGAATCTCCTTGCCCGTTTTGTAATCGCCTAAAATGTCGATAAAGAAATAGAAAATGCGGTCGAGTTCGGCGTACTTTTCGTTTGCTTCAAGATAAGATTTATTGATATTTGACGCAACAATCAATATTACCACCGCCATAATTGCAATTGATGCAACTATAGTAATGATAAACAGCGGCCTTTCAAAGAAAGAATCGCCCGTTTTGACAAATCCGACCTTCAGAAGAGGAATGATGATAATAAACGAGATAATCGTGGTCAGCACGCCTCGTGTAAATTGAAGCGTTGTCCACATATAGTACGGAAGTCTCGCCCAACGGCTCTTTCCCGCTTCCTCGTGACGATGCAAAAGCTCTTTAAATTCACTGTCATTCAGCAGCGCATAGTCCGCATTATACAGCTTTTCTTCAACCTTTTTGTTTTCAAGGTCAAGAAGCATCATCCTGTGAGTTTCATTGTAATTATTAAGGAAGGATGCCAAGAAAAAGATAATTACATTTAATCCGAGAACTAAAACTATATTTGACACAATCGTTTTAACATCCGCTTTTTGGGTCAGCAGGGTTATTAATCTTGCTGAAAAGTAGATGTTGATAAACGGCTTAATACTGTCAATTACCGCCTGAAAGGCAGTAGCGGGAAGAAGGAGGGGCTCAAGGGAATTAACCTCACGATACATTCTTTTTATCAGCCTTGCTTTACTCATTCACAGCCACCCCCATTTCCCTGTAATACATACTCTGGGTTTGGTACATTCTGTAATAAGCCCCCTTCTTTGCCATTAACTCCTCGTGCGTGCCGCTTTCCGCAACAGCTCCGTCTTTGATAAACAGAATTCTGTCGCAGAAACGGGTTGAGGAAAGACGGTGAGAAATAAAGAAGGAAATTTTATCCTCGGTCAATTCATTGTATTTGAGATATAGCTCATTTTCGCTTATTGGGTCAAGTGCTGCCGTCGGCTCATCAAGAATCAGAACCGGCGCATTTTTATAAACCGCCTTTGCCAAAAGCAGCTTTTGCTTTTCACCGCCGGAGAAATCGGCGGCATTTTTATACACATCTTTCACCATCAAAGTGTTCTCTTTTTCGGAAAGGGAATCGATTTTGTCGGTGATGCCTGCCTTATCAAATGCGGCAAACAGGCGTTCTTTATCGTATGATTGTTCTGCGGTAATGTTTTCTGCTATAGTCATTGGCATAAAGCAATAATCCTGAAACACAGCGGAAAACAGATCGAAGTAGCTGTCAGAGGAAAATTCTCTGCTGCTTCTGCCGTTAATCAGAATGTCTCCCTCACTCGGATAATACAGTCCGCAAAGGAGCTTAATCGCCGTCGTCTTTCCTGCACCGTTTTCACCAACGATAGCTATATTTTCACCCTTGTTTACCTTGAAGGACATATTTCGTATCGTTTCGGTATCGCTTGCCGGATAAGTGAAGAAAACATTGCTGAATTCAATTGAACGAACTTCGCCGAAGTCAACCTCAGGCTTACCCTCGCTTACGCTTTCTTCAACAAATTCACGGTACAACGCACAGTCCGTACAGCAACGAGAAATTTCCATGAAGCTAAAAACAAGATTCATTATCCAGTTAGAAAAACCCGTAATAATGCCAAAGCAGAAAATGAAGTCTGAAACGGAAAGACGGTTTTTAAGCACCAGGTATGTGAGATATGCATAAGCGACCAGCTCACGAACAAGATTCAGCAAGGCTCTCACGCCGCTGATTGCAGCACTCTGCTTGGTGTATTTTGCATTAATGTGTTCAATCTGATAAATAAAATCCGCTGCAGTCTTTACCAAATAATCCGAAAAGCCGTACAGCTTAATATCCTTTGAAGCTTCGGCGTTCTTGGAAAGCTTGTAGAAATACTCGAATTTACCCGACAGCTTTGAGTAATTATCGGTTGTTTCGCTCTGCTTCGTCTTAAGGATTTTAAGGAGAAAGAACTCACATACACAGGTAAGGAGTATCAACAAAATCATAAAGTAATTGACTTTGTAAAGGAGAACGGAGGAGGCAATAACGCCGATAACGCAAACGAGAAAATGAGCGCACTGCTCCACAAAATCCGCACCGGAGGAAAAGCGCGCATTATAAAATGCTTCGGCCCGCTTTTGCTTTTCTCTGCCTTCAAAGCTTTCAATATTGACATAATCGGTTGTAAGTGTTTTACGGAACGCTGCAACGGCATAGCGCATACGAACTATTCTTGCGCCGCCTCTGACAAGCTCCTTCATAAACGGGTCAAGCCATATTGTCAGCGTTAAAAGGAGGCTCAAAAGCGCAACGATGACTGTCATATCACCAACGGTAACGCCATTATCAATAGCGTCAATCATTGCTTTCGGTATATACGCCGTAACTAACGGCTGCAGCACTAATGCCGGTACCCAAAGGAAAAAGAATTTGAGGCTTTTTTTATCCCATTTCAGCCAATTGGAAAGCATATATTTGAAATTATCCTTCATTGCTTCTCTTCTTTCATTAAGTATTATAGATATTACTCTGCTATGTGCTCTGAATCGGTAATGACCGATATTTCACCTGAAAATCGATTAGTTGCCGACACTGTAAACTGCTTTGCCGGTTAAGAAATTTCGCCGAACAGCCCTAACAACGACTTCGCTGCTAAGCTCAAAGCATATAAGGCTGTCGCCTTCGGTAATATAAGTCGTAATATTAAAGCTTCGGATAACGCACCGTCGCCCGTTCAATCTAACACGGCTGTGCCTATTAGTGTCACGTACCGCGAAATGCTGCGTATCGGTACAAGCGAAGTTAATATATGTCAAAAAAGTACTGATACGCAGCAAAAGCCTGCCATACCGTTATCCTATCCTTTTAGCTATGGCGGCGGTTACGGCGCAAACCTCTTTTGCGCCTGCTATTTTCAGCATTTTGGCACACTCCGAAAGTGTGGAACCGGTGGTCTTTATGTCGTCTGCAAGAAGTATTGTTTTGCCGTCAAGATATGAAAACTCTTCCGCTGTCGCGAATATGCCGAATACATTGCCGCGCCGTTTGTTTCCCGGGAGAGTGTGCTGGCGCGGAACGTCATAGAGCTTTACGAGCATCTCCCGACACGGCAAACAAAGCTCCTCACCGAGCCGTTTTGCCAAAAGCTCGCTCTGGTTAAATTCCCTGTCGTGTTTTTCGGCTTTTGAAAACGGCACAAAGGTTATTATGTCAAATTTCTTTTCGCCGTATTGCTCTTTTACGGTTTTTGCCATATCCTGCGCAAGAGTACGTGCAACAAAATCCTTTCCCTCAAATTTCAGGCGGTGTATTGCGGTTTTGGCGACACCCTCATAGTAAAACGGAGCGGCGACGGCGGAATATTCGTTTTTTGCCTGCTTACATGAGCAGTCCTCTTTGCTGTGACCGCAAAAACGGCAATACGGAGGCAAAATACGCGGCAGGGAGCTTTCGCAGCTTTCACAGACGTCTTTTTCCGGGAATATCAATTCTCCGCAGTATTTGCACCTTTTTGGGAAAAAGACGGAAAGAAGCCTATCCGCAAATTTAAGCAAAATATTCACCTCCGCAAGCTCAGGCTTTTTTTATGTCAAACCAGAATACAACTCCGTCGTCCGTGTTTTCGACACCGTATTTTTCGCCGTGCAGCTTTTGTATTGCACCGACTATCGAAAGGCCGAGTCCGAAACGCCCCTCTGCGCGTGAATGTGACTTGTCGGCGCGGTAAAAGCTTATCCATATTTTATCCATATCATCGCTGTCTATATGACTTCCGCTGTTGTATACGCAAATCCGTATGCTGCCTTCATTAGGGCTTTGCCCTTTATAGACTCTTATAATATTGTCGCCGGAAACGTGTGAGCAGGCGTTCGATATGTAGTTGTTAAATACCATTCGTATTTTAACGCTGTCGCCGAGTCCGAAGCAGTCGCTCGGAATATCATTTATAAATTTGATTCCCTTGCTCTCAAATTTTAATCGGTTTTCTTCGCCGTATTCTTCAGCGGTTGCGCGAAGGTTTATCTTATCCATACTGAGCTTGACGTTACCTGATTCATACATTGAAAGCTCGAGAAGCTGTAAAACGAGCATATTCATCTTGTGAGTTTCGTCGGTTATTATTTCACAATATTCCGAAGCACCTTTTGTGTCGCCGCTGTCGAGCATCAGCTTGGCGCCCTCCGAATAGCCCTGTATTATTGAAATCGGAGTTTTCAACTCGTGCGAAACATTAGAGATAAAATCCTTGCGGATTTTGTCGAGCTGCTGTTCTTTCTCTATGTCCTCCTGCAACCTGCGGTTTTTCTCGTTTAAATCGACAAGCGTGCTGTTGAGCGAATCGGACAGCTCGTTTATACTGCTTGCCAAAGTGCCTATTTCATCGTTTCCGCCGTATTCGCATTTCTTTGAGAAGTCCATATCTGCCATGCCGCCGGTGACGCTGCTCATTTCAATAAGCGGCTTTGTAAATTTCTTTGAGTAAAAATATATTGCAACAAGCGTGGCACAAAGAGCGAGTATGCTGGTTATAAGCATTACGTTTATGGCTGTATCGGCATATGAGTCTATCGTCGTTTTTTTGCTGTACATCTCAAGGTCTCCGCCGAATTTAAGACTTTTTCCGTAGACTATGAATTGCGTGTCGCTCATAGCGTTTTCCTGAATTTCAAAGAAAGAGCCGTCGGGGTTGTCGTGTCGGTCCTTTATCACTATTTTACCTCCGGTTATACCGGTAGGCACGGCACCGTAGTAAAGGGGAGTGCCGTCCGACATATATACGTCTATGGTAACTCCGTTGTCTTTTTCGAGCAATGCGATTTTAGAGCTGTAATCGGCGGCGGAAACGTCGTAGGTGTCGATTTCCTCCGCAAGATACTGCATGGTACGCTTTTGATTGAGTATGTATATTGACGAGAGATACCATTTGTTGAGGGCGAGTATCAGCGTTACGGCAATAAGAACTATGGCTCCGACCTGTAAAAACAGCCGCAGCCTTATACTTATGAAGCGCTTACTCTTAGTCTCCTTGCTCATATTCACTCCTCTATCTTATAGCCTACGCCGTATACGGTATGTAAATGCTTTGTTCCCCAGTCGCCGAGCTTTGTACGAAGCCTTGCAACGTGAGAATCTACGGTTCTTATATCGCCGTCGTAGTCAAAGCCCCAAACATCGTCAAGCAGCTGTTCGCGTGAGTAAACTCTGCCGACAAAGCCGAGCAGCTTTATTAAAATACTGTACTCCTTGAGCGTCAGCGAAACGGCTTCGCCGTAGACCTTGACCTCGTGCGCGTCTTTGTTTACCGACAGCCCCCAAAGCTCGTCGGTGTCGGAGACAAATCCGCTCCCGGAGCGGCGCAAAAGAGCCTCCACTCGTTTCATAAGCACGGCCGGGGAAAACGGCTTTGTTACATAGTCGTCTGCACCGCTTTCAAATCCGGTTAATTGATCAAAGTCCTGACTTCTTGCCGAAAGCAGCATAATGGGCACGGCAGAGTGCCGTCTTATTTCCCTTGTCGCTTCCCAACCGTCGAGCTCGGGCATCATAATATCCATTATTATGAGGGCGGTGTCCGGATTTTGGTTGAAAAGCTCTACGGCCATTTTGCCGTCCGCGGCCTCAAGCGGCGTGTGACCCTCTTTAATCAGAAAATCGCACACAAGTCGCCGTATGAGCATTTCATCGTCTGCCACTATTATTTTTGCCATTATGACATCGTCTCCCGTTTCCTGCCGACATATCGGCGCAAAAAAATAATCTCAAAACAGCAGGTGCCGTTACTGAGATTATTTTATCACAAACCGATAGCTTGTTTCAATATATAAGAGTTATTTAAGGTATTTACGAAGTCCCGTTTTGTTTATTGCTGCGCAAAGCGGCATTCCGGCGGCGTAGCACACCACAAGCTCGCCGAGACCTACAAATGCTGCCTGTATAAGAAAGCCCTTGAACGTAAAGCCCTCGGGCAAAAATACGGCTATTTCCGCCCCGACTATAACGGCGTTGAACACTACCGAAAAAACCGGCGCGAGAAGCGGCAGCCCCTTTACCTTGACCTTTCTCGTGAGATACGTAAATACGGCGGCCAAAAGCGTTGCTGCCGAGCCGCATATTATATCCGTAATGCCGTACGGACTTCCGAGGTTTGCCAAGAGACAGCCTATTGTAAGCCCGGGTATTGCGGCCGGTGTGTATGCCGCAAGAACCGTCAGAGCCTCGGAAAATCTGAACTGTACCGCTCCGTAGGCGAGATTTACGGCGGATGCGGCATAGGTCAGCGCGGCATAGAGAGCGGCAATTACCGCACCGCAGACGAGAGAGTTAACATCTTTTTTCTTATTCATTTTTCAAACTCCTTAGTTTTGATTTGGGCATTTGCCCTGTCAGGCGGATCTCGAACTGACAACTTTGATTATGAGATTTTCAAAGCATTGAAATTGTATAATAAAAGAGCCTGCTCGTCAAGGAAAAACAAAAAGATTTTCCGTGAAACGGCTCAAATATTGACTTTTTCGCTTCCGTTTGCTATTGTTTTTATAAATAAAACGGTAAGGAGCGTTTGTCTTGAAAAATTACGTTCTCAAATATAACAAGCCTGCGGAGTATTCCGAAAACGGATGGCAAAACGAGGTTTTGCCCATAGGCAACGGCATGCTCGGTATGTGCGTATTCGGAGGCGTTTCCGAGGAGCATTTGCAGTTTAATGAAAAAACTCTTTGGACGGGCGGACCGTCAAAGAGCAGAAAGGGCTATATCGGCGGAAATGTTGAAAACAGCTATGAATACCTTGAAAAAATCAGAGAAGCACTGCGCCGCGGTGATAAAAAGGCCGTCCTTAAATTTAAGGATAAGCTTGTAGGCGTAAAGGACGGCTACGGGGCATATCAGAATTTCGGGGAGATAGTGCTCAAATTTCCTCACGGTGTTTTTTCGGATTATGAAAGACAGCTCGATATAACAAATTCCGTTTGCACGGTGAAATATAAGAGCGGCGGAGTTTCCTTTATACGCGAGTGTTTTGCATCGCACAATCCGTCGGTTATCGCCGAAAAAATCACCACCGATAAAAAGGGTGCGTTGAACACCGAAATTTCATTTTCGACGTCTCACGAGACTGACAGCATAAGAGTGCAGGATAATTCCCTGATTTTGTGCGGCAGGCTCTCGGATAATGACCTCGCATACTATGCGCGCCTTTGTGTTACAACGGACGGAGAAATGGTAAAAGGCGACGGTAAGCTCATCATTAAAGACGCTTCATATCTTGTTTTTGCCCTCACTGCCGGAACAAACTATAAAAACGAATATCCGAATTACAGAGGCGAATTGCCCGAAGGCAAAGTAAATTCCGCAATAGAAGAATTTTTGAAAAATGGCTATGACGAGGTTAAAAAAGAGGCGGTTGCCGAATACAAATCGCTGTTTGACCGTTTTTCATTTGAGGTTACAAGCTTCACAAGCACCGAATACACGGATAAACTCCTTTCTTCATACCGTGAAAACCCCGATTCAAAGGACGGGCGGTACTTGGAAGAGCTTTTGTGCCAATACGGCAGATACCTGCTTATTTCAAGCTCTGCCGAAAATGATGAGCTGCCCGCCAATCTTCAGGGCGTATGGAACAATTCCAATTCGCCTGCGTGGAGCTGTGATTATCATCTGAACGTAAATCTTCAAATGTGTTATTGGCATGCGTATGTCACGGGACTTTTCGGCGCGGCAAAACCGATGATACGCTATATGGAGTCGCTTCGTGAGCCGGGCAGAGTTACCGCGCGGTGTTACCACAATATCGTTTCCGATGAAAAAAATCCCGAGAACGGCTGGGTGTGCCATACTCAAAATACGCCCTTTGGTTGGACTTGTCCCGGTTGGGATTTCTACTGGGGCTGGTCTCCGGCGGCATCCTCGTGGATGATGCAGAATTGCTTTGATTATTATGCGTTTACCGAGGACACGGACTATCTTCGCTCCGACATATATCCCATGATGAAAGAAAATGCTGTTTTTTGGCTTCAAAATCTTGTTTACAGTAAAGAGCAGGACAGATATGTTTCGTCTCCGTCTTATTCCCCGGAGCACGGGCCCATAAGTATAGGCAATACATACGAGCAGACGCTTATTTGGCAACTGTTTACCGATACGGAAAAGGCGGCAAGGGTTCTCGGAGACGACGACTTTGCAGCTGAGCTTGAAAAGGTACGTGTAAAGTTAAAGCCCATTACAAAGGGACGCTGGGGTCAGATAAAGGAATGGTATGAGGAGGACGAATGGTATAAGTCCTTGAAGCTCAGAAAGCTTAAATATAAGCTCCATTCCTGCCAAAACCGCCACAGACACGCATCTCATTTGCTCGGACTTTATCCCGGAAGCGCGATAACCGATAAAACTCCCGAGCTTATAGAAGCTTGTAAAGTTTCTCTACTTGACAGAGGCTTTGGCCAAAAGAGCGGCGCAAACGGCTCGGGCTGGGGCAAGGCGAATAAGGTAAACCTTTGGGCGAGGGCAAAGGACGGCAACAGAGCATATTCAATGCTGCGTGAGCTTATAAACAAAAACATCGCGCCGAACCTTTGGGATTTCCATCCGCCGTATCAGATGGACGGAAACTGCGGATACACAAGCGGTGTCTGCGAAATGCTGTGTTACAGCTCCGATGATATTATAGAGCTTTTGCCGGCACTCCCCGAGGAGTGGAAAAACGGCAGCGCAAAAGGGCTTTATGCCCGCGGAGGATATTCTCTTGATTTCACGTGGGAAAACGGCGAAATAAAGAGTCTGTCGGTATATTCGTCCTGCGGCAAAAAGACGGCACGCATTAAAACGGGCGATGAAATCAAAACAGTGAAAACGGTCGGTTAAAAGCACCGAAAATTTACTCGTTGTTTTTTTGAAAGGATTTGAAAACAGTGAAATATCTTGTTATAGGTGTCGGCGGAACGGGAGGCGCAATAGCCGCATACCTTACAAAGGCCGGAATAGATACAACTCTAATTGCGAGAGGCAAAAACCTGTCGGCTCTCAGGGAAAACGGCATTACTCTGATCCTTGATAACAACGAATACACAAATGCCGTAAAAGCCTTTGATATGAACGGTTTTGAGAATGCTGTGAAATCCGGCGCAGCCCTTTCTCCCGATGTTATTTTTGTGTGCGTAAAGGGGTATAGCATTACAGACACAATACCGTTTATAAAAAGCGTATCCAAGCCCGAAACCGTGGTAATACCGATACTCAATATTTACGGCACGGGCAGACATATGCAAAAAGAGCTTCCCTCTCTTACGGTGACGGACGGGTGTATATATGTTTCCTCAAGTCTTGTCTCTCCGGGGAAAGTACATATGTACGGTTCGATTTTTCGTATAGTTTACGGGTTGCCTTCGCACAAAAAGGATGATTCGCGGCTTATAAAAATCGAAAGCGACTTAAAACTGGCAAACATAACGCCGGTTTTTTCCAATAATGTCGAAAAGGACACTCTCCAAAAATTCTCATATGTTTCGCCTATGGCGGGATGCGGTCTGTATTTCGGAGCAAATGCCGCCGAGATGCAAAAACCGGGAGCGGAGCGCGAGCTTTTTTCTGAGCTTATCTCCGAAATTGAAACGCTTGCGGCTGCAATGGGAATAAAATACGAAAAGAGCCTTGTAAAAATAAATCTCGATATTCTCGACGCCCTGTCGCCCGACGCCTCCACCTCTATGCAGCGCGACATTGCTGCCGGTAAGCAGTCTGAAATAGACGGTCTTATATATGAGGTTGTGCGCCTTGCCGATAAGTACGGACTCTCTCTTCCGGCTTACCGTAAAATATCAGAGAAATTTCGGCTTGACGGCCTTAAATAATGAAAAGCCGCCGAAGCTTTTCACGGTTGACGAAACAGAGGGTTTGTAGTATAATTTTTCCTAATATATTATTTTGAAAGGAGTCCACAAATCATTATGGACGACGCAGGACCTGCGAGTATTATTCTTAAACTTTTTTTACTATTTATTCTTATTTTGATCAACGCTTTCTTTGCAATGTCGGAGATAGCTATCATTTCGCTGAATGACGCCAAGATGGAAAAAATGGCGGAGGACGGCGACAAAAAGGCAAAACAGGTATTAAAGCTTACCAAAAACTCCAGCAACTTCCTCTCGACCATTCAGATAGGCGTAACCCTTGCCGGCTTCCTTACTTCGGCTGTCGCGGCGCAGAACTTTGCGGTAATGCTGACCGACGCTCTTGCGAAAACATCTGTTGTTAAGGTAATTCCGGTCGGTGCGATAAGCGTAATTTCAACTATACTTATAACGCTTGTTATGTCTTATTTTTCACTCGTTCTCGGCGAGCTTGCACCCAAAAAGTTCGCTATGCAGAAGTCTGAAAAAATCTCCTTTGCAGTCACTCCGATACTTCTCGGCTTCAGTAAGTTAACAAAGCCGTTTGTAAAGCTTCTTTCTGCTTCCACAAATCTTATAGTCCGTATGTTCGGTCTTGACCCCAACGCTGATGAGGAAACCGTCACAGAAGAGGAAATCCGTATGATGGTTGACGTCGGTCAGGAAAAGGGCGTAATTGAGGACAGCCAAAAAGAAATGATAAACAACGTCTTTGAATTTGATGATATTGACGTTGCCGATATAATGACTCACCGCACCGATATGGAGTGCGTTGACGTTGAGGATTCTCTCCAGGATGTAGTCAAAACCTCAATGGAGCACGGCTATTCGAGAATCCCCGTATATGAGGAAGACCCCGACAATGTTGTCGGTATTATATACATTAAAGACCTTTTAAAATATGTCGGGTCCAATCTGCCGAAAACAAAAACGCCTAAGGACATAATGCGCGAGGTATATTGCGTTCCCGAAACAAAGCGCTGCGGCGAATTGTTTTCGGAAATGACCGCTAAGCATATTCAGATGGCAATAGTGGTTGACGAGTACGGCGGAACTGCCGGCCTTGTAACCCTTGAGGATATAGTTGAGGCTATCGTCGGTAACATTCAGGACGAATATGACAACGAGGACGAAGAAATATCCAAGATAAACGATACCACCTTTACGATAGACGGTATTACCGATATCGAAGAGGTTGAGGAAAAACTCGGCATAAAGCTGCCCGAGGGAGACTACGATACTCTCGGCGGATTTATAATCAGCCTTTTGGGCTTTTTGCCGGTTGACGGCGATATGAACACCGTTCAGTATAAAAACATCAGGTTTACCGTGTTGAACGTAGAGGAGCGCCGTATAGGTAAGGTCAAGGTCGAATTTTTGCCTGAGGAACAGCTCGGCAACGAAAAAACGACTGATGAAAAGCCCGAGGAAAAGGATAAGCGTAAAAGCGGTGACAAAGACGATGAATAATGTGCTTCTTCACTGCTGCTGTGCGCCGTGCTCGCTTTCCTGCATAGACCCTCTGCGAAACGAGGGAATAGAGCCGGTCGCGTTTTGGTATAATCCAAACATCCACCCTTGGAAAGAATACGAGGCAAGGCGTAATTGCCTTATCGACTATGCTTCGAAAATAAATATGAGGGTTTTGGTCGAAGAGGATTACGGACTTCGCGAATTTGTGAAAAATGTTGTCGATGATATAGATAACAGGTGTACCTATTGCTATGAGACAAGGCTTCGCAAAACAGCCGAATTTGCGGCGGAACACGGTTTTAAGCAGTTTACAACCACGCTTCTCGCAAGCGTTTACCAAAAGCACGAGCTTATAGCCGCGGCAGGTGAGCGTTTCGGAAAAGAGTTCGGCGTGGAATTTCTCTACCGCGATTTCAGACCGAATTTCAGAGACGGCAATCAAAGGGCAAGAGAGCTCGGCTTTTATATGCAAAAATACTGCGGATGCGTCTTTTCTGAGGAGGACAGATACAAAAAAGCAATCCTCCGCGAAAAAGAAAGGTTCCGCAAAGAACTTGATTCTTTTACATTATAAAATAAAGATAAAACGGCTTATAGGGAGCTTGATCCCGATAAGCCGTTTTTTATATGTGATTTAAAATCCGACTACCTGATGAGTTCTCGGCACCGACGGCGGATCGCCTATTCTGCCGTAGACCCTGAGTGACGCTATCCTTTCCATATCTTCGTCGGAAATTTCAAAGCCGAATATATCGGCGTTGTTCCGAATTCTGTCGGGATTTGCCGACTTAGGAATGGGAACGGCACCCTTTTGCACTATAAAGCGTATGCAAAGCTGGGCTACCGAAACCTTGTATTTTTCGGCAAGCTCAAGCAGGAGTTCGCGCTTAAATGCCTGACCTTGTATGAGCGGACTCCAGGCTTCGGGCAAAACAGAGTTTTCTTTACAGTATGCTATCATTTCGTCCTGCGGGTTTTGCGGATGCATCTGAACCTGATTTATCAGCGGATAATCGCCGAGATTTTTCTTTAAAATCTCAATATGCTCCGTCATAAAGTTACTTGTGCCGATGGCTCTTACCTTGCCGTCGTCGCGCAGTCTCATCATTGCGCGCCAGGTATCGCAAAGGTCGTCTTCGAGGCGGTCTTGATTTGTGACAAGCACCGGCCAATGTATTAAATAGCCGTCGAGGTAATCCGTACCGAGCTTTAAAAGCGAGCTCTCGCACGCAGCTATGGCTTTTTCATAGCCGTGGTCGTCGTTTGGCAGCTTGCTTACCAAAAATATTTCGTCCCTTTTAACGCCGCTCTTTTTTATTCCGTCGCCGACGCCTTTTTCGTTTCTGTAAGCGCCTGCGGTGTCGATATGACGGTAGCCTGTATCTATTGCGGCTTTTACGGCATTTTCTGCGACTTCATCCGGCATTTTCCATGTGCCGAAGCCTATGCACGGTACTTCTACGCCGTTTCTGAGTATATATTTGCCCTGTAAGCTTTTCAAATTCTCACCTTCATTTCAAAGATGAGTATATTGTATCACAATATGCGGCGATTTTACACCTTAAATTTATCGCCGCTGTCGTTATATCTTATCATATTTCGGTTATGCCGCCTTTAAGAATCCCCACGTTGTCGCTGTATATTTTGTCAAACTGCGTAAGGGGCAGGGGGCTTTGACCTAAGCCTACCTCTATTGTGTATCCGGGTCTGTCATAATACTGTATAAACCAGTCCTTGTACCCTGCAAAGCCCGAATTATACGGTGTTTCCTCTACCGCATAGCCGCTGATTTGCCCGAAATATTCTGAGATTTCACGTGATTTTTGCGGCTCAAAGTCAAGGTACTTCCAGTATATGATTTCTCCTTGGCTGTGGTATGACAGGGTAAGCGCAAAATTATGCTTCATTGTAAAATTAAACACCGCCTCGCTTTCGGGAGCGGAAAGGGGAGCCGTGCCGACAAAGTCGCGCGGAGCGGGAGACGTAAAACCGAGCGAATACTTAATCTTTTTTGCTTCATCCCAGCCAGCCGGATATTGAAGATTCAGGTCAACTCCCGCGATGTTCGCTTTCCACCCGTTTGGATACGGTATGTCGGGATAGCGTGCCGAAATTTTGAGCGTCTCATTTATATATCTGTCATTACGGAGTACACCGTTTACAAGGTCAACGCCGTCTGGGTTAACCATGGGAACAATATAAAGAGTTGCCTTTTTAAATAACTGTATCGCGAGAGTACCGTACAGCGAGCCTCCGTTTGCAAAGCTTTCCGAATATTCTTCGATGAATTTTAAAAGTAGGGGAGTTGTTATCCATTCGTTTGCGTGGTGCGACGCGTTGTAAAATACCTCGTCTTTGCCCTGACCTATGCTTAGATACGGTATGCTTTTTCCCATAACGCTTTTTCCTATAACTCCGCCCGAAAGGAACGGATACCGCATTAAAAGTCCTTCGCAGATGTATGTTAAAAGCATATATGAATACGGCACGTCGGTGGGAACTACCGAAAAAGCAAACGGAACGGTTAAATTTGTGCCTATCTGCAGGTTCAGCGGATCAACCGTCGGATTTGCAAGCATAATTTTTCTTATGCTTGTATTGTGCATGGCGGCAATCGAATAGAGCGAATCTCCCTTTTTTACACGGTGAATCGTGTACCCTTTTAGATACGGTAAAAGTGCGGCGTATGTTTTCGGACCGACAATTCCGTCGGGCGACAGAGAAGCGGCCTTTTGAAAAGCAATTACGGCATTTCTTGTATCGCTTCCGAAAATGCCGTCGATTTCACCATCTAAAAACCCGGCCCTTTTAAGTGCCAGCTGTATTACTGATGTTTCTGTTTTGTTGTTTTGATAATTCATAAAATGTTCGTGCCTCCCAAATCGTTTATTATATTATACGAATTCGGCGGCACTTTGTTGCAAAACGGCATAGCTTGATTTTTGCGGACTTATGAATTATTATAAAATAAAGATAATATGACGGGAGACGATATTATGACGCCTTGTGAGCTTTTGATATGCGCCGAGGACGCTATGGTAAATTCATATTCGCCGTACTCGGGCTTTTCCGTCGGTGCGGCGCTTATTACCGCAGACGGAAGAGTTTATAAGGGGTGCAATATCGAAAATTCGGCTTTTTCACCCACGATATGTGCCGAGCGAACAGCTTTTTTTAAGGCAATCAGCGAGGGTGAAAACGATTTCGAAGCTATTGCGATAGTCGGTAAATACAAAAACGGCGAATACAAGCACCTTTGCTATCCGTGCGGCGTTTGCCGTCAGGTTATGGAGGAGTTTTGCGGCGGTGATTTCAAAATAATTCTCGGCGACGGCAAGGGCGAATATGAGGTGCATACGCTCTCGGAGCTTTTGCCCGGCGGATTTGATTTACGAAAGGAATAATTATTGAAAATCGGCACAAAATAATTCCGAAAATCGGAAGGGGAAATGTTTTTTGCTGATTTTTCTTAAAGCGTTTTTTGTCGGCGGACTCATATGCGTTATAGGACAAATACTGATAGACGTGACAAAGATGACGCCTGCAAGAATACTCGTTACCTTTGTTGTGCTCGGCGTTATCCTCGGTGCGACCGGAGTATATGATAAGCTTGTTGATTTTGCCGGAGCGGGGGCTACGGTACCGCTTACGGGCTTCGGTAATGTCCTTGTGAACGGAACCAAGGAGGCAATCCGCGAAAAAGGCTTGCTCGGTGTTCTTACGGGACCGTTGTGTGCAGGCTCCGCAGGAATTGCGGCGGCGGTGCTGTCGGGACTTGTGGTTTCGTTTTTTGCAAAACCGAAAAGCAAATAAAAAACACCCGTTCAAAGGCTGAGTGTTCGTAAGAAATCATTGGTTTCCTGCATAAAAAACTCTTATGCTTTTGTAAAAAAGGCTCGCAAGGCGACAGGCTTGCTTAGTTTCCTGCCTTCGGTATAAAAAGATTTTTACGGCTGCGAAACTGCAAAGCACTTTAAAATATTATATTTTTGATACAAGAAAATGAAAACCCCTCAGATAAGCCGGAACTCATCTGAGGGGTCAATTATTATTGCACAAAAATATTGTTTTGACGCAAAGCTTCCTTATAAACACTCAGCCAATCTGGCGTTTATAATGCGTTTTTATTTACGCAACGGTTTCGGAAACGAAGTTGTCGTCGCAGCAGGAGCATGAAACATAATTTTCAGCGTCATTGCCGATAACTACTTTTTTGCTGTCAACATATTTTTTCACTATTACATAAACGCCGAAGATAGCGCCTGCAACAGCGGCGATGATACCGATAACTTTAAGAACTTTTTTCATAGGTAAAATGCCTCCCTTAATTTTTGTAAAACTATGTGTTTATTATATACGTAAAAAAGGCAAAAGTCAATGAATAAAATGTAAATTTGACCGAAAAAGCAAAACACCCCGGTCTAAAGACCGAGGTGCATTAAAAACAACATTAAGCCTTGTTGAGTTTGCAAACGAGGGCTGACTTTTTGCGAGCGGCGTTATTCATATGAATAAGACCCTTTGCAGAAGCCTGGTCGATTTTCTTAACTGCAGCTTTAACAAGAACTTCTTTGTCGGCAGCGTTTGACTCAATAGCGGCATTAGCCTTTTTGATAGCTGTCTTGAGAGCGGTGTTTCTTGACTTGTTGCGGTCTGCTCTCTTGTTGTTAACGATTACACGTTTTTTAGCTGATTTAATATTCGGCATAGTTTAACCTCCTTTGCGTATCACATTAGCGGAATATATAATACCATTCTTTCCGAAAAAAAGCAAGTTTTTTTTCATAAACAGCCTATAAAATTTATGCCGGTGCAAATAATATATCGTAAAGCGCGCCCGAAATTCGCAAAATGCGGCAAAACGGGCCGCAGCACACAAACATTTATCGAAAGAAAGGCAGCAGTATTTATATGATTTTCGGAACCGATCTCGCAATTGAGCGCAGAGAGATAACAAACAGCGGCAAAAATGACGGCGTGACGGTAAAAAAGCGAAGGATAAAAAGCGCGTCGGTCACCGAAATAGAAATTACAACGGATGCCGGTGCCGAAAAGCTCGGCAAACCCGTCGGCACATATGTCACGGTGGAGCTGCCGCCGTTTTCATCGGAATTTGATGATGCAGACAGCAGAATGCTTGCCGTGAGAGATGAAATTAAAAAGCTGTTGCCGAAAAACGCCTCGGGAGTTCTTGTGGTGGGGCTCGGTAATTCGGATATTACACCCGACGCTCTCGGTCCCAAGACCGCAAAAGATATATTTTCAACGCGCCATATCACAAAATCGCTCGCGGAGGAGGTGGGTCTTCCGTCTCTTCGGCCCGTATCGTCCGCTTCTCCGGGAGTGCTCGGTCAGACGGGTATAGAAAGCGCCGAGATGATTCGCGGAATAATGAATGAGACTTCCCCCGACGCTGTAATAACCGTGGACGCGCTGTCGGCACGCAGCATAAAAAGGCTCGGCTGTACGGTGCAGATGACAAATACCGGTATAGTTCCGGGCTCGGGAGTCGGCAATCATCGCGCCGAGATAAGCCGAAAGACCCTCGGAGTGCCGGTAATAGCGATAGGAGTGCCGACGGTGGTAGATGCCGCCGCACTTGTCTATGATATAACGGGAAATGAAAATATACCGCAGCCGGAACGCGAAAGAGCCGAAAAAATGATGGTGACACCGCGCGAAATCGACGTTATGATAAGCCGTGCGTCACGCCTTTTGGCTCTTGCGATAAATTGCGCTCTGCAACCCGATATGGATATAAAAACTCTTCTTTCTCTCGTATAACATCAGAAAAACGCGCATATAATCTTACAAAGGTCATATGCGCAGCTGTGTGATATTGCCGTATCGTCCTAAGCCTTTTGTTATACGCCGTATACGGCTGCAACATACGGCGTATGACTTGCGAAAAAACAAATTGTGGCCGGAAAGGCTATGTAAATCAAATGAAGAAACAAAAAAGACATACGGGTAAAATTCCGAAAAAAAGAAATGAGGTGCTTGTCGCCCTGCCGATAATCATAATATTGGCATTTGTGTGCGGAAGCCGTTTCGGAAATGCCGTCGGCAGAACCGCCGTTATAGGCGCGGGGCTGATGCTGCCGGAGGGTGCCGTTCTGTCTGCAAAAAGCAGTGCGGTAAGGTCAATCGAAAAAAGCGTTTCCGCGCAAAGCTCACAGCAAAACGCCGTAATTTCATTGCCGAGCGAAAAAAACGAGCAGAGCGAAAGCGTCGTCGGAAGCACTCCGACTGTTCCTCGCGATATAGTTAAAATGATGGCTGACGCCGAAAAACAATACGCCTCGGCAAATCATGACGGCACCATAGTCGAAAAGAAATTCGATGCATCGTCCGCAACATCGACATATAAAAATATAACGGTACGAAACACAACGCCGTCGCACAGCATAAATATCGAAAGCTCGTTAAACGGCGAGTGTAATCTCAATATTGCCGATAAGAGCGCGCCAACGGTTCTTATTTTTCACACCCATACCACAGAGTGCTATCAGCTTATGGATAAGGGCTGGTATACGCGCGATTTTGAACTGAGGAGCGATGACCCGTCGCGAAATATGGTGCGCGTGGGCGACGCCGTTTCGGAGGAGCTTCAAAAGGCGGGAATAGGCGTAATACATGACACCGAGATACACGACAGAGCGTATACCGGTGCATATGACCGCTCGCGTGAGACAATACTTAAAATAATGGAAGAAAATCCGTCCGTAAAGATAGTTCTTGACGTTCACCGAGACGCGATTGAGCAAAGCGACGGTACGCGCATAAAGCCGACAACCACGGTAAACGGCAGAAAAGCGGCGCAGATAATGATAATTGCAGGCTGTGAGGACGGCAAGGTCACGTCGTTTCCGACATGGGAGCAAAATCTTACATTCGCGCTAAAGCTGCAGCAGACAGCCGAAACCATGTATCCGGGGCTTATGCGGCCGATATTGTTTTCCGCAAGAAAATACAATATGGACGTAACGCCGTGCTCGGTGCTGCTTGAGTTCGGCAGCGATTCAAATACAATAGCCGAGGCGGAATATTCCGGGCACCTTATGGGAAAAGCTCTTGTCGAATTTATAAATTCCAACGTCTGAAGCATTAAATAAACGAAAGGAGTATTGTGCCGTATACGGAGGTGACCCGTTGCGGCAAAATGACCGTATTAAAATGAAGAAAAAAGACAGGATAATTAAAAAATATCTCGCGGTACTGACCGTTGTTTTGTGTGCCTTTGCGCTGTTTGCGGGAGTGTCTGAGTCGGCAAACAGAACGTCTCAGCTCACTCGCGGAGTATCGGATTCCGTTTATACCGAAAAGCAGATACTGGAGAGCGTCGCGAAAGAGGCGAAAAACGGCAGAGAATTTCTAAATGCGATAGATGAAAAAATAACAGAGATGATTTTCGGCTGAATACAGAAAAAGATACTTTTTTTGAGGGCTGTAAAGCTTTTTACAGCTCCTTTTTTATGGCGTTTTAGTAATAATATAATTCTCTTTTAATATTTTTTTGCCAAATAAATACTAAATGAAATTAGTGATATAGCTAATAAAGCGCATACAGTGCCACTCGTGATAAACGATTTAGACGGTTCAAGTATGCAAGTTGATTCTTGGGGTATATTAGGATTATATTTTATTTTTAAAGGCTCACCGATATTTATTCGTTGATTCTGTTCTTCGATTATTCCAGTATAAGTTTGATCATCAACTACATATTCATAATAAATGTCAAAATAAGTAGATGTATGTCCATAATTTGATCCTCTTGCTCCTTCAACTTTTGTTTCTACATGACTTATTGTTGCGTTTGTAACAATCCATTCTGTTTGCTTATTTTGTATTTGATAGTCGATGGATCCGTTCCAAAAAACTATCACAGAACTTATCAACAAGATAATTCCGACCGTTATAAGAAAAGCCGGTGAGCGTGTTTTTATTTTCCTTTTAGCATCATTCAAATTACTTACCGTCATTTATTCTCTCCTTTAATTATATCAATAGGAGAGAGCGATTTTTGGCTCTCTCCCACCAATGAAATACTTCATATTACAATAAACTGTTTGGAATAAGAAACACTAAAGTTCGATGCATCTGTTACATTGACTACAACTGTGTAACTGCCGGTTTCAGTCGGGAGCCATTCGCAAAAATTTATTGATGTGTTATTATTAGAGTAACATATTTGGTCTTCCTTGTAAATGCAGAATTCCCATTGGTATGGCTGATTACCACCTTCTGTTGAGGCAGTAAAAGTCAGAGTTTCGCCCAACTGAAGATTTCCAAATAATTCTATATCAGTAATCAAAAGATTATTGGGTATAAACTTAGCCTCTAGCGTTCGATTGGATAGAACGATAAAAGAATATTTCTCAGTAAGATTGTCAAGTAGTTTCCCATTTTCATACCACCCAGCATCTCCATTGAAATAATAAAATCTTTTGTTTTTTATTCAAGACAGTTTTTCTTCTTTGAAATTCATCTAATATTTTATATTATACCATGAGCTACTTCTTTTCCCACCCCAATATTATTAAAAGTTATAGGGCAATACTCCTTTATTTAGTATGTACTGCCCTACATAGAAAGAATTTATGTAATTGTTATTGAGTGGGAGTAAGCTACTTTTTGTCCTGTCGCATCAGTTTCATAAATCAAAATGTTATTTTAGGATTTATTTTTATGAAAATTTTTTTTGAAAATAAAAGGAAGTATCATCAATAATATTCCGCTTATCCCTAAAATCACTCCAAATATAATGAAGTTTACATTTGGTTTTAATACAGAAGTGGATTTTTCGGGAGATTGTGGATTGTATTTTATTTCAAACTCATCTCCGATTTTTTTATAATTTACAGACTCGATTAAACCGGTGTATACATTTTCTTCTGCACTGTATTCATATAAAATATCATATATAATATATTTATTTCTGTTTGTTGTCATACGCTCATATACATTAGTAACAGTTGCTTCCGTCTTTATCCAGTTTAATTGTGAAATCTCTTCTTTATATCCCGGAATTCCGATTATAATTGTAACCACGCAACTAAAAGACAGAACAATTCCCACAAAAAAAATAAATCCCGGCATAATATTTTTTACTTGTTTTTTGAATTCTCCAAAATCCGTATATGTCATATAAATTTGTATCGATCCTTTCTTGGCATTATTTATATTAACGCTTCTAATGTTAAAATACAGAATATTTATACTGTATTATTTGCTTGTATTTCTCTAAATTTAGCGAAGAGCGATTTCACTAAAAAATGCAATCACTCTTCAGCATTTATATTTATGTTATAGTAAATTGTTTCATATAAGATGTAACAAAATTTGATGCATCCGTTACATTGATCACAACTGAATAATCTCCAACTTCTATATTCTTCTCCTTAAAATTAATTTTTTTGTAATTTGGAATGTCAATTTTTATTTTATTCCCATCAGAATCAATTGTTATAGCGCCTTTTTGCTTGTAAGTATTGTATATATGATTTAATCCAGTATTATTATTAAAATCACTAACCAAAGATTTTTTTGACACTATTCGAAGATTAATTAATGGTAACATCGTTTAACGCACAATGCCTTCTCTGCGTAGAATAGAAACAGGGGAGGCAGATAAAGTGATGAAAAGGAAAAGCTGTGCAAAAAGAGTGTTCTTCTCTTTTTTCGTGTTCGTTATGAGCATTTCGGTGCTTGTTTTCACCTTTACCTGTCGTATGCGCCCCGTCATTACGAGGTACAGCGAGACAGTAGCCGAAAGAATACTTTTAAACTCGACAAACAAAGCGGTTGCCGAGGTCCTCGCCGAATCGGAAACAGCATATAACGATATAGTTAAAACAGAAAGAAATGCGGAGGGAAATGTAACTTCTCTCCACGTTGATACAGTTAAAATAAATTTACTTCAAAGCAATATTTCCCTTGCCGTATCCGAAATCGCCGCAGAAAACGAAACATTCAGCATATCTATACCAATCGGAACGTTTTTGGGAAGTGAATACACAAACGGCTACGGCCCGCGCGTGAAATTTAATGCTCAGCTGACCTCCGGTACGGTTGTGACATTTTCAAACGAATTCAGGGAGGCCGGGCTCAACCAGGTAATACACCGCATTGTTTTTGATATTGAGACAAGCGGCAGGCTTGTTATGCTCGGAAAGACTGACGGCTTGTCCGTAACAGCGTCCGCCGTTGTTGCGGAAACCGTTATAGTCGGCGTGCTGCCTGAGGCACTCACAAACGTGATAGGCTCGCCGAGCGAGCTTGCCGGAATTATAAACGACTACGGAGCGGCGTTTGATTAAGCGGGAATATCAAATATCCGCCACAAGCTCCACGGGACAGTGGTCTGAGCCTTGTATATCCGAGAGAATGTCGGCGGAAACGAGCTTGTCTTTGAGTTCTTCCGATACAAGAAAGTAGTCTATTCTCCATCCTGCGTTGTTTTTACGCGCGTTAAATCTGTAAGACCACCAAGAGTATCTGCCCGGCTCGTCAGGGTGAAAATACCTAAAGGTGTCTATAAAGCCGCTGTCTAAAAGGGTCCCGAATTTTTCTCTTTCTTCGTTGGTAAACCCGGCATTGCCCATATTCGTTTTCGGATTTTTCAAATCGATTTCTTTGTGTGCCACATTGAGGTCGCCGCAAAGAATAACAGGCTTTGTCTTTTCAAGCTTTTTAAGATATGTCAGGAATTTTTCTTCCCACGACATTCTGTATTCAAGCCTTTTGAGTTCGCTTTGAGAATTCGGTGTGTAGCAGGTTAGAAAGAAATAATTTTCGAATTCGAGCGTTATGACTCTGCCTTCATTGTCGTAAAACGGCTCGTTTATGCCGTAAAATACGTCTTTTGGTTCCTCTTTTGTGAATATCGCTGTGCCCGCATAGCCTTTTTTTTCGGCATAGTTCCAATAGCTTTTATAGCCGTCAAATTCTAAGTCGATTTGACCTTCCTGAAGCTTTGTTTCCTGTATGCAAAAGATATCCGCATCAAGAGAATCGAATACCTCCTTGAAATTTTTACCGACTGCGGCGCGCAGTCCGTTTACGTTCCATGATATCATCTTTTTCATTGCGGTAATTGCCCTTTCGGGTTCTCCTTTTTTATAATAATATTTGCTTTGGGCGCGGCGCTGCAAAACGCAAGATGTATTTTTGCAGCCTACTGCCTTTTTATGTAGCCTGTGCCGAAGCCGAGCTTGTTTCCGCCGAGCATATATTCCTTTGCACTCTTTTGTAAAGAGGTATCTTCGCAGTAGTCGTTTATATCGCTTTTTCTTTCTCCGAATATGCGCTCTATTGCCTGCGAATCGTTTTCCGTCGAATATGCCGAAGTGAACAAGTCCATAAATTTAACTATGTTGCTGTCTTTTGCCATAAAGCTTCGGTTGCCGGGAAACAAAAGCCAGCTCTCACAGAAGAAGTAATCATATTCGTAATTCGGAAAATGGCTTCTGAAAAATTCCTCGGCACGCCTTACGGAGTCCGTACAGCTCTCCCTTGTCAGCTTTTCTCCCTGAGGAATGTGAATGTATAAGAGGTTGTCGCCTCTTTTAAACGGCAGCTTTGTGTAGTCTGGCCCCATGGGGGCTTTATATATTTGGAATTGCAGCCTGCCTATTTTAAATAGCTTGCCCGATGCGTGATTATGAAGCCAACGGTAGTTTTTAAGACCGTTGTTTTGATTATTTTCGCACCAGACGGCTACATCCTTTATCGTATCGTAAAAAACATCGTCACTTATTATTTTGCTCTTGTAAAAATCGTGAGTTCGCTCAAAGCTCTTTAAAACAACTGCGAGTCTTATCATATCCGATTGTCCCTTAAGTATGTCGGGAAATGGGAAAAACAGCTTCGAGAGCGCATTGATTTTAGCTTTGCTGTTTGTGTATATATCATCCGCTTTTTCGCGCAGTGACTGCGGCAGTCCTACTTTTTTTATGTCGTAATTCAAATTTAAGAACCTCTTTTACAGCAGCTTCTGAAGCTCGTTCAGCTTTTCCTGCGGCATTTCCTCTCTGTCGCCGAACGGGAAGAAAATATTTAAGCTTTCATATTTTTCTTTGCAAAGCTTGCGAAACGGCAAAAGCTCTGTTTTTTCAACGCAATTAAAAGGCTTTAATATTTCGCGAAGCTTCAGAACATCGTCTTCGGTATCGTTAATGCCGGGAGTTATAACCTGTCGGATTATAACTCTTTTTTTTGCCTTTTCGCATTCCGCAAGAAACGCAAGCGGAGCGGAAAGGCTCACTCCTATGTATTTTTTATACAGGTCGTCACGTGAAAATTTTATGTCGAGCAAAACTATATCGGTTTTGCCGAGGAGCTTTTTTACGCTGTCATTCATTATGACGCCTGATGTGTCAAGCGCAGTACCTATGCCTTCCTCCTTAAGCCTTGTAAACAGCTCGTATACAAATTCGACTTGCAAAAGCGGCTCGCCGCCCGATACGGTAACTCCGCCGTCCTTGCCGAAATATGAGCGGTATCTTAAAATCTTCTTTACCGCGTCATCAACAAAAATATCTTCTCCGCCATTTTTGTCCCAAGTGTCCGGATTGTGACAGTATGGGCAACGCAGGGGACAACCCTGCAAAAACAGAACTGTGCGTACTCCGGGGCCGTCTACTGTACCGAGACTTTGAAATGAATGGACTTTGCCTGTCATAAATTCACCTTGCATTTTGTCGTAATAATGTTACAATATATTGTATTTGTTTTTTAGGAGTGTCAGCTTTGTCAAATTCAGTTTTTGCCGAAACCAAATATTTTATTATAGATATGGACGGCACTTTTTACCTTGACGGTAATATTATACCCGGTTCTGTTGATTTTCTCAATACGGTTAAGCAAAAAGGAAAGGATTTTCTCTTTTACACCAATAATTCGTCAAACAATGTCGAGGTTTGCAGAACACGACTTCACAATATGGGCTACGATATTTCGCCGGACAAAATCGTAATTTCGTCTCACGTTACAATTGATTTCCTCAAAGCCAACAGGAACGGCAAAAGGGTGTACCTGCTCGGCAACGAACGGCTCACGGCTGATTTTGTGAATGCGGGAATTATTCTTGACGACAAAGACCCGGATATAGTGGTGCTCGGTTTTGATACCACTCTTACGTACGAAAAGCTGAGACGAGCCTGTCGCTTTTTGGCGGAGGGGAAGGAGTATATTGCGACGCATCCCGATTTCAATTGTCCCACAGCTGACGGGTTTATGCCCGACACGGGCTCTATGATGGCTCTTTTTGAGGCATCAACCGGCAGAAAACCCGATATGATAATGGGCAAGCCGCATAAATACACGGTCGATTATCTTACTCGGCTTTTGTCTTGTAAAAAAGAGGAGCTGTGCTTCATCGGCGACCGACTTGAAACCGACATACTGATAGGGCAGGCTAACGGTATACCGTCTGTGCTTGTGCTGTCGGGTGTTACGAGCCCCGAGCAATATAAAAAGAGCGATATTCGTGCGAGTGAGGTCGTCGGCTCGTTAAAGGAGCTTGCGACTTTGCTGTAAAGGCAATTACAATTACATATTTTCTCGTGTGTAAAACATATCACATTACAAAAAACAACCGACAAGCAGCAAACAGCGCCTTGCCGGTTGTTTTTTTGTTACAGAATTATACAGATAAGCCCGTTGCAGCCCTCGTTTATAACTCGTTCGAGCGTCTCTTGAAGCTTCATTCTCGCATCTGACGGCATATGATTGAGCTTGCCTCTGAGCCCTTCGTTTACAAGCTCGTGAAGCGATTTCCCGAATATATTTGACTCCCATATCTTTTGCGGGTCTTCCTCAAAGCCCTGAAGCAGATATTTTACGAGCTCCTCCGACTGGCTTTCGCTGCCGACAATCGGCGCAACCTCGGTCTTTATGTTGGCTTTGAGCATATGAATTGACGGTGCGCTGGCGGACAGCTTAACCCCGTATTTGCCGCCCTGCTTTACAAGCTCGGGCTCTTCAAGCGTCAGTTCGTCTATTGACGGCATCACTATTCCGTAGCCTGTCGCTTCCACCTCGTCAAGCGCGCACTTCAGCCTGTCGTATTCCTTCTTTACCGAAGCGAGCTCGCGCATTGTGGCCATAAGACTTTGCTCGTTTTCCACGGTAAGACCGGTTGATTCGGAAAGAACCTTATAAAAAAGCCCCGACCCTACGCGTACCGAAATATTTGCGCTGCCGCACCCCAGATCCATGCTGCTTACAGAACAGTCATCCGTATATTCGCATTCCTTCAGGCGCTCCGTCATTAAGGATACGTCGCGTACAAGCTCCATTTCGTTTGCCGCGGAAGCCACTGCGCCGAAAAGTGCTTTCCTCAGCCAATGGTCGTGCGGCAAAGCCGTCAGCCAGAACGGAAGCTTTACCGATACCTCGCGAATGGGAAATTCAAACAAAAGCTGTGTCATTATCTCTTTAATTTCTGTTTCGGTAAGCTCAAGGCAATTTATCGGAAGCACGGGAACGCCGTATTTTTCGGAAAGCTTTACGGACAGCTCCTTCGCGGGAGCCGCGTGTGGGTACATACAGTTTAAGAGGACTATAAACGGCTTGTTTAATTCTTGAAGCTCGCTTATTACGCGACCTTCCGCCTCTTCGTATTCGTCACGCGGAATGTCGCTTATGCTGCCGTCTGTCGTTATGACAAGACCTATTGTCGAATGTTCCGCTATGACCTTTCGTGTACCGATTTCGGCGGCCTTGTCAAACGGCATTTCGTCCTCCGCCCACGGAGTGTGAACCATTCGCGGCCCGTCGCCCTCAATATAGCCGAGCGAGCTCGGAACAATATAACCGACACAGTCAATCATCCTAACCTTAAAGCTTGCGTTATCCGGAAGATTTATCTCTACCGCATTTTCGGGGATGAACTTCGGCTCGGTCGTCATTATTGTTCTTCCGGCGGAGGATTGCGGTAATTCGTCTACCGCTCGGTCGTGCTGACCGGCGTTATCTATATTCGGTATCACAAGGGTGTCCATAAATCGCTTTATAAACGTTGATTTTCCCGTCCTCACGGGACCTACGACGCCAACGTAGATGTCGCCGTCGGTTCTTTTTGCAATATCGTTGTAAATACTTGTTTTTTTCATTTTCGGCTCCCCCTTATGCACGCGGAATGAGCAGCCTGCATTTTTCGGTGACGAGCATGCCCTCAAGATTGTTTTCACTTATAATTTTGTCGGCTGTCGTGTTGTAATGTCGCGCTATATCCCATACTTTTTCGCCCTTGTCGGCGAAATATACCGTAAGTGCGGCTTCGGACGGCTTTTTCGGCCTTTCACTGTCAACGGTAATATCCGTAATGACGTTTACCGTGCTTACGGAAAAAACAGCTGCGGATATTGTAATTTCCACACGGGCGTCAAGAGTGTCACCGGAATTAAGTATATAATCAGATCCCGTGACGGTTATAAACGGCGAAAACTCCGTTCTTTCACCTGAGAATTCCTCACGGCGTCGGTATTCAAAATCAAATTGCCGTTCAAAAAACGATATTTCGTTTTCTCTGCTTACGGTGAGCAGATTAACTTTTATTGCGCCCGAGATTAAAAGCTCGTCTTTTACGCGTGAGGTATTGTACTCTATGCCGGCGACTGACATATCTAAAATTCTCTCGGTATCGGTACCTGATAAGTCGAGCCTGCCCCTGCAAAGATGAGTGTCGGTAAAGCTGTCGTCAAGCCGCCGTATCTCCGTCGGTGTCAGCTTCGATTCGATTTCGTAATTTACCGAATATGCGTCCGTCACCATGCTCATTTCTTCGCTTTTGTATGTTTCGGTGTATGCGCGTATTTCGGCTCCTGCGTCCAAAAGGCGAAGTGCTCCTGCGGCGTCGGACTTGGCGGATACGGCTAAATCCGAAATTACAAGCTTTATTATATTGATGCTTTCGTCATCTGCTTTTTCGACTTCAACTATTTGATTTATCGGCATGGTGTGCTCGGTTGTTTGCAGCTCGTTGTCATTTGTCTCCGCAATATAGAGAGTTTTTACGGTAAGCTCACCTTTAATAAGAATTTTTCCCGATACCGCCTTTGTATCCTCTATTACGGCACTTGCGTAGGAACGCACTATCTGCGATATCGCCGGCTTTGCATCTCCGATTTCGTATATTTCACTGACGGTGAAGCCCTTTTCCGAACAGCCGAGCATATTGCACACTTCATTCTTTTCGCATTTGGTTTCGACCCCGCCGCCGCGGCATGCGCAAATAAGTTTTTTACGCTCGCACGAATAGCATGAAAAGGTTATGCTTATACTGCCATGAATATCAAGTCGCCTGCCGGAAACGGCACGGCAGTTGACATATTCCGTTTTCGCTCTGACGCAGCATTCGCATTCCTCAACCGCTCTGTTTTCAAAAAAACGAGAAAAGGGGACGCCCTGCTCAAGGCATTGCAGCTTTCCGGTATCGCTCATGTATAGTACCGAGAGTCGACCCGTTCCGTCTGCCGTTACCCTGTCACCGGTTTTCTGAACGCTGCTTATATGTGCAGTCAGCGAACATTTTAATACTCTTTGAATGTCGGGGAGGTATTCGGGCAGCGTTATATCACACTCAATAGGTTGCTCCAAAGCTTCCCGACAGGCTGTTTTTCTTTTTGAAACTTCATTCGTTTCCGCACAAAAATCCATTACTGTCTCTCCTCTTTGCTGAAATGTATTTTTCGTTTCTAAGAATATTTATTCAAATCCTGTCCGCAATATTACACCGCTGTGCAAATTGAATATGCCGTTGATTTTACAGCTTTGAAAAAATTTTAAAAAAATTTCAAAAAACACTTGCAAAAATAAAAATCTGTGTTATTATAATAATAACGATAATCGTTACTGATTATTGAGCGGTTACAAGCCGCAACGTAAAACGCAGTCAAAGCCGATGATATAGACACGGCTTTTTACGGCGCACGTTATCCGATATATTAAGAACGGAGGCTGAATATTGCAGGAACAGCGTTACAGTCGGCAAAGGGAGGCAATCCTTGAAAATTTAAAAAACAGGTATGACCACCCGACTGCCATGGAGCTTTATCTCTCCGTCAGGGAGGATATTCCGAATTTAAGCCTCGGTACTCTCTACCGCAATCTTACTCTTCTTCGTGACAGCGGCAAAATCATAAGCCTTACCCTCGGCGGGGAGGAGCATTTTGACGCTAATACAAATCAGCATTATCATTTCAAATGCACATCCTGCGGCAGATATTTCGATTTACCCTCTGAGCCGCTTGACTCGTCCGTTACGGCACGTTGCTTGGGTGATTTCAAGGGCAGGGCAGAGGGTTACAGCCTAATCTTTTACGGCAAATGCGAAGAATGTTTAAAGTATTTGTCCGTGCCAAATAATAAAGATAATAATTAAATTCTTGGAGGAATTAAAAATGAAAAAATTTGTATGTCCCGTATGCGGTTATGTTTATGAAGGCGAAAATCCGCCTGAAAAGTGCCCTCAGTGCGGCGCTCCCGGTTCAACCTTCAAAGAGGTTAAAGAGGAGTCAAAATCTTGGGCTGCAGAGCACGTTGTAGGTATTGCGAAGGATGTTCCCGAGGATATCCTTGAGGGTCTTCGCGCTAACTTCACAGGCGAATGCTCCGAGGTCGGTATGTATCTTGCAATGGCAAGAGTAGCTCACAGAGAGGGCTATCCCGAAATCGGTCTTTACTGGGAAAAGGCTGCCTATGAAGAGGCAGAGCATGCCGCTAAATTTGCAGAGCTTCTCGGTGAGGTCGTCACAGACAGCACCAAAAAGAACCTTGAGATGAGAGCCGAAGCAGAAAACGGTGCTACACTCGGTAAGTTTGAACTTGCTAAGAGAGCTAAGGAAGAGGGCCTTGACGCTATTCACGACACCGTTCATGAGATGGCTCGTGATGAAGCGAGACACGGCAGAGCCTTTGAGGGCCTTCTCAAGAGATATTTCGGTTGATTTTTTAAGCTTTGCCAAATAAATATATTGTTAGGAAGTGTTTGCTTTGAAAAAATATGTATGCCCCTGTGGCTATGTTTACGATCCCGCAGTGGGAGATCCCGATAACGGCGTAGCTCCCGGAACCGCGTGGGAGGATGTTCCCGAGGACTGGGTTTGCCCCGTATGCGGTTTGGGTAAAGACTCCTTTACGGAAGAAGATTAATTTGGCAAAAGTCGGATTGCGTTTTTAGTGCAGTCCGACTTTTCTTTTTATATGCAGTTTTGCTAATGTCGAAATTTGTTGATTATTACGTCTTGAACACGGTTTTGCGCTGTGATAAAATATCTTCAGAGATTTGTAAACGGAGGAGACATATGGAGAGACGCGATAAGATAAATTATTATCTTGATTTGGCTGAGGCGGTGGCTCAGCGAAGCACTTGCCTGAGACGTCATTTCGGTGCGGTCATAGTAAAGGATGATGAGGTTATATCAACCGGTTACAGCGGCGCACCGAGGGGCAGAGAAAACTGTACTGATTTAAATTACTGTGTCCGTACAAGGCTTAATGTTCCGCGCGGCGAGAGATATGAGCTTTGCCGCAGTGTACACGCCGAGATGAATGCCGTTATAAGCGCGGCGAGAAATCAAATGCTCGGCAGCACGATGTATCTCGTCGGAATAGAATGCGATACCGGCGAATACGTAAAAGAGGCGAGCAGCTGCGCGCTTTGCAAACGAGTGATAATAAATTCCGGAATAGACCATGTTATTATCCGTGACACTCACGATGATTACCGCATAATCAATGTGAAAAAGTGGATTGACGATGACGAGACCTTAACGGGCAGCGTGGGATATTGATTACGTAATCAGTATATAAAAAAGACGTGAAGCGAGATTTTTCTCATTTCACGTCTTTTATTGTTGTGATTTTGACGAAGCGTCAGTTGTCGGCGTTTATCGGAATTTCGCTGTTTGCTTCCGAGCTTTCGAGTGCTTTTTCCTCCTCGGTCATCTTGCGTACTCTTTCAAGGCGTCTCTCTTCAAGCTCTTTCATCATATCTTCCTTGAATTTGCCGTGAACGTTAAAGAATATAAGTATTATACCAAAGAGAAATCTTGCAATGGCAGGCATAAGGGCAAATACCGCAAAAAATCCCATGAGAACCTTCGGACTTGTGTCACGTATTACGTTACCGAGTGCGTCCTTGTGCGAGGTGTAGCCGACGAAGGTTATGACAAGACCCGAGAGAAGACCGGTAACGGCATTGGCAAGCTTTGTAAAATAGTTTGATACCGTTGCTACAAGGCCCTCATTGCGGACACCGTATTTCCATTCGCTGTAATCGTAAACATCGCCCTGCAAAACCGCCTGGCAAACACGGATTATACAGTTCGGCAGACCGCATATTGTCAGCATTACGGTAAGGTAAACCATATTTGCGACTCCGCTGCCGCCGCTGTAATTCTTGTACCTTTCCGCACCGGAATAGCTTCCGAACGGAGCATAACCTATTATGAACATCAGCGTGTATGCTATGCCGCCGAAAATGCCGGCACCGATTGCGGTGTTTCTGGCACCGAATTTATGTATAAGCTTCGGCGTAATCGGCGTTATTATGAAGTTGGGAATGCCCGTGAATACGCCGGCTATTGTGCCGTTTGCAAGGCTGCCCGTGTTGTGAAGCCAAAAGAAGCTTTCGGTAGAAGCTCCGACTGATTTGAATCCGTTGAAAAAGTTTGCGAGCATAAGTATAAACATAGGCTTGTTCTTGACCGCATTTTTAAACGAATCAAGAACGCTGATTTCCTGCATCTGCTCACGAGATGCGAGCGGGACTCTTTCTCTCATTGCAAAGAATCCGTATATTGCCGTGCCGCCGGCTATTACCATCATGGCTACGGCAAATCCGGAGTAGACGTCCTGCATACCGATGCTTTCCGAAATCTTCGGCATAAACGAAACAAATATCGGCACAAAAGACGGAATCCACGTTCCGAAAAGCTCAAAGAACTTTGAAGTCGCTATAAGGTTGTCTCTCTCGCGAAGGCTCGGGGTGATGTTGTAAAGAAGTATCTGCCAGGCATTGAAATATGACATACCTAAATTGTATGCGAATATTGCAATTACCGCCCAAACTATTTTTGATGTGTTACCCGAGAGGAACTGCGGCGTTGTGAAAAGCATCAGCGTGGCAAGACCCCAAATCGGTACGGTGATTATCATGTATGGGCGAAGTCTGCCCCAACGAGTTCTTGTTCTGTCAATAATAAGACCCGAAAGAGAATCGTCAACGGCGTCGTATATTGATTCAATAAAGACTATAAGACCGTAGGCACGTCCTGAAATTCCGAGAAAGCTTATCATAAAGAACTGCCTGTATGCGTTTACAAACTGGTCAAGGTTCTTTTGACCGAAGGTCGTAAGCAAAAACGCTACGAGCTCGCTCGGACGGATATAACGTCTGTTTTGCTCGGAGGCTTTTTTGACCTCTTTTTCAAGCTCTTGCTCGGACGGCTCAGCAACAGTTGTACTTGTGGCATTTTCCCCCAAAAAAATCACATCCCGGAAATTATTTGTTAAAAATAAAAATATTTTTATTATTTTAGCATAATGATTTTCTTAATTCAATAATTTTACGGTAATTTATTTTATATTTATCATACGGTGAACATTCATATGGCGAATATTGCCGCAAAGCACGCGAACTTTTTTACAAAAACCGGCAGTAATTGACTTTTTATGCGCACAATGCTAAAATTATTTAAATTGATTTCCAAGGAGGCTGCGTCATGCTCGAAACGGATACGGAAAAGAATTCATCATACGGCAGCAAGCCTGCTTTGCCGCGTGCGGGCGAGCAAAAAAAACGTGCCTGCGAGGAATTTCAATATGATTTTTCGAACGGCACAAAGCGAAGCGAGGCAAGACCCGAGGAAACATATTTTTACGGCGAAAATCAGCCGATGATGTTTGAAGAAGCTGTCAAAGCAAAAAGCGGCGGTGGAAGCAAAAACGCAGAAAAGGGGCTTGCGGTGTTTTTGACCGTGGCGGCGGTGCTGCTTGCTTTGGTGAGTGCCTTTTCGATTTTAACCGGGTTCGGCATCATAAAAAATTATACAGGCCTTTTTGAGGAAACAACGACTGATGCCGCGGCGGATACCGATAAAGGCTCAAATTACATATACAACTCCGGTATTTCCGCAGAGACTTCGGAAAGCGAGACTTCATCCGGAGAGAGCATCACGACCGGCCAATGATGTTGTTTCACAATGCTTTTTATGCGAGCCGATAAAAAACCGCTCGCGGCAATGAAAGCTGCAAGCGGCACAAAAGCTTTTACGGCAAACGCTCTTTATGTGTAAAAGCTTCTGCATTAAATAATATGCTCCGAAATCGGCGATATATGCGATGAATTTTCCCTGCATATAAAAAAATTATAAAAAAGACTTGCTTTTTTACACCCAGTATGATAGAATGCTTTAGCATTCTGAAAACGAATTCAAATTTGAACGGAGGAAGAAAATGTCGGCTCTTGAAATAATTCTTGCTGTATTACTTATATTATCATCTGTTATACTGACCGTTGTTATCCTTATGCAGGAGAGTCGCCAGGCAGGCCTTTCCGGTGCAATCGCCGGCGGTGCCGATACCTTCTTCGGTAAGAATAAAGGCAGAACCATGGAGGCTAAGCTCAGCAGATTCACGAAATACTTCGGTATATTCTTTTTTGTGCTTGCACTCGGTGCCACACTTCTGCTTCTTTTTTTCTAAAATATAAAAGCGGTAAAACGCTTTTTATATGAGCCATTAGCTCAGTTGGCAGAGCACTTGACTTTTAATCAAGGTGTCCGGAGTTCGAATCTCCGATGGCTCACCATTCATAAAACCCTTAAAAAGCTTGATTTTATAAGCTTTTTAGGGGTTTTATGTTTTGCCTTTTTATGAAAATGTAAAGTGCCGAAATAGGGAAAAAGTCCGTAAAAATGCTCAAAAAGTCCGTACATAATTAATGAGGGAGAGCAACCGAACTACCACTTAAATTATAGCCTTATGGTTGCGGAGGCTTACGGTTTAATCGCCGTTTAATTATCATACGTTCTGGCGTGCCAAGTGCTTTGTTTTACTTCAAATAGCTTTGAGAACCATTCAACTGTTATATCAATTCTCCTTTTGGGCATAAAAATACCGCTGACTGTTGAGTCAACGGTAAACAATAAGTATATTTACAGCGATAGGCGCCCGGATTTCCACCGGGGCCTCAACACGATGGAAGCGTACTCATCCTATACTACTACCTATCGCCTTTTTTATTATCCCACAGCTTTTTAACTCTGTCAACCATTGACTGATTAAGTTGGCGGTAAAAGTATTAAAAATGAAAACAGGGCGCATTACTGCACCCTGCGGAATATCGGGATTTGAACCCGAAAAATGCTTTTTGCAAAGCCGTTTTCCCAGACTTAAACTATATTCCTTTATTCTTATCACACAGCTTTTTTAACTCTGTCAACCATTGTTTTTTCTTCGGTTGTTAAGTTAGCATACCCCTTAGCTGTGTCATTTCCGTTGTGGTTATAGCCGCTGACTGTTGAGTCAACGGTTAAATGATTGTATTATAATGATAAGCGCCCGGATTTGCACCGGAGTCTCCCATGCTTCTAAAACAAAGAAAACAAAGAGGCTAAAAAGCATAATGCTTAATTAACATATGATTCCTCATTACATTTAAGTCAGCTTTAGTGGGCGTAATCCTACTATACTACAACTTATCTGTTATTATATTGCCATATTTTAATTACCCTGTCAATCATTCTTTGCTCTTTCGCCTGAGGAATAATAGTTTTGCCGTTATGATAATACCATATTGTGTATGAGGCTTCTCAGGGTTTCCGTTAATTTTATGATAATGGTCTAAGTCAATTTGTTTGAATCTTTTATTGTGATTGTCGTAATAGGTAATTGATTTGAGTTTATCATCTTGCGTTACGGTAACATATACTCTTCCTCGTGTCATTGTTTCCAATGGTGCCGAAGCGGATCCGTCATTTTTCTTAACAAACTTTATGTTGCTGCTTTTCAAAACTGATGTATATTCTCTTCCGTAAGGAACACCTTTATCAGATATTCCGCTGCTTGCTCCTCTTCCGCCCATTATATCTTATCCCTTTGCATTTTTCAATCTCTCGGTAACCTTGCTTTCGTAGTAATACACAGGAATGTCCTTGTAATCGTACTCAACCTCTCCGCCATATACTAAAATTGCATACGGTTTTATACGCTTTATCATTTCATCCATACCGCTTCGCTGTTTGATTAACGGGTTTTGTCCCGTGATTTTATATTTAACAGCCGCAAAGCTGAAAAACAGCATTAAAAAGCACCTTGCATTTCTGCAAAGTGCTTGGCATATTAAATTATCTGCCAAATATCATATTCCATATTATTATCACGCTTCTATAAATCTTCAACTATCTCTATCCCATGATTTTTACAATACTCCTTGAAATCTCTGTCTACTCGTTCCTTTTCTTCTTTTGTCAACTCCTTGTAGCCTGTAACAACGGGAAGCTGTTTGTCATTCCACCTTGGGTGTGAATATGGTTTGGATTTATCGTTATTTTTTATCATTTTGCTCCGATGTTTTTTCAACGTATTCGTCAAAGGTAATCGCTTCATCAAAGAAGTGACCGGGCGTTACGTCGATTATGCGGTCGGCAACCGTCTCCACAAACTGATGGTCATGCGATGTGAAAAGTATTGTTTCGGGATATTTGATAAGACCGTCGTTTAATGAGGCGATGGATTCAAGGTCGAGGTGGTTTGTCGGCTCGTCAAGCAAAAGTACATTTGCGCCCGAGAGCATCATTTTGCAGAGCATACATCTTACACGCTCTCCGCCGGAGAGCACGTTTGCCTTTTTGGTGGCTTCTTCTCCCGAGAACATCATTCTGCCGAGCCAGCTCCTTATATCGGCTTCAAAAACAAGATTAGAGTAGTTCCTTACCCAATCTATAAGAGAATCTTCACAGCCGTCGAAATAAGCGGAGTTGTCCGTCGGCAAATAACTGCGTGATGTGGTTACACCCCACTTGAATGTGCCTTCGTCCGGCTCGATTTCTTCCATGAGAATTTTGAATAGTGTTGTTTTTGCAAGAGGGTCACTGCCGACAAAAGCAACTTTTTGTCTCGGCAGTATGGTAAAGCTTACGTTGTCGAGAACTTTTCTGTCACCTATCGTCTTTGAGATTCCCGTTACGGTCAGCACCTCGTTGCCTACTTTGCGGTCGGGCTTGAAGTCAACATACGGAAAACGTCTTGACGATACGGGAATATCCTCAACCTTTATGCTGTCAAGAAGTTTTTTGCGGCTTGTGGCCTGTTTCGATTTTGATGCATTTGCGCTGAAACGGGATATGAAGTCCTGAAGCTCCTTGATTTTTGCCTCAGCCTTTTTGTTTTGCTCGCGCATCTGACGCTGAGCCATTTGTGTGTATTCATACCAGAAATCATAATTTCCCACATACATGGTGACTTTCTTATAGTCAATATCTACCGTGTGGGTGCAAACCTTGTTTAAAAAGTGACGGTCGTGCGATACAACTATGACGGTGGAATCAAGGTCGATAAGAAATTCCTCAAGCCAAGCTATGGCTTCAAGGTCGAGGTGGTTTGTCGGCTCGTCCATAAGAAGTATGTCGGGGTTGCCGAAAAGAGCCTGCGCAAGCAGAACCTTAACCTTTTGGTCGCCCGTAAGCTCGCTCATTTTGAGATAGTGGAGGTCGTTTGTTATGCCGAGGCCGTTGAGCAGTATTTCGGCGTCGCTCTCGGCACTCCAACCATCCATCTCGGCGAATTGCTCTTCGAGCTCACACAGTCTCATACCGTCCTCGTCTGTCATCTCTGCCTTGTTATACAAGACCTCTTTTTCGTCCATTATTTCGCAGAGCTTGGGGTTGCCAAGCAAAACGGTGCGTATAACATCGTATTCGTCATAAGCGAAGTGATCCTGCCTGAGAACCGAAAGACGCTCGCCGGGTGTGCGGATGATCTCACCCTTTGTAGGCTCTATTTCGCCAGAAAGAATTTTTAAAAATGTGGATTTGCCGGCGCCGTTCGCACCGATAAGACCGTAGCAGTTGCCGCTTGTGAACTTCACGTCCGCGTGCTCAAAAAGCGTCCTGCCGCCGTATTGTAAACCTACGTTTACCGCTTCTAACATCTTTTGCTTCACCTCATATATTTACTCACAAAAAACCGCCTTAGCGTCACACAAAACAGCGCAAGACGGTTTTTAATTTAAATTTTACTGTTTGTTTTCTTGCTCGCAGACATTTGATTCTGCGTTTTCGGGTTCGCCTATAAGCTCGGGAGACTCGTCCGCGGTGAAAAACTCGTAGCTGTCGCTGTGGTGGAATGCCTCTGTGCTGTCGTCGGCTTTAAAGAATACCGTAAGCGTCTGGAAGATAAGCTTAATATCCTGCCATATGCTGTATTTCTCGATGTACATAAGGTCGAGCACGAGCTTGTCCTTAGGCGAAGTGTTGTATTTGCCGGCGATCTGAGCAAGGCCCGTAAGACCTGCCTTGACGCGCAAACGGTAGCTGAATTCCGGCAGCGCCTGTGTGTATTCGTCTACATTTTCTATCATTTCCGGACGTGGGCCGACAACGCTCATTTCACCCTTGAAAATGTTGATTATCTGCGGCAGCTCGTCTATGCGGAATTTGCGCAGAATTTTGCCGACCTTTGTAATTCTGTCATCGTCCTCGGTTACGGATTTGTTTATTGAGTTCTTTTCTTTCATCGTGCGGAATTTGTAGACCTTGAAAATCTTTCCGTCCTTTGTGGCACGTTTCTGCTTGAAGAATACCGAACCGCCGTCCTCAGCCTTTATGGCTATTGCGCAGGCGAGCATTATGGGGCTTGTAATAATTAAACCCACGGTAGATACAAAAAGATCCATGGCACGTTTCATTATGCGCTGTTCAACCGTAAGCCCTTTAACGGTTGAAGCTATCATCGGCTTGTCGTCAAGTATTGCGTTTCTGCCGCGAAGCGAAACAACGTCGCACATCTCAAAATTATAGTAGATGTTTTTGCTGTTTGCGTAGCAGTATTCGACAATCGTTGTGCGTGAGGCTGCCGGTACGTCATATACAAATACCGTGTCACAGCGATTTATGATGTCAAACAAATCCGGATTTGTGAAAAGTATGGCGTCCGTTATTAAATACTGCTTTTTATACTTCTTGATTTTAGGGACGATGTTGTTTAACGAATACTTTGAAGTCGTTATGACACAACATTTTTCGGGAGAGTTTATTGAAAAGTATACGAAATTTCCGAAGTATGCGAAAAATATAATAACGAGTATCTGAATGACCATAACAAGCAGTAAAAGCAGGGGGTGCTCATACTGGAATTTTTGGTTGTTTGCCGCATTTGTGTTCATTATGCAAAGCTGCAAATGAGTTACTATGTCGGTGAATACGGTGGAGAGCGTCATAGAATAGATTATAGGCTTGCTCTTTGTTATTCCCACGGAATATCCGCCGTATATTGACATAAGTGCCGAGCCGAGAACGACAAACGTAAGCATGGTTACCGCGGCGGTTCTCGAAAGGCGCAGCAGCCATTCGTTTTCAATACCGAAAAAAACAAAAAAAGTGGCAAACAAAATAAAGAATAGCAGTACCTTTAAGAGAAGCATAACCGTTCTTTGGGTTTTCTGTAAAAACTTCATTATATTTACTCCCTGTCGGAAACATATTTTTTTACACAGATATATGCGATATTTTACGCTTTTTATTGTCTTTTGTCAACTTGCAACATAGTTTTTCGGGCTTGACGCGCTTAAACTTCACTCTTTATTTTGTCGCTGGGGTGTTATATAATACAATTAACTCGGTAAGCTTAACGCGGATACGTTAAATATAACGATTTGGAGAAAAGAAAATGGTTAAAAAAACAGAGTACAAGATTTATACGGAATGCGAGTGCAAAGAGGAGCCGTACCGCAAAAAAGTACAGCTTTTCGGATATGTTGTCGGAGAAAATGCGCCCGTGGTGCTCATATGCCCCGGAGGTGCGTATAAATTCATCTCGGATTTTAACGAGGGAGAGCCGTTTGCGCGCGAATTTAACAAAAGGGGAATAAACGCCTTTGTGCTTTTTTACAGCGTGGGCTACAACGCGAGGTATCCGCGTCCCGTTAAAGATGTGGCAAGAAGTATGCAGTTCATAAAGGCAAACGCCGAAAGGCTCTGTGTTGACGGAAGCAATATTTCTCTTATGGGCAGCTCTGCGGGCGGCCATCTTTGCGCTTTCTTCTCTTCACAATGCGAAAGATACGAAACCGAATACTGCGGCAAGGAATACTCTTTAATCCCCAAAACCCTTATGCTCTGCTATCCGCTCATAACCATGGGCGAAAAAACGCATAAGGTATCGCGCAGGAATTTTCTCGGATTGTTTCCCGGTAAGACCGAGATTAATGCTTCAAGCGTTGAAAAGCTTGCAAACGGGAGCTTTCCGCCGACGTTTGTCTGGGCGTGCGAGGATGACGGTACGGTCGATTACAATAACAGCGTAATGCTGTGCGACGCGCTTCGCAAAAACGGTGTACCGCATGAATTTAAACTCTTTAAAACCGGCGGGCACGGCATAGGTCTTGCAAACGGCAAAGAACCGGAGGGATGGTTTGACAGCTGCTTTGAATTCTACAAAAAGCATATTTAATGTATATTTTACACTAAATTGTATATTTAAATGGCAAAATAAATGTGGTAAAATAACTATAATGAGAATTTGAAAGGGGTTGTACTTATGAAACATTTACCCGCATATCCGCTTGTGACGGTAGATCCGTATATCAGTATTTGGAGCATGAAGCACAAAAAGCTGTATAAGGATAATACGAGAATGTGGGCAGGGTATCAGAAGTGCCTCCACGGCCTTATGATGATAGATGACAAGCCGTATCGTTTTATGGGCGAAAACGGAGTACATCATATGCACCAAAAGGTGCTTAAGGTCACTCCGCTGTGTACTACATATGTGTTTGAAAAGCACGACGTTCAGCTCAAGGTCGATTTTTGGACTCCGGCTTTTCCCGATGACCTTTTGCTTTTGTCTTTGCCGTGCGCCTTTATAGATTATGAGGTTACGATTCTTGACAAAAGACCGCATTCCGTTTCGATATCGCTTCTTGTGGACGAGAACTTTTGCTATGACAGCGAAAAGGGAAAGGAAATTATCGGCGATGCGGTTAAGACAGACAGCTCATACTACGCATATATGAGGCAAAATGAGCAGAACGTTCTTGAGTATTCGGGTGATTTCAATGCCATAAACTGGGGAACGGTTTATGTTACAGGCGGCTTTGTCTCATTTGGCAAACCCACAATTAAGCGCAATAAGCGTGACGGCTTTGTAAACTACATTCACAGCGAGCATAAGGCATATGAGCCTGTAAGCGACAAATTCTGTGCTCACGACACATTGTTTTTTGACGATGGCTTCAGCATAGAATATATGGGCAAAAAGCTCAGAGGATATTGGACCGAGAAATTTCCCGACGCCGTTTCGGCACTCAAATACTGCGACGAAAAGCACGACGAATTGAGGAAACAGGTTTCTTTGCGAAATACGCGGATTTTGCGCGACGGTCAGCGTTTCGGCGATGATTACTGTATGCTTTTGTCGGCCGCGTACAGAGAGGTCATAGCGTCTCATAAGCTTGTAAAAACCGATGACGGAAAGCTTTTGTATGTTTCCAAAAACTGCACCGCCGGCGGATTTGCCGCCGAGACCGATGTAACGTACGCATCGTCGCCGCTTTTCCTTTTGTATAATCCGAGTCTTGTGTTTGCCGAGCTTAACGGTATATGTGATTTTGCGCGTTCTACCGCGTGGAAATTTGATTTTGCGCCGCACGATATAGGCACATATCCCATAGCTGACGGGCAGACATACGGTCTTAAAGCCGACTTCGACGGCGACAAGGCTAAGGTATATTCGTCCTCGGACAACATATATGATGAGGAGGAGCAGATGCCCGTCGAAACAAGCGGCGATGTACTTATACTCGCTTATGCCGCGACGGTTCTTTCCGGCGACAGGAGCTTTATTGCCGAAAATAAAGATTTGCTTTTAAAGTGGGGAGATTATCTTGCCGAAACGGGTAATGATATAGCTAACCAAAAGAATGCCGACGACTATGCGAAGGCGATATCGGGCAGCGTAAATCTTGCCGTTAAATCCTGCATAGCACTGCGCTGCTGCGGAGAAATATGCAAAATGCTTGATTCTGACGGAGAAAAATATCTTAAAGCCGCCTCTGAGAACGCGGCGGATATTCTCAAAAGAGACGAGGGCAGGGAGTGCCTTTCGTTTACTCTGTTAAAGAAGGAAAGCTGGAGCCTTAAATATAATCTTGTGTGGAATTATATATTCGGGTTCGATTTGTTCCCGCTCAAAACGGCCAAAAATGAAATTGCGCGATATATCAAAGTTAAAAACGAATACGGCCTGCCGCTCGGGCCGCGCAGAGACTATGCGCGTACCGATTGGACGATGTGGGCGTGCGCCCTTGACGATACCGGATTTATGACCCAAAAGCTGTCGGTGGATATAATGCGTATGCTTGACCATACCGAAGATAAATATCCGTTTACGGATTGGTATGATACAAAGAGCGCAAAGTCAAAGGGAAGATATCACCGACCTGTTCAGGGCGGACTTTGGATGCCTGTACTCGCGAAAAAGTGGAATGAAATTTTGCCGTGAGATAAAATGCCCGTGCGTTGCCGACAGCGATATATAATAAGTAATAACAAATAAACGGCCGCCCTCGGAAATGCTTCCGAGGGCGGCTTTCTCTGTTTTGTTTGATTTTAGGCTTCGTATGTGCTTTCATATTTTTCGTAAAGCCATTTTATGCAGTTTGTAAGACCGTCCGGCGTCAACGGGAAATCCTCTTTTTTATCGGTAACGGTGCATTTTTCGTAGCAGAGATCCTCGTGCCATACCTCACCGACTATGTTCTCGTCGGTGTGCGATATTCTGTATCTGAATTTGCTGCCGCTGCTTCCGAAATAATCATTTCCGCTTGTAAAAAAGTTTATTGCGGGGACGTCGAATATTTCATCGGCTTTGCCCAAATCCCTTTTCATATGTTATATACCTCTCTTTTGGTGTGTTATTACTATTTTGATTATAATATTAACGACGAAATTAAGCAAGAAATTTATTGAATTAGCACTCTGCTTGGTAGAGTGCTAATAGTTTACAGTTTGTTCATATTTGTATAACAAACGGATAACATTACAGGGTATAATGATAATTGTAAACAGAAAGAGAGAGCGAGAGGCCGAGAGGCCGACGGAATCTCTTTTTAGCTTGCGGCTCGCAAGTCACCTGACCGAGCGAGCAAAAAATAAATCGGGCAGCATAATTCAACTTATATCGGAGGAATTTATATGTTTGATTTAAGACCCTATAACCGTAAAAACAATGTTACATCCTATAATCCGTTCCGTGAAATGGACAGCTTCTTTGATGACCCGTTCAGATTCTTCGACGGTAAGGCGCTTGCCGAATTCAATACCGACATTATTGAGAGCGGCAACAATTATATCCTTGAAGCAGATCTTCCCGGATTTGAAAAGGGTGACATTAAGCTTGATGTCAAGGACGATATCCTCACCATCAAGGCAGAACGTCACACCGAAACCGAGAAAAAGGACAAGGACAGCAGGAGTATCTGCTGCGAGCGTTCCTACGGCTCATATTCAAGACAGTTTGACGTTTCCGGTATTGATACCGATAAGATTTCGGCTAAATACGAAAACGGTGTCCTGAAGCTCACAATGCCTAAGAAGGAAGCTCCGAAAGAGACTTCAAAACATCTTGAGATTGAATAATCAAAAGATAACGCGACCCGGAGGGCGACAGCTCCCCGGGTCTTTTTTTGCTCTTAATGCTTATAACGGGCAATCCATATCCATATGCGGAATGTGTATATCGAGATATTCATTCCCGTATGCCCTGAATCCGTATTTTTCGTAAAACGGAACGGCATATACCTGTGCGCTGACGTATATCTTTTTTGCGCCGAGAACCTTAGACCTCTTTTTAAGCTCTTTTATAAGCTCTGCGCCGAGATGCTGACCGCGGTATTCCTTTAATACCGCAAGCCTGCCTATCTTTGCCGTCTGCTCGTCCGTCATAAAAACGCGCGCCGTTGCGGCAGGTGTGCCGTCAACCGTTAAAAGCAGATGATCGCATGTTTTGTCGTGGTCGTCGAATTCGACGGAAATAGGGTATTTCTGCTCATTCACAAATACCTTTTTTCTGATTTCATCGCCGTCGGGGCAGGCTGTGCCGCCTAAAAACCAAGTGCTTTTTATCATAGCTTAAAAATAACCTTAACCTTTCCGGCTTTCTCGATAGCTTATCTTGCTATCGGCTTCATGGCAAAGCGGAATTCGATTGTGTCGTCTAATACAAATCTGTATTTCGTAAGCGTGTCCTGACCGCAGCTCGCCGTGCCTGTTCCGCGAACAAAACCGTCAATTGAAACAAACGTGGTGTCCTCGTGTATTACGTCCTCGCGGTGACGTGCCGCACAAAGGATTTTTTGTGTGTAATCATGTGCCGAGAAGCTGAATTTCGGAGCACCGAGGAACGCTAAGCCTTTTCCGTTACCGTCGGTAAATTCCGCAAATCTTACGGCTCCGTGGTTGCCGTTATCCTGAGGCTTGATATAGTCAACGTGCATTTCTTTAACGGTTGTTTTATATAAGCCTATCGGGGATTGACCGTTAAAATCACAGAGGTTTTCATATGGCCCTCTGCCGAGGTATTTCACGTTTGAAAATTCCTTCGGGAGCTCCGCTGTAAGGCCGAATCTCGGCAACTCTTTCCAGCCGTATCTCTTCCTCGCGAGAGAGGAACGAACTTTAACCGTGCCGTCGGAAAATACGGTGTACTCTATAAAGCTCTTGTAGTAGAGCCTTTTACCGTCAGTCATATCGTAATAAGCGGTTATTTTTACCTCTTTTTCCTCACTCTCGGCTCTCATTCCCTTGTAGACCGCTTTGACCCTAGCTAGCTTTTCGCGATTCCACTTCGGCATGGGATTTACCTCTTCGTTGTCTGACGGAGCACGGTAAATATTCGGTAAGAAGCCCGAGATGCCGCTCAACGGAGTTTTGCTGATAAGCTCTGTGCCGTCAGCCGTATATGAGAGAATTTCTCCGGTGGAACGTGAGAATTCGATTTTTCCGTTATCAAATTCCGCCGAGTAACCGGAGTCGCTCTCTGTGAGAAGAACTTTTTTATCGCCTGTTTCGATTGCGGCAGGAGCGTCACAGAGTACGTGCTGCTCTCTTGATATTTCGGCTCCGTTCTTGTCTTCGTAAAATATGTTGAGCGTTACAAGGCGGTCGCTCGGTATTCGGCCGAGCGGCAGCGTTACTTCCGCGGTAGCAGACGGGGCTATTACCTTGTCGATAACGCCGTCCTTTACCTTTTCGCAGTCGAAACAAAGCTCCCATTTTACGGTAAGAACATCTGTGCTTAAAAATCTGTATGTGTTTGTAAGAAGAAGCGTGTTGCCGCCCGATACCACTGACCTTACGGGTCTGTATGCGTGCTTCATTTCAAGCGCGCCGGTATGGAGCGTGCGGTCGGGGAATACAAGACCGTCTACGCAGAAGTTTTTGTCGTGCATTTCCTCGCCGTGGTCGCCGCCGTAGGTGTATTCGTACTTGTACTTTTTATCATCCTTGCCATGGTATACCGCATGGTCGCACCATTCCCATATACAGCCGCCCATAAGCTTGTCGCTTGAATAAAAGACGTCCCAATATTCTTCGAGCGCGCCGGGGCCTACGCCCATGGCATGGCAGTATTCACAGAGGAAAAACGGCTTTTCAAAGTACTTCTTGCCTCTTGTGCCCTTTGCGGTTTTTATAACGTTTTCTATGTCGGTATACATTTCCGATATTACGTCATACCCGACTCTCTTTGTGCGGATAGCGCCCTCATAGTGTACGGGTATTTCCGGACATACAGATTTCAAAAATTCATAGCATTTGTCCTGGCATTTGTATCCGCCGGATTCATTGCCGAGAGACCACATCGTGATTGACGGGTGGTTTCTGTCTCTGAAATACATACGGCTCACTCTGTCAACGTATCTCGGTGCCCAAGAGCGGTCGTTGCTTATGAAATTGGGCTTGTAGAGGTTGTATTTGCCGAGACTTCCGCAGCCGTGTGTCTCGATGTCGGCCTCGTCTATTATGTAAAATCCCATAATGTCCGCAAGCGTAATGAGCATCGGGTCAGGCGGATAGTGCGACGTTCTTATCGAGTTTACGTTAAGCTCTTTCATAAGAACAAGGTCTTTTTTTATGTCCGCGGCACTCATCACGTAGCCGGTTTTTGCATTGCTGTCGTGATGGTTTACACCCTTGAATTTTATTTTTTCGCAGTTGAATTTAAATACGTCGCCGAGAATTTCTATATGCTTGAAGCCGGTATAATTTCTTACGGTACATAGTGTATCGTCACCGTCTTTAAGCGTTAAATAAAGCTCGTAAACATTCGGCGTTTCCGCAGTCCATTCCTTTACGTCGAGTGCCGAGAATGAAAATTTGACGCAGACGTCGGCATCCTTTTCGTCGGAGCATATCTTTTTTCTGCCTGAGAAAAGCTCTGCCGAAACTTTTTTTCCTGCGGCTTCGCCCTCAAGGAATACGTCTATATCGAGGTCGTATTCTTTTCCGCCGTTTAAGCGTGTTTTAACCTCGTAATCGTTTATATATGCTTTGTCATATGTGTAAAGCAGAACGTCTCGGAAAATTCCGTTTTCTCTGAACATATCCTGACATTCGAGATATGTCCCCGTGGACCAACGGTAAACAACGCAGAGTAGTTCGTTTTCACCGGAAATCAGCATATTTGAAATGTCAAATTCCGCACTGTTGTGTGAGCCCTCGCCGTAGCCGCAAAACTCACCGTTTACATACAGCTCAAGGCACGCGCTGAAGCCTAAAAATGAAATGATATGAGTTTTGGTTTTGTCGTCAACGGTTATCTTTTTTCTGTATACGCCTACGGCAACCTCTTTCGGAAGCTCCGGCGGAAAAAGATGAAATTCGTATCTTGTATTTAAATATACAGGCTCTCTGTACCCGGTTCTCTGCCAGGTGGACGGAACCTGTATCTTATCAAAACGGATACGCTCCGTGTCCATTTCATACGGTAAAACATTCTGCGTTTCGTAATATTTAAAATCCCATTCTCCCGAGAGGACCGTAACCATATCGCTCTTATAGCGTTCGGTCAGACAATCGGTCTTTTTGAGACGCGAAAGCTCTCTGAAGGGAATCGAGTAAGCTCTTCCGGGCAGTCTGTTTATGTTCAGTGCCGAAAAATCTCTGTAATTATCTCTGTTTAGCTTGTATATCACAAAATTTTCCCCTTTCTGCAATCTGTAAACAGTTTAACACAGAATTAAATCATTTACAATTAAATTGCGATATATTATACTTTTTAAGGTAAAAGTATCAAGCGCTTTTTTATGCAGTTTGCGTAAAAATAAGCCGAAAGGACGCAGGTGGATTTTATGGAGCTTTCTAAGGTACAGTGGAACGGCAGGGCATATGCGGAATTCAGAGATTATCTATTGTCGTTTTCAGATGAGAAATACAGAGCTTTTCACAGCGGGCTCTGCAAGACATCGAAATATCCGATAATCGGAGTAAGGCTCCCGATAATGCAAAAGATTTCCTCCGAAATAGTAAAGGGCAAGCCGCTTTATTTTCTTATGGCGGCCTCTGTGCAGTCGTATGAAGAGATTATGATAAGAGGACTTGTTACGGCCAAGCTCAAAATGCCGTTAGCCGAAAAATTCGTATATATAGAGGAGTTTTTGCCGTATATTGATAATTGGGCGGTATGTGATTCGTTTTGCACGGCGCTGAAGCCTAAGAAGAACGAGCTTTATATGCTTTTTGAATTCTGTAAGGAGCACGCTTTTTCACAGAATACGTATGAGACTCGTACAGCTGTTGTTTTGATGATGCGCTATCTTTTAACGGACGAATTCGGAGAGGATGTTATTTCGATTTTGGAAAATATCGATTGTACAGAATACTATGTCGGTATGGCGGTTGCATGGGCTCTTTCGGAGAGCTTTATAAAATTCCGAGAGAGAACGCTTGAAGTATTTTCATCGGGGAATGTAGACGCCGCAACTCAAAACAGGGCGATACAAAAAATCAGAGATTCATACCGTGTGTCCGACAGCGATAAAGCATTTGTAAACAGCTTGAAAAGGTAAAAAACAATATACGGGTTTCGGTAAAATTTGTATAAACTCTCAATTTTTCATTGCCGCTATTGAAGAAGAATGCAAAAAAGATTATAATGTTTACGAAACGGAAGCATACCGTTACTGTAAAAAATAAAGGGATGGTAATTTATGAAGGCACGCAATCTTATTGACCTTGAGGACATTAGCCTTGAGGATATTGACGAGATAATTCACCTTGCCGGCATGATAAAGGCAAATCCGTCGATTTTTACCGACGCCTGCCACGGCAAAATAATGGCGACGCTTTTTTATGAGCCGTCAACCAGAACTCAGATGTCGTTTAAAACCGCAATGCTTCGTCTCGGCGGTGAGGTTATAGGGTTTGACAATCCGTCTAATGCGTCCGTGTCAAAGGGCGAGAGCTTGAAGGATACCGTAAGGGTGGTCAGCAATTATGCCGACGTTTTGGTTATGCGTAATCCCATAGAAGGCTCCGCTTATGCGGCATCGCTCTATTCCAAAAGTCCCGTTATAAACGCAGGTGACGGCGGACATCTCCATCCCACTCAGACCTTGGCCGACCTTGTGACCTTGTCGCATGAAAAGGGGAGGCTTTCCGACCTCACCATAGGCCTTTGCGGCGATATGAAAAACGGCAGAACCGTACATTCGCTCGTTAAAGCTCTGTCTAAATATAAAAACAATAAATTTGTTATGATTTCCACTCCCGAGCTCCAAATGCCGGAATATATAATTGATATTCTTAAAAAGAGCGGATGCGAATACAGCTTTTCTTCAAGTCTTGAAGAAGCAATTTCTTCGCTTGACGTTCTCTATATGACTCGTATTCAGCAGGAGCGCTTTAAATCCGAAGAGGAGTATGAGCGCCAAAAGGGCGTTTATGTGCTTGATGAGGAAAAAATGAAGCTTGCAAAAAAAGACCTTGTTGTGCTTCATCCGCTCCCGAGAGTCGATGAGATTACCGTAGGAGTTGATGATGACAGCCGCGCCAAGTATTTCGAGCAGACCGAATACGGTATGTATGCGAGAATGGCTCTTATTATACTTATGCTTGAAAACCGCGGTGGCAAAGTTCCCGAAAAGACATACAGCACCCATGATAAGCAGTGCAAAAATCCGAGATGCGTCACAAACAGCGAGAGCTATGTACCGCACCTCTTCTACGAAAACGGAGGAAAGCTTGTCTGCAAATACTGCGACAGCGAGACGGAAGAATGAAAATACTTATCCTCTTCGGTTCGCCGAAGACAAACGGCAGCACCGCAAAGCTTACCGGTGCTTTTATGAAGGGCATAAGAAAAAGCGATGATGTTGAAATAGTCCATCTTTTTTCATTGCAACCGACCCCGTGCAATGCTTGCGGATATTGTAAGGCGGCAAACGGTTGCTCTAAAAAAGACCTTGAAAAGTTTATGGCAAAGCTCGAAGACGCCGATGCGGTAATTGTTGCAACTCCGGTTTACAATCTGTCTTTTCCTGCACCTATGAAAGCCCTGTTTGACCGCTTTCAGCGTTATTACGAGGCGCATTTCAGAAGAAAAATTGCGCAACCTATAACGAAGCACAAAAAAGCATTACTTTTGGTAACCGCCGGAGATGACGAGGACGACGGATACAACATAATAGAAAAGCAGGTTAAGCTGTCTTTTTCTGTTATGAATACCGAGCTTGTCGGCGGCGTACTTGCCAAAGATACCGATAACGGCGGTGTCAAAGAGGACGATTTGCGCCGTGCTTTTGAGCTTTCAAAAATAATATACGGTTAAAAAAGTGCCGCTTTTCGGCGCTTGTGAAAGGAAGATGAAATATGTCCGTGACAAAAATAACACTTCAGAACTATGCTGACGAGGTATCGCGCAGCGAAAAACCCGTTCTTATAGATTTCTATGCCGATTGGTGCGGTCCGTGCAAAATGACCGCTCCCGAGCTTGAGGCGTTTTCGCAGGAATACGACGACGTCAAAGTGTGTAAAATAAATGTGGACGAGTCCGCAGATCTTGCCGCGATGTACGGTATTATGTCTATACCGACGATGATTTTAGTTAAGAACGGCAAGGAGGCAGACCGCCACGTGGGTGGCTGTGAAAAGGCTGATATCAGAGCGTTTTGCGATAAAAATATGTAGGGTTGTAATTTTTACCGATATATGCTATGATAAAAACCAATAAATGCGGTTTCTGACGTCGAAATCTGTTTTGAGACGAAAGATACGGTGAATAAGTAAAACTGCTGTGTGTTTGCACGGCATACTTAGGCTGTATCTTTAAAGATACAGCCTTTTTATTTTGATTACAGGTGATAATAATATGGAATCAAGAGTAGCCCTTATAGGGATAATAGTAGAAAATGAGGACGCTGTGGAAAAACTCAACTGTGTTTTACACGAATACGGCAGATACATTGTCGGCAGAATGGGTATTCCTTACAGAGAGAAAAAAATAAATATTATAAGTATAGCGGTGGATGCTCCTCAGGATATAATAAGCGCAATGTCAGGTAAAATCGGAAAACTCGACGGCGTAAGTGCCAAAACCGCGTACTCAAATGTGGTAACAGAGATATGACAGGAAGAAAAGAATGTAAAGGCTTGGAGCTTTCCACACTTTCAAAGGTCCTGCTTTTAATACTGCCGCTTGTTGTCGCTGTTTTGGCGCTTTGTATAGGCAGACTCGGTATTTCTCCCGCCGAGGGGATAAGATCAATATTCGGTAAAATAACTGGAAATGCTGATTTGGAATCTAAAAACGAGCTTGTTTTATGGAATATAAGAATGCCGCGAATAATCCTTGCAGCCCTTGTGGGAGCGGGACTTTCGGTTTCGGGCTGTACATTTCAAAGTCTTTTTTCAAATCCTCTTGCCACGCCCGATACAGTCGGAGTTTCAAGCGGAACCTGCTTCGGAGCGGCTGTTGCGATTTTTTTCGGGGCTGATTTTATTGTCACTCAGGCAGTTGCTTTTTTGTTTGGAATTATTGCCGTGTTGCTGACTTATCTCGCGGGTAGCGGTAAAGGCAAATCACTTAACAGCGTGGTTTTGGCAGGAATTATGATAGGCTCGCTTTTTTCGGCACTTGTCTCGTTTATAAAATCGGTGGCGGACGTGAATTCCGTGCTTCCGGTAATAACCTTTTGGCTTATGGGCAGCTTTGCGGGCGCAGGCTATCGCTCGCTTATGCTCGGTGCGCCGGTAATGCTTGTCGGAATGGCTGTTTTGTATGTTATAAGATGGCGGCTTAATATTTTAACTCTTCCCGATGATGAGGCAAAGGCGACCGGCACGGATATTAAGGCTCTGCGTGCCGTTTCGGTAATATGTGCAACGGCAATTACCGCCTCGTGCGTTTCAATGTGCGGTCAGGTGGGCTGGGTAGGGCTTCTGGTGCCGCATATGTGCCGTATGAAATTCGGAAACAATCATGTGTCGCTGTTGCCTGCCTGTATCAGCATGGGTATGACCTTTATGATAATTGTCGATACCGTTGCGCGAAGTGCCACAGCCGCCGAGATTCCCATCTCTGTGCTTACCGCAGTTATAGGCGCACCGTTCTTTATAATTCTTATGCGAAAAACAGGGGGGTGGCAGCTGTGACCCTTACTGTTGAAAACGGTTGTTTTTCATATGACGGCAGGCACACGGTACTGTCCGACATAAGCTTTTGCGCGTCACCGGGAGAGATAGTGGCAATTCTCGGAAAAAACGGTTCGGGCAAAACAACGCTTCTCAAGTGCAGCGTGGGTTTGCTCAAATGGAGCGGTGGACATAGCTTCCTTGACGGCAGAGATGTTTTGCATATAAAAAGCAGGGAGCTTTGGAGCAAAATATCATACGTGCCGCAGGCAAAATCCTCATTCGGCGGCTATACCGTGCTTGACAGCGTTTTGCTCGGCTTCGGGAGCAGCATCGGGATTTTCGGAAAGCCGCAAAAAAGCGATGTGGAAAAAGCACTTTCCGTTTTAAGAAGGCTGAATATAGAAAATCTCGCCTATAAAAAATGCTCGGATTTATCCGGCGGCGAAAAGCAGATGGTCTTGATAGCGAGAGCAATAGCGTGTGACCCCGAAATTTTGATTTTGGACGAGCCGGAGTCGAACCTCGATTTTAAAAATCAGATAACGGTTCTTGATGTTTTGTCAAAGCTTCGCGACAGCGGGATTTGTTGTATATTCAATACTCATTTCCCCGATCACGCGTTGAGAATAGCGGATAGGGCATTGCTTCTCGGAGATGACGGAAGATGTATATGCGGCAATACAAACGATATAGTGACAGAGGAAAATATACAAAAGACATTCGGTGTGAATGTTAAAATAGCCGAGGTCACGTCGGGCGGCAGAACCGTTAAAACGATAGTGCCTGTAAGTGCGGCCGACGGTTCCTAAAAAAATCCGAAATAAATGCGAATAGCATTTTTAATATAATTAAGAAAGAGGTAATGTAAATGAAAAAAGCAAAAAGAGTATTAGCTTTGCTTCTTTGTCTTGTGCTTATTTTGTCGGCGGTAGGCTGCTCCGCTAAAAAAGACGACGGCAAAAAGAGCAGTGACAGCGAGGTTGTCACCGTTGTTGACAATAACGGTAATACCGTAACCGTTAAAAAGGACATTCAGCGAATAGTGGTATGCGATATTTACCCTATACCGTCGGTGCTTGCCGTGTTCTTTGATTCGGCTTCAAAAATAGTCGGTATGGCACAGCCGAGTATGGCAGCTGCAAAAAACAGCCTTTTGTCGGAGCTTTATCCGGAAATACTCAATGCCGAGACCGGATTTATAGACGGAACAACCGTTAATATGGAGGCTCTCGCGGCTTTGAATCCCGACGTTGTATTTTACAGCTCGGGCAATAAAGAGCTCGGCAAGCAGCTTACCGACGCAGGCTATGCCGCAATAGCGATTTCAGCGAATAAATGGCAATATAATGCCATTGAAACCCTCAATAACTGGATAGACCTTCTCTCTCAGCTTTTCCCCGAAAACAATAAGTCGGAAAAAGTAAGAACTTACAGCGAGAGTGTCTATAATATGGTTCAGGAAAGAGTAAGCTCAATTCCGGACGCGGAAAAGGCAAAGGTATTTTTCCTCTTCCAATACAGCGCGTCAAACATCTCAACTTCGGGAAATTCGTTCTTCGGTCAGTGGTGGGCAACTGCCATAGGCGCAAAAAATGTCGGCGAGGAACTCGATTCCGATAAATCCACCAATGTAAATATGGAGCAGATTTATAAATGGAACCCCGATTTTATTTTCATCACAAATTTTAATACCGCAAAGCCCGACGATATTTATAACAATACCGTAGGCAGCTTTGATTGGAGCGGAATAAAAGCAGTTAAGGATAAGAATGTCTACAAAATGCCTCTCGGTATGTACCGTACCTACACCGCAGGAGTTGATACCCCGATAACTCTTCTTTGGCTCGCAAAGGCGACTTATCCGGAACGCTTTGAGGATATTGATATAACCGCAAAGACCAAGGAGTATTACGGCGATGTGTTCGGTATAACTCTTACCGATGAACAGTCCGCGCGCATTTTTGCACCGCTTACGCAAGCAGGTAAGCTATCGGTTAAATAAAGTCGGAACAAGACACAAAGCTACGGTTAACCAAAATAAATAATGATAAAACGGACCGTTTTTCGCGGTCCGTTTTTTTACTTTTACGCCTGAATTAAAAGATGTATTTGACGTGGGGACAGGGAAAAATTCTCATAGCTCACAGAAAAAATGTTACGTATAAACACAAATGTAGTTAATAAACATCTAAAATGTGCTGATACGTAACATATATTTCCAGACACTTATGTTTTGAGTTTGACTGTTTCATCACTATTTTACCGTCAAACTTCAACCCGATAAACAGAACAGAAATCAGTGGAGAGAACCGGTTGAGGGTCAAAAACAACAAAAATGCATTAAAATAACTTTTTGCGCAAAATGTAAGTTGTGATTAGAATTATCAAGCATACAAACATAAACGACCAAATGTGCTCAAAACTCCAAGGAATTTTTAATGCTTGAAGTGTTTTTTCATAGCTTGCAGATCCAAATAATTCGTATATTATTCCACTTGCCCCAAACAGCAAAACTAAAACAAAAGAAATTATATTTATTATCAGTAAAATAATATTTAGATGTTTTCTCATTTTAATGTATATCCCCTCGCTCCGTTATGTTGATAAGCTTATAACACAAAAAATATACTGTTGTTTTACGCCACATATCTATTTTACCGTCAAACAGTTCTTTGAGCCGTTGTGTCTGTTAAGCATCGGCAATCACCGCCGCTCGGATACCACGGCATTTGTCAGGACTATTCCTGAAACCTTTAAGGGTTTGGGATTCTCCCAACAATTTGCCTTTTGTCCCCAAAAGGCGATGCTTGCTGGTATGATTAATTACCGCGCCTCAACTTAATGAATTGCCAAATGACAACTGCGACAGCAACAAAAACAAATACACAAATAAGGCTGATGGTTACTATTGTTTTCGTAAGTTGCATTGAATTCATATCATATATAATAGATTCCGAACCTGTAGCATCAATGGTGACAATTTGAGAATAAGACATAGCAATCCAGTTAAATATTCCCATATCATTTCTAATTAGATATGTAGTATTACCAACTGTCCGAGTTGTTGAATACAGTAGCGAATTTCTGTATGAGTTGTTATCAATCGTATCTTGTACTGCCTTAATATCTAATATATTGCCGTCTGAATCAAGCGATATTATCACATCGCTACGAATGAAATAAATATTAACGTGTTGCCCATCCCATTCAACACAAAAACTTTGAGTACAATTGAACGTATATCCATACAAGAACTCTCCTTGAGACGTATATACGCAAATCTCTTTGTCTTGGGAACCCGTTTGTCCAATCGCAATCAATCCCTGTTCATTTACATCGAAGCATAGGACTCCTCTTTTTTCAGGTTCGGCACTTAATGGTGATACATTGATACTTGCCACAAATGTAGTTTTTGTCTCATCAGAAAGATCTTCTGTAAAAAATCCTGTATTCATTGCATTTGCCTTTATTGCATTTGTAGAAATAACAATCAATAATACAAATGATAGAAGCAGATAAATTCGTTTTAATTTCATATCTACCACTCCATAATTTTAATGTACACAGATCTCGCAACCTCATAAACATTAAATTGGGTGTACGGTAGCGTAACCGTTGTTCCCCATTCAACATGAAACTCCTTTCCAGGTGTACCAAATCCAACATTTCCAGTTAATCCGAAGTATCCGGTGTTTAATACTGGGTCTGGCATAAACATTACGTCTCCACCAACACCAGCTATAACGTTGTCTGCATTAATCCACCGACCAATCTCAGGAACGTAATAACGGCTGGATACATAGTAGAATCCCGTCTCGCTGTCGTAATAGTAGCTTCTGTACCGCAGAGGGTTCGTTTGAGCCAAGGCGGTGTTGCCGGTTATTTGGGTTACGTTACCCCAAGCATCGTAGTAATAGTTTGCAACTACGGTGCCATTTTTATCGGCTATTGCGACTATATCGTTTTGTACATTCTTTATGTAGTAATATTCTTCGCCGTTATAAATGAAACCGAAAGCGTCGCCGCTCGGCACTTGTCAGGAATTTCCTCTAACCTTTTCATCTTATAATGATGCAATAACTAAAATACGAATTCAAAACTGTCAATGATTGAATCACATACCTTAACTTCTTTACTTTTTCGTTCGCTTTGGTATGTGGAAAACACTATTTTAGGATATTTGGCAACAACCCACAGCTTTATAAACCAACCGTCGGCTGTTGTGCCTGTCCCATATAAGATTGTTTTGCCGTCTCTGTCACAAAGCACTAAAGGGGAATGCAGACTTATATTGTTATCATCAATAAATCTTTTAGCCATTACGCTTATCTGCATATTTAAAGGCTCTTCAGTATCTAAAATGCTGAAAAAAGATATTGTTATCGCACCATTGCCCTTGGGATTATACAGAAGAAGGTTGTCTGTATCTTCTTCGGCACACCATTTTTTTGGTAAAGAATAATTTAAATAGCCATTGTAATTACACATAGTTCGGTTTACCTCTAATAATATAATTTAAGTGCACCTGCCACTTTTCTCAAAACCGTCGGCTTGCGGCTGATGTAATTTTGCTGAGCCGGTTAAAACCTTGAGATAAATAGTAAATCCGGCTGAACAATATTGCTTCATTGCTTTTTCTTTGTAATATATGCCACAACAATTAGTGCAATAAAAAATATACCGCCGATTGTTAAAGTTACAGCAACGCTGACGTTATATAAATGAGTATCTGGTGCGTATTCCTCTATAACTCTGTTTATGGCCAAGACAATCAATATGACCGGATTTCCATATATCAACACCTTCCAAGGAGCCTTTACTTTCCTGTACTTTATAAGACTGTAAACATTCAATCCCAAAGCTGTTAACAACATCATCAAGTATGTTGGTACATCCATAGAATTTATTATATGAAACAATATATAATCCTCCTTTCGGTGCCCGAATTGTTTTGTTGCAATCAAAAATAATTCGCCGAAAAATAAAAAACGGACAATATCATAGATATTATCCGTGCGTAAATTTAAAGTTTTTTAATTTGCCGCACGTTTTTTATCAAGCCGTGTAATTTTACCGCATGGGGCTTGCACTCCCGTTCAGCTGCATTTTAAACGTTGTTTACTGTAACGGTGTGTTATCATATTAACAGAATGTATTAAAAACGTCAATAAAAAAGCAGACGATATGTGTTGATTTTTGGTTACAGTGCTTTTACTCGCTGCCGGAGACGATATTTAACCTTAAATAAATATCACCAAAAAATCGGCCGCGATTTTTCACGGTGCGTTTTGTATTAAGAGTAAGCTGCACGGCAATAATCCTAATGACAATAGTTATAGGAGAGAGCGCCATGCAGTACAGCAAGGTTGAGATTTGCGGTGTCGATACCTCTAAACTCAGGGTCCTTAAGGAAAAGGAAAAGCTTGAGCTTCTCAAGAAAATCAGGGAAGGTGATAAGTCTGCGCGTGAAAAACTGATAAACGGCAATTTGCGCCTTGTGTTAAGTGTGATACAGCGTTTTACAAACCGCGGAGAAAACCTTGACGACCTTTTTCAAGTCGGCGTAATAGGACTTATAAAGGCGATCGATAACTTCGACGTGTCGTTAAAAGTACGCTTTTCCACTTATGCGGTACCCATGATCATCGGTGAAATACGGCGATACCTCAGGGACAACAACGCGGTGCGCGTCAGCCGCTCTGTAAGAGATACGGCATACCACGCCCTCGGGGCAAAAGAAAAATTACAGGCAAAGCTCGGCAGAGACCCGACGGTTGACGAAATAGCAAAAGAGCTTGGCACGAGCCGTTCTGACGTAGTATTAGCACTTGAGGCGATAGTGGAGCCGGTTTCGCTCTTTGAGCCTGTATACTCTGACGGCGGAGACACCATATATGTTATGGATCAGGTCGGAGGAAGTGAGACGGATACCGATTGGCTTGACGAAATATCCATTAAGGAGAGCATAAAGGAATTGTCACCGCGCGAAAAAAAGATACTGGCACTTAGATTTATGCAGGGGAAAACGCAAATGGAGGTGGCGTCTGAAATCGGTATTTCACAGGCGCAGGTATCAAGGCTTGAGAAGGGGGCTATCAGGAAAATCAAAGAATAGTGTTATTTTTTCGCCCTTTGCGTCATACGTATTTACGGCGGAGGTGTTTTTATGGTTTGCAGTGTGCAGGATTTGAGAGAACGTGAAATTATAAATTTAAAGGACGGTGCAAGGCTCGGCTCTGTCTGTGATGTTGAGATTGATACCCTGAGCGGCTCAATCGTTTCAATAGTCATATACGGCAAGGGCAGATTTCCGTTTAAGAGCGGCAAGCCGAAGGACATCAAAATAAAATGGGACGAAATTGAGGTCATAGGCGACGACACCATACTTGTAAATTTTGACTGTCCTGAAGAGCTTATGCCGCAAAAGCCGAAAAATCCCATAGATACGCTTTTCAGACTTTGAATTTGAGGGGATATTATCATATAACGCAAAAGGGACTGTAATTGCTTTATGCTTTACAGTCCCTTTTGTGTTTGAATATGGGTTATTATTTTGTTGTTGCACGGTGCTCTTTAAGTATTTCCGCAAGGCACAAAAGGCTCTCTGCAATAATGCCGGCCGCTATACCCGATGCGGCGGAGTACACTTTAAAGACAAGCATAATGATTGCCGTCAAAAGTGATACCGCGCAAACGAGCCGACATATTCTGCGATAAGCCGTTATTCTGCTGTCCTCATATCCCGTTCCTGTCGGTGCAAGAATAAAAAGAACTACAGTACCGGCTGCCGCCGCAAGCAGCATGAAAAAAGAAGCCTTTTGTACGGCGGTCATTTTTACCGCAATTATGAACGCCGTTATTATTGCGAGAGACGTTATCTGGCATTTTAGTTCCGTATCCATGTGAAAGCCTCCGCCGAAAAGACGCAGCAAAAGAAAGGATATAAAAAATGCGAGCGCTCCCGGTAAAATCCTTAAGACCGTGCCGAGAATGACCGAAACAAGCAAAAACTCTATTATATTGAGCAGCCAAAAGATGCCGTATCCGCAGACATCGACATCCTCGGCCTCAATAATTTTTTTGCTTTTCAGCCATTTTGCGATCTGTTCCGATAAAGAACCGATCATTTGCCGAGTATTGAGAATTTCTCAAGACCTTCGGGCTTTTTCGGCTGATACATAAATGTGGTAGCCGCCGAATTGGCACTGCCCTTAACCGATGCCGTGATGAGAGCTTTGGCGAAGCTCTTCATGGTTTTTTCTGTCTTTTTCATTTGGTACTTCCTCCCTGTGTTTTTTAGGATTGAGGTGTTGACCCTCTTTCCAAACACGATTATATGTGCTATAATAACACAAGTCAATGCAAATTGCTAAAGTGTTAAATCGTTGAAACTAAAATGCTTAAAATTAAAGTGAAAGGGTAAATTACACTAAAAAGAGGGGCTAAACAATGAATATTGACTACAAAGCGGCGGGGAAAATGATGGGCTCTTATCGCAGAAAGGAGAAAATCAGCCAAAAAGAACTTGCTAAAGCTGTGGGCATAAGTAACAACTATTTATCTAATATCGAAAACGGGTATACCATACCGAGCTTGGAAACCTTTACGGAGCTAAGCGTTACATTGGGCAAAACGCCCGACTTCTTCCTGCTCGGACACATCAGAGATGATATTGTCGGAAATATCGAAGATTCTCTAAAGCTTTGCTCAAAGGAAAGGCTAAACCTTATCTATAAGATTGTCGAACTTCTTAAAGATTGAAATTAATCGGATTTTGTAATATAATACAATATCGGTAAAGGCAAAGCGATATGCCTTATTTTTTATTCGGAGGGGGAGCTAAATGAATATTGCAATATGCGACGACGAGCAGCTTTATGCGGACGAGATAAAAAAGCACGTCGAATGTTATTTTACGCGCAGAGAGGTTCCGCACAAAATATATGTGTTCACCGACGGGCAAGAGGCTGCTCGGAGCGAAGTGAAATTCGACATTGCCTTTCTTGATATAGAGATAGGGCCTGTCAGCGGGCTCGATGTGGGAAAGGCGATGCGAAAAAACAATCCGAACATCGTTTTTATAGTTGTTACGGCGTTTTCGAAATACCTCGACGACGCGTTGGATTTAAAGGTTCTGCGATTTCTCGAAAAGCCGATAAACAGCGAAAGGCTATATGCCGGTATAGACCGTGCCATAGACACTTTAAATGATACCACGGTAGGCTTTTACCTGCGTGACGGCGATATGGACTATAAAAAGATACTGCTTTGCGACATTATTATGATAGAAACGGACAGGCGCAGAACAAAGGTCTATACCGATGCGGAAGTTTTCCGCACAAAGAAAACGCTTTCCGAGTGGCAAAGAGAGCTGACCGAGCCGTTCTTTATGATGCCGCATAACAGCTTTATCATAAATATGAATAAAATAGTAAAATTCTCAAGAACGGAAATCGAACTTGAGGGCGGCAAAAAGCATTATATCGTGTCGGTGGCACCCAAGCGTCAGGCGGAGACAAAGCGTATACTTATGAGTTATTTTGAAAGCAGGCGATGAACTATGCTCGGCGAGGTCACAACCGTATATGTTTTTCTGATAGAGCTCGGTTCTCTTCTTTTGTATTGCTATCGAGTGTTCGGAGTAAGACGTAGGATACCATCGACGCTGCTTATGGGCATAGCCTGTTTTGCCGTTTATTATGCCGTAAATAAGATTGCCGATAACAATGTGGCGGTAAATATTATCTTTGGCTTCTTGGTAAATTACGTGATATTGAAGCTCGGCTTCAAGGCGAATGTCAAGTCGGCGGTTTTTCACAGCGTCTTGCTTGCCGGCGTACTTACGGCGACGGAATTTATAGGTATACTGTTGATTTCGGGCTTTTTCGGAATAAATATAGCCGATTACAGGTCAAACGATGTGCTGTACGCCATGGCGGCGGTAATCGCCAAAACATTGTACCTTATTTCCTGCCTTGTGATTTCCAATTTCACCTCGCGTGAAAAACAGCATATAGACCACGGCCATTCCTGGTATCTGTTGATTTCTCCTTTTTCAAGTGTGTATATCATAGTTCTTATAGCAAAATTGTCACTGCTCGTTGACATAAGCGGCACTCTTGCTTATGCCTGTATAGGCGGCAGTGTTTTGCTCTTCATATCTGATATAATGGTATTTGCGGTATACGAAAATATGCAGCGCAAGTCCGAAGAAATAATGAAGGTCAATATGGAACGCCAGAGAGAGGATATAAACAGAGATTATTACGCCGTGCTTGACAAGCAAAATGAGAATATGCATATTATGGTTCACGATATAAAGAATCATCTCGGCGTAATAGAGAGCATAGCGGATAATGACAAGGTTACGGCTTATATAGGTGAGCTTTGCAGTAATATCGGTAAATACTACGCGGTATCACAGCTTACCGGAAATAAGATGCTTGATATTATCATAGGCAAATATACGGCTCTTTGCAGTAAAAACGGCCTCGATTTTAATGCCAAGGCTTTAACCTCGAATCTGTCCTTTGTGCATGACAGCGATATTTCGGCAATGGTGGGCAATCTGCTTGACAACGCTTTTGAGGCGGCGAAGCAAGCAGAAAACGGTAAAATTGAGTTTTCTCTTTATACCATTGACGGTAAGAGCTGCGTGGTCAGCGTCATAAATACAGCCTTGACGGCACCAAAATGCGAAAACGAAACTCTTGTGAGCGCCAAGCCGGACGCAAAGTCTCACGGATACGGAATAAAAAGTATTAAAAAGACAGCTGAGAAATACGGCGGCAGCTATTCGTGGTTCTATGATGATAAAAACAGGGAATTTCACGCTATGGTTATGCTTCCGATATCGTCTGCAAGCTGTTAAAGTAATCAGCTTTACATATTGTTTTGACTGAAATGACTGTAAAACTCCGATAGGCACTCGGGTGCCGGTCGGAGTTTTTTGTTTTAATGACGCAATACTTGACGCTGTTTATTTTGACATAAAACAACGTTATTGTTATTTATTTGCCTAAAAAATACGTTTCTGTTCATATTTCGTTCACAAATAGACTATATTATATTTATCAACAATTGTCTATAAAGGGGAATGGCTTATGGAGAAAAAGAGGCTCGACAAGGAAAAAATAAAAAACGCAAATCAAAATTTCAAAAAGAATTTTTTTGAAACAGATGACGATAATCATCTCAGCGGCTATGAGGTTTTCTATATCTTTATGATATGTAACGTTATAGGCTACTGTGTGGAGATGGTGTTTTGCTATCTGAAGCACGGATATTGGGAAAGTCGCCAATCTCTTATCTACGGGCCCTTCGGCCTTGCATACGGTCTCGGAGGCGTGCTTTTGAGTTATCTTTTGTTTAAGGATACAAAAAAGGCTTGGTGGAAAGTATTTATCAAGTCATATATTTGGGACACCGTTGCCGAATACATCTGTTCCCTTGGCGAAGAGCTGGTGTTCGGTCACGTATCTTGGGATTACAGCAAAATGCCGCTTAATATCAACGGCAGAGTCTGCGCTCTTTATTCGGTATTCTGGGGGATTATGGGTCTTGTATGGGTTAAACTCATATATCCGCTGTTTATGAAGCTGATACATAAAATACCGCTTAAAATAGGTAAGGTGCTTTTCTGGATAATGTTTATTCTTATTCTTATAGATATTATTCTGTCCTGTGAAGCCGTATCTCGCAGAAATGCTCGTGACAAGGGCGTGGCGCCGCAAAATCGCTTTGAGCAGTTTATGGATAAGCACTATACGGATGAATTTCTCGACAAGGTTTACGCAAATGCCGTTGCAACGTCATGATGATGCCGCGAAGCAAGCACGGTTGCCGATACCCACTTTGCTGCATAGTATATACTGTGCAGCCCGATATTAAGTCTTGAGCGAGCGGCGGCGAGATGCGCACTCCGGAGTCATCGCGCGGCATTGTGCTCTGGCTTTTCTAAGAGAGCAATTAAATATAGCTTACACAAACGCCGAAGTGACGGCTGAGCGTTCTTTTTGAGCGTGTATCGTCTCTTCGGCGTTTTTTGTATTTATCGGTGGCAAATATATGTAAAGCAATATGCATTTACACGTCATTGTTCGTTATATTTAACAAATAAGGACATCTTGTTTTTTACGTGAATTTAACATTAAAATGTGGTGCTATTTATATTTTTATGTTAAAATTAGATAAATTTATGATTGGGAGGAAGACAATGGAAAACAAGATGCTTGATGACCCTAACAGGAAATACGTTCCTAAAAAAGAATTTATAACATATTCCGTTTCAGCACTCGGGCAGGGCATGATATATGCGATAATGTCGTCGTATATATCCGATTTCTACTTGAATGTGCTTCGAGTAACACCTATATTCGTATTGCTTTTAATGTTTTTGGCAAGAATATGGGACGCAATCAATGACCCTCTTATGGGTATGATAATGGACGCCCACGAGCCGAAGCACGGCAAAATGCTGACTTATATTATCGCAACGCCTATTCCGATAGCTTTGCTTACGCTCTCGCTGTTTTACGCTCCCGATATTTCAATGACCGCAAAGATGATATATGCGTCGGTTACGTATGTTTTATGGGGAATGATATACACAATGTCCGATGTCCCGTTCTGGAGCCTTCCGAACGCGATGACTCCGAATCCCTCGGAGCGCGGCAGTATACTGTCAATAGCGAGAACGACCAACGGTATAGGCTCGGCCGTACCAATGGCTATATTTATGATACTCGGCTTTGTACTTCCGTCTCTTACAGGACTCTCGGGACTTGCGCTTGAAAAGACAAAGTATATGTCGATTGCTTTGGTGGCGTCTATAATAGGTAATTTGCTTTTTGTAATGACGTATTTCAAGGTTAAGGAGCGCGTCAAAATACCCAAGCCGCCGAAGCGTAAAAAGGGTGAGCCGTCCTCTTTAAAGCTCATATTTAAATGCAAGCCGCTTATGCTTGTTGTTATAATGGGCATATTGGCGTCGGGCAGATATATGTATCAGGCGGCGGCAATACACGTTGCAAGATATTCGTTCTATATCGGAAAGGATATTACCGGCCTGTCGCCGGAGGAGACTGAGCAGGCTTTACAGTCGAGTATATCGCTTGTAAATACGGTGTTTGCCGTAGCGACGGCTGTCGGTATGTTCGGGGCAATGCTTATAGTTCCGAAGCTTATCAAAAGAGTGTCCTACAAAAAGCTTATAGTCGTTTCCTGCATACTCGGCTTTGTTTCGAGTTTTATCACATTCTTTATAGGCTACAATCATTTCTGGGCGTGTATACCGTTTGTTATTCTTTCTTGCGTTCCGTGCGGAGTTATAAACTGCGTATCTTCCGCAATGGTCGGCGATTGCCTTGACTATATGGAGCTGACCACGGGCCGCAGGCAGAATGGGCTCGGAAATGCCTGCCAGTCCTTTGTAAATAAGCTCGGGAATGCGGTTTCAACAAGCGTCATAGTGCTTATGTATATCCTGACCGAGCTTGACCTTAACAAAATAGGAACCTCTTATACGGTAAATCCGCTCACCATGTCGCACGGCATAAGAGTGGGTATGTTCTCGCTTATTTCGATAGTTCCGGGCATATCGCTTCTTCTTTGTATGATACCGATGTTCTTCTATGACCTCACCGGCGACAAAAAAGAGCGCGTGACAAAAGAGCTTGCCGAGAAGCGAGTAAAAGAGGGTATGGTAATAAGCGAATAATGCCTACTGCCGCTGTAAGCCTTAAAAATGCAAGGAATATCAAACTTTAATTTATTTTTAATAATTTTACTCTTTACAATCCTTCCGAATGTGTTATCCTATAAGAAAAGATTTGACACAATTTTAAAATGTGTTGAAAAAGAAACGGAGGGGTAAATACGAAGGCTTATATAAATCGTATATTGCACGGTGAAAACAAGGCGAAAAAATGGGAAATAATATATTGGTGGGTTCTCAGAGCCGTTATGGTTGCGGCGTTCATTGATTCGGTTTTTGTGAGAAAGGACGTTCAGCAGAGCTTGCAAACGGCGGCCAATTTGCTGCTTATGTTCCTGTGGGAAATATTTATGATTTTTCCGGAAAAACGGTGGATGCATTATGTTCCGTCGTATATTCAGGACTTTTTGGCGGCAGGGCTGTTTATGGGGTCGTTCGGCGGCGCATATATGGACCTTTATTACAGCTTCCCTGCGTATGACCTTGTAATGCACAGCGTAGGCGGAGTTCTTTGCACATTTGTAGGATACGAAATACTGGTATGTATGCAAAAGCGCGACAAGGTTAAGGTCGATTTGCCGATTGTGATTTTCGGAGCGTTCGGTATATCGTTTTTTGCCGGTACCGCATGGGAACTTTTCGAGTTTGTGTTCGACCAGGTGGCTCCGCAGATAGGCGACGCTCAGCATTGGTCGCTTGCTCTTGCCGAAAAGGCGGCGGAAGAGCACGGCATAGGCTTGCCGAATGTCATAGCTGCAAGAGATCCAATGCGCTATGCACTTATTGATACCATGGAGGATACTGTGTGTAATACGGTAGGTGCTGTTGTGGGCTGGATAATTTTAAAGCTTCGCCCGTATCACCACACAGGTAAGCACAATGTAAACGACCTTTTTAATACATATGAGCCCGAAAGCAAAGAAAAAGTGAAAAGCTAAACCAAAAAGGCAAATAAAAAATCCGATACGGCGTATACCGTATCGGATTTTTGCATATCGGGGCTTTGTCGGCACAAAATACTGAATGCAATAAAAAGTGTCGGGGTGCTCATATGAAAAAGCTGTTTAAAATGTCGGCTGTGATTTTGTTTGTACTTATTGTTTTTTCGGCGTGCGGAAGAAACGAAAGCGTCAGCGGAAAAATTACATCATTTCCGCCGTACGGCGAGCGAGTCGTTACCGCGATAGGCGATTCGATAGCCGCAGGCTACGGACTGGATTCACAGGAGGATAATTATTTGACGCTGTTTTCCGATAATATCGGAGCGGTATTGAATAATGACGCCGTCAGCGGTTATGACAGCGGCGAGGTGCTGAAAAGTCTGTCGGACGAAAAGACTGCGGCAGATATAAAAAATGCCGATGCGATTGTTGTATCCGTAGGCGGGAATGATTTTTTCCACCGCAAGGATATTATGATAGACGCACTTAAAAACGCCCTGCTGCACGGCGAGGGCTTCTTCCCGGAGGAAGTGACAAATATATACGATGAATACGAAAAAAATCTTTCGCGCATAATCGATGAAATAAAAAATATGAATCCCGATGCCTATATCATAGTGCAAACGGTTTACAACCCGTTCCTAAAGCAAACGCTCAATTTTTCATATATAAACGTCGGGAAAACGGCAAACAGATATGTTACGAGACTTAATGACTCGATAAAAAATGTTTGCAAAACAAAAAACAGGGTTTTTGTATTTGATGTTGCTCCGGAGATGAATGAGGATGCCGAAAACTTTTACGGCACGGATGAAAAGCTTGATATTCACCCCACAAAGCACGGGCACGCTACGCTGGCAAGGGTGTTTACCGAAAAATTCAACGGGCTTTTAAAGGATTGAGCGGCAGCGTTTCCGGGAGCCGAAAATTTAATATCTGAAGCCCTCGCCGATTATTTCGTCAGCGCCCGTAATTACGGAAAAAGCCTTTGGGTCGGTCTCCTTGACTGCCGCCGTAATAAATGCTGCCTCCTGTATTTTTACGGCGGTTATTAAAACGCTCTTTTCTTTATCCGTGTATCCTCCGCGTGCGTTTAATACGCTGACGCCGCGGCGAAAATCCTTTGTTATTTTTTCCTTTATCTCTTTGCCGTGCTCGGTCACTATGAATATCAGCTTGCCGTCGCCTGTACCGTAGAGCAGGTAGTCAATGGTTTTTGAACTTAAATATATTACGATTATTGAATAAAGCAGGTTTTCGACGCTTCTGTACACGAAGAATGACGAGCCGACTACCAAAATATCGAAAAATAAAATGATCCGTCCCATAGACAGGTGCGGATGCTTCAGCTTTATAAGCTTTGCCGCCGTATCAACTCCGCCCGTGGTTGCGTTGCGGGCAAAGACAAGTGCGAGCCCTGCGCCTCCGGTAACCGCGCCGAAAAGGGACGAGAGAAGTCGGTCACCCGAATATACCGGCAAAAAAGCGGAGGTGTAATCTATTATAAACGATACCGTAAATGTTGCGAAAACCGTTTTGACTATAAAGCCTTTGCCGAGCTTTTTGTATGCCAAAAAGAAAAGCGGTATGTTCATAATGAATACCGCTGTGCCGATAGGCAACGAAAAAAGCCTGTTGAGTATGGTGGCTATCCCTGTAAAGCCTCCGTTTATTATACCGTTTGGCGCAAGAAAGCTGTTTACGGATACGGCATACAAAATGCCTCCGGCCAAAAAATAAAATATGCTGACCGTAAATTCTCTTGCGATTTTATAAGTTATTTTCTCTGTCCGCGTTTTCTTCGCCGCCTTCGCATATCATACGGAACAGCTCTTCAAGACGATTTTCTTCGCCCTTTAAAAACAGCCATCCGAATAAGCTTTCAAGTCCGGTGGCATAGTGATAATCACCCTCGGATTGGTTTTTAGGTGTGTGGTTGGTGTGAGCGTTTCTGCCGCGCTTTAAAACCGACAGCTCGTCGTCGGTCAAATGCGGCATTATAAGCTTTGCCGCATTTGCCTGAGCAGCGGCGTTAACCGTCTTAACCGAAAGCTTATGTAATTTATCGGCGGGGCGATTCGCTTCAAGCACAAGGCGTTTTCTTGCAAGCAAGCCGTAAACCGCGTCGCCGAGAAACGCAAGAGTCAGGGGACTTAAATTATTTATATTATTTTCCATTATTTATTCCTTATTCAAAAAATTCGGCTTTGTATTCGTTGAATTTTTTAAGTAGCTCTTCCTCCGTGAGATACTCGGTGAGGCAGCCGACGCCCGTTACGCATTTACCACCCGTTAAATTCCCGAGCAGTATGCAGTCCCTGAACCGGTAATTGTTGAAAAGTCCGTACATAAATCCGGCAAGAAATGCGTCGCCTGCTCCTGTAGAGTCCACGCGCACATATTCGTCTATTACGGGAACGGTAAAGACCTTGCCGCCCTCCATACCCATACAGCCGTCTTTGTCAAGCTTGACCATGGGATTTTCAATATATCTTGACAGCACCGAAATGGCGTCCTCGGGTGATGCTGTTTCGGTTATTTTCATAGCCTCCTTTTGATTTGGGACATAGTAGTCGCAAAGCTCTATGAGGTCACGGTAGAGCGAAAGGCTCATATCGTCGGTATATCCCGTGTCCAGCACCAGAAGCGTACCCTCGTCTTTTAATTTTCTGTATACGTCATAGTATCCGTTTTGAACCTCAACTATTTTGGCACCCTTTGACATTCGGTAAATTTTTTCCGCGGTAACATCATTTTCTTCGGCGTCGGGGCCGTAGGTTACGAATGTACGGTCCTCCGGAGTTATCATTGCCGACGTTATGTTAAGCGGAAGTACACCGCCTTCATAAAGGTTTGTGATTTCCACGGAGTTGTCGCGGTACTCATTGGATGCAAAATCCGAAAACATATCAAGACCGAGCCACGTGGCGGTTCTAACCGGAATGTTCAGTCTGCCGAGATTCACCATTGTACCGGGGACTCCTCCGCCGAGACACAGCTTGAAACCGTCTGAATAAAGCTCTTCGCCCAACTGCGGCAGCCTTTTAAGACCCGCATAAAGAATATCAATGTTTGTTTTACCGGTACCGGCTATAAAAGACATTCGTTTTTCATCTCACTTGCTTTGAAAATATATTTTATTTTGTTATCATACAACATTTTGTCTCATAAGTCGAGGCATAAAATGCATAAATTGACAGTTCACAACATTGTATTGTACTACGTGAATATAAAAAATCGTTTTAAAGTTAATTTTTATTGACTTTGCACAGTTTCTATAATAAAATATTAGATATACTTTTGAGAAGGAGAGTTCATATGGATTTAAAACCGCTTATTGACAAAAAAGACGAAGCAGCAAAGTACATGATTGACGAAATTACGCATATCTGTAAGGATATGGATACTCGCAGCCCCGGCACTAAGGGAGAGAAAGAGGCTTGCGAGTATATGGCAAAAGTTCTTAAAGAGGATTGCGGCTGCGAACGTGCGGACGTTGAATCGTTTAAAGAAAACCCCGGCTCATTCTTCGGCTGGATATACTTTACGATTACCTTCGTTCTTTTGGCAATCGCGCTTTACTTTGTGGCACCGATTATTTCGCTTATTCTCATTGTTGCAGGTCTTGCAATAGTATTTTTACAGTTCGGCCTTTACAAAAAATGCGTTGACCGTTTCTTCCCCGAGCTTACCGGTCACAATGTTACCGCAGTTAAAAAGTGCACCGGCGAAGTAAAACGCCGCATATTCTTTAACGGACATCCGGACGCTGCTTGGGAGTGGCCTGTAAACTATGCGCTCGGCGGCATAGGCTTTGAGGGTCATGCCATAATCTGCGGTCTCGGCGCAGTTTATTATATGGTAATATCCATTATTTATATGGCCCAAAACGGTATTTCCTTCGGTGTTATAGATACTTCCTCTTATCTTTTCAAAATGGCTCTTTGGGGACTTCTTTTTGTTCCGTTCCTTGTAGGCCTTTATTGGATGTGGAATAAAAACCGCATTGTTGACGGTGCCAACGATAACCTTTCGGGCTGCTATATGGGTATTGCAATTCTCAAGGCTCTCAAGGATAACGGCATCGAGCTTGAAAACACAGAGGTAGGCGTTATCCTTACCGGTTCAGAGGAAGCCGGCCTTCGCGGAGCAAAAGCTTGGTGCGAGGCTCACAAGGGAGAGTTTGACGACGTTCCCACATTTATTTTCTCATATGATACAATTCATGACCCGAAATATCTTATGACGAATTATCGCGACCTTAACGGTACCGTTAAAGCCGATAAGGACGTCTCCGACCTCTTTATGGAAGCAGCAAAAGAATTGAAAATTCCGTGCAAAAAGGGCTGGGTTCCTCCGCTCGGCGGTGCTACCGACTCTGCCGCATTTGCACAGGCGGGCTTCAGAGCAACAGGCGTTACGGGTCTTAATCATAAGCTTGAGGATTACTATCATACTCGCCGCGATACATATGACAATATGAACGCCGAGGGTCTTGCAGGCTGCTATGCTGTCAGCGTTAAGGCTCTTGAGATGTTTGATAACGGGGCAAAACAGTAATCCGGTTGTAAAATACAACAAACAGGCAAACCGAAAACGCTTTAGTTAAGTGAAATGTTACGAAATATGACTTTGCGTCGCATTTAATCTTGACTAAACAATATTTTCGGTATAAAATCTAAGCATAAACAGCGAAGGCGTTGTGATGTAGTTCACAGCGCCTTTTTTGTTTGTACGAGAGCTTTTAAAAGGATTTGTTTTAAATCCGTATTACATTTAACTCTCGTGCTGATCGACAGGCGTTTGGTTCGTACCGATTGATAGAAGCGCCGTCGGTTTCTGTCATACGAAAAGCTTCGGGCTTATATTCCGAACGGCTTTTCCGTACATTTTCCTCATCCCCTTGTAGCTGTCTCGGCGGCTCTGCCCTCTTTTTCCGCCGAGGCAAGGGGGCAAACCAGCCCTTTTCATTTTAATTTATTGCATAGGAAACACCGCCTCGGTAAAACGGGGCGGTGTTTCCGTTATATTCTAATGTCCGCAACACAAAAGGGGACTGCAAAAACATAAGCTTTTACAGTCCCCGAACGCAATATTAAATTTATTTTTTCATACCGACAAATTCATATCTGCGTATTATTTCTTCTACCTCTTCGAGTACGCCGCTCCAAAGCTCCGAGCCGAGGGAGGCGTATTCCTCGTTTTCCTTGCCCTTACCGCATAGCATTGAGAAACATTTACCTATGTTTTGCGATATGTCGTCGTTTTTTCTGACGGCGAGGTAATAAAAGCTGTACTCGGCACCATCGGAGAACTCTTTGTAGAATTCCTCTGCCTTGTCGTGTATGTCATCGTACAGGGCATTTATTGCCGTGTTCCGGAGTATGTTATTTGGCAAAAGCGAGTTGAGCTGATACTCGGCGGCAAAGAACATAAGAATTTTTATCTGGAAACTCTCGGCCTTTGTGTACTCCTTATCGCCGATAATCGGACGAAGCTTTTGAAGCAGGACGTCCTTGTCAAGAAAAATCGAAGCAAGATAAGAGCCGAGCCGCTTTGATTTGTCGATGTTGCCGTTGCCTCTCTCCTCGTTCATTTTGGAGATAAGTCCGATCTCGTCGAATTTGTCATCTCTTTTTTCTTTTTTAAAAATTTTTACATCGCTGTCGTCCATAGTAAACCCTGCCTTTTAAAGGCTGCCTTTCTTAGGTTAATTTGACTTTGCGGCTTCCTCAGCGGCTTTTTGAGCCTTTTTCTGCATTCTTCTGATTTTAGCCTTGTATCCGAGAAGCTTTGTAACGGCATCATCGGGAACATCAATGTCGCCTACGGAAACCGGATACCTGTTGTAAAGACCGCAGAAATCTGTTCCGCCTGTCATTAAAAGCTTGTTTTTGGTAGCGAGCTTTTTAAGCTCGGCGCGCTGTGCTTCGGTTGCCGACGGATGCCAAACCTCAATTCCGTCAATTCCGCATTCTATAAGACGAGGTATCGAGTCGATGTTTTCGTACAGATACGGGTGAGCGAGAACCGCTATACCGCCCGCGTCGTGAATCGCACCGACAACCTCCTCGATATCGGGGTATTTCGGCGTTACCAAAATGTTGCCGTCGGACTCTTTGTTGAACAGCTTGTTATAAAGATCACCGAAAATGGTGTTTGTATAGCCGCTCTCCATAAGAGCCTGCATTATATGCGGAATAAAAATATTTGTTGACCCGGTGGCGCATTTGATGATAAATTCGGCCGATACCGGATAACGCTTTGTAATCTGAAGCATCATAAAATGAGCTGCTTTTTTACGGGCAAGCGAGTTTTTGTGGCAAAGCCCCTGGAGCCTGTCCGGTGCGTCGCTGAGATAGCAAAGTATATCTACGTATTTTCCTGTTTTTTCGTCTCTTGATGACAGCTCTACCCCGGGAATGACATTCACCCCGTATCTGTCTCCGATTATTTTTCCTCTTACTGTACCTGCGAGACAGTCATGGTCTGTTATGGCTATTGTCTCGATTCCCTTCTTTTTTGCCAAAAGAACCAAGTCCTCTATTCCGAGTGAGCCGTCGGACAGCTTGGTGTGGCAGTGTAAATCTCCGCCCAAAATGTTCCTCCTTGAATTACCTTACATGCATACATACTGTTTTTACACTGAATGAGTAATTTACACCAAAAAAATGATAAATAAAGCGCAAAATCCCTCAATATAATATGACATTATTATACTCTTTTCGCGAAGTTCTTGCAAGTTTAATATTCTTTTTACGGGTAATTTGTAGTATTTAGACATACAATATGTATAAGTGACGATATTATTGTTACATTTTTGTGAGTTCGCACAAGAAACAGACGACTTTTTGTATATGTGGAAGTGAATTTGCGGTTGCTTTTGTAAAATATCCGGATATGCGTAAGCTTAAAAAAGTATATTTTTTGTTTTTGTGCCGAGCTCGGGGAAAATAGACTTTAACCGGCCCTGTTTCGCACTTCTTTGAAAATTATTGACGTAAAAGCCTCTCCTTATTCAAATTAAGTGTTGACAAAAGGGTAGTTCCTTGTGTATAATATTCAAGCATTCGCAAGTAGTGCGGTTTGCTGATATGGCTCAGGTGGTAGAGCACATCCTTGGTAAGGATGAGGTCGGCAGTTCGAGTCTGCCTATCAGCTCCATAAAGAATTACCGGTATAGATGCGTCTGGCGCAAAGCCAGGCGCATCAACCGTTTCCGGGCTTTTTCGAGCCCGGATTTCTTCTTTTGAACCATAGATTTTTATGGAGGTTTCGGAGCAACTGACCGGATTTGAACTGGAGGATCTCATGTCCTGGACAGTTTCCAACCTCCAGCGCCCTTTTAGAGAGGACTTTTCTCTCGAAAAAAGCGGCATCATCGCAGAAAAAGTATCACAAATATTTGGGCGTCGTTTTGTCGGCTTTGACAGCTGAAAAAGCGGCGCCCTTTTTCAATTTCTAAAAGGGCGCTGGCTGCAGCGTCTGAAACGACAGGCTGGAGAAGACCTCTCCGGCCTTATTTTTTTACAACAGGAGGATCGCTCACATGGACACCCAAAACACAAGCCGTCAGCTTCGCTACCTTGAAGAGGTCCGTATTCCCCTGCACCGTGCAGGCTTTGGAACCCTGCCGGTGGAGGGAGAGCAGTTGCCTGTCCTTTGGAACGGCGCACCCCTCTGCCGCATCACCGGCAAGGGCAGTGTGTTCTATCGTCGGGAGGACGCGGACACGCCCCAGGCAGAGGATGCCCTATATCGCGTCGAGGACATCGCCGCGAAGACGCTGGAGTATATGGCCGCTATGGAAACCGCTCCGCAGCTCAAAGCCAGTGGACTGGATGGCGACTACCGCATCCTCGCTGACTTTGGCGCCACGGTGCTGGCAGGTACTCCAAGCAAATACGGCGTTCAATTCGTCACATGGGATTGGGACTATGACCGCACGGGCGTGGTACACGGGCACTATTTCATGGAGAACTACGATGCCGCCAAGCAGGATTTCGCCACACGCTCCGGGCTTATCCCAAAGGAACAGCTTTTCAGCCCGGAGCAGCTGACTGAGATATTCCGCTGCTGCGCCGATTCCGTGGATGAGGACTTCTTTGAGCTGACGGATATGCAGGAAGAAATGATCCGCGGAATCCAGCAGCAGATCAGGGTGTGCGTGCCGGATCTGGACGAGCGCGTCCGTCAGCAGGAGGAAGCATTGGAACGAGCCTCGCAGGAGCAGACAATGTAATAGCAGCATGGCATGGGCCGGAGTTTTAGCAATAAGACTCCGGCCCTTTTTTATTTTCAAAAAAGGAGTGGATTTGCTTGACGCGATACTTTATGAAGTTCACACCCCTGTTCGCCGCAGAGGTGCAGATGATGACGCCACCCCGTCATCAGCCTCGCAGAAGCGGACGCATCCGCAGCAGCTTTCGCTACAGTGCCGACGATGTGCGCTGCAAAGACTGCACGAGATATGACAGCGGACACCCCTGCCACCTGAATGAATGCGTCTGTCTGGAGGAGCGCATCGAGGCCGGCGTGGTGGAGCTGAATGCTCTGGCGCGGGAGTGCTTTGGCGGAAGGTTGTTCCGCCCGCTGCAAAGACGGCTGCGAGATGAGCTGAACCGGCAGCCCTTTTGCTTCTTCCTCAGTGATGCCCACAGAGAACGATGGACGCATTGGAAAAACCGCTGCTACGGTATGTCCGAGCGCAATGCGGCTGCGCTGCTTCTGCTTACCGCCGATGAGGAGCTTTGGCAAAGAGTCCTCTGGCATTTCGACAGCAGCGGCTTCGACTTCCCCGCCATCCGCCTCTCCGGTATTCACCCGGAGCTGTACAGCATTTATCAGGCGGCGAAAACCATTTCCGTTGGCGGTGATAACATCGTGATAGAAGACCTTGCTTTTTCCGAGCTGGTCAGTGATAGAGCCTTTCGGCTCATCCTCGGAGCACTCCTGCTGTGCAGGTACGGCGAGGTGGTCTTAAATCTGGAAAGAAAGACGGAGGAGATAACATGATGATTCAAGCGGTTCTCGGTAATCCCAACCACCCGGAATACGGCGTGGCGACCATCCCGTTTCCCATTCCGCATGACCAGTACGCACACTGCATGGAACTGTTGGAGGCGTTGGAAATTGGTGACGCGGTCAAGGCGGACTGCAAGGTGGAGGAGGTTGATAGCTTTTTCTTTGTGCTCAAACGCACGGAAATGCTCACGGTCAATGTGGAGGAGCTGAACTACCTCGCCAAACGGCTGGAAAGCTTCGACACCGGCGAAGCCGCGCAGTTTCAGGCGATGGCCCACAAGCTGGAGCTGTTCGAGCCGAAGGATCTCATCAACCTGACCTTCTGCTGCCAGCAAGCCACGGTCATTACCGACTTTTCCGACCTCGCCGCCATCGGCCGCGACCATTACATGAACCTGCACGGCGGCAGCGCAAGTGTGGATGAGCTGAACAAACTGGACGGCAAGGGAACCGCACGGCAGCTCATTGAAAGCGGCAGCGGCACGATCACCCCCTACGGTGTGGTCTACGACAACGGCATGAAGTTAGAGCAGATCTATGATGGCCGGTTTTTCCCCTGCTATTACTACGAGCCGAACGCCATCACCGTTGCGGTGACCTCCAAAGCCGAGCCGGAGGACACCGAACACATCACATGGCTGTACCTCCCCATGGAACAGGAGGAAATCGACCGTGCCCTCCTTCGCGGGGGCATCACAGACTCCGCCGATGTCCGCCTGCGGCTGGAGGACAGTCAGCTCCCCAACGAGGTGGATGTCCTGTTGGATATGAAGTATGAAAACCTCTCCGACCTCAACGAACTGGCAGGGGCAACGGATGGGTTATCAAAAGCGGATATGGAAAAGCTGGGCGCCGTGGTCACGCTGGCAGAGCCAAAGTCCGCGGCACAGATCAAAAACCTTGCGGAAAGCCTTGACCTGTTTGACTTCGCCCCCGGCACACATACGCCGGAGGACTACGGCAAGTATATGATCCGCCAGTCCGGCCGCTTCGAGTATGACGAAAACCTCGATGCTTTTTATGACTATGAAAAGTACGGCACGGAGCGCATGAATGAGGAGGACGGGGTGTTCACCGACCGGGGTTACATCGCCTATAAGGGCTATACCAGCATGGAGGAAGTGATGAACGGTGGTCAAAGCAGCCACATGGTGATGGGAGGGCTTTCGCGATGATCATTCAGGCGGAACTGAAGTGTAAGCAGACTGAGTGTGAGGCAGACCCCTGCGCCGTGGATAAGGTCATCGAGCTGCCAAGCCCGCGGTTCAAGCAGTTCAGCCGCGCACTGCTGGCTGATTACGATTTCATCGCAGAGAATAAAAACGCCATCCGACACGATGATACTGCAAGGCACTGCCTGCTCATCCTCCACGCGGAGGGAAAGGACGGTTTCCTTGTTGATCCGCAGGGATACAACTACGCCCGGTACAGTGCCTTTGTTCCCAACGCCCGCAGCTTGCTGACACCGGATATGGGGATCGACCGCAGCTATCTTTCGCCGGCAGAGCCTTGGCGGGATGAGAGCAGGGATGAAATGCTCCGTATGACGCTGCGTGTCGAGGGAAAGCCGGACTACACCCTCGTCCTCCCCGCTGACGAGGAATACCTGGACGCTGTGAAAAATTACCTCGATATTGATGTTTTCGCGGATGCCATGCTCTGTGACATTCGCTTCAAGGCGCCTTACATCGGGGAGCTGATCCGTGATACGGATTGCCCCGCCGTGGAGGATTACAACGATTTTGCCGAAGCCTTGGAGGACATCTGGCAGAAGGACGGGATGCTTCTGACCTGCGCCGCTGTGCTGGAGGCCGAGAAACCGGAAACCCTGCACCGGGCCTGTGAGCTCCTGCGTAATCTGGACAACTACCAGCGCATCACGGAGGATGCCTACGGTTACGGTCAGCAGCGATTACAGGAAACGCTGGGGCTGGATGATGAAGCCATCTATGAGCTGGACGGCTACATGGATTTTGAGAAATACGGTCAGGACTGCATGGAAAACGACTGCGTGACAATAACAGAGTTCGGCCTTCTGCGCCGCCTGGACCCGCCCTTCCCGGAGCAGCGGCAGGGGCAGCGGATGATGTAAGCAAAAGCGGCTCGATCCATTTGGAACGAGCCGCTCGATAGGCAGACAAACTGGAATTTATGAGCCTTTAGCGTTGGCAAACGCCGATTTAAACGCATCTATTGCTCGTTCCGCTGTATGCTGTTTGATTAGGCCATCTTTTTCGTTTACCGCAAGATGGATACTGGTTCCATCAGCCTTGAGCAGAAGAAATGCAGGATTCATATTTGCGGCACCCGATAAAATCACTCCAGAAATTATACCATCTTCTATGTTTTCCTCAAGGATAGTTCCACATTCTGAAAGTGCTGTTCTCATCAACGCATAAGTATCGCCGGACGTATTCTCAATCTGACACTCAATAGCTGTCATAGCAAGATTTAATGCAACTTTTTTTGTGATTGTTCTACCAAATTGGGGTGCATACATGGAAATTATATTGGCCAACAAATCATTGATTTGTCCGTTCATCATATCACTTGCTCCTCTCCACAAATTTCGATTTGTTTACCTCATCATAGCGCATCCCCAGTAATGTGTAAAGCCAAATTCTACACCGAAAGGAGATCATAACTTTGAAAAAAACAACACAATTCCATATCCGACCTGCCCGCCCGGAGGAGGCGGGCTTATTTTATACCCCGCACCCCGAAGAAGATAAGCGGCTGGGTACCGTTGGACATGTCCGGATGGACTTCGGACGCAGCGGCAACGAGTTCTGGCATACATGGTGGCCCCGCGGCCCGGAGGAACTGAACAGCCCCGCGTTCAAAGCGGAGCTGCAGGAGGTCGTGGACACGCTGCGGGAGAGTGTACTGAAAAGCCGCTTCGCGATGGAGCGTTTTTGCTATGAACACGGTGGCAAAATCAGCGGCGGCTGGACACAAAACTACGGTTACATCGTGGAAACCGAGCATTACCGCTACTGCCTGCGCTGCAATCCGTCCCCCGGAGATTATAACTGCTACCTCACGGCCTATGATCTGGATGTCCAGCGGCAGAACATGACGCAGGACAAGCCTCTGGTGGGCCGCGTCACCTATGCCAACGGCGATACACAGGAGTTTACCGATGCCGAAGCCTTTCTCGAGTGCGTGCGGGAGGAGCTTCCGTATCGCCCGACCACAGGCTTCCGTTACGAGGTGCTGACCGACGATCCCAGCGTCCGCAAGCAGGTGGATGACATGATCTTCGACTTCTACGGCGAGGAAGCTCCTTGCCGGCAGGAGGATCACGAGCCTCGGCCCGAGCAGGGCATGACCTTCGGAGGAATGTAATGGACGCTTCAAGAAAGCAGCGAGATCCGGTCGCTTTCAAAAGCCTTGCCGAGCTGAAGCGGTTCATCCGCCCCGGTGTGGAGCTTAAGACCGTCAGCCACGCCAATCACGCGGATATGGTGGGGCTGACCCGTGTGGTGACCACAGTGCAGACGGTGGGCTTCTATTCCAAGGTCAAGGATCAGCCGGAGCATCCCTTCTCCACCTGCAACCACGGCAAGGGCTTCTACACCGATTTTGGAAAAGCCGGCAATTACATCTTTGATGGTACAACGATCAAGGTGAAGGATACTCGAAAGCAAGATCGCGGTGTGATCTACGAGCTGGAGTTTTACGACAGAGAGCAAAACATGGAGGAAACGATGATGGACAGAAAAATGGTGAATTTTATCAGGGAACAGTATCCCCCCGGCACCCGCATCCGGCTCAATTCGATGGACGATCCCTACGCGCCCATTCTTCCCGGCACCGAGGGTGAAGTGGACTTCGTGGATGACATTGGCACTATCCACATGAAATGGGACAACGGCAGGACATTGGGGATTGTCCCCGGCGAGGACAGCTTCACCGTGCTGCCGCCCAAGCTGACCACCCTCAAGCTGTATATGCCCCTGACCGCCGATCTCTACGAGCGGAACGAGTACGGCGATCTCGATGACAGCAGCACACTGCTGGAGGGCAGTGAGCTGCGCGGCTATCAGGATCAGATCATGGCGGCACTGGTGAAAAGCCGGATGCCGGAGGAGACAGAGCGAGGTCTCATGCATTGGTATGACGAAGCCGACAGCGTTGACCGCAAGGTACGCTCTGCCGTCTTCACCGTGGAGAAGCGTGACCGGCAGCTTTGGGGCGTGGCGGAATGCCGCGTCGCCGGGGAGTTGTCGGACACAGAAATGGATACTTTGAAAGAGTTTATCACCGGACAGGCTTCGGACGGCTGGGGCGAGGGGTTTGAACAGAGGGAGATTGCCGTGGATGACGGCGGTGAATTGTATGTCCACTTTTGGAACTCGGACGAGTGGAGCATCCAGACGGAGCAGGAGCTTTTCTCTCCCAAACTGGCGGAAGGTCTGCCGGAGCTGTGCTTCTCCACTCTCCCCGGCACCGGCGAGCTCATCTGTATCAAGCGCGGTGAGATCGGCTACTACCACAGTGATTGGAACACCAACGATCCCGCGCATAATCGTGAACTGGCGGACTATAACAACGAGCGGCTGGGCGTTACCCCCGCGCAGGAAAAAGCCATGAAAACGGGTTCCATGTTCGGCTGGGGCGTCCCCGGCGCGGACCCCGCCTACTATGAACAGCAGCCGGAGATGGGAGGGATGACCCTTGGGTAAAAGAATACTGCGTGTGTATCTCGCTAAAAACGATGCACCGTATAGCGCAGCCTATGCCAAGCTGGATCTGCCCGCCTCCCCGTGGGAGCTGTGGGACGCCATGGAAAAGGTGCGGCTTCAGACAGACGATATCCTGTACATGGAGATCGAAGACTACTTTGCCTTTGAGTATCTCTCGCCCCACTTGGATGGATTAGACATCAGCCTCAACGAGCTCAACGCCCTTGCCGCACAGCTTGCGGCATTGGACGAGGTACAAGGGATCGCCTTTGAGGGGATGTTCTCCATAGCGGTGCAGAGAAAAGTAAACGCCAACGGCGGCATCATCACGCTGCGGGATCTGCGGGATCTGGCGGTCAGCGCAAAAACCGACTGTTACCATGTGGTGGATGCCGCGGATGACACCCAGCTTGGCCGCTTCTATGCGGAAAACGAGTTCGTCCCCGAGCTGGACGGCATATCCGACGAGGTATTCGAGATGCTGGACTTCGCCGGCATCGGAAGAATGATGCGGTGCAGCGAAAACGGCGTTTTTGTGGGCAGCCTGTATGTGCTGCAGGATGGCGAGCTGACAACCGCGCCGCCCGTCCAAAAGACGCTGCCGGAAAAGCCGGGATACCTCTTCCGGCTCACGCTCGGACTGCATCCCGATATTGGCGATGCACACACGGTGACGCTGGATCTTCCCGCAGCAGAGGCGGAGCTGCTGGACGCGCAGGAACAGCTCGGTGTGGAGGGCTGGGAGGGCGTCACAGTCATTGATTATGACGGGATCATCCCCTATGCGGCGGAATTCACCGAACTGCCCATGGAGCTGGAGGAATTGAATGCCTTCACCAAGGCCGCGCGGGACATTTCGAGATCCGAGGTGCCAAAGCTGAAGGCTCTGCTGGAGCAGTTCGAGGTGCAGGACATCGAAACGGCGATGCTCCTAACGGAGCATCTGGCCGATTACATCCTCATGCCGAACCTCAGCTCACCGCAGGAGGCGGCGCTGGATCAGCTCTGCTTCATCATGAACCGTGAAGAAGCCGTTCGGCTGATCCCGTATGTGAACCTCTTCAACTACGGCGAGACAGTCATCCATGCGGACAACGCCACCCTCACATCCTATGGCCTGCTGCACCGCGCGGACTATGAACCAATGCTCTCACCCATACAGCAAAAACAGGAAAAGGAGATGACGATGCAATGACCAGAGAACAGATCCAACATGAAGGCGACCGGCCGCTGCCTTGTGCAGCACAGGAGGCATTCCGATGCAGACCGGATGCTCTGAGCGATGACGAAAAGACGATCCTCTCCGCCATGGCCCTGCAAAAGGGCGAGGCGGAGGCTGGGGAGATTTTCAGGGAGTCACCGGAGCATCTGCGTGATTACACGATCCTCAAGGGCGTCAACAGCTACGCCGCGCTGGGCAGATATTATCTCGCCACCGAAACTACCGTCCCAGAGGAGCTGTACGAGTACATGGATCTGGGCGCGCTGGGCTGCCGCTATGAGGACGAGCATCCAGGCGTGTTCATCGGCAGTGATTATGTGTGCTACCCTGCGGAGGAACAGAATCTTACCATGGAAATGCAGTAGCTGACCATATCTTAACCACGCCAGCTGCGCGGATAAGAACTACACCAAGGGGCCGTATTCCCGGACGGGGAAAAGCGGCCCCTTCTTTTTTGCGCTGATTTGACCTCCTGCTCCGGGATAACGGGCCCGGAAAGGAGGAACTGTGCCGATCAACAAAGCCCTTGCAGAGTATCTTGACCTCTACCACAAGGGCGAGGCAAACGCCGTCACCAGCCGGGAGCTGGAGTGTGCCTTCCGAATGCGCGGCTCCGAGCTGCGCCGGGAGATCAACGCCCTGCGGGGCGACGGCATCCCCATTTGCAGCTTTGACGGCGGCTACTACTATGCCGCCACCGAGGAGGAGCTGCGGCGCACCATCCGGCAGCTCCGCAGCCGGATCAAGAAAATCGCATTTGCGGAACGCGGTCTGTCCCGCACCTTGCCTGACTATGAGGACACCGGTCAGCTCTCCCTCCCGCTGGAGGGAGGTGACTCTTCTTGAACAGCTTTATTCCCTGGGTAGGCGGCAAGGGCAAGCTGCTGTGGATCATCAACAAGCTGATGCCGGACCGCTACACCCGCTTCATCGATGTGTTTGGCGGCAGCGGCACGGTGACCATGTGCCGTCCCATCCAGCGCGGCTGCATGGAAGTCTACAACGACTTCAACGGCAATCTCACCAACCTGTTCTGCTGCGTGAAGAACCGCCCCATGGCACTGCTGGCGGAGCTTGGCTTCCTGCCGCTGAACACGCGGGATGACTTCAACATCCTTTACAAGTTCTTCTCCAGAGGTGAGTTCACGGATGACTACCTGCAGGAGGAGATGGATCTGACGGAGGTCTACCTCAAGCCGCCCGACGCCGAGGCCATCCGCGCCCTTATGCTGGAGCGCACGCCCCGCGGGAGCATCCGACGCGCGGCGGACTTCTTCAAGCTCATCCGCTACAGCTTCAGCGGCGGCGCCAAGTCCTTCGGCGGCAAGCCCTGCGACATCCGCCGTTTCTTTCACCTGATCTGGGAATGCTCCCGCAGGCTGGCGAATGTCATTGTGGAGAACAAGGACTTCGAGGAGGTCATCCGTCAGTACGACCGGGCAGGCGCCGTGATCTACTGTGACCCGCCCTACTACAAGGCGGAGAGCTGCTACGAGGTGGAGTTTCCCCCGGAGGATCATCAGCGGCTCCATGATGTACTGGTCACCTGTGAAGGATACTTCATCGTTTCCTACAACTACCAGGACTACATCTGCGAGCTCTATCAGGATTGCTATATCTTCCGCACCTCCCGTCCCAACAGCATGTCCCAGACGGCAGGCAGCGAATATGAGGAGGTCGTCATCACCAATTATGACCCCCGCAAAGCCTGCTGGCAGCTCTCTATGGATAGTCTGCTGGGCGGCGATGGCGACACCCGCTACGAGCTGATCCATGAGCCGGAACATCCCTTAAAAATCTGAACAATAAAAGGAGAAGCAGCATGAAATTTGTAAAATACAACGACAACAAGAGCGTCACCATCCCGCCCGCCGTTCTGACCGTCTGCGGGCTGGACGATGAGGGGAAGCTGGAAATGGCCGGCGCCAGGGGCGCGGTCATTTTATCAAAAAGCGAGATGACCGCCATGGAGATGGTGCGCACGATCCTCGCCCTGACGGACCGCGCCGGGCAGCTGATGCGGGAGCTGACGGACCTCTGCGGCAGCTGCGAGGGCTGCACCGAGGGGCACTGCACCTTCCGCGACGCGGACATCGATGAGCTGATCCGCCCCGCTGTCACCGTTCCCGATTGGGCCAGAGCGGAAGCGGACATCGCGCCCGACGCCAAGCTGGACTGCCATGTGGACGAGGGCTCCGGTGTGATCACCGTGTGCGAGACATTTTACGACCACGACCTCTCCGATATTCCCGCCGAGCTGCTGGAGGCCCTGCGTAAGTCCGGCTGCTGCCTGTCCGTACTGGAGGATATGCTGATGGACGACGATGTTATCTACGATAAGTGATACCGTAGGCATTCAAAGAAGAAACGAGGCGAGATATCCAAATGAATGAAACCTATCTCTATCCCTACTCGGCGAAGGAGGCCAGAGAACGAAATGAGCTTTCGCTCTGGAGGGAAAGCCATCGCGCCAACATCGCCTGCCGTGATGCCATCGAGGATACCATCCGCCGGAGCTTCGACGGAATGCATCTGAACGAGGACTGCCTCGCGCCGGTGCTGACGGCATACGGCTACAAGCGTACTGCGTGGGTGCTTGCCAATACTTTAAACGAACTCAAGTGGGACGGGCGTTTCAGCCCCGCCAATAAGCAGTGGGCTGAGCGGCGCTACATTCCGCAGGATGAGCGTCACAATGCCGCGATCACTGTTCGGAGCCACCCCGCCGTGCTGGATGGCTTCGTCAGTCTCTACCGCAAGGCGGTGCAGGCGTTAAATCTCTTTGGCGCGGAGCATTGCGTCGGTGACCGCGCCGAGCAGGACTTCACCGGCAAGGTGCTGGTACTCAGCCCCGACACGCTGAAGGAATCCTGCTGGAGTCAGGCGGATCAACTCTGGTATGCCCATGACGGCTTCGGCTGCAGGCCCCATGCCATTGGCCGCTCGGTGCGCTGCACCTGTCTGGGTGACGGCGAGACGACACGCTGGAACCGACACGAGTTCATCGGTGTGCTGGACGAAAAATACCTGCCCGACTGGGCGCGGGAGAAGCTCATGGAGCTGACCGCACCCCGGCAGGAGGAGCCGGCCGCAGACGAGATGAAGCTGGAATGATCGGAGGTGAAACAAGTGCAGCGCATCTTCATTGATAACCATGACCGCATCCTCTATTACAGCAATCCTGCCGGATACATCGCGGGAAAGGAGGCGGTGGTGGATACCATGTTCCAAACACAGGAGCTGGAGCGTTTTCTGCAAAAGCAGTCGCTCTCCATCCGCTGGGAGGACGGTGTCTATGACCGCCTCCTGCTGGGGCAGAGGGGCGGCCGCTTCGATCCGGAGGCTCCGCCTCTGAAAAGCTGCCGTGTGTGGCAGCTCACGCGGGACAGTCCCATCAATATGCGCTTCATCCCGTATGAAGCCCTGCTGGAGCGTTTCGGACAGCCTGACCGTAAGCACTACGAAACCGTCTATGACGGTCTGGTCGGGACCAATGACCCGGAGGAGATCTACACGCTCTTCCGCGACCCGGTTCCCGGCTACGACGGCAGACCCATCGGCATCTCGGATGTGCTGGAGCTGTACGACGCCGACGGCAGCGAGTTCTACTACTGCGACCGTGTCGGCTTCCGGCAGATCGAGTTTGCACCCCAGCAGAAAATGGATATGGGCCTGTGAAATGAGCACCTGACCGGGTGCTTTTTTCATATCAACATCAGAAATGGAGGAAAGGAAAATGCCCAAGAACCAGACCAAAGCAAGCACTCCCGTCCTCGCGCAGGAAAGCCGGTCCCCCGTGTCCTTCGATGTCCGAGTCTATCCCGTGAAGGACAGCAAGTACACTCTCGCCAACGCCAATGTGGATATCAACGGCGTATTCGCCATTCGCGGCGTGAAGGTCATCCGCGGTGAGAAAGGCCCCTTTGTCGCCATGCCGCAGTACAAGGACAGCCATGGGGACTACCACGACATCTGCTTCCCCTGCACGAAGGAGGCCCGCCAGCAGTTCAACGACACGGTGCTGAACGCCTACGAGCAGTCGCTCCGGCAGGCCCAGCAGCCGGACAATGCTCCCGCCGCGGAGCAGGTCATGTAAGTCACCCACAACATAAAACATATAATTGGGAGGAAATTATCACATGAAGAAGTTTATCAAGAACACCGCCAATTCCATCCGCGCCAAGGCCATCCGCCTTGCCGTCACCCGCCGCTCCGGTGAGGGCTACATCGACACCGCCGTCAAGATCCTAATTGCCGTGGTGCTGGGCGCTCTGCTGCTGGCGGGCCTCTACGCTTTGTTCGGCGATGTGGTCATGCCCACCCTGAACCAGCGTATCAAGGATATGTTCAACTACGCCGGCGCGCTGGGCGGCTGATCCGTGGCATCCGTCCTGCAGGGGACGCTGTTCCTCATCGGACTTATGAGCGCGGCATGGACGGATCTCCGGCGCAGGCAGATCTATGACCTTTCCGGTATCGTCATCGCAGGGGCGGGGCTGATTTCCTTCAGCCCCGCCCGGCTTCTCGGCCTGGCGCTGGCCGTCCCATTTTGGCTGGCAAGCCGGAGAGGACGCGGCGGCATGGGAGATGCGTTCCTCATCGCCGCCTCCGGTTTTCTGCTGGGCTTTCTGCGTGGAGTCGCCGGACTGGTGCTGGCATTGGTGCTGTACTGCCTTTTCTACCTTGCAATAGCCGCCCTGCACAAGATCCGCAGGCAAGAGCGTCCACCGGAGAGCTATCCATTCGCGCCATTTCTTGCAGTGGGCTTCTTTACCGCATATATCATCTAAGAATAAGGAGGACTTGCTCCATGAGTATTTTCAAAAACCGCACGGTCATCGGCGTCATCTGCATTCTGCTGGCGCTGGTGATCTGCTTCGGCATCACGCCGCTGTTCAATCAGAGCATCAGCCAGAAGGCGGAGATCGTCCGTGTGACGAAGGACATTCACGCCGGCGAGCTCATCACCAGGGACATGGTCACCACGGCCGAGGTCGGCTCATATAATCTCCCCTCCGGCCTTATGACCGCGAAAGACAATGTAGTGGGCAAATACGCCAAGGCGGATCTTGCCGTTGGCGATTATATTCTCGCCGCCAAGCTCTCGGACGCGCCTGCCGCCGAGAATGCTTATCTCTATAATCTGGATGGCACGAAGCAGGCCATCTCCGTCACCATCAAGAGCTTCGCCACAGGACTGTCCGGCAAGCTCCAGAGCGGCGACATCGTATCAGTCATTGTGGCAGACTACCCGGAGGACGGCGAAACCACCATCCCCGCCGAGCTGCAGTACGTGGAGATCATCAGCGTTACCGCCAGCACCGGCTATGACGCCAATACCGGTGAAGCGAAGGGTGATGAGAAGGAGCTGCCCTCTACCGTGACCTTCCTCGTTCTGCCGGAGCAGGCCAAGGTGCTGGCGGAGCTGGAGCAGGTCGCCAAGCTCCATCTGGCGCTCGTCTACCGCGGCACAACAGATGGCGCAAGGCAGTTCATCGAGGCGCAGGACGCGCTCATTCAGGAGTCGTACGCAGAGCCGGAGGAAGATCCCATTGAGGAGGGCGAAGCCGCCGATCCTACCGCAGAAATGCCGGAGAGTGAGGTGACAGGATGAATTTCAGAAAGGCCAGCATCTTTCAGCGCGACACAGAGAAGCCGGAGGAGCAGAATGACAGCGGCGGTATGCTGGCGGTCTGGGGCAGTCCCGGCAGCGGAAAGACGGTAACGGCGGTGAAGATCGCAAAAATGCTCTCCGCCAGAAAGAAAAATGTCATCCTTTTGCTCTGTGACATGGCCGCTCCTATGCTGCCGTGCATCTGTCCCGCGGACGCTCTGGAGAGCAATGGCTCTCTTGCCGGCGTCCTGGCAGCCGCCCGTATCAGCGAAAACCTCATCAAGCATAACCTTGTCACCTTTAAGCGCAACAGCTGCCTTGCGGTATTGGGGCTGCTCGAACGGCAGAACGAGTACAGCACTCCGCCCTTTACGCAGAAGCAGGTGGTAGAGCTGCTGGACGGACTGCGTCAGATCGCACCCTATGTCATCGTGGACTGCGGCAGCTACATTGCCAACGACATCCTCTCCGCTGTAGCGCTGATGGAAGCGGACAGTATCCTGCGCCTTGCCAACTGTGACCCCAAAAGCGTCAACTACTTTGCAAGTCAGCTCCCTCTGCTGGACGGGCCCGAGTGGGACATGGACAAGCAGTATAAGGTGGCATCCAATGTGAAGCCCTACCAGGCAGCGGACCACATCGGCAAGGTGCTGGGCGACACGGCCTTCGTGCTGCCCTATTCGCAGGAGCTGGAGGATCAGTATCTGGCGGGCAATCTGCTTGCCGACCTCGTCCTCAAGGACAGCCGACCCTTCCGCAAGGAGTTAGAGCGTATCATTGCAGAGGTGTTTTGAAAATGAGAAAGGAAAACTTATCGTCCCCCTCGGAGAGCAGGGGGTTCCCCAAAGGGGGACCGGTCCCCCTTTGGAGGCGCACCGCGAACGAAGTGAGCAGGCATTTTCCGCAGAAAATGTGTGCGCCTGGGGAGGTGTTTTAATATGGCTCTTGGTGAAAAGCGAAACGGCTCGGTCTTTGCCACAGCTGCACAGCGGCGGGACGCGGCGGAATATCAGGTCACCTCGGAGCCGGAGGTCGTCCCCGTAGTGGTGGACGACACGCCGCAGCGGACCTTGAACACCGACATTGGCACACTCGGACGGGCGCACAACCTGTTCTTTACCCCGTCGGCAGAGGGCAGGGACTTCAATTCCGTGCTGCAGGAGGTGCAGGAGTACATCTCCGGCGCCTACGCCGCACTCATCACCGGGGGCGGCGAGGACTCCAAGGAACAGCTCATGCGCTACATCACCAAGTACCTGCAGGACCGGCGTATCGCCGTAGCAGGCATGACGCAGACAGAGCTGGTGGACGCCATCTATTCCGAGATGGCGGAGTTCGGCTTCCTGACCCGCTATATCTACGCCGACGGCATTGAGGAGATCAACATCAACTCGTGGCGGGATATCGAGGTGCAGTATTCGGACGGTCGAAGTGAAAAGCTCACGGAACACTTCGACTCGCCGGAACACGCGCTTGCTGTCATCCGGCGAATGCTCCACGCCTCCGGCATGGTGCTGGACAACGCCAGTCCTCTGGTCACAGGGCATCTGACCCGCAACACCCGTATTGCCGCTATGAAGTCCCCCGTGGTGGATGAGGATGTGGGCGTTGCCGCCTCCATCCGAATCGTCAACCGCCACAATCTCAGCCGTGAGGATCTGCTGCGCAGCGGCACAGCCACAGAGAAAATGCTGGACTGGCTTTCCGTATTTTTGCGCTATGGGATCTCCATCTGCGTGGCTGGCGCCACCTCCTCCGGTAAGACCACGGCGGCAGGCTGGCTGCTGACTACCATACCCGACAGCAAACGCATCTTCACCATCGAGAACGGCTCCCGTGAGCTGGAGCTGGTGCGGGAGGAAAACGGTAAGGTGGTCAACTCGGTGGTCCACACCCTGACCCGCGACAGCGAAAATGAGCGTCAGCGGATCGATCAGATCGCGCTGGTGGATATCTGCCTGCGCTTCAACCCGGACATCCTTGTGGTGGGTGAGATGCGCGGCGCCGAGGCCAATGCCGCGCAGGAGGCCGCCCGCGTGGGCGTGGCGGTGCTGACCACCATCCACTCCAACTCCTGCGAGGCGACCTACCGCCGCATGGTGTCCCTGTGCAAACGAGCTGTGGATATGTCCGATGAAACGCTTCTCAGCTATGTGACGGAGGCATACCCCATCGTGGTCTTCTGCAAGCAGTTGGAAAATAAGCAGCGCCGCATGATGGAGATCATGGAGTGCGAGATCCTGCCCAATGGGGATCGCCGCTACAACACGCTGTTCCGCTATGTCATCACGGAAAACCACATGGAGGACGGCAAATTCGTCATCGAAGGACATCACACGCAGGTGAATGAGATCTCCGTGAGTCTGCGCAAACGCCTGCTGGAAAACGGTATGCCCAACGAGGAGCTGCAGGCTCTTTTGGAAACCAAGAAGGAGGTGAACGCCACTTGACAGCCCTGCTGCTGACTGCGTGCGTCGGCATGATCACCGGCGCATTTCTTATCTTCCGTATCTCGCCCATGGACTTCACGCTGGGTGTGTTCCGCCGGTTGACCGCCGGGCCCAAAAGCATCCGGGATGAGATCAATGAGACCACCCATCGCAAAAAGCCCGGCCTCTTCCGCCGCGAGATATCAGAAGCGCAGACGGTCCTGAAAGCCACCGGCAAGGAGGAACGCTTTCCCGTGCTTTGCGCGGCGTCCCTGCTGCTCTTTGCCGTGGGTGCGGGCATCGCCATCATCATGAATAACCTCTTGCTGGTGCCGGTGCTGGCGGCCGGCATGATGTTCCTGCCCTTTTGGTACATTAAGCTCACGGCCGGACACTATAGGAAAGCTGTTACCGCCGAGCTGGAAACAGCACTTTCTATCATCACCACGGCCTACCTCCGCAGTAAGGATCTGCAGACCGCCGTGGAGGAGAATATCAATTATCTGAACCCGCCCGTGCAAGGCGTGTTCCGCAGCTTCCTCACCCGCATCAAGCACATCGACCCGGATATGAATGCGGCGTTGGCGGAGCTGAAGTCTGCCATTGACAATGAGGTGTGGCGGGAGTGGTGTGAGGCACTCTCCGCCTGCCAGTATGACCACAGCATGAAAAGCACCCTTAATCCCATTGTGGCAAAGCTCTCGGATATGCGCATCATCAATGGGGAGCTGGAGAATCTCGTGTTCGCTCCCCGCAAGGAATTCATCTCCATGGCGGCGCTGGTGGCGCTGAATATCCCGCTGCTGTACTTTCTCAACAAAGACTGGTATGCGGCCTTGATGACCACCGTACCCGGTAAAGCGGTGCTGGCGGTCTGCGCCGCCGCTATCTTTCTCTCCTTTGCCAGAGTGGTCAAGCTGACCCAGCCCATTGAATATCGGAGGTGACGGACATGACGATTTTACTGTTCCTTTTCGGCGTGGCCGTTGCCGCGGGCTTATTCTTCATTCTGGCAGACATTCTGAAGCTGCCCCGCCTCTCCACGGAGAAGGCACTTCTATCCGCAGGGCGAGCCGAGAAAAAGCGGATGAAGTCGCTGGATGCTCTCTTCCTTGGCTGGGCTATCAAGCTCTCCAAGTTTATCCGAATGGACGAGTACAAGCGTCATCGCATGGAGCGCACGCTGAGTGCTGCCGGCATGGACATGACGCCGGAGGTCTACTTGGCCTATACCATCCTCAAGCCTGCCGCCGCGCTACTGGCGGTCATTCCGTGTCTGCTGATTTTTCCTCTGCTCTCGCCCATCGTGGTGCTGCTGTCGATATTGCTTTACTTCAAGGAGAGCCGCAAGGCGGAGGAAAAGGTCACCGAACGCCGCGAGAAGATCGAAGGTGAGCTGCCCCGCTTTGTTGCCACAGTGGAGCAGGAGCTGGGCGCAAGCCGCGACGTGCTGACGATCCTTGAAAATTACAAGCGGCACGCCGGTCCCGACTTCGCCCGTGAACTGGATGTGATGACGGCGGATATGCGCTCATCCTCTTACGAAGCGGCACTGGTCCGCTTCGAGGGCAGGCTGGCGTCGCCCATGCTTTCGGACATCGTGCGCGGGCTCATCGGCGTCCTGCGCGGCGACGACGGCCGCGTTTATTTCCAGATGCTCTCCCATGACATGAAACAGCTGGAGCTGCAGCGGCTCAAGGCGCAGGCAGCGAAGATTCCGCCCAAGATCCGTGTGTACTCCTTCGTTATGCTGGTCTGCTTTATGCTCATCTACATTGTGGTCATCCTCATGCAGATCCTCACCTCGATGGGAGGGCTGTTCGGATGATGAAGCACACATGGAAGAAACGCTCCGGCGAGGGCTACATCGATACCTGCGTCCTCATCCTCTGCGCCATGCTGGTGATCGCATTGGCGGTGAAGGTGCTGCCGGTGTATGTGGCGAAGCAGCAGCTCGACACCTTCGCCGCCGAGCTGGTGCGGGAAGCCGAGATCACCGGCAGGGTCGGGAGTGAAACGACCTCACGCGCGCAGGTGCTGTCTGAGCGGTTGGAGATCGACCCGGACATCCGCTGGTCCCGCACCGGCCGCATCCAGCTCAATGAGGAGGTGACGGTGACGCTGACCCTGGATGTGGACATCGGCTTTGGCGGGCTTGGCAGCTTCCCCATTGAGCTGACGGCACAGGCCAGCGGCAGATCGGAGGTGTATTGGAAGTGAGAAAACGACTCTTGCGCTCCCGCTCCGGTGAGGGCTATCCCATGGTCATCGCTGTGACCCTCTGCCTGCTCATGCTCTTTATGGTCATAGCGGAATATTTCCGGGTGAACATCATCGTGCAGGGTGTGCGGGACGCGGTGCAGCAGGCGGTCATTGCCACGGTCAATGAGAACTATGACGATGTGTACCACTCTGTGCGGGAGGGCTATGCAGCAGGCTGGTTCCCGGAGGGGGACGGCGAGTGGTTCGAGTCCATTGACGCCGGTGACATCTACGGCAACCTGTCCTATATTCTTGGCCTTACCAAAGATGGCGAAGGCTACATGAAATACGCCGTAAACGAGCTGGAATATACGCTCTCCGACCTGTCCGTTCATATCTCCAACAACGCCATCGCCTCAGGCCGGAGCGAGGGGTATCTCGCAACCGCCACCCTCCATCTGGAGATCCCCACCCGCTTTGCCGGACGGGTGCTGCCGCCCGTGAGCCTAAATCTGCAGGTGCAGGCCAAGTATATCCCGAAGTTTTAGTTCTTTTCACTTCTTGCAGTAGACTTCCGAAGAAAGCTGTGGTATGTTCGGGATAAGAAGAAAAACCACTGACCCCTACAAAGGAGGAGTTCGACCTATGACAGACAAAACAAAACGCATCATCCTCATTGCGGCAGGCGTCCTGCTCTGCGCGGCACTGGTGGTGGGGATCGTCAGCCGCCTTGCGGCGGTGCCCATGCCCATCGACCCCGCCATCCCGGACGATACACCCAACACGAAAGATCCGGTAGTGAACATCAGCGATCCAGAGGTAAAGGTGGATAGCAGGACGGATGGTAAACAGCATGATCCCGGCAGGGATGCTGACAGCTCCGGCACAGAGCAGACCATTCAGGGTGCGCCCACCAAGCCGGATGCACCGGAGCATCCCGGCAAGACGGAGAAGGACCATGCGGCGGACGATGTGCCGGAAGCGGACCGCAACAAGGAAACGCCGCCCACCTACAAGCCGGAGCAGACTGAGGAGAAGCCCCAGCCCACGGAGCCTGCGGGCGGCAGCACCAATGATGCCGGACAGGTATATGTCCCCGGTTTCGGCTACATCACGCCCAGCGGTCCCAACACAGTCATCGATGGGCAGGACATCTATGAGAACGGCAACAAGATCGGTATCATGGGCGGCTAAGCCCGCCCTTCCAAGAGAGACACGGCTGAGAAACGGCCGTGTCTCTTTTTATCTTCACAACTGGAGGAATGCGTATGAAAAGGATCATATCCCTGCTGCTGGCATTGGTGATAGCGATATCCGCCGCTATTCCTGCCTATGCCACAGGGGACGGTAACATGGACAGCGGCGGCAGCGGCATGGGGGACGGCACAAAGACCAACTACTGGAATCCCGGCATGGACGGAGTGAGATTATCTGTCGTTCATGCTGACAACAGAGCAGTTATTGGAAGTGTGGTGGATTGGAGCAATCAGAAGCCCAACGCAAACATTGCTCATTTCGGAAAAGTGTCCAAGCTCTCCTATAATACTGGGAGAACCTTATCTCCCGCGGTGGGTGGCTATGTCTGCGTGCAGCCAACGCAGAAGCTGCCCAAGATCATCTCCACCGGCAGCAGTAAGGCCAGCATCGCCGCGACTCGCAGCTATTTCACCGATGAACAGGTCATCCGAGCGATTGCCGGATATGTGGGAATCGACTTTGATTTGCTTATCAGTGGAGATTACAGAATCGTGGTGGAGCCGCTGGCCTATCTCTGCTACAACGGTCAGCAGTTCGCCATGACCGCCACGGAAGCGGCTCTGTATGACCAGGTCGTCAACGGCGATCTCAGAAAGAAGCTGGGTACGCTCACCCATAAAAATCTGCCGCTGGCGATTTTTCTGGAGGAAGCGGATCTCGGCTACGCCGCATGGTCCGGCAGCCGCACGGATAAGGCGTCCAACGGCGACATCATCTCCTCTCTTGGTATTGGCATCGTCCGCTTCAACGAGGTGACCACGCCGCCCGATCCCGGCGAATATGACTACGAATACCGCGTCAACACAGAAGTTATCACCTCCGTGGAGGTGCGCGGTGGCCAGTCTGACCCGGACAACCCTGTATCGGTACGCTTTAACATTCAGGGCAGGACTTACACTGTCAGCAATGTCTACTACCCGGACGGCGACAGCCAGCTGGCATGGGTGCGCTGGCGAACTCCCGCGGAACCCTGCGTCATAACGATTTCCGTCAGCGTGTACGGCGGCGGCTCGGCACAGGGTACCATCACCTGTAATATCGTGGATCTGGACGGCAACGACCCTCCCAATCCCCTGGCGGATGACCGCAACAACGGCTTCAGGCCGGCGTCTGTTCTCGAAAAGGAGCAGGTGACTTCGGCGTCCTGGGGCATCTGGTCACCGTGGTGGCAGGAGAATTGGGAGTGGGTAGAAAACTGGCAGAAATGCTGGCACACAGACCGCTGGACGGATGCGGACGGCAAGACCCACAGGGACCGCTGGTACCATTGGGTGGATAACGGCTGGTGGGAGGATCATGGCTGGTGGGAGTTTGACTACAACGGCTACTCCGCAAGCCTGACTGCATCCATGCGCATCACGCCGGACGAGAAGAGCCCCACGGCGACCGCATCCACGCTGAAAAGCGGCTATGGCGTTCAGGAGAAGGTGACCGCAAAAGTCACCACAAATCAGAGTGCGGCGGTGACGGCAGCGCAGAATGCCGTGACCTATTTCCCGGAGTTTGGCTATGAGAACTATTGGCGGCTGCTGGAGGCAGAAATCTCCGGGCGAAGCACGACCTTCCAATTCAAAGCCAATCCCTACAGCACCTACAACCGCCGCACCCACTTCACGCCCATTTGGTACCCGGACGGCAGCTATACGCCCTACACATGGCTTCTGGATTGCTGGACGCCGGCAGGAATGCTCTCCATGAACCTGACGGACAGCGTCACCATCCGGGGGAATCTTTGGGAGGAGTGGCATATTGCTCCCGCAAAACAACGATAGAAACGGAGGAACTTATGAGAAAAAAGAGAATCCTGATTCTGACCGCCCTTGTGCTGCTTCTGTGCTGTGCTTTTTCCGCCACGGCCTTCGCTGCCGGCACAGGCGATGTAGCCAGCGCCGTGGAGAGCACCTGGAAAACGGCCTCCGGTCAGATCAAGACCGTGGTGAACAATGTGGTTTTTCCCGCCATCGACCTGATCCTGGCGGTATTCTTCTTCGCCAAGTTGGGGACGGCCTATTTCGACTTCAGAAAAAGCGGCCAGTTCGAGTGGACAGCTCCCGCCATCCTGTTCGCCTGCCTGGTGTTCACATTGACGGCTCCGCTGTACATCTGGCAGATCATCGGAATTTGAGGTATAGGCAATGTCTTTTTACGAACAGGAGCTTCGGAAGATCATCGGAGAACGGTACCCCGACGCTACTTATGTAGGCAGAGCCTGCTATGTGCGTCTGAGCGATATGAACCGGGCAAAGATCCAATTTGTCACTGGAATCGTCTCCAATCAGTACAATGCCCTGCAGCTGACGATCCTCAACCGCAGCGAAGGACAGGTGGATGCCCTGCGCCTGCGCTTCTCGGATCTGCTGGGGACAAAGATGACCTCAAATCCCAATTTCCGAAACGGCGTGGAGCCGCACATTTGGGATGACTATGGAAAGGTGAGCTGGTATGTGTATCACCCCACCCGGCAGGACTATGCGGTGCTGTCCGATGCGGTGTCAGACTATCTGGAGGTATTTCAGGATATGAGCCAGTCCGCTGACCGGGCGTGGGAGCAGACAATGTAACAAAAGTGTGATTTAAAGGCCGTACCAACTGTACGGCCTTTGCCATATCCCAAGCAGTTGGTACGGCTTCACCCGGAGGAGGTGAAACCGATCAATGTTCATTTGGGATTTTGTTGCCGCCAAGGTGTTAGGCCAGATCGTGGACTGGTTCTACAGTCAGATCGTAGGCTTTCTCGGCAACTTCTTCGCAGAGATGGGAAACATGGGCGCGGAGCTCTTCACCATGGATTGGGTGCAGAGCATCGTGCTGTTCTTCTCTTATTTGGCATGGGCACTCTACGGCACAGGGCTGGTGGTGGCCTGCTTTGAAACCGGCGTGGAGTATTCCAGCGGCCGCGGCAATATCCGTGAGACCGCCCTCAATGCCATCAAGGGCTTTATGGCTGTCAGCCTCTTCACCGTTGTTCCGGTCCGGCTTTATGAGCTGTGCGTTTCGCTGCAGGGGACCTTCACCGCGGCGCTCACCGGCTATGGGACTTCTATCGGGGATGTGGCCGGAGAGGTCATGCAGGAGTTCAACGCCGTGGAATCGATATCCGACCTGACGGCAGGGCCGCTGCTGGGCTTCGGCAGCATTACCAGCGGGATCATGATCCTGTTCTGCCTTATCCTCATGGCTTATGCCGTCGTCAAGGTTTTCTTCGCCAATCTGAAGCGCGGCGGCATCCTGCTCATCCAGATCGCCGTGGGAAGCCTCTATATGTTCAGTGTCCCTCGCGGATATACGGACGGCTTTATCCAATGGTGCAAGCAGATCATCGGCTTATGCCTGTCGGCGTTCTTGCAGGCGACGATCCTTGTCGCCGGACTTATGGTGTTCAAGGATCATGCCCTGTTAGGGCTTGGCCTCATGCTCTCTGCCGGCGAGATCCCCCGTATCGCCGGAGCCTTTGGACTGGATACCTCCACCAAGGCAAACCTCATGAGTGCTGTCTATACCGCACAGGCCGCCGTCAACACCACGCGCACGGTCGTACAGGCGGTGGCGAAATGAGCAGACTGACGATGGGCAGCTTGTTCGATGGAATCGGTGGATTCCCTTTGGCCGCGATCCGCAGTGGCATCACGCCGGTGTGGGCATCGGAGATCGAAGCCTTTCCCATTGAGGTGACAAAGCTGCGCTTCCCCGATATGGTTCATGTGGGCGACATCACAAAGCTGAATGGCGCAGAGCTGCCGCCCGTGGACATCATCTGCGGGGGCAGCCCATGCCAGGATTTGTCTGTTGCCGGCGCAAGGGCAGGTCTTGCGGGGGCGCGTTCCGGCCTTTTTATGGAGCAGATGCGCATCGTGCGCGAAATGCGGTTGGCAGAGAAAGCCCGTGGTCAGGAGGGTGTCAACATACGGCCGCGCTGGATGTGTTGGGAGAATGTGCCGGGTGCTTTTTCGAGCGGAACCCCGAAGTACGAGGATTTTCGGATCGTGATGGAGGAGATCGTGCGGATCTGCTTTCCCAATGAGCTTATCCCAAGCCCCTATCCTTACGGATGGCCTGACGCCGGTGAGCTCACGGCAGGCGGTGCGTTTTCTCTTGCATGGCGCTGTCTTGACGCTCAATTTTGGGGCGTCGCGCAGCGTCGCAAGCGTATTTTTCTCCTTGCTGACTTCGCCGGACCGCTTGCGCCGCAGCTATTATTTGATGTATTTGGCGAAACGGGAAACTGCGGGAAGGAGGTCACATAGATGTACCGATTCGATGCAAACGGGCAGCTGATGATGCTTGAATTGGAAGCAGCCGAAAGGACCGGGGCTCCGCCCAAGCGCAGACCGGGCAAACCGGACTCCGAACTGATTTCGATCCCGTATTTCCACCTGGATCTGGTATCCGGTTCTGTCGACCTCTTCGGGCAGCGCCACTGGGAGCTCCGATCTCCATGGCGTAAAGGGAAACGCCCCCTCAATACCGGGGCTGCCCCCCGTATTCCGATCCGAGTCCCGCTCTCCGGCATACTGGAGGCAAACCCGGCGCAAAAGTATTATCTGTCGAAAGTCGCCTGCATTGGCATCCTGCGCCGAGCCTTTGAGCGCGGCAAGGAGCTGCCGAAGAAGCTGGAGCGTGCCCTAAAAATCCAAGCGGGGCTCATGCGCCCGGACGGACAGCCCACAGGATTAGAAGCGTACCACATCAACCAGCGAGACGAGGGCATCGACCTGCACGGCGTGTCAGGCGCATTGTTGGCAACGACGAATATGCAGATGCAGACCTTCGTGACGCAGCCGGACGATGCTGTGGAGGGCTTTGACGGCTACAACGGCGACCTGACCGGCGATGTGGCGGCCACGCTCGGCGTCAACTGTGGGATGTCCACCGGCAGAAACGGAGTCATGGCCTTTGCCGCCAATCAGCGGGACGAGGTGCGCGACCTGCATGATGTAGCGGGCGCGTTGCAAGCAAGTCCGGGAATGAAACAGCAGACCTTCGTGGCTGGTTTTTCTGCCGGGGCAGGTTCCAGCGCGGGCGGCATTGGATACAACGAATCGGTTGCTCCCACACTCAAGGGCAGCCCCGGAGGGAACTGTATGCCGTCGGTTTTGTGCCTCAACGACCAGGGTGGCAGCGTGATGAATTGCTCTGAAAATATATCCGGCACGCTGCGGGCGCAGGAGCATGGACACCAGCCTCTCGTATATGAAAATCACGGCATCGACAGCCGCTACACCGGCCCGCACAAGGTAGCCCCTACCATGTCCGCACGATACGGCACGGGCGGCAACAACGTGCCGCTGGTCGAGCAGGAGGCAGATGCCATCTGCATTGCAGGCAATACGGTCGACCGGCAGCCGCAGAACGGCGGCAACGGTCTTGGCTGTCAGGATGACTTGGCGTATACTTTGACCGCCACAGACCGCCACGCGGTCTACAGCCGCCAGCGTGTGGATGACTTTCGGCATAATGATGTGGCAAGTACCCAGAGTGCCCGTCAGTACAAGGACGCAACCGACCTGATTTGCCAACAGGCAGAAGCCTGTGCCCATCTCATCCGTCGTCTTACTCCGCTGGAGTGTGAAAGACTGCAGGGCTTCCCGGACGGCTGGACGGACATCCCCAACGCATCGGACTCCGCCCGCTACAAAGCCCTCGGCAACAGTGTGGCGATACCCTGCGTGGAGTTTATCATGTCGCGCATCGCTGCCGCGCTTTTATGAAGCACAGCGTTGACAACAGGGGTTAAGTCGGGGTATAATATCCCTGAAAGACGAGGTGACAGACATGGATAACAGGGAGCAGCTAAGGCGCATCACGGAACTGACCGAGCAGATCGCCGGACTGCCGAAGGGGTATCTTTCCAAAAAAACCATCGGCGGAAAGGTCTATTACTATCACCAGTGGTCGGAAAACGGCGTCAAGCAGAGCCGCTATCTGCACGACAGTGAGATCGCGCCGCTGGCAGATAAAATCGAAAAGCGCAAGGAACTGCAGGCGCAGCTGCGCATGCTGAAATCACAGAAAAGCAGACGAAATGAGGCGACAGGTATGAAATGCACCTTTATGCATAAACGAACCCCCGTGGCAGAGCTCGAGCTGGACGATGTGACCGGCTTTATACAAAAAATTGGCAGTGTCTACGCACCGGAGCATCTGCCTATCGGCATCCCTGTGCGAAACGAGATCGCCGACCGTGCGGCGTTTAACGACTGGTGGCGGGATCGCTCTATTCCGGCAAGCCGCAGCGGTGTGCGGGAAGCACTGGAATCGTTGGGGGTGGCAGACACCAAAATGCTGCTCGTCCGCTGCTACGGGCTGAGCCTCTCGGATCAGTACTGGATCTGTCCGGAAGGCGCGGAGCTTCGGTGGGAGGACATCAACTTTTTCCAAAATGATTTCTCGGAGGACATCGGGGATGTGCTGTTCGGAGAAAGAAAGAAGAAGGACGCACTCAATTTCAGTTCCCCCGACAGCACATCGGACGGCAATCTGAAAAAGCGGTGGAAGATCATCGATGGGAAGCGATGCCTGATCAAGGGCGGCAGCAATCCGTTCCGGCAGCAGCCGTTCAACGAGGTGATCGCCTCCGGCATCATGGAGCGGCTCGGCATTCCTCATGTATCATATACAGTCATCTGGAGCAAGGATGCACCCTACTCGGTCTGTGAGGATTTTGTTACGGAGAATACGGAGTTGATCCCGGCGTGGAGGCTGCTGCAGGCGAAAAAGCAGAAGAACAGCGCCTCCCGATACCGGCATCTATTGGAGTGCTGCGAGCTGCTCGGCATCGGGAACATTACGCCGTTTTTAGACCGGATGCTGGTGCTGGACTATATCATCGCAAACGAGGATCGCCACTTCAATAACTTTGGGGCACTGCGAAACGCGGAAACGCTGGAATGGCTCGGTATGGCTCCGATCTATGACAGCGGCTCCTCCCTTGGCTATGATAAGATGCCCGGTCAGATGCGCTCGGAAAAGGATGTGATCTGCAAACCCTTCAAAAACCACCACGCCGAGCAGCTGAAGCTGGTGACCGATTTTGATTGGATCGACTTTGATCGCCTCTCCGATGTAGACGAGCTGATCTCCAGCGTACTGTCTTGCGAGGAAGCTGCCGACTATATCGATGAGGGACGTATCCATGCGATCACGGAAAGCGTGCAGCGCCGGATCGGTCATCTGCAGGAGCTTGCGATGACGCAGACGCCACGGCAGCTCGATACCACCGAGGACGATGTCCGAGAGGAAGTTGCCGCGGATTACGCGCCAAAAATGGAGCTGTAATGCAAATACAGCGTAAGAGCAATGGATCAGCCGCTTTGCGAATCGCAGGGCGGCTGATCTTTTCATTCCCTTGCCTGTTGGCTGCGGACGGCATAGCCGCTTTGGTGGTATCGCTTCTGTTTTGCTATGCTTCTTCGTTAGACTTGGTGAATAGCTTTCCGCGCCTTCTTCCGGTATGCTTTGCTTGCAAAATCGAGGAAAGGAGCAGAACCGATGGAGGGAAAAAAGAACCTCTGTGCCATGATATCCACCGAGCTCCACGGAAAAATCATGGCAGAAAAAGAACAGCTGGAGCTGAACACTCTGGCGGAATATGTGGAGCGCATCTTCACCGAACACTTCGAAGGAGGACAGATCAGCATGAAAGCAGAACGCACCTTGGCGGTACAGATCCCGGCAGAGCTCTTCGAGCGGCTGAAGGAATATCTGGCAGCCCGCAACCTCAAGCAAAAGCAGTTCCTCATCCAGCTCATCGAGAATGCGCTGGATGACACGGAAGCGGAGTGACCATTCATCATAGGAGGCGCGGGAACACCCGCGGCCTCCCTCATTCTCATTGGAGGTAATCAGCCATGTACATTTACCCGGACAACCTGTCCGCAAAGGCCACGCTGTGGCTGTGGGAGCTGCGGGACATCGGCATCATCGGCGTTGGGCTTCTTCTCTCTGTCCTGGCGCTGACCCAGACCGGCATCGCCCTGCCGCTGGTGGTGACGGCGGTCTTCGCCTTCCTGACGATCCGGCATGAGGGCACCAGCATTCTGGACTTCATCCGCTATGCCGCTGCCTTCCTGCTGACAAAACAACAATACTACGAATGGAGGCTCGACCCATGAGCAGAAAGCAGAAAAAGAAAGATGCCCGTGAGCAGTCCACCCGGCAGCTCATGGGCATTGATGTCATTACCGACTATGGCATCGCCACCCGCATGGGGGAGCTGGTGTTCTTTGCCATCAAGCCCACCAATATCTCCGTTCTGCCGGACGCCGGCGTGGGCGCAAGGATCTATGCCCTGCTCAATGTGGTCAAGGGTATGGCGGAGATCGAGATGTTGGCGTTAAATTCCAAGGAGTCCTTTGAGAACAACAAGGCATTCTATCGCCAGCGGGCAAACGAGGAGGAGCTGCCCGTCATTCGAAAGCTACTGGAGCAGGACAGCAAGCACCTGGATCGTATTCAGGTGCTCATGGCATCCAGCCGGGAGTTCTATATCCTCGTCCGGCTGCAGGGTAAAAAGGAATCCGATGTGTTCAGCTACCTCTCCCGCATCGAAAAAAGCATCAAGGATAACGGCTTCACCGTCCGTCGTGCCACCGAGGAGGATCTCAAAAGGATGCTGGGAGTCTACTTTGAGCAGAACGTGACCACCGAGCGGTACGAGGATCACGACGGCGAACGCTGGGTGCTTTTCGGAGAGTGAGCGTATGCAGTATAGACACCTGCGCATCGACTACATGGAGGACTGCGGACCCAACGAGGGCGGCTATTACTGCCAAGTGTTCCGCGCATCGGACGACAAGCAGATCGACGATTTCTGCATCCACTCTGATGAGATCACGGCTGAAACGGACCCAGAGGATATGATCCGAAGCTACATCGACCGTATGTGCCACGCATACCGCCGAGAAGGACAGCTTGAAGCACCGGGTTTTTCACAGCTTACCATGTAAAGCTATGCAGAAAGGGGAACAGCCATATTGAAAAAACAAGTGAAAAAAACCATATCCCAAAACCATGAGGGTCTCCGCATCAAATCCTTCCTGGATATGATCGCACCCTCCGTGGTGCAGTTTAATCCCGACCACTTCATCTGCGGCAACACCTTCCGCTGCGTGTGGGCTCTGCGGGAATACCCTACCCAGACCGACGAGCAGGCTCTGCTGCGGCATCTGGGCGAGAAGGACGGGATCACCCTGCGTATCTATACCAGGCAGCTCACCCCTGCCGAGGAAAAGCGCATCATCCAGAATGCCGCCAACAAAAACCGCATGGGCAGCTCCAACACAAATGATCTGCAGCAGACGATCACGGCGGAAAGCAATCTGCAGGACATGATCTCCATGGAGGGCAGCCGCCACCGCAACAAGGAGCCATTATTCCACTGTGCCGTTTACATTGAGCTGACCGCTTCGGATCATAACACGCTCAAGCTGCTCCAGACCGATGTGCTGACGGAGCTGGTGCGAAGCAAACTCAATGTGGACAGGCTCCTGCTCCGCCAGCAGCAGGGCTTCTGCTGCGCCAGCCCTGTGGGATACAATGCCTTCGGAGCGCAGTTCGAGCGTGTCCTGCCGGCAAGCTCTGTAGCAAATCTCTATCCCTTCAATTACAGCGGTAAAACGGACGCAAAGGGCTTCTGTGTCGGACGGGACAAGTATGGCAGCAACATCCTCGTGGACTTCGACCAGCGTGACGAGGACAAGACTTCCGCCAACATCCTTATCCTCGGCAACTCCGGTCAGGGGAAAAGCTATCTGATGAAGCTCCTCATCCTCAATCTGCTGGAGTCCGGCAAATCAATTATCACGCTGGATGCCGAGCATGAGCAGCAGGAAATGTGCGAGGCTGTCGGCGGCTGCTTTGCCGACCTTATGGCCGGTAAGTACATCATCAATGTGCTGGAGCCGAAATGTTGGGATGACGGCGGCGACCCGGACGATACAGCCGCCCCGGAAGCCTTCCGAAAAAGCACCCTGCTGGCGCAGCACATTTCCTTCCTCAAGGACTTCTTCCGCGCCTACAAGGATTTCTCGGATGCCCATATCGACACCATTGAGATCATGCTCTCCAAGCTGTATGGAAAATGGGGCATCACAGAGCGGACCAATTTCCGCCGTATGCGCTCGGAGGACTATCCCATCCTCTCTGATCTCTATGACCTGATCGAGGCGGAGTACAAAAGCTATGACATGGCCGCCCACCAGCTTTACACCGAGCAGATCCTGCGTGAGGTGCTGCTGGGGCTGCACTCCATGTGCAAGGGCGCGGACGCGCAGTTTTTCAATGGGCACACCAACATCACCTCCAGCCGCTTCCTCGTTTTCGGTGTGAAAGGACTGCTGGGCGCAGCGAAGAATGTCCGCAACGCCATGCTATTCAATATTCTGTCGTTCCTGTCGGATAAGCTGCTGACCGAGGGCAATACCGTGGCGGCGCTGGACGAGCTGTATATCTGGCTGTCCAATCCCACAGCCATTGAGTACATCCGAAACTGCCTCAAGCGTGTCCGCAAAAAGGAATCTGCCATGCTGCTGGCAAGTCAGAATCTGGAGGATTTTGACCAGGAGGGTATCCGTGAGATGACAAAGCCGCTATTCAGCATCCCGCCTCACCAGTTCCTGTTCAACGCAGGCTCCATCGACAAGCGCAGCTATATGGAGATGCTCCAGCTGGATGAGGCGGAATACAATCTCATCAAGTTTCCCCAGCGTGGCGTGTGTCTGTACAAGTGCGGCAACGAGCGATATCTGCTGGAGGTACACGCCCCTGCATACAAGGAAAAGCTGTTTGGCACAGCGGGTGGCCGCTGATGGCAGTAACCGCGGGTATGATCGCCAAAGCCGCGGCGACAGCCCTTTCCAACGAGAAGCTCCGCAAAGGGATCGGCTGGGGGCTGGTCGCTGTTCTCTCGCCCGTCATCCTCCTGATCGCCGCGCTGTGCTCCATCGGCACAGGCGGTGCAGATCACAACAACCAGGCGGTAGCTGCAGCCTTCTATGGCGTGAGTTACTCAACAGAAGTACCCGCAGCATTCCGGTATCATATTGAGGAGATGCGCTCCGCGTTTTCTCTTCTGGATTCGGCGGTCGCCTCCGTCAACGGGCGGACGGAAGGCGGAAACAGCCTTGACCCGATCCGAGTCAAGGCTGTTTTTTATGCCCTCTGCTTTGGCGAGAACGCTCCCGGCAGACGGGCGGCAAACCGCTTTGTGGAGTGCTTCTACACTTGGGAAACCCGTACTCGCACGGTAGAAGTTGAGAACGAGGACGGAACGGTCACCAGTACAGAAGAAGAATACACCGTCGCTGTTCCGGTTTCGCTATATCAGGTGTATGCCAATCTGGAAGCGGAGCTGGGCCGGACGATCACGGAGGATGACAAGAGCAACATCAACCACATCTATACCATGATCGCCGGTGCCGCAGGCGGCGGCAGCTACAGCGGCGAGTTCCTTCGCGGGGATGGAAGCAGTATCGACTTGGACATCTCCACCTTTACAGATCCTACTACCAAGAATGCCGCCGATCTTGTTACCTATGCGGTTCATGCATGGGAGTCCAGCTGGGGCTATGTCTGGGGCACCTATGGTAATATGCTGACGGAGTCACTCCTCACCTACAAGGTGTCGCAATACCCGGACGGTGTTGGCAATCATGAGAACTTCATCCGTGGTCACTGGCTGGGCGGCAGGACCGCCGACTGCGTAGGGCTCATCAAGGGCTACAGCTGGCTGTCCCCGGAAACGATGACCATCGACTATGGTACCCATGGGATGCCGGATATCGGCGCAAACCAGATGTACTATAACGCCAGGGAATCCGGCCCCATTAGCACAATGCCGGACATTCCCGGCCTTGCGGTTTGGCATGAGGGACACATCGGTGTTTACATCGGCGGCGGTCAGGTCGTCGAAGCTATGGGGACAAGGTATGGTGTCGTCAAAACGGAGCTGGTGGGCCGCGGCTGGACGCACTGGCTGAAGGTGCCGTATATCAATTATGACTGAGGAGGATCGAATGGAATTTCCAAAAGATGAAGTAAAGAACAAAGTCGTCTGGACAAAAGGCGCAGACTTTACTGACGGATCACCGCGATACACCTTCGAGGGACGCGACCCCGCCACGACCTATGAACGATTTCAGGTCGTTATCTATACAGAGATGGAGCGCCGATATGCACACGACCCCGGAAGCCTCTGTAATCACTATTATGGTTATGTGCGCGACGACAAAATGGAGTGTGCTGAAACGATTGGACCGTACTATTCTGTGCGGGAGGCAAAGCAGAAAACGCTGGAATTGTTTAATTCGTTCGTGCAGCAATACGCCGCTCAAGAATTAGACAGTACTACACCGGAATCTGCGGATTACGGACAGGATGATCAGCAAGAGCATTTTCAATACCAATGGGCAGGGGGAACACCGCAGAGGAAGTATGCAGACATGCTGGACAAGCTGATTCCGCAGCACGATGCGCACACCACCGCAGCGTGGATCGCCTTCGCTGAGGAGTTGGCAGACGGTGTGGAAAACGGCTTTGAGCGAGAAGCGGTCTCGCTGGTCGCGGCCTTTCAAGAGATCTCTGAGCGATTCGATCCCAAAGTGGTGAACACGATCTATCAGACCATCCATGTACCGGACAACGCCCTGCTGAGTAACGAGATCATTCCGGCAGCAGAGGCCGCAGAGCAGGGTGCGAGTGTACAGGAGATTTCCGACATGGCGGCAGACGGCCTGTTCGGAGGCGGTCCAATGCCCACGCTGAAGATGTAGGAGGAATGGGACATGGCCTATGTGAAAGCAATCCCACCGTCCGTGGTCTATCATCTGACGAGGATGGAAAACCTCGACAGCGTTCTGGACGACGGCAAGATCCGCCGCTTCATGGACAGCGAGTGCTGGTTCTGTGAGAGCCTCGGCAAAATGAAAGCGTACATGGAGCAGACCGTAATGTGTGAGGGAAAGCCCTACTATGCCGTGAGCGGGCAACTCTGCCGCTATCCCAAATTTGTGCCGGAGGACTATGTTCTTCTCAAGCTCACGCCCTGCGGCTACGAAGATAATTGGTACCGCTGGAATCAGGAGATCCCTCCCGGCAGCCCGAAAGAGCTGGTGCAGGCGGCGAAGGAATTTTCAGGGCTGAAGATCGGCTACCGCGGCGACCTCACCTTCCGCAACGCGGAGGTCATCGATGTGGCGTTGTTTCTTACGGAGGAGATCGTGCAGAGAGAGTCGGTACAGACCACATCGGAACTGCAGGAGCTCCTATTTGAACACATCGAGCGTGAACAGCGGGAATACACCGATTCCCTCTACCGCATGACGCAGGGGCAGCTCATTGCCAACGCCGGGGAGATCGAGGCAAACAGGATTTGCTATAATGCCCTGCTCACCACAGCTTTTGAACGGGAGCAGTTGATCCTGCTTCTCTCTAATGACAAACCGCTTACCTCTGTAAGAGAGGCGTGGCAGGCAGAGCAGGCTGAAAACTATGACATGGGGTTCAGTCACACGATCCTACGGTTCTGCGAGGACATCCGGCAAGCGCAGCAACCGGAAATGACAATGTGAGAAACGAGGGGAATATGGACGATATCAGAAACACCTCTGCTCTCTTCGTCGGTGGACAAGATACAGCGCCCCATACAGAGCGGACGGCACGGGCGCTTTGGCAGCTTCTGTTCCAAAAGACAGAGAACGAGATGGCCGCATATATGAACAGCCTAAATCAGCTTCCCCGCAGTGAGCTGATCATGGCGGCAGACGAGATCTCCGCCATGGCGACCTGCCGCGCCGAGCTGATGGCGTTGGGCGAAGATCTCTCCCGAGAGAAGATGCTCTTCCTGCTGCGCCAGGAGAAGCCCTTGGAGCTTCTGAGCGAGGCTTGGATGGAGCGTCGGACCATGGATGAGGGTGAGCTCTTCCAGAGCCTGCTCATCGAAGTATATGAGGATGAGCATCAGCAGTTACTCAATGAGCCGCTGATGCTGTGATCGGAGGTGCGTTGCATGAACATGGCTCGTTATGAGCAGGAAACCATTATCAACTTCAACGAGGAAGAAAAGACCGCCGGTATTTACACCCACAACAAGGCACTGCGTCAGAAGCTGGCAGCACTGGCGCGTGACAGGCCGGAGGACTGCAGGCTCGTGAAGGCGTCCCGCAGCGGACGGGCAGTTGACTACACCATTCCAAAATCATGGATAAAGATCGTACCGCCGCGGATCGCAAGTGAAGCGCAAAAAGCAGCTCTTGCAAGGGCTCGGAAAGCGGCAAGTAAGCCGCTATGACCCCTGCGCGCGCAGCGTTTCAACAACACTTGTCTCGTGCCGAGGGTAGTTACATCACCCACAACACAAAAACGCCGAAAATAGCATATAGAAGGAGGACACGCACATGAAAAAAGCAACTGTCACCGTCACCTTTGACGATGAGAAGCTGGGCGCACTGGAGTTCTCGCTCCGCAAGGAACACTCCTCTGTGCAGGAGCACTTGGAGGATGCGCTGAACGCTCTGTATGAAAAAACCGTGCCGGAGCCGCTGCGGGAGTATCTGGACAGCAAGGCCGCTCCCGCGGCGGTGAAACCCAAGCGCACGGTCAAGCCCGCCGCACCCAAGCCGCAGAGCAGTGAGCCGAAGCCTGCGGCTGTGAAGGAGGGCAACTGAGATGGCGGATCATGTAGACATCACACTGTGGATCGACCGGCGTTGGAAGGATGCCATTGAGAAGCATCTCAAAGGTGAAACCTTGCAGGAGCATCTGGAAGATGTGCTGGATACGCTGTGCAACCAGCTCCCGGAGCAAGAGTATGCACGTATCAGCTGTGCAATCCAGTCGGAAGCCGCCGCGCAGCGTGCAAAGAAAGAGGGTGCCCGCACCTACGCCGCCTACCATGTGACGGAGCGCGGGCAGGAGTGGTACTTCAAGACCTCGCTCGGCGAGGAACTGCTGGCGGTCGGGAAAAAGCTGCGCGGTTATCTTACAAAGGGCAATGGTGCTGCACCGGACAAATTTATCGGAATGTTTTTCGGCGGGCAACCCATCACAGCAAAAGAGTTTGACGCCCTGACCGCCCTTCGTATGGAGAACACCGGTAAGGTGCGCGGTGTGTTCGATCTCAACTTCGACAAGCGGGAGTTCTCCGCCGTTCACATCATGGACGGTTGGCAGACCTGGGCGATGCGGGATGTGTCAGCGGCGGTGTACCATGCCACCCGGTCGCAATTCGCGTCGAGCGATGATAAGTGGCGCAAGCTGCTGGATCATCTCAGCGGCAAAGAGATCACCTCGGCGGGACATCTCTCCGCGCGGAATTTTTCCTTCAGTGATGAGATTATGATGGAGGAGAACGGTAAGCTCAACTTCTATGTGGACGCAGATTTTGATGTGGACGCTGCCTTCGGAACCTTCGTCCTCACGGACAAAAACGATGACTGGCTCAACATCTATGCCAACTACGACATCGCGGAGGATAGACCCTGCGACACGCTGGAGCTGACGCTCTGCAAGGGTGACGGCTCCGAGGAGAGCTGGAGCTATCCGCTCAACGCAGCAGAGAAGGATGTCCTGCTGCGGAAGATGGATGCGTTTTGCATGGAACAGACCGGCATGAGCCTGCGCGAGTATGCCCAACAGCTTCACGAGGAGCAGGCACAGACTGCGGAGCTGCAGCTGTGATCGTAAAGGAAAAGAAAGCGGAGTTTCTCTTGGCTGGTTATCCTAACACCGGAACAGGAGCAGCGCGATTCACCGGTGCTGGGAATGTGAAATCGAATACGCTGCCCGGAGAGCCGTGCCAACTGGCGTGGCTCTCCCTTTTGCACCCGCGGCTTATCTAAAAGATGCGGAACACCGCGCAGGAGCAAACCATGTAATAACTGCGGTTTCCATTGGCTTTTCACAAAACCGGCCATGGATTTTTTGTTGCTTTTCGTGGATAGCTTTTCTCCCTGCGCCGTGCCATTGTGTTTGCACGGGCATTGCCCGAATCAAAAATCAGGAGGAAACAAGCATGACAATTGATAACGCAAAGGAACTGCAGATGAATATCGCAAAAGAGGGACTGGCATTGCTGGTGCTCCACCCCACCGCAGATGTGCAGCTCCACCGAGAGTGCATCTCCCACATTGGGACGGTGTGGGGCATCCCCGTAAGTGACACGCAGGAGGTCGCCTCACTGCTGGAGCGTGAACAGGCGGCCATCCTTGCCGCGGGAGAAAATGGCACGGTGACACATGTGCTGCCGGAGGAAGAACTGCCCATGAATGCCAGCGGCCTTGAAACGCTGGATAACATCTGGGATCTGTTTGAAACAACTCTGCGCACAGACAGTGCATACGCCAGGACGAGGCTGTTCGAGATGGCAAAGTGGCTGGAGGAGTATCAGAACCTGCTGGACTGGATCGAAAAGACGCCGGCGGAAAAGCAGGCTTGGATGGAGCCGGTCAGCTGACCACACCCCACAGGAGGAGCCGCCCACCGGAGGGCGGCTCCTCTGTTTCGCCAGCTATGCCCCCTGTGAGCCGCTGTGTGCGGCTTTGGGGGCGAGGGTGGCATCCCTGCACCCCGGACAGGCATCGGCGCTGTTTGCCCCCGCTTTCGCCCCTCCTATGGGGAACTGTGCTGGGAACCCACCTGTTCGATAAAAGCACAAGATAAACGCCCGCAGTCGGAAGCGACCGCGGGCTGTCCACAAAGCCCCGCAGTGCGGGGCTTTTTCACAGGTCACAAACCAATGTCGGTTTGAGGCTCTGTCAAGATGAACCGATGTCGGTCCGCAGGAGGAGTGCAGCGTTTGCAGGGCTTTCCGGCGTTTTTGACCGATGGCAGCGGAAGGAAGGAGGAAAAATGGAGGACAATAAGAAATGCACCACGATCTGGCTGCGGCCCAGCGTCATTCGCCGCATGGACGCATGGCTGGAGGAGGCGAACTGCAGGAGTCGCAGCGAATTCATTGAAAAGGCGGTCCGTTTTTACATGGGCTATCTGGGAACAGAGGACACCTCCGAGTATCTCTCGGACGCACTGGTGGCAACGCTGCGCGGGATCATCGCGGACAGCACCAACCGCACCAACGGCATTCTCTTCAAGTGCGCGGTAGAGCAGGGCATCATGGCGCACACCATCGCCGCCCACTTCCGGGATACGATGGAGGATCGCCGCGCCCTGCGCGGGTATGTGGTGGACGAGGTAAAGCGCACCAATGGTCAGATCAGGTTCGAGGATGCCCAGGATGTCCAACGGCAGCTGCCGGATGACACATGGCGAGATTGATATTTATCTCTCCATACATGAAGGGCGGCAGAGATGCCGCTCGGCTGGCCCATCGCACCCGCTACTTCGCCACCCGCGAAGGTGTGCAGCTTCTCAAGGATGACAATGCCCATCTTCCTGTTACAAAGAAACAGCAGCAGTACATCCGGCGTCTGCTCCGCAGCTTCCCGGAGGCAAGGGAGCTGCCGGAGCATGAGGACTATGCAAACACACCCAACCGGCAGACTGCCTTTGCGCTCATCGCGCAGATCCACGAGGACTTTATCGAGCCCATGGATGGCCGGGAAAACTATCTGGATTATGTCGCAAACCGTCCCGGCGTAAAAGCATTGGGCGAACATGGCCTGTGGGATGCCCATGGCAAGGTCCCGTCGCTGGAGAATGCCGTGGCAGAGGTGGCGCGGCACACGGGGAATGTGTGGACGCCGGTCATCTCCCTCTCCCGTGAGAACGCGGAGCGGCTGGGCTATACCGACCTTAAAAACTGGCAGGAGTTCATCAACGCATCTATCACGGACATCGCCAAGGGCTATAAGATCCACCCGGACCGCCTTCGCTGGTACGCAGCTATGCACGAAAAGGAGAAGCACATCCATGTTCACATGGTGCTCTTCTCAACCGATCCGAAGGAGGGCTACCTCTCCCGGCAGGGTATCCGCAGCATCAAGTCCGCGCTGGTCAGCACGATCTACCGGAACGACCGCCTGCACATCTATGAGCAGAAGGACGAACAGCGCGGCCTGCTCCGGCAGGAAGCGGAAGCACGGATGGCAACGCTCATCGGGCAGATGGCAACCGGTACTCTGCAAAGCGATAAGCTGGAGTTGTTGGTGACAGATCTCGCCCAGCGGCTTCGGGAAATCAGCGGCAAAAAGGTCTACGGTTATCTGCCGCCTCGTGTCAAACGCATCGTGGATGAGATCGTGGACGAACTGGCGAAGGACGAACGGGTGTCGTCCGCCTATGCTCTATGGCAGGATCTCCGAGAGCAGCTTTGCACTGACTATAATCAGACACCGCCGCAGCGTGTACCGCTGTCGCAGCAAAAGGAGTTCAAGACTGTGCGCAACATGGTCATCCGGGAAACGCTCCGCCTCTCGGAGATGCACTTCACCTTCGAGGATGATGCCATGCAGGATGAGCCGGAGCCGGAAGAACCGCCTGTTCCTCCAGATCCAAGTGCGGAGCGGATGATCCATCAGCGGGCTCGGTTTTACCGCAGAGCAAAAAGCGTATTAGATGCTGCGGACGCAGATCCCAGCGAGAAGTCAATGGGATTGGTCACACTCCACCGTCTGTGGGAGGAGGGCTATACCATCGCGGCACACCAGTTGGGAAAGGCATATCAGGACGGGCTTGGCATATCGATTGACCGAAAAGCGGCGGCAGAGTGGTTTCAAAAATCGGCGGAGGCCGGAAATACTTGCTCCGCATACGCGCTGGGCAAACTGCTGCTGGAGCAGGAGCAATTCCCGCAGGCCCTTCACTGGCTGCGGCAGGCAGCGGAGCAGAACGATCCATACGCGCAATACCGGCTCGGCAAGCTGCTGCTCACCGGCGCGGAAGGTGTGCCGAAGGATATAGATGCGGCCATTCAGCTTCTGAAGGGCTCTGCCACGCAAGGGAATTCGTTTGCCCAATACACGCTGGGAAAGCTCTATTTGCTGGGACAGGAGGTAAAAGCAGACCGCGAAGAAGCTCTGCGCTATTTCGCACAGGCAGCGGCACAGGGCAACACCTACGCTCAATATTTCATTGACCATCAGGAGGACTTCTCCGGTGCGGCGGCGGGAACCGCTATCCTTCGGATGCTCCATCAGATGAGCCGCATATTCCGCGAGAACGCCGCCCAGCCTGCCATCTATGCAGGAATGCAGATCGACAAGAAGCGTCGCCGCAGATTGCAGGAGAAGCGTATGGCGATGGGACACAAGGCGGATGACCATGAGGATCGCGGACTGACGCAACAGACACAATAAGGGAGGGACTATGTCAAAGTACATTCCGTTTACAACCGAGCAGAAAGAACGAGCCGCGTCGGTGGACTTGGAGGAGTTCCTCCGCCGCCGAGGAGAAAAGCTCATCACATCCGGCAGGGACAAACGCCTTGCCAGCGACCACAGCATCACCATCCGCGGCTGCGAGTGGTTCGATCACGCCACCGAGCAGGGCGGCAGAGCCATCAGCTTCGTCAAGCAGTTCTATGGACTCAGCTACCCGGACGCCATGTCTCTGCTCCTCGGCGATGATCTCGGCGGAAGCTACCCTGCGGCAAAGGAGAAGGTGCCAGCGCCTGCAAAGCCCTTCGTACTGCCGCCGCAGAGCGAGTCCATGCGCCGTGTGTATGCCTACCTGCTGCAAAAGCGTTGTATCGACCGCGAGATACTCAATTCCTTTGTGCGCAAGAGGCTCATCTACGAGAGCTGTGAAAGATCCAAGGACGGGACAAAGGAATACCACAACGCCGTGTTCGTCGGATTCGATGAACACGGCGTTCCCCGTCACGGGCATAAGCGTGGGCTGTATACCATGGGGCAAAGCTATCGCGGCAACATTGAGGGCAGCGACCCGCAGCACAGCTTTCACTATCTCGGCGGCGATGACACACTCTATGTCTTCGAGGCCCCTATCGACCTGCTCTCTTACATCTCCCTTTTCCCGGATGGGTGGCAGGAGCATAACTATGTGGCCTGCTGCGGGACATCCTCCATCCCCGTACTGGAGATGCTGCGGCAGCTCCCGCAGCTCCGGCAGGTGTACCTCTGCCTGGACAATGACGCTGCCGGTCATGCCGCCAGTGAGCGTATGGCTGCGCTTTTGGAAGAACACGATCTCAATGCAGTTCGACTCGTACCGCAGCAAAAGGACTGGAACGATGATCTCAAGGCAGAACAGGAAAACAACATGGAAAGGAGCGAGCTATGCCAAACCTTCTGCTGACAATGTGGGACACGATCAAAAGCTCCAACATCGGAATATTGGTCGCGGCAGGGCTGGGGATGTTCGCTGTCATCGGTGGACTCTCTATGCTGTCCTACCACTATACTCTCAGCGGCATCAAGTCCCGCACCGTGGGTGACGGGCAGCACGGCACGGCGCGTTGGGCAACCGATAAGGAGATCCGCCAGACCTATGCCCACGTGCCGTTCAAGGTCAGAGACTGGCGCAAGGGAGTAAGCCTTCCCGCAGAACAGGGGCTGGTGCTGGGCTGCAAGGGCAAGAAAGATGAACTGACTGCGCTGGTGGACAGCGACGACATCCATTGCCTGATGATCGCCGCCTCCGGCGCGGGCAAGACGGCATTCTTCCTCTATCCCAACCTTGAATATGCCTGCGCGTCTGGCATGAGCTTTCTGGCGCTGGATACCAAGGGTGATCTCGCCCGCAACTACGGCTCTATTGCCAAAAAGTATTACGGCTATAAGCATATCTCCGTTATAGACCTGCGTAATCCCACCCGCTCGGACGGCAACAACCTGCTGACGCTCATCAACCGCTATATGGACATCGCCAGAAAGCAACCGGATAACCTCGCTGCCCGCGCCAAAGCCGAAAAGTACGCCAAGATCCTTGCCAAGTCCATCGTCAGCCCGGAGGGAAACTCCGACCACGGGCAGAACGCCTTCTTCTACGATGCGGCGGAGGGCTTGCTGTCTTCCACGATCTTGCTGCTTGCAGAGTTTCTGCCACCGGATGAGGAGCACCCGGAGGAGCGGCGGCACATCGTGTCGGTATTCAAGCTGGTGCAGGATCTGCTGGAGCCGGCGCGTGGTGCGCGGGGACGCTCCCGTTTCCAACTGCTCATGGATAAGCTGCCGTCCGAGCACAAAGCGCGCTGGCTGGCAGGCGCCGCACTCAACAGCTCCGAGCAGGCGATGGCATCAGTCATGTCCACGGTGCTGTCCCGGCTCAACTCGTTCCTCGATAGTGAGCTGGAGCAAATTCTGTGCTTCGACAGTGCCATTGACGCTGAAATGTTCGCTGCGGAGAAATCCGCCATCTTTCTCATCCTGCCGGAGGAGGATCAGACGAAGAACTTCATGGCTGGCTTGATGATCCAGAATCTCTCCCGTGAGCTGTTCGCGGTAGCGGATGAGAACGGCGGCAAACTGAAAAATCGTGTTATTCTCTTTTGCGATGAGCTGGGTACCATGCCGCCCTTTGATATTTTGCCGCTTTTCAGTGCTGGACGCTCTCGCCGCCTGATGATGGTACCAATCATCCAGTCAGTGGATCAGCTTGTAAAAAACTACGGAAAAGAAGGCGCATCCATCCTGATGGACAACTGCCAGGATGTGATCTGCGGCGGCTTTGCTCCTAACAGTGAGGCGGCAGATGCCTTCTCCAAAGCCCTCGGCAGCCGCACGGTGCTCTCCGGCTCCGTGAGCCGCGGGAAAAACGATCCCAGCCAGAGCCTGCAGATGATGGAACGCCCCCTGCTGACGGCGGATGAGCTCAAGTCGATTCCAAAAGGCAGCTTTATCGTGCAGAAGACCGGATGCCACCCCATGCGCACCCGCCTGCGACTGTTCCTCGAATGGGGCATCACCTTCGAGGAGGAATACCGTGTGGAGGAACAGGTGGCTCGGAAGGTCTATTATGCCGATCGGGATGCGCTGACCCGCGCCATCGTGCGGAAGTACCCGCTCAAGCTGACGGAGCAGAAGACCAACCGCTCCGTTAAGGGTGAGGGGCAGCTCCACGACGCGCCCGTGCAGGAGATGGTGGTAGCGGAGGACATCGACTATGACCGTATGCCGCACAAGCGCACCCCGTATAATCTTCCCCGGCAGGAGGTGGATCGGTGAGCTACTTTGACAGCATTTATGCCGACACGCTCCTACCGCCCAGGGCTGTATCTGTCTATATGTATCTCAAGGATCGGTCCAACAGCGCGGGAAGCTGCTGGCCGGGGATCAAGACGATTGCAAGGGATATGAACCTCTCCCGCAGCACCGTCAAGCGGGCGCTGGCAGATTTGGAGCAGCACGGCTATCTTGCCAAGCTGCCCCGATACCGCCCCAACGGGAGCAACACCTCCAACCTCTATACGCTCAAATAAAGCAAAAGTGGTTGGTATCATAATGTGATACCAACCTCTTTACCCGAATAAAGAGAAAGACTGTATCGTTCCGCCAAGGGAGGATCACGTCTATTTGCTGGACCGAGGAGGGGTTCAATATGACCCCACCGGAACAGCCCACTCTATCGGAGATTAAGCCAGAGAAAGAACAAGCAGGGAGCAGAAGCTCATGTTTTTATGCTTGCGGGGGCGGGCAAATTCAGCACCACAATTGATTGAAACGAACACCCATCGGTCGGCTTCCGGGTGGGTGTTCCTTGTATAACACAGGCGCTGTGACGAATTTGTGACACTTTCCCTGCACTTTCGCGGGGGAAATCCAAGACGATCCCTGGTATGCTACGGACATGGTTGATACACAACCAAACAATAAAAAAGGAGAGTAAAATAGCATGAAAAAGAAAACTGTTTGGAGCTTTATGCTGGCACTGGCATTGATGGTATCTGCCATCGGCGCATCAACCGCAGCTTTGGCGGCTGCGCCTGACACGGCAGAGCCTGCAACTGCCATCGCAACCGAGAACGAGGACGCCATCTGGGAGCAGATCGAGGCGATTGAGGAAAAGAGCGACGCCATCTTCCAAAGAAACGCAGCGCTGTGGGAAAAGCTGGACGAAATCTGCAACGCCCTGCCCGACGACTACGACTTCACAAACTTTGACGAGGCGGCATTTATCCGCAGCACCAACGCTCTGACGGAAGCGGAGAAGGAAACGCTTCTGGCAGACATCAAGGAGCTGAATGAGCTGGACGCCCAAATGGAGGCACTGTACGCTCAGCTGCCCGACTGCGACAATATGCCGCTTTACGAGAAGGCGCTGGAAAAGGCCGACCCCAAGGTGCTGGATGAGATCGACACCCTGGAGCAGGAGTATGACCGCGTCTGCGAAAAGCACGCCGACCTGTGGGACAAGGTAGATGAAGCGTACTTTGATCTTCCGGACGACTACGACTTCGACAACTACGATGAGGCCGCCTTCATCCGCAGCCTGAGTTTCCTGACCGACGCGGAAAAGGACGCGCTGATCGCCGACTACAACCGTCTTACGGAGATCGACAGCCGGCTGTGCGAGCTGTACAATTCCATCTGGGGCAACACCGGCTGCGAAAGCGGCATCTGCCCCCTTTGACGGAAAGGCGGTTTTCTGATAGTATAAAATCAACATCCTGCCGATGCTGCGCCCACGCGCAGCATTTGGCGCTGCTTTCAAGGAGGACGCATGGGACATTCCATCTATTTGGCGGACGATGAAAAGAGCATCCGGGAGCTGCTCCATAGCTTCCTCGCAAGCGACGGATATACCGTGCGCTCCTTTGAAAGCGGTGACGCGCTGCTGGAGGCGTTTCGTCAGGAGCCTGCGGAGCTTGTAATACTGGACATTATGATGCCCGGCACGGACGGACTTGCCGTGTGCCGGGAGCTTCGCTCTGTTTCCGATATTCCCATCATCCTGCTTACGGCCAAGGACAGCGAGCTGGATTACGTCATGGGCATCAGTCAGGGCAGTGACGATTATCTCACCAAGCCCTTCCGCCCAACGATATTGCTGATGAAGGTGAAGGCGCTGCTGCGCCGTGTGGAGATGGACAGGGGGAAAACGGCGGCGGCAGAGGATGAGCTGCATTACGGGGATATCCGCTATTCCGCTACGGAAAACACCGTCTTTTGCGGAAGTACGATCGTGGCGCTGACCCAGACCGAGCTGCGGCTGCTCAGCTATATGATGAAGCAGCCGGAAAAGGCCTATTCCCGCGAGGAGCTGCTCAGCGCGGTGTGGGGCTTCGACTCGGAGGTGGAGACCCGCGTGACCGACGAAACCCTGCGCCGTATCCGAAAAAAGCTGACGCAAGCGGGCAGCACCGTCAGCGTAAGCACCATCTGGGGCTTTGGTTATAAGCTGAAGGGGGCAGAGCGCACGTGAAAAACATCAAGCTGCGGATCGTGTACCTGATCCTTTGCTCGGCTCTGCTGCTCTTTGCACTGTTCATGCTGGCGGTGAACCTCATTATACCTGCACACTTTGTGCGTGAGGCAAAAAAGGCGCTCATCAGCGAGGCACAGTATCAAAACCGCACCATCCCCTATACCGACGATGGATCCTTTTTTGACGATGGATGGAATGACACGGAGGAACACTTCCTTACGCCCAGCATCGTATTTTTAGAGCTGGATAATGCCAATAAATCAAGTGATTGGAACAGGGATGCATATCGGCTGGAGAAAAAACTGCTGGAATACTACAAGGGGCGGGATATATCGCTCAACCAATGCTATACCTTCAAAACGGACAGGCATCACCTGATATTCATGTCCGTGCAGGAGGAGCAGGACGATTGGGAAAAGCCATACGCCTATATCATGTACATAGACATTGGGCCCATCACCCGATATATCGTGACGCTGAACTGGGCGTTCTTTGCGGTGCTGCTGGCGATCTCCTCCGTCATGTGCCTGCTGGGGTTCCGGTTTGGCCGTGATATTGAGAAGGAAGCGGAGCGGCAGCAGACCTTCTTCCAGAATGCCTCACACGAGCTGAAAACGCCGCTGATGGCGATACAGGGCTATGCGGAGGGCATACAGGCGGGCGTCATGGACACGGGCAGCGCGGCGGAGGTGATCCTGGAGGAAAGCGACCGCATGACGGAGCTGGTGGAAGAGCTCCTGGACATCTCGAAAATCGATATGGGGCGGCAGCAGCTTGCCCTTTCCGAGATGGATGTTCGGGAGCTGCTTTACGACGGCATACGCGCCGTGGAGCCGGCAGCCGCCGGCGGCATCGCAATCGTGCCGGATTTCCCCGAGGAGCCCGTTATGGTCAGCTGCGACGATACCCGGCTGCGCAGAGCGGTCACCAATATCCTATCCAACGGCGTGCGCTATGCCCGCAGCCAGCTGCGCCTGACCTGCCGCGCGGACAAGCGGCATGTGACAATACGGATACAGGACGACGGGGACGGCATCGCCGAGGAAGATCTTCCCCACATCTTCGACCGCTTTTACATGGGCAAAAGCGGAAAATCCGGCATCGGCCTTGCCCTGACCCGGGAGATCATCCACCTGCACAAGGGAACCATCCGCGCCCGCAACGGGGACACCGGCGCCGTTTTCGAGATCTCCATTCCGGTGAGCAGATAAGAAGATCACCGCGCCTCCTTTGAGCGTCCCTCTTGCAAAAAGGACGGGCCTGGAAAGAATCTTTGCTGGTGCCGGGCGGAGAGTTTCCCGTGATTTCCTCTTGTGCCCACATTGTCAGAATGGAGTACATCTATGGACTGCAAAGCAAAAAAATATCTGCATATTTATGACTGGAACTACTGGTGGGGCTATTACCGCTGCGGCAAGGACTGGGAACCTTTCCATGCGGCGGAGTTTTCTCTTTCCGAGGACGAGGCGGGAAAGGCTCCCTTTTTCCACTTTGATTTCCATAACCTCCCTGCCCTTCACCAGACCATTCTGGACGGTGAGTTTGTGGAGCCGGATAACCCGGATCATCCGCACTTTCTGGAGCAGGCAAGGCGGCTCAGAAGCGGTGAACAGGACTGGTTCGTCGGGGCGCTGTACTATCCGCTTTTTTCACCGGAGATGCATTTCTGCAACGCCTCCGTCCGGAGCGGCGTCCCGCTGACACAGCTGCTTTCCCCGTCTGTACCGCCCTATTACGGGGTGATCTTTCTCCGGGAGGAGCGCCCCCTCACTCCGGAGGTGCTGACGCATTGGGCGGAGACACTGTCCCAACCCCTGTTCGGCCAGCCGTTTTCCTGTACGCTTGCACAAGTCCCCAGCAGGCAGGAGGCCATGGAGCAGTTTGAGAATGAGATGCGGCTGACGCGATGAAATGTACGGTATCGTTTACCGCTGATTTCCCGTTGAAAAGCAACTGAGAGAGGCGTCTCTTGTGGAATTAAGACTCACGGAGCAGGAGGCTCTGACGCTGTATCGAATCATTCTGCGGTGGGATGAATTAGGCAGCTTGACCACAGAGGATAACGAGGAATGTCAGCTGCTATGGGATCTATCCTGTACGATGGAAAAAGAACTGGAGCCGGTGAAGGATGCCGTGAGACGCAGACTGCTTTGACCGCGTAAGCGCCCATCGGTTCGAAGCCTTTGATGTGACGCTGTTTTCTTTGACGCTGACGGCTCTTGAACTGTCGGAAAGACGCCGGTATCGCGGGATGATATTGACAAAGGGGGAAATGATGCTATAATATCTGCGAATAATTCGCATATTGGAGGGCAGCTGATGTCAATCTACAACACAAAACAGCGAAGAGCCCTGCTTGCTTTTTTAGGGGAACACCCGGACGAGCTGCTGACTGCACGCCAGATGGCGGACGCGCTGGCAGAGAAACAAATCAGCCTCAGCGCCGTGTATCGAAACCTTGCACAGTTGGAGGCGGAAGAAAAGGTGCGCCGCAGCGCAAAAAGTGGGTCGCACGAAGCGTTTTATCAGTATCTTGACGCCAAGGGCTGCAAGGGCGCGCTGCACATGAGCTGTGTGAAGTGCGGCAAAACCTTTCACATGGCCGACAGCAACGCCGCCCTGTTTGCAAAGCACTTGGCGCAGAGCGAGCAATTCACGCTGGACGCAGCCGACACGATCCTCTATGGGATCTGCTCGGACTGCAAGGGAAAATAACGAACAGAAGGGAGGACAGACCATGACAAAGAAGCTTTGCTTTATGACGCGCCTGCTGGCGGCCGTGCTGGCCGTTGTCATGCTGTCCTCCGCTATCTATATTGCGGTCGAAGCCGACCATGACTGCTCCGGCGAGGACTGCGCCATCTGCCATCAGATCGGCGTCTGCGAGAATCTGCTGAAATCTCTGGGGCTTGCCGGTGCTGCCGCAGCGATCACTGCTGCGTTTACATATACCATGTGCAAGGCGATCCTACCCTGCACAGAGATGATCGGCACACTGACACTCGTTTCTCTCAAGGTAAAGCTTTCAAATTAAAATAGGACTTTTACAAGGGCGAAGTCTATCCGTTTTCGGATAGGCTCTTGCGGCTTTGCCGCTGCCCTTGTATTTTTGCGCCTATTTTTCAAAAATTCGGAGATTTTATCTGTATGATGAAGAAAATTTTTACCATCTTTCTTGCGCTGACCATGGCGGTCAGTCTGTTCGCCGGCTGCGGCAAAAAGAACGCCGCGGAGAACGGTGAAACCGATTCCGATAAATTAAAGATCGTCACCACCATCTTCCCCGAATACGACTGGGTCAAGGAAATTCTCGGCGACAAGGCCGAGAACACCGACCTAACCATGCTGCTGGACAACGGCGTTGACCTGCACAGCTACCAGCCCACGGCGGATGACATCGTCAAGATTTCCGACTGCGACCTCTTCGTCCATGTGGGCGGTGAGTCTGACGGCTGGGTGGAGAGCGTCCTGAAAAATGCTGCCAACAAGAATGTGAAGGTCATCAACCTGCTGGAGATGCTGGGCGATTCCGTGAAAACAGAAGAGACCGTTGAGGGTATGCAGGAAACGGAACATGCCCACGACCACAGCAAGGAAGTTTCCACCTTTGAAGACGACGAGGTTCAGGACAGAAGCCTGTCCGACTGGGCGGGCGACTGGCAGTCTGCCTATCCCTTTGCGCTGGACGGAACGCTGGATGACGCGTTTGCCGCGATGGCAGAGGAAGGCGAGATGACAGCCGACGAGTACAAGACCTACTATCAGAACGGCTACAAAACGGACATTACCAACATTGATATCGAGGGCGACCATATTGAGTTCACCTATGAGGACGGCAAAAAGGTCGGCTCTGACTATCAGTATGTCGGCTATTACATTCAGAACTGGTCTACCGGTACCAAGGCGGCCATGTATCGCTTTGAAGCAGTAGATAGAACCTCCGGTGCGCCGGTCTATATCGAGTTCAACGACCACATGATCGAGCCGGCCGCCGCCGAACACTTCCACATCCGGATGAGCAATGAGAGCTTTGACGCCATCGTTGATCCGGAAAACTCCTGGCCGACCTTCTTCCCCGCTGATATGACCGGTGAGGAGATCTGCGAGCACATGGAGGGGCATGACCACGAGCATGAGGAGGAAGCTGACGAACATGTCTGGCTGTCTTTGAAGAACGCCGAAACGTTGGTAGGTGCGATCTCCGACGCCCTGCAGGAGCTTGATCCCGATAACAAGGATACCTACGCCGCCAACGCCTCCGCCTATATCGAAAAGCTTTCCGCGCTGGACGGCGCGTATCAGTCCGCCGTGGACGGCGCGGCGCGCAAGACCGTTCTGTTTGGCGACCGCTTCCCCTTCCGCTATCTGGCGGACGATTACGGTCTGAGCTACTACGCCGCCTTTTCGGGCTGCTCCGCCGAGAGCGAAGCCAGCTTTGAGACAGTGTCCTTCCTCGCAAAAAAAGTGGACGAACTGAAGATGCCCTGCGTGCTGACCATTGAGGGCAAGAACCACAAGCTCGCGGAAACCATTGTGCAGAGCACCGCCGGGAAGAACCAGAAGGTGCTGACCATGGATTCCATGCAGTCCACCACCTCTGAGGATGTGGCAAACGGCACAACTTACCTCTCTGCCATGGAGCAGAACCTTTCCGTGCTGAAAGAGGCACTGGGTTAAGGGGGGTAGGATGATGGCTCAGCTCACTTGTCAAAAGCTCTGCGTCGGCTACGATGGAAAGCCCGTTCTGCAAAACCTTGATTTTGAGGTTTTTGCAGGCGACTATCTCTGCATCGTAGGAGAAAACGGCTCCGGCAAGAGTACCCTTATGAAAACGATCCTCGGCTTGCAGATGCCCATCGGCGGCAGAATTTTGACGGGCGACGGGCTGAGGAAAAATGAGATCGGCTATCTGCCGCAGCAGACTGTTGTCCAAAAGGACTTCCCGGCATCCGTGAGAGAGATCGTTCTCTCTGGGTGTCAGGGGCGCTGCGGCAGCCGCCCCTTCTACAACAGAGAAGAGAAGGAACTGGCGGCGGACGCCATGGAAAAGATGCAGATCACACCCCTTGCCAAACGCTGCTACCGGACACTCTCCGGCGGTCAGCAGCAGCGGGTGCTGCTCGCCCGCGCCCTGTGCGCCACGCAAAAAATGCTGCTTCTGGATGAACCTGTTTCCGGCCTTGACCCCAAGGTGACGGCGGAAATGTATGCACTTATTCAAAAGCTCAATTACGAGGATGGCATTACCGTTGTGATGATCTCCCACGACCTGAACGCGGCGCTGCAATATGCAAGCCACATCCTGCACATCGGGGACACGGTGTTTTTCGGCACCAAGGCGGCCTACCTGAACGAGTTCCCCCAGGCATGGCAGAAGGGAGGCACGGCACAATGACGGCGATCTTTGAAAAACTCGCGTTCTACTGGACCTATCCCTTTGTGCGCTACGCGCTCATTGTCGGTGTGTTGATCGCGCTGTGCTCGTCGCTTCTGGGCGTGACGCTGGTGCTGAAGCGGTTTTCCTTCATCGGCGACGGCCTTTCCCACGTGGCGTTCGGCGCGATGGCTATCGCCGCTGTGCTGGGGCTGACGGACGATATGCCCCTGACGCTGGGCGTCACGGTGGTCTGTGCCGTGCTGCTCCTGCGCACGGGACAAAATACGAAGATCAAGGGCGACGCCGCCATCGCCATGATCTCGGTGGGGGCGCTGGCCATCGGGTATCTTCTGATGAATCTGTTTTCCACCTCGTCCAACCTCTCCGGCGACGTGTGCAGCACACTGTTCGGCTCCACCTCCATCCTGACGCTGTCAAAAAGCGAGGTCTGGCTGTGTGCGGGACTGTCCGTGGTGGTCGTGGCAGTGTTCCTGCTGTTTTACAACAAAATCTTTGCTGTGACCTTTGACGAGGACTTTGCCAAGGCGGTGGGCACAAAGGCTGACCTGTACAACCTGCTGATCGCCGTCATCGTTGCCGTGGTCATTGTGCTGGCGATGAATCTGGTCGGCTCCCTGCTGATCTCCGCGCTGGTGATTTTCCCGGCGCTGTCCGCCATGCGCCTTTTTCAGAATTTCCGGTCCGTGACGGTCTGCTCGGCCGTACTGTCAGTAAGCTGCGCGGCGCTGGGGATTCTGATCTCCATTCTCGCAGGGACGCCGGTGGGTTCTACCATCGTGGCGGTGGATATTCTGGCATTTTTGATCTGTTCGGCCCTTGGCCGCGCAAGGGGAGGGGAAACGGGATGAAACGGCTTTTTTGCCTGCTGCTGGCTGCCTGCGTGATGCTTTCCCTCTGCGCCTGCGAGAAAGGCCGCGAAAAGGACGCAGGAAATGACGCATCTTCTTCCAATGAAGAATTGTCTGCATCGACTGAGATTATTCCAACGCCGAATGAACAGGAAACGCCGGGGAAATCTAAGCCGTCACAGCCCTCTGCCGGCAAAGTGGATGTGGATCTGACGGTGCTCAGCAGCACCATGGTCTACTCCGAGGTCTACAATATGCTCTACAATGACCCGGCGCATTATCTCGGCAAGACCGTCAAGGCGAGAGGGGAATTTTCCATCTATCAGCTCGTGACAGACGGCGTTTTACAGCCTGACCCGGTGTCCTACGCCTGCATCATTTCAGACGCCGCCGCCTGCTGTGCCGAGGGCATGGAGTTTGTGCTGGAAGGCGATTACACCTACCCAGACGATTATCCAGAGCTGGGGACGGAGATCACCGTCATCGGTGAATTTCAGTCCTATGAAGAAAACGGGATGACATGGTACCATCTGGTGAACGCAAGGCTGGCGTGATACCGTGATAGCGCTGCATACATAGTAAGCGTGACGATTTCAGGGAGAAAGGTATTCCGGTGCTGCCTGACTGCAATTTATAAGAGCCGGACAAAGGACGTCATTTATCCCGCTGCAGAAAAATTCTCATGAGGAAAGCAGTGTGTTGAATTTGAGATGACCCCTTAAAGAATAGGCAGACTTAACATAAACTTTATTCCTGTTATGATAACATAATCTATAAATACCCTGCTCTGGACGGAACACTTCTGCAAGGAACCAGACAGGCTGCAAAAACAGAAATGATCAACGATAGAGAATATGAATGACTTTTGAAATTCACAGTGATATCACAAATCAATCTATGACCGTAGCTGCCCGCGCGATGCGCAGGGTGCTGCGGCGAAAGAGAAGCATTATTTGGGCCATCTTCGGCTGGACCGTCTTTTTCATCAACGCTCTGCTGCTGATTCCATTCGATGGAGAGCCTTTTGCGCTTGATGTCAGAACGGTGACTTCCCTGCTGGTAGAGGTGATGCTGCTGTCCGTTCTGCTGTTTCAGGATCGATTCAATGGCATGATCGCCCGCAAAAACGCGCTGGCGGGCACAAAGGAATATCATGTCGCATTCGGTGAGGATTCCTATACCGTCGTTACGGCGGCCACTACCTCCACGTTCCGCTATGAGCTGATCGACGCACTGGCTGAGTCGCAGGACTACATCATCTTTCTGATGAAAAAACGCTATGCGCAGCCTCTGGACAAGCACACTCTTACCGGCGGGACGGTGGAGGAATTCAAACGATTTCTTGAGGAGAGGACCGGAAAGTCGTTCCGGCGTGTGAAATGAACGAATTTTCTATTACGCCCTTTCGCGGGCCGCATTTGCTTCTGCTTTTGCTTACGGCAACGGCGGTACTGCTCATATTCTTGCTGCTGCGCGGAAAACCGGAAGCACGGCGCTCCCGGTATCTGATCGGCGTTTGCTTTTTTAATCTCGCGCTGTTTGCCGGCTACAAGCTCTCGCTGTCCATGGACGCAGCGTATATCCGTGCGTACTATCCCAATGGCTTCAGCATTTTCAATGAGCTGCCGCTGCACCTGTGCAACATCAATCTGTTTCTGATTCCGCTGGGCGTGTGGAAGAGAAACCGCTCGATCATGGGCTTTTCCTTCTTTGTGGCGCCCCTTGGCGCACTGATGGCGCTGCTCTTCCCGGAGCCTCTATTCTCCGGCTTTTCGCTGTTAATGCCGCGAATTTTCGGCTACTATGTGACCCACGCAATCCTTGTTGTTTGCGGCCTGAGTCTGGCGACGCTGGGCTTTTACCGCCCCGACCCCAGGGATATCCCGAGGATCCTCAAGACCTTTGGTTTGCTTGCCGTAGGCGCGCACCTTATCAATCTCCTGTTACGCCTCACGCTCTGCCCGGAGGCGAACTACTTCTTCACCTACGGCGCGGAGATCGGTGTGCTCAAGCTGTTTTGGCGTATCATCCCGGCACCGCTGCTTTACGGGCTACCGGCACCGCTGATTCTTGCAGGCTATATGTACGCGGTCTGTGCGTTGTCCCGCCTGACGCAAAGGGCGGAAGAAGTGTCTTTTTCATAGATTGGATAAGTCCCACAGCGCAAAAACAGGAGGATACGACATTGCTGGATAGAAATTTAAGAGGAATCGACATCGCTCTGTGCTTATTGACTCTCTTGCTGTCCCTGTCCGGGTGCGGTTCATTGAAGGATGACACGCTTCTGATCGCCAACGCAGTGATCACGGAAATCGATACAGAAAAGCAGACCATAACGGTAAAGGACGATGTCGATGAAAGTACTTTAGGCGAAGAATGTCTGCTCGACTGTTCGTCCGTTCCTATGGCCTATTGCGACTTTGCCACGCAGAAGGTTACAAAGATTTCTTTTGAGGATTTACAGGTCAATGATAAGGTTATTATGTGTATCAGGAGCTCGGAAATGGAGAGCTTCCGAAGCGGCGGCAACGAGGAGAATACGCTCAAGGTCGAACAATTGCAGCTGTATACACAAAGACCTGCCGAATGAGCCTCGGCTTTCCAACGCTGCATCGAGGCTTCGAGATCGAGCCAGAGAGCATGAAGTGGGTCAGCCAGCACACCAACGCTAACATGGTCGAAACGGACTTCTTCGAGACCTGCAGCACCTCTTATGCCAATAGCATGGTACTGTGGATAATCTTGTGAGGATACGCATATGAGCAATCAAAATAAACAGCTGTATATCGTAATCAGCCAGACCGGAACACTTCTGTCCCGGATCCTTAAACAAATTACCGGCGCAGAATATAACCACGCCTCCATCAGCCTGTCCAGAGATTTAGAGAGGATGTACTCTTTTGGCCGCAGGAATCCCTATAATCCGTTTTGGGGCGGCTTTGTGATAGAGTCGCCCCGTACCGGTACCTTCAAGCGTTTTTCCGAAACCAAGGTGTTGGTTCTGAGCGTGAGTGTCACAGAAGAACAACACGCAGAACTCAAAGAAATGCTCGATGTGATGTGGAAGCGGAGGAGGAAATACGGCTACAACTATATTGGCTTATGTCTGGCATACTTCCATATTGTCTGGAAGCAGGAGGGCTGCTATTATTGCTCAGAGTTTGTCGGAGAGCTTCTCAGAAAAAGTCGGGTTGACGGCACGGAACAGTTACGTTCCTCTATCATACAGCCGATGCAGTTCCTTAGAATGCCGCACACACTGCTCTACTGCGGAAAACTACGCGAATATGTGAGCAACACCTGTTCCAAGGGCATATGTGAAGATGCAACGAACCGCGCAGTTCATAGGCGACTGCCATAACAGCAGATAAGGGAGCGCGTGGTCGAATATCTGCAAAGGTGTGGTTTTGATCCGCCGACGTGGCTTCTGCTTTTTGCCGTCATAATGGATATTCGTCCTGGATATGTTGACCACAGGGGTTGTGTTCCTCATACACAAGCCCTGTGGTCATTGAATATCTTTGGAGGCTTGGGGACGGTCATTTCAACCGTGTGTACCTGCTTCCTTGATCGGCGACCATGGAGATGGATCAGATTTCTGTGGAAATACCTGGTCAGATAAGAAGAGCTGCCGCGGCTTTGGCGCTGCTTACTGTGCCCCGGTTCCTTTTTCCATGCTGAATCTATTACGAAGCTAAAAAACAGCGGCACAGAGAGTTTGCTCTGTGCCGCTGTATGCTTTATACATTGTGTAAAAACCTTACACGCTATCTGCTCTTTTGCCCTGCCTAAGTGAGCGGCAGACGACATACCCTGCCGGAGCGATCATGATCAGAATGAAAATGCTGATCAGTTCATTCACTTCGGATGGCGCAAAGCCCTGCAGCATAGTAATGAGGTTGTTTGCGAAATGCACGAGGATGGGAAACAGCAGGTTCTTTTTCTTCTCGTAAAGTATTCCTGCGGCAATACCCATGAAGGTAGCATAGGCAGCCTGCACGATATTCAGGTGATAAGCACCGAAGAGTACAGATGATATTAGAATCGCGGCCCAAGCGGGGGTGAATTTCCGCATGGAGCGAAGCACAATGCCGCGGAACAGAATTTCTTCTACAACAGGTGCAGCAATCACCGCAATCATAAATGTTCCAAATGCATTTCCGCCGGCAATATTTTCAGCACCGGCGTTCATTGCCTCAACGCTTTTTTGCAGCGAGGGAAGCTGTTCTGCCAGCATGATCCAAAGACCGGAGATCCCGCAAATGCCAAATCCCACGACCAGACTGCCGAGCACATCTTTGAAATTTGTCGCTGTGCGCGGTTCGCTTATATCTTTCCTCCAAAGCAGTTTATAGAGCGTGAAGAATACGAGGATAAGAACAGCGTAGATCAAAATCTCGCCCCAATATGAGTGTTTCATAAATTGCTGCGGGGGGATATGAAAAACATCCAAAACGAGCCTTTCCACAAGAAAATATAATAGATTGGACAGCAAAAAATGCAGCGCGATTGCAAGAATGGGAATAGCGAAATATCTTTTTTTCATCATACGGTCAATTTTTTCTCCTGTCTGTATTTTTGAGGGGACTGCAGCAGTATAACAGATTTAACTTAAAGTCTTCGTTAAGGGGGAAAGTTGTAATCTTTCGGAAGCGGCATTGCAAAAGGACACTGTTCATCTTCCTTGCCGAATCATTTGAGTTTTGACCTTTCTCTAAAGGATGTTTTCCTCATAGCTGGTGACATACTGAATTTGGCATTAGGCTCCTTGAGTTCTGCAAAGCTTTTGGAGTTCAAATAGAAAATACCCACAGCCAAAGCGGCTGTGGGTATGATCAAATCAGATTGTACGAGCTGACGCTACCTTGTCAATCTCTGAAGGTTCGTAGTTGCGCTCTCCTTCTGTAAAAGCCCAATATTCTGCCCGGTGTATCCGCACTTTCCAATACGCCCAAAGGGGGCTTGAAGGGGAGATTCTTAACGCGCAGAAGGAGGAAGACCGCCCGTCTCTGGCGCCTTGAGAAGAAAGTGGCTTTTGTGAAAGTCGAGCAGGCCCTCATCCCGCATTTTTCCAAGCTCCAGCGACAGTCCGCTGCGCTCCACACCGAGGTAATCCGCAAGCTGCTGGCGGGAGAACGGAATGTCGAACTCGTAGCCGCCCCGGCGCTGCGCCTCGGCGGAAAAATAGGACATCAGCTTTGCCCGCGTTGTGCGCTGGCCCATGTGAGTGAGTTTTTCGTTGAGCCGCAGGTTTTTCTCCGCCAACTCGCCCAGCAGGTTGCGGATGATCCGGCTGTGGTGGGAGCAGGCGGAGGGGCACACGCTCAAAACGCGCCTTACGCGCAGAAACATCACCGTCACCGCGCTCTCCGCCTCCACGCTCACGTTGAGCACCGCCCCCGGCGCGCAGGCAAACACCTCCGCAAAGGTCTGCCCCGGCCCGGCCTTGGAGAGAATGTTGCGGTTTCCCCAGATATCCTCCTGCACGATGAGGACGCTGCCCGCCAGCACAAGGCCCACCTCCTCCACCGCGTCTCCGGCGCGGAGCAGGCGGGAGCCTTTGGGAAAGGTGTCGATCCTTGCCCCAAGGCAGGAGAGCATGGCGGCAAGCTCATCGTCGGAAATGCCGGAGAAAAGCGCCGCCGTATGGAGCACCGGAAAAAATTCTTTCATAAAAAGTCCTCTTTCGTTGAAAATTCAACCGACTTGTTGCTTTTAGTATAGTACAATGAACGCACAAAAGCAACAGGAGGACTGAACATGAAACGACGGATCATTGAAATCGATCAGGATAAATGCAACGGCTGCGGCGCCTGCGCCGCCGCCTGTCACGAGGGCGCCATCGCCATGGTGGACGGCAAGGCGCAGCTGATGCGGGACGATTACTGCGACGGGCTGGGGGACTGCCTGCCCACCTGCCCCACCGGGGCCATCACCTTTGTGGAGCGGGAGGCCGCCGCCTACGACGAAAAAGCCGTCATGGAGAACAAGCAGCGGAAAATGCGGAAAGAGGGCATGACCCTGTCCTGCGGCTGCCCCGGCAGCCAGTCCCGGGATATTCAGCGTCAGGACGCGCCCGCCGTGGAAACGCCGCAAGCCCAGCAGACGAGCTGCCTTTCCCAGTGGCCGGTGCAGATCAAGTTAGTGCCGGTGAACGCCCCGTATTTTGACGGCGCGCGGCTCCTCATCGCCGCCGACTGCACCGCCTACGCCTACGCCGCCTTCCACGAGCGGTTCATCAAGGGGCACATCACCCTGGTGGGCTGCCCCAAGCTGGACAGCGTGGACTATTCCGAAAAGCTGACGGAGATCATCCGGGAGAACGATATCAGGAGCGTCACCGTCGTGCGCATGGAGGTGCCCTGCTGCGGCGGGCTGGAACTGGCGGCGAAAAAAGCGCTCCAGCAGAGCGGGAAATTCATTCCGTGGCAGGTGGTCACCGTCACGGTGGACGGCCGGCTGAAAGAGGAATAACAAAATCATTAGAAAAAGAAAGGAAGACGCACGATGAAGTATGTATGCACCGTTTGCGGCTGGGAGTACGACGAGAGCACGGGGTATCCCGAGGGCGGCATCGCGCCGGGAACGCCCTGGAGCGAGGTACCGGAGGACTTTGAATGCCCCCTGTGCCACGTGGGAAAGGACAGCTTCGAGGAGGCGTGAGCTTTCTGCAAGAGAGGCAAAGACTATGAGTTATGAAAACTGGAAGGACAAAATCGGCACATTTGAAGTGATGGACGTGCGGGGCAAAAAGATGGACTTCTTCCCCGCATTGAAGGCAAAGGCTGCCGCGCTGAAAAACGGCGAAGGACTGCATATCATCCAGACCTTCGAGCCTGTCCCTCTGTACCCGGTGTTGGCTCTTATGGGCTTTGAGCGTCACACGGAGAAGGTGAGCGGCAGCGAATACCACGTCTGGTTTTATCGAGTGAGGAAAGGAGAATAACCGTATGAGCTACGAAAACTGGAAGGACAAAGCGCAGGGGTTTCAGACCATGGATGTGCGCCATATACAGGGCAGCTTCTTTGAAGGGCTGAAGAAAAGAGCCGAGGCGTTGGAGGTGGGCGAAGGATTACACATCATCCAGACCTTTGAGCCGCATCCACTGTACGCTGTCATGGAGGGCTTGGGCT